>Ga0181375_1000036_pt1 | contig 100064 bp, 105 predicted proteins | sample LowvirmetaG_FD_130090 | JGI IMG/M metagenome (GOLD analysis project Ga0181375, IMG submission 130090) | Marine viral communities from the Subarctic Pacific Ocean - Lowphox_11 viral metaG | ecosystem: Environmental > Aquatic > Marine > Oceanic | place: Subarctic Pacific Ocean | collected... | reverse complement strand
TTCGAGGAGGCACGCCAATATGCCTTCCGTCCGATCAAGGATGGTAATCGCAAGATCAGCATTTCAGGGTCTGTCGGCATGTCGGTTTATCCCGATGATGCGACCGACGCCGAAGAGCTGATGCGTTATGCTGACATCGCCCTGATCAGGGCCAAGGAGTCTGGTCGCGGGCGCGTTCTGATTTTCGATCACAAACTGAATGATATCGAGAAGAGACGCACACAGATCATGCGTGATTTGCCGGATGCGATCGCCAATGGCGAAATCGTTCCCTATTACCAGCCTATCATCTGCACGTCGCAACGCCTTGTTCGCGGTGTCGAAGCGCTGGCACGCTGGACGCACAATGAGTTGGGGCCCATCGATCCGGCGGAGCTGTTTGAACTCGCCCACATGGGCGCTATGGCCGGTGATCTCGACAAGCATCTGCGCGGCAAGGCCTTCGAGCAAGTCAAGCCATGGCTGGACAATGACCTGATCCGCTACCTATCCCTGAACATCTCGCCGCAGGATATCGTCTGTGAGGATTTTGCGACGAAATTCCTTGGCAGGCTCGCCGAGATGAATATCCGTCCTGATCAGATATGCGTCGAGATTTTGGAATCTGCCATTGTCGGCGATCTTGAGGCAGCGCAGACCAATCTTGAGCAGCTCAATGCGGCAGGCGTGAAGATTGCGCTGGATGATTACGGCACGGGATTTTCAAACCTACGGGCCCTGCTCGACCTGCCGCTGGACAAGCTGAAGCTGGACCAGTCGCTTGTGCGCGCACTCGGCACGAGCAACAAGGTGGGCAACCTGCTGATCTCTATCATGGAGCTGGCAAAGGCGCTGGATGTGCGCGTGGTTGCCGAGGGCATAGAAACGCGTCTGCAATCCAGCTTTATCACCTCCATCGGATGTGACCTGATGCAGGGCTATTTGTTTTCCCCGCCCCTGCCTTACGCGCAGATGAATGCGTGGCTGAGCGAATACCGCGAGAAGGTGGCCTGAGACCTGAGGCCGTGGGAAAGCCCGCGCGACGGATTTTCCGGCAGACCGCGTTAAATGATATCCTGAGCCAAAGCGAGGATCGCGTCTGATGCGGATATGGATATCTATAGCGGCCGTCATGGCCTTTTGCCTCATCGCCCCGCTGCGCGCACATGCGGAAACCTATCTCGATGTGCCCTATGCCAGCTTGCCCGGCGTGGACCCGGAAAGCCTCAGCCTCGACATTTACGCGCCGGACGGCGCGAAGGATGCGCCCGTTCTGGTGATGGTGCATGGCGGCGGATGGCGACGCGGCAGCAAGACCAATGCGGTTGGCGACAGCCATGTGCCCTATTTCACCGGGCAAGGCTTTGTCTACGTCTCGATCAATTACCGCCTTGCGCCGGATGACCCCTTCCCGGCCTTCATGGAGGACGCCGCGGCGGCGGTCGCCTTCATGCACCGGGAGATTGCCCACTATGGTGGCGACCCTGACAATATATTCCTGATGGGACATTCGGCCGGCGCGCATATTGCGGCGCTGCTGTCGGTGGATGGGCAATATCTCGCGGTGCACGGCCTTACACAGGCGGTGCTCAAGGGCACCGTACTGCTGGACGGCGCGGCCTATGACATTCCGGACCTTGCCCGTTTTGGCGGCCGTCGCCTGCCCAGGCTTTACCGCCAGCCCTTTGGCGATGATCCGGCTGTGTGGCGGGCTGCATCGCCGACGCTGCAGGTGAAGGCCGGATCGCCGACACCGCCCATGCTGATTTTCCATGTTGACCGGCCCGGCGCTGGTGAAGCGTCGAACGCGCTGGCAAATGCGCTGCGCGGTGCGGGTCATTCAGCGCGCGTTGTGGAGGCCGCGGATCGTTCGCACCGGACGCTCAATCGCAGCCTTGGCGAGGCCGACGACGCCTATGCCCCGATGATCGCGGATTTCATCCGACAGGAATAGCGCTTCAACGCGCGTGACGCGGACGGGGCGACCCGGGCGGTGGCGGAAGGATGGAACGCGGCGTGATCGGACCGACGGCGTTTATGCCAGCGCCGATGGCTGGCATCGGCGGCATGTCGTGTGGGACGACCTCCGTTTCGGATTCCAGCCGGTGCTCGGCGCGCATTGCACGGCGATAGACCACAAAAGCCAGAACAGCGAGGCCGACCACCGAGATGGCCAGCGCGATGTTCACGATTGTCTGAGGGGCATGGAGTTCGGAGAGGAGGGTCCAGACGGCGGTCAGGTCGACAATGGCCGTGATCTCCATGATGAGGAGCGTCATGACCAGGGCTTTCAGGAAGCGGCCCATGATTTTTTTCTAGTCCATGAAAACACCAGCAGGCGCTGGCACAACTTGCATTATCTGCTTCTGCCGAATGGCCCGCAAGATGGAATTCTCAGATGCCTAGTGTATTGCCGCGCAGGCCGCCGGGACATGGACGCCGAGCATGGGCAGGCCCTCGGTGCAAAGCTCCAGTCCGCCCTGCCACATCATGTGCAGCGCGACATAGACGATGATGCCAAGGCCGATGAAGGCGATCCAGCGGTGCTTGCCGAGTATGCGCGCGATCAGTGATGAAGCGAGGCCCATCAGCAGGATGGACAGCGTGAGGCCGAAGACCAGCACCCAGGGATGTTCGCGCGCGGCGCCGGCGACGCCGAGGACATTATCGAGCGACATGGAGACGTCGGCGAGGATGATCTGCACAACCGCGGCGCGCAGGGACTTGGCGGGCTTTTGTCCGGCGATTGTGCCATCACCATCCAGGTCTTCCGCCGCAAGGGCTTCGGCGGCGTTGTGCGCAGCGTGTTCTTGAAGCTCGCGCCACATCTTCCAAGCGACCCAGAGAAGCAGCACACCGCCAGCAAAGAGGAGGCCGACGATCAGCAGCAATTCTGCCGCGATCAGCGCGAAGATGATGCGCAGGACCGTGGCGGCGATGATGCCAATGAGAATCGCCTTGGCGCGCTGCTGCTTGGGCAGTCCGGCCGCCGCCATGCCGATGACCACGGCATTGTCCCCCGCCAGGACGAGGTCAATTGCGATAACGGCGAAGAATGCCTGAATGAGTTCCGGCGTCAGGAAATCTGGCGTCATGACGGGAAGGCTTTCCTTGTCGGCTAACCTGGAAATGCTGTCGGCTTCGTTACTCACATGGGGGTGATCGCTCGAGGCGGCAATGCGACACCTGTTGAAACAGGTCTCCGCTTTTAGGAGCGCGCTGTGTTTGTTGTGATTTCGGCCGTCGTCGAATTGGCGATGAAGCAGAGTTCGTGCGCCTTATGGTGCAGGGCTTCAATCTGGTCAGCCGAAGGGGCAAGTCCCTCATAGCTGACGACAGGGTTCAGGGTCACACCAGTGATCGCCATGCGACCGGCTGCATTCTTTCCCATCACACCAACGGCCTGGTCTTCATACGTGTTCACGACGAAGCCGGCATCCCGTGCCATATGGAGATAAAACAGCATATGGCAGCTGGAGATCGATGCGACAAAGGCCTCTTCGGGATCGACATTGCCAGCAACCGAATACGGCAGCGGGACGATATCAGGTGATGCCGAAGCCGGCACTTTCAGGCCGCCGTCAAACTCCCATTCATGCGCGCGTGTGTGCTTGTTGGCCTTGAAGTCCCCCTCATCACGCGACCATCTGATGATGGCTGTATGTTTACCCATGTCAGGTCTCCCGAATGTGCACATTGCGGCTGCCGCTGTTTATCCCGCCGCGACGGCCAGCATCAAGCCGCATGAATCGGAATGCGCTTATCGCTTCACCGATCTAGTCATCCACGGGCAACCGACTGGAGACCACATGAGTGTCGCAGATATTTGCTGGGCAGATGTTGAAGCAGCGCTGGACGCAACAGGCTTTGCCTCGCTGGGCGTGCTGTTGGAGGCCGATGCGCGAGCGCAGCTGATCGGCGCCTATGACCAGAGCGCGCCCTATCGCAGCCATGTGCATATGGCGCGGCACGGGTTTGGGCGGGGGGAATACAAGTATTTCCGGTATCCCCTGCCCGGCCCGATCGCGGCACTGCGGGAGGCGCTGTATCCGGGCTGCGCGGTCATCGCCAATCGCTGGGCTGAGCGGATACGCACGGACCTGCGCTATCCGGCCGAGCATGCCGACTTTCTGGAGACATGCCATGCGGCGGGACAGACGCGACCGACGCCGCTGATCCTCTCCTATAAATCCGGGGATTATAATTGCCTGCATCAGGACCTGTATGGCGGGATCGTTTTTCCGCTCCAGATCGTTATCCTGTTGAGTGAAGAAGATGATTTTGACGGCGGTGAATTTGTGATGACCGAGCAGAGACCGAGGATGCAGTCGCGGCCGCATGTCGTGCCGCTGCGCGCGGGCGAAGCGGTCGTGTTCGCGGTGAACGAGCGGCCTGTGAAAGGCACGCGGGGCGACTATCGCGTGAAGATGCGGCACGGCGTCAGCACGCTGACGCGGGGCGCGAGGTTTGCGACGGGAATCATCTTCCATGAGGCGACCTGATGGCTGACCTGTTGAGCGATCTGAGGCCGGGCGAGATTTGGCATGGCGAAGGCGTGCTGCACTTGCCGGGCTTTGCCGATGGCGAGGCTGTGTGGGCGGCGCTGCACCCTGTGCTGCGCGCGGCGCCGTTCCGGCACCTGGTGACGCCGGGGGGAAAGACCATGTCTGTATCGATGACGAATTGCGGACGGGTTGGCTGGGTGTCTGACAGGGCGGGATATCGGTATCAGGCGGTTGACCCGCTGAGCGGACAGCACTGGCCGGACATGCCGGATGCGTTGCGCGATTTTGCGGTGAAAGCGGCGACCACGTTCGGCGCACCGGACTTCGATCCCGATGCCTGCCTGATCAATTGCTATGATGTCGGCGCGCGCCTGACGCCGCACCAGGACCGGGATGAGCAGGACCTTGGCCAGCCGGTTGTGTCTGTGTCGCTTGGCCTGCCCGGCCGGTTCGTGATTGGCGGGACGGAGCGGGCTGGCCCGAAGCAGACTGTGCTGCTGGACCATGGCGACGCGCTGGTGTTCGGGAGGGAGGCGCGGCTTGGCTATCATGGCGTGCTGCCGATCAAGGCGGGCGATCACCCGATGATCGGCGCACGACGTATCAGCCTGACGTTTCGGAAGGCGGGGTGATTGTCTCGACTCCTGCCTGCAAGGCGCGCACAATAAGCAAAAAGAAAAAAGGGAGAAGACGATGCAAGTTGCCGCCTATGCCGCAAAGAGCCCGGAATCGCCGGTTGAGCCACTCGAAATCACACGCCGCGACCTGCAACCCAATGATGTGCAGATCGACATTACCTGGTGCGGGGTGTGCCATAGCGACATCCACACGGCGCGCAATGAATGGGGCCGGACGAAATATCCTGTTGTGCCGGGGCACGAGATTGTCGGGACAGTGAGCGCGATTGGCGCGAATGTGCGCAAACACGAGGTGGGTGACACGGTTGGTGTGGGCTGCCTGGTGGATGCCTGCCTCACATGCGGGGCCTGTCATGATGGCGACGAGCAATATTGCGAGAAAGGATCGACGGGCACCTATGGCGGCACCGAGCCGGTGATCGGCGGGCAGACGCATGGCGGCTATTCGAAACAGATCGTGGTGCGCGATGAATTCGTGCTGAAGGTTTCCGATAGGCTGAATCCGGCGGAAGTGGCGCCCCTGCTGTGCGCAGGCATCACCAGCTGGTCGCCGCTGAAGCACTGGAACGTCAAGGCCGGCGACAAGGTGGGCGTGATCGGGCTGGGCGGACTTGGCCATATGGGCGTGAAGTTTGCCGTGGCGATGGGCTGCCAGGTTGTGATGATCACGACGTCAGAAGAGAAAGGCGCAGACGCCAAGCGGCTCGGCGCGCACGATGTTCTGGTGTCGACGGACCGGGATGCGATGAAGGCGCAGCGGGGAAGTTTCGATTTCCTGCTGAACACCGTGCCTGTGAAGCATGACCTGAACCCCTACCTCATGCTGCTCGGGCGCAATGGCACGATGGTGATTGTCGGCGCGATCGAACCGCTGGAGCCGATGCATGGCGGCCTCTTGCTGAGCGGGCGCAAGCGCGTGGCGGGATCGGGCATTGGCGGCATCGCGGAGACGCAGGAGATGCTGGACTTCTGCGCCGAGCATGGCGTGACCAGCGACGTGGAAGTGATCGCGATGAAGGATATCAACGCCGCCTATGACCGCGTGGTCAAAGGCGACGTGAAATACCGGTTCGTTATTGATATGGCGACGCTTTAACGGGCGACCGAGATCGAGAAGGCGCCGAAACGCTGGGGCGTGATCTGGGCGTCGAACTCCTCTGTGCGGTTCACATAGGTGAAGGCGAGCTGGACTTCGCGGTAGTGGATCGCAAGGCCGGCCTGCAGGTCGCCAACATAGGTCTTACGGTCGTCGACGCGGGGACTGTCGCGGAACAGGTTGCCATCGAGAAACATGTCGCGGCCAACGGCGCGGCCAGCGACCCCCATGAAGAAATAGCCGCCCATCGGATTCTCGTCAGTGCCGGGGATGAATTCGCCAGCGCCTGACAGGGCCGGGCGGATGCGCGGCGGACCGAAGCTGGAATCGAGATCCCATCCGATCCGGGCCGTCAGACCGGAGGACGCATAGGTGCGCACGTTGCCGAGCGCGCCGCCAAGATCGAAGCCGAGATCGGTTTCGACCCCGAGCGGCAGGGTTGGCCCGGGAAAGCGGTAGAGGCGCTGGGCAATGATCTCGACGCCGGGTTCGTCCTTCAGCTGGCTGGTCCAGCCCTGCGCCTCGGCAACACCGATGATGCGGTGGAAATTGTTCTGGACGAATTCACCGCCCGCAGACGGGCCGACAATGCCGAGATTGACCTGAAGTGTATCCTGCGTGTTGCCATTGGTGCCGACAATCGTGCCTGACGCGTAGAGCCAGCCTGCATAGGGCCGGTCTGTCGGGTCCGGCACGGCCAGCGTCTTGTCCTCGGGCGTGAAAATGACGTGGCTGAGAGCAAAGCCCTGTCGCAGTTCCTGACGCTTCAGATCGAGGAAGGGAATGCGGTCGGCCACCCATTCGAGCGCCGGGAAGATTTCGTCGGCGCCGGACACGCGCTCGATGCGCAAACCGTTGGAGTAGTTGCGATCCGTGCCGCCGCCGAACTTGTCGTTCTCGACCGTCAGCGAGACCACAGCGGGCTTCTTTACCTCCTGAGCATGTGCCAGGGGCGCAATAAAAAGGGCCGCGACAAGCGCGACCCGTGAACAGGTATGGGTCAACATCATGACCGGGGAAATAGCATCTATCGACGCATCGTGAAACTTACACCTGCGAAATCTTCAGTGTTGCTGAAACTGCCATTGCGGTCTTCGTATTTCACTTCGCGGCGGATGTAGCTGAGCGAAAGCTCGCCGCCCGCCCGCTGGATAGAGACGCCTGCCTGAAGGTCGCCGACCGTGACCTGATCGGTCAGGGACATGTCGTTGAGATTTGGGGCGAAGCTGGTGTTGCCGGCATCCCAGATGAGGGCTTCGCCATCGGCACCGGCGAAGATATACCAGCCTTGAGGCTGGCCGTTCTTGTCGAGGATGTTCAGATCCTTACCGATCCGGACTTCACCCCCGACGCGCTGGCTAAGGAGTTCGCCATCATCCCGCACGGCGATGCGCGGGGCGACGCCGACGTCAAACTTGAGGCCTGTCAGGGCGCGGGGCGCGGCAAAGGCCACTTCGGCGGCGATGTCTTTTTCGATCTGGGTTGGCGCGCCCATACCGAGCTTGCCGCGCTCGGCTGCGATTGCGACCAGAGCGGGGCTGCCGGTCCAGGAAAGCTCCGGAAGGTCAGATGGGGTGATGCCGGCGAGTGAGTCAAAACCGGCGGCCTGTCCCTTATTGAATTGGGCCACCGGTGCTGGCAGCACACCGAGCACTGTGCCTGAAAAATGCGCAGGCGCGCCGTCGACAACGTGAACCGACACGTCGGCGGGCTGTTCGGCTTGAATATTGTGGGTTCCGAGGGCCGAAGGCACTGCCATGCTCATGCCGAGACTTGGCGGCACGGCCGGTTCGCTCCGGACAAAATCATGCGGAGATGTAGACACACAGCCCTGGCAGGCCATCGTCATGACTGTTGATGCTATTGCGAATACCATACGCCTGACACCCTTCATGGCTAATCCTCGTACGCTCACGCTTGTCGAGAATTACACCTCACCTGACTTAATGTAGCATAAAGGACACAGGATCCCCAAATGCCTTTCGCTCGTAAAAGATTAATTACGCCCGATTGAACGCCTTCTTGTAGTTACGGTTCCACAACCCGCATTTTTTTCGATTTTTCCCGCAAGAATTGGGCCAGCGGGCCCATCAATCTTGTTAATCCGTATGAATTTTTGTTCGAATTGCGGCAACCCGGCAAAGCCTTGCACGAAATTCAGCCAACCAGACGCTCCACCTGAACGCGAAAGGCGGCCAGCCCGATTGGACTGACCGCCTTGTCATTGGTGAAATTTGAGACCACGCCTATTGGCAGGCAAGGCACTCGTCATAATCGGTGTTCGGCGTGTCGAGCGTCTGACCCTCAATCCGTTCGGAACCGGCAAAGGCCGCACGCTGCACAGATTTGGAACGGCAGTAGTAGAGCGACTTCAGGCCGCGTTCCCATGCCGTCCAGTGGAGCATGTGGAGGTCCCACTTGGAGACGTCGCCCTTGAGGAAGAGATTCAGCGACTGCGACTGGCAGATATAGGGCGTGCGGTCTGCCGCCAGCTCGATGATCCAGCGCTGGTCGAGTTCGAAGGCAGTCTTGAAGACGTTCTTCTCGTGCTCGTCGAGGCATTCAAGGTGCTGGACCGAGCCCTCATGCTCGAGGATGGAGGTCCAGATCTCGTCAGTGTTGAGGCCCTTCTGGTCGAGCAGGGTTTCGAGTTGCTGGTTCTTCACCGTGAACGAGCCCGACAGCGTCTTGTGGGTGTAGACATTGGCCGGGATCGGCTCGATGCCGGCGGACGTGCCGCCACAGATGATCGAGATTGACGCGGTTGGCGCCACGGCGAGCTTGTGGCTGAAGCGGGCCATCATGCCGACGTCGCGGGCATCCTCGCAGGGGCCACGCTCCTTGGCGAGCTTGACCGAGGCCGCATCAGCGCCCTGACGGATGTGCTTGAACATCTTCTCGTTCCACACTTTGGCCATCGCGCCTTCCATCGACACGTTCATCGACTGGAGGAAAGAGTGGAAGCCCATGAGACCGAGACCGACCGAGCGTTCGCGCTTGGCCGAATAGACGGCGCGGGCCATTTCCGGTGGGGCGCGCTCGATGAAGTCTTCAAGCACGTTGTCGAGGAAACGCAGGATGTCTTCGATGAAGTGCTCTTCCTTCGACCATTCCATGAACTTCTCGGCATTGACCGAGGAGAGGCAGCAGACCGCCGTGCGATCCTGTCCGCGATGGTCGACGCCGGTGGGCAGCGTGATCTCGGAGCAGAGATTCGACTGGGTGACCTTGAGGCCAAGCTTGCGCTGGTGAGCTGGCATGGAATTGTTCACGGTATCGGTGAACAGGAGATAAGGCTCGCCGGTCTGCATGCGCAGCTCGAGGATTTTCTGCCAGAGCTTGCGGGCATTGATCGTGCGCAGGACTTCGCCCGATTTCGGGCTGACCAGGCCATAGTCTTCATCATTGCGGACGGCTTCCATGAAGTCGTCAGTGATGTTGATGCCGTGGTGCAGGTTGAGGCTTTTCCGGTTGAAGTCACCGGACGCTTTGCGGATTTCGAGGAATTCCTCGATTTCCGGGTGGTGCACGTCGATATAGCAGGCAGCCGAACCGCGGCGCAGGGAGCCCTGCGAAATCGCCAGCGTCAGCGAATCCATCACGCGGATGAAGGGGATGATGCCGGACGTCTGACCGTTCTGGCCGACCTTCTCGCCGATGGAGCGGACATTGCCCCAATAGGTGCCGATGCCGCCGCCATTGGAGGCAAGCCAGACATTCTCGGTCCAGGTCTCGACGATATCGTCAAGCGAATCGCCAACCTGGTTGAGGAAGCAGGAAATCGGCAGGCCGCGCTCGGCGCCGCCATTCGAGAGAACGGGCGTCGACGGCATGAACCAGAGCTTGGACATGTAGTCGTAAAGGCGTTGGGCGTGCTCGGCATCGTCGGCGAAGGCCAGCGACACGCGGGCGAACATGTCCTGATACGACTCACCGGGCAGCAGGTAGCGGTCGCGCAGGGTCGTCTTGCCGAACTCGGTCAGCAAGGCGTCACGCGACGGATCTGTCTGTACAGGCGCGCCTTCGACCACGCGCAAAACCGCCTCGGCACCGGCCTTTGGCTTGCCTTTGCGCGGCGAATTTTTGGTCACAGACTTGGCCTCGGATGCAGACATGTGCAGCCCTCCAGTTTCATTGTTAAATATAGGAACTGAAGCCCCCGGTCGCCAGATATGGCGCCCAACTTCTCTCCTGACACAACATATAGTGTCCGAAGGTTAACAGTGGGTCAACGGGACAATTCGTGAAAGTGTCAAATTTGGCGTGGAATTCGGGTTAACAAACTCTTAAAATGGCGCCGGATCACCCGCCTCCAAAGGCGAATTGCGCCACTGCTTATTCGTGCAGCAGGCGACCTGCGGGGTCAATCCAGAAATCGGGAAAAAAGGCGGAGACAGGCGAACGACCCGGGCGGAACTCGTTGGGGCTGCTTCGTTCCCGATCTGACCCGATTGGCGAATGGCCCGTCCGCCACCTGCCTCCTCCGGGCTATATGCGCGGGAGCGACACGAATCGCAAGGGCGAGGATGAGTCGGTTTCAGGTATCCCCAAGAATCGCGCGCTCTTCAGCGGAGAAAGCGCGGGCCCGCGAGAGAAATCTTTGCTCGCGGCCATTGTCGAGCGAGAACATACCGCCACGCCCCGGCACTACATCTAGTATGAGCTGGGTGTGCCGCCAGGCGTCGAACTGGCTGGACGATATGTAGACGGGTACGCCATCGACCGCACCGAGGCAGATATCGACATCACCGATGCGGAACTCGCCCGCCGGGTAACACATGGGGCTCGACCCGTCGCAACAACCGCCGGACTGGTGGAAGATGATGTCGGGATGATCCTTGCGAATCTCCGCGATGAGGCGGAGCGCCGCCGGGGTGGCGGTAACGCGGGGCGGGATGGTCTGGGCGTCGGTCATGCGACCTCCGGTTTCCGGCAACTGGTAAAGTTTCGGCGTGTTCCGACGCGCAACAGGGGGGCGCGCGCGCCGGAACCGCTTATCGGCTCGAAGGGGAGCCTTCAGGCGATCAAAAGAAGCCGAGCTTTTGCGGGGCATAGCTTACCAGCATGTTCTTGGTCTGCTGGTAGTGATCCAGCATCTTCGAATGGTTTTCGCGACCGATGCCGGACTGCTTGTACCCGCCGAACGCCGCATGGGCCGGATAGGCATGGTAGCAATTGGTCCAGACGCGGCCCGCCTGGATGGCACGGCCGAAGCGGTAGCAGGTATTCGCATCGCGGCTCCAGACACCGGCGCCGAGGCCGTAGAGCGTGTCATTGGCGATGGCGAGGGCTTCGGCGTCATCCTTGAACGTGGTGACCGAGACGACCGGACCGAAGATCTCTTCCTGGAAGACACGCATCTTGTTGTGGCCCTTCAGAACCGTCGGCTGGATGTAGTAGCCGCCCGCAAGGTCGCCGCCATGGTCGACAGCCGCACCGCCGATAAGAACTTCCGCGCCCTCCTGACGGCCAATGTCGAAATAGGAGAGGATCTTCTCTTTCTGCTCCGAGGAAGCCTGCGCGCCGACCATGGTGGACGGATCGAGCGGGTTGCCGAGCTTGATGGCTGCGACACGCTTCAGGGCGCGCTCCATGAAGCGGTCATAGATCGACTCATGGATCAGGGCGCGGGACGGGCAGGTGCAGACCTCGCCCTGGTTCAAGGCGAACATGACAAAGCCTTCGATGGCCTTGTCGAGATAGTCGTCATCCTCACGCATGACGTCAGCGAAGAAGATGTTCGGCGACTTGCCGCCGAGTTCCAGCGTGACCGGGATGATGTTCTCGGAGGCATATTGCATGATGAGGCGACCAGTCGTCGTCTCGCCGGTGAAAGCGATCTTGGCGATGCGCTTGCTGGAAGCGAGCGGCTTGCCGGCTTCGAGACCGAAGCCGTTGACGATGTTGAGCACGCCGGGCGGCAGGATGTCCGCGATCAACTCGGCGAAGACGAGAATGGACGCAGGCGTCTGCTCGGCAGGCTTCAGGACGACGCAGTTACCGGCGGCGAGCGCCGGCGCGAGTTTCCAGACGGCCATCAGCAGGGGGAAGTTCCACGGGATGATCTGGCCGACGACGCCGAGCGGCTCATGGAAGTGATAAGCAACGGTATCATTGTCGATCTCGCTGATGCCGCCTTCCTGCGCGCGGATGCAGCCTGCGAAATAGCGGAAGTGATCGACGGCGAGCGGCATGTCTGCGGCCATGGTCTCGCGGATGGGCTTGCCATTGTCCCATGTCTCGCAGGTGGCGAGGAGTTCGAGGTTTTCCTCCATTCGGTCTGCGATGCGGTTGAGCATCAGGGCGCGTTCCGCAACCGAGGTCTTGCCCCAGGCATCTTTCGCGGCATGGGCGGCATCGAGGGCGAGTTCGATATCCGACGCATCGGACCTTGCGATGGTGCAGATCGTCTTGCCGGTGATGGGTGACGGGTTGTCGAAATAGCGTCCGGCCTTGGGGGCAACGAACTTGCCGCCGATGAAATTGTCGTACCGATCCTTGAACGGAGACGTCATTGTCGTGGAATCGAGAAACTGGGTGTCGGCCATGTTGATATTTCCTCCATTGGCTTCTTCGTCGTGATGCGAAGACTGGAGGTAACCATTGTACTGAATGGGCAGGCTGTCAGGTGGGGTGCGAGCGGGCACGCGTGCCAAGTGTCTCAGAAGTGAGACAGGTTGGCGCGGAAACGTCAGTCAGCGCTGAGGCCCAGCCGGTCCATGCGGCGATAGAGGGTTGCGCGGCTGATGCCGAGGGCGCGTGCGGCAGCCGCCATGTTACCGTCGGCGCGGGCAATGGCGCGTTTCAGTTCGCGCCGTTCGGCACTGTCGAGGCCAATGCCGCGCTGGTCGGAGTCGCCGAAAATGTCGCCGGCGGGGCGCGGCGTGGCGAAGGCGCCCTGCCCAAGATTATAGGCTTGCCGAGCGGCGCGCGTGGCGCCGATGACAAGGTCATCACCATTGACGGCGAAGAGCACGGCGCCGCGCTGGCCATCGCCCTGCCCGCGCACGATGCGCTGGCCAGCAAAGGCACTCTGGAAATGATCGGCTTCAATCTGGCGGGCAGCGTCGGCCACGGTCTGGGCGATCAGTGTGGCGAAGGGCTGGGTCAGGTCTGACCGGCAGGAGGAGACATCGAGCACCGCGGCGAGTTCACCATGCTCGTCGAACACGGGCGCCCCCATGCAGGTCATCACCGTGTTGCTGTCGTGGAAGTGCTGGTCGCGATAGATCGTGACGACACGTTCCTCCGCTATGCAGGTGCCGATCCCATTCGTGCCCTGGATGGCTTCGGACCAGTCTGCCCCCTGCCAGAGCCCGGCGGAGCGGAACATCTTTTCATCCGAGCCCGGTGTGCGCTGGTCGAGCACGATGCCGCCAGTGTCGCACAGGAGGATGCTGCACCCGGCCAGGCCAAGACTGGCATGGAGGCGGTCCATGACGGGATTTGAAATCGCCAGCATGCGACCGAGCACATCGCGGCGTTCGGCGAGGGCGGCCTCGTCAATGCGGACATCCCTGTGCGGGGCGTCGGGCGCAAGGCCGTGGGTGGTGAGAGAACGGGCCCAGGAGGCCGCGATGGCGGACCTGGCGGCGGCGCTTCGCGAGAGCGCAATTTCGCGCACATGGTCCGCATGCGCCCCGGTGGGCACGGATGCTGACGGATCAGGCTTGCTCTCCATCAACAGAACCTAGCACGCGGCGCGACGGCCTCAAAGTGGGCAAGACATGCCCCGTTTTTGAGTTGTCCGGGGCAAAGCCTGCTGGTAGGTCTCGCTCTCGCGAAAAACCAGAAGGGGGAAGCGATGACATTCCGACACATCTTGTTGGCAGGCGTCTCTGTCATGTTGGCGGCAGGCAGCGCCGTGGCGAAAGAGGACGAGGCCCCATCGCGGCGCTTCACTGCAGACCGCGTGTTCGACATGGAATATGCGACCGACCCGCAGGTCTCCCCCGATGGCAAGAGCATCGCCTATGTGCGCCATTCAATGGACCGGATGACCGACAAGGACACGGGCCAGATCTGGGTGATCGACCTTGCGACGGGCTCCAACCGTCCGCTGGTGAATGGCGGCACGGGTGCATCGTCGCCGCGCTGGTCGCCGGACGGCACGCGCCTCATCTATGCGACCGCCACCGACGGCAAGCCGGAAGTGCGCCTGCTGTATCTCGACAGTGGCCGGAGTTTTCCGCTCGCGCAGTTCCTGGAAGGCCCGTCGGAGGCTGTCTGGTCGCCCGATGGCAAGCATGTGGCGTTCAGCATGTTCGTGAAGGGCGAAACGCCAAGCTTCGCCAAGGCACCAACGCCTCCGGAAGGCGCGAAGTGGAATGACGGCGTCAAGGTGATCGACAAACTGACGTTCCGATTTGATGGCGCAGGCTATCTGGAAGACGGCGCAACCCAGGTGTTCGTGCTGCCTGTGGATGGCGGCACACCACGCCAGGTAACGTTCGGCGACGCCGACATGCAGAGCCCGGAATGGCTCGACAATGACACGCTGCTCGTTTCGGGCAACACGGCCGACGACCGCGACCTAGACCCTGTCGAAAGCGAGATTTATGCGGTGGAGCTGGCGGACCTTTCGGTCAAGCCGCTGACGACCCGCGATGGGCCGGACACTGCCCCTGTCGTGTCGCCGGACGGCAAGACGATTGCCTATCGCGGTTTTGACGACAAGACGCTCTCCTACCAGCAGGCCGATCTTTACCTGATGGACGCAGACGGCTCGAACCAGCGGGCGCTGGCGGCAGACTTTGCCGGCGAGTTTGGTGAGACGGTCTGGGCACCTGATGGCAAGAGCCTGTACAGCCTGTCGGAAGACCATGGTGTGCTGTCGGTCTATGAGATCGATCTCAAGGGCAACGTGTCTCAAGTTGTGACAGGCCTTGGCGGCGCGTCGATCGGGCGGCCTTATGCGGATGGCAGCTTTTCGGTTAGCGGTGGCAAGAAGCCGGTGATCGCCTACACGGCCGGGTTCATGGACAAGCCGTCGGAAATCGGCGTGATCGGCGCAAATGGCAAGGATGCCAGAGTGCTGACCGATCTCAATGCGGATGTTCTGCCCTATCTCGACATGGCGAAGATCGAGGAAGTGAAGGTCAGCTCGAAACACGACGGCAAGGAGATCGAGGCATGGGTCGCCCTGCCGCCGGACTTCAAGGCCGATGGCAGCTTCCCGCTGATCCTTGAAATCCATGGCGGGCCCTACTCAATGTACGGGCCGTTTTTCGCCAGCGAGATCCAGCGCTATGCGGCCGAAGGCTATGTGACAATCTGGTCGAACCCGCGCGGTTCGACAGGCTATGGCGAGGATTTCGCGCTCGAAATCGACCAAGCCTATCCGGGGCATGACTATGATGACCTGATGACGGTTGTCGATGAAATGGTGGCGCGCAAATATGCCGACCCCAAACGCCTGTTCGTGACGGGTGGATCAGGTGGCGGCATCCTGACGGCGTGGATCGTGACGCAGACGGACCGGTTCAAGGCGGCTGCCTCAGTCAAGCCGGTGATCAACTGGATGACCATGGCATTGGCGGGTGACATCGCGCAGGTCGTGCGGCGCCACTGGATACGTGCCGAGCCCTGGTCTGACCCGGAAGCCTTCCTGAAGCATTCGCCGATCCGCTTCGTCGACAAGGTGGTAACACCGACGATGATCATGGTGGGGGAAGAGGATTACCGCACACCCGCCTGGGAAGCCGAACAGTTCTATACGGCGCTGAAAATGCGCGGTGTGGATACGGTGTATGTGAGGGTTCCGGGATCGCCGCACTATATCGCCTCGCGCCCGAGCCGCCTGATTGCCAAGACGGATAATATCATGGGCTGGTTCGCGAAGTACGATCCGGCAAAGAAGGACGAGGCTGACGAAAAAGCCGGGGACGAATAGTCCCCGGCTGGATCAGCGGCCGGTTTTGCGGCGGATGCGGGCGGGAACGAGGGCGCGTTCCTGCTTGCGGGCGATGAGCGCTGCGAAGAGGCCGAGCACGGCTTCCTGCATGATTTCATCGGTCATCGTCTTGAGGCGCAGGTCGATGTGATTGGTCAGGCGCTGGACGCCATTGCGGGCCAGAAGGTCGACCCCGCGCTTGCGCTTGGGGCGGGATTTAGTCGGCTGGCGATTCATCTTTAGTCCTCGTTCTGGCCACCCCGGTAATGATGCCGAGGCCAATGAGAATAACGGAACAGACACCGATCCAGATAAGCGCAACGCCCAGCATGAATGCGCCATAGGCCAAGCCGGCAATAAGTATGATGAAGCCGATGAGATAGAGCGCAAAAGAGGACATGGGGAATACCTTCGGGTCTGACTGTACTGGTGGCATAACGCCGTTCAGTCGCCCCGGTTCCCTGTCGGCCCCTTGTGTCGCTTTAGTGCGCTCCTAGCCCGCCAGAGGTCAGGATGGGCCATATCGTGGCGAGCAACAGAAGTGCCGCCGTGATGTTGAAGGCACGCAGCCGGGCTGGCCGGTTGAGGAAACGGCGCACCTGCGTGCCCAGAACCGCCCATGTTGATGTGCTGACGAGGCCGACCATGGCAAACACAGTCACCATGATGGCGAGGCTGACAAACGGGTGGTCTGGCAGCGTGTAGGCGCTGATCGCGGTCAGGACCATGGCCCAGGCCTTGGGATTGACCCATTGGAACGCGGCTGCCTGAACGAAGCTGAACGGCTTGCCGGTCGCCTCGCCCTGCCCGGCTTCCGGGGGTGGCGCGGCATTCGCGATCTTCCAGGCAAGATAGAGCAGATAGATAGCGCTGACGGTCTTCAGAACGACCAGCGCAACGGGAAAGACCTCGAACACGCGCGCCAGCCCTAGCCCGACCAAAACGATCATGATGGCCAGCCCTACGATGATGCCGCTCATGTGCGGCAGGGTGCGCTTCAGCCCGAAATTTGTGCCGGACGCCATGAGCAACAGATTGTTCGGCCCCGGTGTGATCGAGGTGATGAATGCGAAGGCCATAAGGGCGAGAAGGAGCTGGATCGGCATGATGAGCGCAACAATATGCGATATAGGGCGCAATGTGCTTGTCTTTTGGTGCGGATAGACAGTATTTATGCAATTTATGAGCGATATGGACACGATAAATCACAATATATTGCGCGAACTGCAGGCCAATGGCCGGATCAGCAATCTTGAACTGGCCGAAAAAGTCGGGCTGTCGCCATCGGCTTGCCTGCGACGGGTGCAGGAGCTGGAGCGCATAGGCGTGATCCAGGGATACCGCGCGGTGGTCGACAGGAATGCCATGGGCGGCGGCTTTCTCGCTTATATCACCGTCGGCCTTTCACAGCATACGAAAGCGCACCAGATGGCCTTCGAGAAAGCCATGCAGCGGGCGCCGGAAGTGCGCGAGTGCCACAATGTGACCGGCACGATTGAATACCTGCTAAGGGTCGAGGTGGCAGACCTTGCAGCCTACAAGCATTTCCACACGGAAGTTCTCGGCACCGTGCCGCAGGTCAGCTCGATAACATCATACATCGTAATGGGCTCGCCCAAGGACCAGCGCGCCTGACAGGCGGCCCTAGCGGGGCCGGTGCTCTGTGCCCTCACCGGCCGTGATGAAGACCGCTGTCGCGCTCTCAGGGACGTCAGCGATGTGCCAGACGCCGGGCGGGTTTATGGCATACTCTCCAGCCGACAGCGTGACGCTTTGCTTGCTGCCATCCGGATATTCCTGGTGCAGGATCATGCTGCCCGCCGTGCAGAGCACCAGTTCCGATCCGTGAGGATGAACCTCCCAGCCGGACCAGTCTTCGGTGAACGTGTACATCGAGACAAGCCGCCCTTCGATGCCATCATCCGGGTGGAGCTTGCCGTAGGCTTCGTACCATTCCATTCCGCCCGTCATTTCCGGCAGGACGTGCGCTGTTGCGCCGAGGCCGAGATGGACGGGAAATTGCGTGAGCGACATGGGCTGGGTCATGCGGGCCTCCTGTATGGCTGCAGCCTAGCACCGCATCATACACGATCAAAATATCTGCGGGACGGCGCCGCCGCTACCCGCAATCTCCGACGCGACAGGGCCAGATGTACGAAGGCCTCCTGGAATTCCGGGAGGCCTTCATGAAGTTCAAGATCGGACAGACATTTGGCCTAGTAGTCGTGGTTCGACTTGGCGTGGCGCTTGCGCTCGTGCGGGTCGAGATAGATCTTGCGCAGGCGAATGTTCTGCGGCGTGACTTCGACCAGCTCGTCGTCGGCAATATAGGCGAGCGACTTTTCGAGCGTCATCTGGAGCGGCGGGGTGAGGCGGACGGCCTCGTCGGTGCCCGAGGCGCGCATGTTGGTGAGCTTCTTGCCCTTGAGCACGTTCACTTCGAGATCGTTGTCGCGCGTGTGCTCGCCAATGATCATGCCGGCATAGACCTTGTCACCCGGGTGGATGATCATCGGGCCACGGTCTTCGAGGTTCCAGAGCGCAAACGCAACAGCCTCGCCTTGCTCCATGGCGATCAACACGCCGGTGTGGCGGCCCTGGATACGGCCCTTGTGCGGCGCGTATTCATGGAAGATGCGGTTCATGATGGCCGTGCCGCGCGTGTCGGACATAAGCTCGCCCTGATAGCCGATCAGGCCGCGTGTCGGCGCGTGGAAGACCATGCGCGTGCGGCCGATGCCGGAAGGACGCATGTCGAGCATGTCGGCCTTCCGCTCGGAAAGCTTCTGGACGATGATACCGGTATGGTCGTCGTCAACGTCGATGATGACTTCCTCGATCGGCTCGAGCTTCTCGCCGTTCTCGCCTTCCTGCATGACGACCTGCGGACGCGAGACGCCAAGTTCGAAGCCTTCGCGGCGCATGGTTTCGATCAGCACGGCGAGCTGGAGTTCACCCCGGCCCGACACAGTGAAGGCTTCGGCGTCAGTGGCGCGCTCAACCTTGAGGGCGACGTTGCCTTCGGCTTCCTTCACGAGGCGGTCCCAGATGATGCGGGACGTGACCTTGGTGCCTTCAGTACCCGCATAAGGCGAGTCATTGACGCGGAAGGTCATTGAGATGGTTGGTGGGTCAATCGGCTGGGCTTCGATCGGCGTATTGACCGACGGGTCGCAGAACGTATCGGCGACGTTCGCCTTGGTCATGCCGGCGAGCGAGACAATGTCGCCTGCCATGCCTTCGTCCACCGGGATGCGCTCAAGGCCGCGGAAGGCGAGCACTTTGGACACGCGGCCCTGCTCGACGAGCGAGCCGTCACGGGCGAGAACCTTGATCGACTGGTTCGGCTTGATTGTACCGGACGAGATGCGTCCGGTCAGGATACGGCCGAGGAAAGGGTCCGACGAGATCGTCGTGGCAAGAAGGCGGAACGGGCCTTCCTCGACTTTAGGGGTCGGAACGTGATCGACGACCATCTGGAACAGCGCGTCCATGTCGGTGGTCGGGTTTTCGTATTCGGTGTTCATCCAGCCCTGCTTGGCCGACCCGTAGAGGATCGGGAAGTCGAGTTGCTCGTCGCTGGCGTCGAGGTTGGCGAAGAGGTCGAACACTTCGTTGATGACTTCGTCAGGACGGCGCTCGGGCTTGTCGATCTTGTTGACGGCCACGATGGGGCGCAGGCCGACTTTCAGGGCCTTGGACACAACGAACTTGGTCTGCGGCATCGGGCCTTCCGAAGCGTCAACCAGCACGATGGCACCGTCGACCATCTGGAGGATACGTTCCACCTCACCGCCGAAGTCGGCGTGGCCTGGCGTATCGACGATGTTGATACGGTAGCCGTTCCATTCGACCGAGGTCGTCTTGGCGAGGATGGTGATGCCGCGCTCGCGCTCGATATCGTTCGAATCCATCGCGCGTTCGACGGTTTTCTCGTTTTCGCGATACGTGCCGGACTGTTTGAGCAGTTCGTCGACCAGCGTTGTCTTGCCGTGGTCAACGTGGGCGATGATCGCGATATTACGCATTTTCTCGATAGACTGGGACATAGGGATATAAAGGCTTTCGGGAGGAGGAATTGGGTGTCTGGCGCGCCCCCTAGCCGAACATGGAGCTTTTGACCATGGGGGATGGGCAGGATTGCCAACGCCGGGTAAGGAATTCCCTTCTTTTGGCAAACCGATAGTGTCCCATTCCATGACAAACTCCAATGACATGCCGCTGGCGGCAAAACCCCTTGATCGCGCGGCCCACAGGCGGACGGACGAAGCCTGGCTGGAAAAGGCCATGCAGGATGATGCATCTCTTTACTTCCTGATGCGGTCCGGCGAACCCTTCCTGGAAAAGCGCGGCCTGTTCTGGATGGGACCGGAAGCGCGCGAACTGTCACCCGGATCGCCCATTTTGTTCATGGGAGAAGACAAGACCAGCGCACCGGTATTCGCAATGAATCTGCCGGAGCGATTTGACGTCGCCGCATCACTGATCGCCGGCACGGGCGAATTCAGGGATTTCCGTGCGGCGGTGGGCGCCATGGCAGAGATGGAAGCCAATCTCGCCTCGACGGCGCGCAGCCTGTTTGCCTGGCATTCGAGCCATGGCTTTTGCGCCAAGTGCGGCGGCGTGGTCGGCATTGTCGACGCAGGCTGGAAGAGCCAGTGCCAGGCGTGCGGAACGGAGCACTTTCCGCGCACAGACCCGGTCGCCATCATGCTGGCGGTGAAGGACGGGAAATGCCTGATCGGACGTCAGGCGATGTGGCCGGCGGGTTTCATGTCGTGCCTCGCGGGCTTCTGCGAACCGGGCGAGACGATCGAACAGGCCGCAGCGCGCGAACTGTTTGAGGAAGCGGGTATCAAATGTGATCCGGCGAGCGCTGAATACGTCGCGTGCCAGCCTTGGCCTTTCGCATCTTCACTCATGGTAGGGCTCATTCTTGACGCGGAAACAACGGAAATAACGGTCGACAAAACGGAGCTCGATGAAGCCCGATGGATCACACGCGCCGAAGCGCGTGAAATTCTTTCCGGAAAACATTCTGAACTTTATGCGCCGCCGCCGATGGCGATTGCGCATCATATATTGAAGACTTGGGCCCTCCGCGACGAATAGTCGTATACGGACTTTCGTCTCGCGCTCGCGCCTCAGGTGAAAATCAAGAGTTGATTTCCCGCGAATCACAATATTATTGGCTCGCCACTGACAGGAGATTGGAAATGGCGACTGCAACGAAAAAACCGGCCGCAAAAAAACCGGCCGCTAAACCAGCAGCAAAAAAGCCGGCCGCTAAGCCAGCCGTAAAAGCTGCGACCAAGACTGCTGCAAAACCAGCTGCGAAAAAGCCAGCTGCAAAGCCAGCCGTGAAAAAACCGGCCGCTAAGCCAGCTGCGAAAGCCGCTGCGAAGCCTGCCGTGAAAAAAGCTGCTGCGAAACCAGCCGCGAAAAAGCCAGCCGCGAAAAAGCCGGCCGCCAAAAAGAAATAAGTCTACGGACGATAATTCGAAAAACGGGCGAGCGTGTATCGCCCGTTTTTTTATGCGTTTACAAGGCACTGTGCGGATATACAAAAAGAAGCCCCCGCACTCTCTTGGAGCACGGGGGCCGTCCTGCCTTGCGGTCAATTCAAGGGCTGCCCGCGCGGCCGGACCCTTTCGCCCTGACTAGAATTTCAGAACATAGGCCACGTCGATCACGTCGACCGAGTCATCATAGTCCAGATAAGTATAGCCAAGGCGCACGCCCTGGTTCGGGGCGAAATAATAGTCGCCACCGATGCCCAGCGCGGCGGCATCATCGTCGGCGGAAGCCGAGACGCCACCAGCGGATGCCTTGATCTCCGTGCTCACGTAACCGACGCGACCGAACACGTCGGCTTTCTCGGAAAACGGAATACGGCCCACGGCATAGGCGCCGTAGGAATTTTCCAGTTCAACGTTCACATCTACGCCGGCAATCGACGTGGACTCGTCGGCGACGCCGATTGCGCCCTCGATTTCGGCACCGAGGAATTCGTTGAAGTTGTAGCCTCCACGCAGCTGGATGGCGCCAAGGTCGGCATCATCGGCGCTGTAGTTTCCATAACCGAACGTGCCGTAAAAACCCTGCTCCTGCGCGAGGGCGGGAGTAGCGGCGAGGGCAGCGATCGTCAGGGCCGTGGTGAGTGCAAGTTTCATGGGAGGTATTTCCTTATGTTGATCCCGTCTCCGGGAAGCCGAAGTCTAGCGATTGATTGTGGCAAGGTGGGTGAATTCGGATTCATGTTTGCATACGGCCAAAGTGTGTGGCCGGCGCGCAACGCCACTGAATCGGCGCCTTGGCAATACAGGAAAAAACGCGTCGCCCGCCCTCGAAATGAGAGCGGGCGACGGTAAAAATACGATTCAGATATGTGGCAAAACCTGCCTTAATGGTTAAGCGCAGACCATTCCGTATCGGCCTTGGAAACGAAGCCCGAAATGTCCGCATTCCATTTACCCTGGATGTCGGAATTGTAATTCAGATAGAGCTTCCCATCGACGATCCTCCAGTAGCGCGCATCGCCCTTGGCATATTTGCCGGCGGCCATCGCCCAGGCGCAGTAGCCGCCATATTGCGGCGCATAAGCCTCGGGGTTTGCGAGAAAGGCATCGCGATTTTGAGCGCTGGTGAACTGGAAGGTCGCGCCCTTGTAGTCAGTCGTGAAATCCTTCGATCCCTTGGCGGGCGCGCCGGTCTCAAAATAGGCCACGGGATCGTATCCTTGCAGCGCCGTGGTCGAGAAACGGCCCGTGTAGATGACCGGTTCGGCCGAGGCGATTGGGGCATATGCCGCAGGTGCAAGGAGCAGCGCGGCGACGAAGAGCGTGGAACGGAATTTCATAAAGCACCTATGGTCTGGATTGAAAAAAGGTCGCCGGGGCGGAGAGCGAACGAGGCAGGAAGGGGCAATGCCTCGCCAACAAATCCCCGGCGACCAGGCAGGAACTCAGACGGCTTTCGCCTGCGTCCCTGTAACGTGTTATGTGTGACCGTCATCCACTCCGGGAAGAATGGCATCGCGGATGCCGCCAAGAATGCTGAATAGCGTCTCGCGCCTGAAGATGAGCAGGGCTAATGATCCCAGCCACACGGTCACGGCCATAGCGAACAGGCCCCCGCCATCATTGTTCGGATCAATGCCCAGCGGCGTGAAGAGGTGGAAACTGACGGCGCCGCTCATCACTGCGACAGCAATCAGGGCAGCAAGTGTCTGAAGACGGCGTAGAGCAGGAAACAGGCCGAGCAGGAAAAGTGTCGAGGCAACGAGCTCGGCTGAGCCGATCACGTACTGACTGAAAAGTCCGGTCTGCGCGAACAGTCCCCCTGCCCCGAAACTGGCAGCCCAGGCGTCGAGCCGGCCGAAGATGACCTGCGTCTCAACGGCGTTCGTGAACTTGTAGCGCAAACTATCGAGAAACACCGCGGCAGCAATGAGGCTGAAAACCATCGGCGCGTATGTCTTTATCCTGGCGAGCATTTGCACGTCCCTCTTCCTGTTCATGAACGCAATATCTCATGGGAGGCCGCCTCATGACAAAGCAAACCGGCGTAACGCGCGCCCACAATTCCGTGAGCGGCCCATTACCGGTTGTGAGGCATGAAACGCGCACTTACCCCGCGAGGCAGGCCCGCGTGCATGGCGCCCAGGCGAAAGGCTTATAGGCCTTGTTGAGCGGCGTTTCGGCGACATGGTTGGTGTAGTTGGAGAGCGTCTTCAGGGAGACGCCAAGGATGACTCCCAGGATGTCCGCCTTGTTCCAGCCTGCATTGAGGAAGACCGACACTTCCGTATCGGATACGAAGCCGCGCTGACGCACCATGCGACGCGTGAAGACACGCAGCGCATCCAGACGGGCATCTGCAATCAGCTGATTGTTTCTGACCGCATCAATCACTGCCGGATCGAGCCCGGCCTTTGATGCGGCTGCTGAATGGGCCGCAACACAGAAGTGGCAGGCATTCTCGATGCTTACTGTCAGCAAGACGACCTGACGCGCAAGCGGGTCGAAGCCCGACTGCTCGAAACTTTTCGACAGAGAGAGGTACCCCTCCAGCGCTGCGGGGTTTTCGGCAAGTACGCCCAGCATGTTGGGGATCATGCCATGGGTTTTCTTCGCGGCGGCGAGCGTATCCCTCGCGCCAGATGGCGCTGTGGTCTCGTCATGTATCTTCAGGTCACTCATGGGGTGCCTTTCCTGAATCAATCACCGGACGGAGATGTTCGTCCCTGTTGATGAAGGATTTAGGCGGTTTTGCCCTTCGCAGAACGCCGAGAGACCCCATATGCTTCATTCTGAATACGCATAGGAGGCCCGGGGTGGACCGAATTGATGCCATGCGCCTGTTCATTCGCGTTGCGGATGCTGGCAGTTTTTCCAAGGCAGCGAGTGATCTCGGCCTTGGCCAACCGACCGTTTCGCGGCGGATACAGGACCTTGAGGCGACGCTGGATGCCGCGCTTTTCATGCGCACGACCCGCTCGCTGAGCCTGACGGAGGCGGGCGAGCGCTTCTACAAGCGTGCTGGCGATATTCTGGCTGAGTTTGACGATGCCGAAGCCGAAGCCCGCGGGCTGGACCATGAGCCGGTTGGCCTGCTGCGCATTTCCTGCGTGTCGTCCATGGCAAGGCTGGTGATTGGTCCGCGGATCGCCAGCTTCATGAAGCTCTATCCGCATATCCGCGTCGATGTAATGACCGACGACACTTATACCGATCTCGTGGGCGAGGGCGTGGATCTTGCCTTCAGGATCGGCACACTGGTCGATTCCAGCCTGATGGCGAAAAAGGTGGGCGAGGCACCGCGTGCACTTTTTGCCGCGCCTGAATATCTGGAAGCGCGCGGCATCCCCGAGCATCCGCGCGATCTCAGCCAACACGACGCCGTCATGTTCCGTCAGCAGGCCACGACCGAATGGACGCTGTCGCGCAATGGGGAAACAGAGACAGTCAAGGTGGATGGCCGGTTCAAGGCCTCGTCTGGCGACCTGCTGCTACAGGCGGCACAAAACGGGCTGGGCCTGTTCCTGGCGGCGAGCTGGCTCGTGCATGGATGCGTCAATGATGGCACCCTTGTGCGCGTCCTGCCCGAGTGGACGGCCACACCCAGCCCGATCCATTGCGTTTGGACATCCGGCAAGCTGCGCGGCAAGGCCAAGCTGTTCGCAGAGCATGTCGCCGACGCGCTGAAATTCGAGACGCCAGTCTGCTAGAGGCCAACGGTCGGCTTGGCGGGGAAGACGCCGAGGATTTTCAGCGACTGCGAGAAGAAGCCAAGCTCTTCCAGAGCGATCTGCACCGGACGTTCGTCCGGATGGCCTTCGATTTCGGCATAGAACTGGGTCGCCGTGAATGAGCCGCCGATCTGGTAGCTCTCCAGCTTGGTCATGTTGATGCCGTTCGTGGCGAAACCGCCCATCACCTTGTAGAGCGCGGCGGGGATGTTGCGTACTTCGAAGAGGAAAGCCGTCTTCGCAGGCCCCTGCCCCGCTTCGATATCCTTGGCCGTACGCGACATGATGATGAAGCGGGTCGTATTGTGGGCCGCGTCCTCGATATCCTCGGCAAGAATATCCAGACCATAGACTTTGGCCGCAAGGCGTGGCGCAATGGCCGCCACGGCCCGATTACCGGCTTCCGCGACTTCACGGGCCGCTCCAGCCGTGTCTGCTGCCGTCACTGGCTCGATATTATGGGCTTTCAGGAAGTTCCGACACTGGCCAAGGCCCATGATGTGGGACCGCGCCTTCCGGATTTCGTCCAATTTCACGCCTGGCAAGGCCATCAGTTGGAACCGGATGGGCAAATAATGCTCGGCCACGATCTGAAGATTTGTCGTTGGCAAGAGATAGTGGATGTCACCGACACGGCCAGCGATCGTGTTTTCCACCGGAATCATGGCTAATTCGGCTTCACCCTTCTCGACCGCCGTGAAGCAGTCTTCGAACGTACGGCAGGGGAGCGGCGTCAGGCGCGGGTAGGCCTCGTTGCAAGCGATGTGGGAATTTGCGCCCGGTTCGCCCTGATACGCGATATGATTGGCCATTCAGCGTCCTTTTTAACCTTCTGTGCATGCGTCGGATCGCCGCGACGAAAGGAGAAGCGCCCCTTCCTCACAGCCTTTATGTTGTCTGCACTCCGTTAGCGTGCCAAAAGGCGCGCGCCAAGACACATGACAGATAGATTCGAAGGAATGCCCCAATGGGAGAACTCGGTCTCAACAAGATCCTCGGCGCGTTGCTCGCCACCGCGCTCGGCCTGATGGCCCTGCACCAGCTCTCAGCCATCGTGTTCAGCCACGGCGGCGAAGGCCATCATGGCGAAGAACACGCCGAAGCGACCTCCCTGAGCGAGCAAATGTGCGCCAAGTACGCCTACTGCGTTGCTGTTGCCGATAGCGGTGGCGGTGGCGAAGCCGCAGAAGAGGTGTTCGATCTCGGCGCCGCGCTGGCCGCTGCTGACGTTTCCAAGGGCGAACGCACTTTCAAGGCGCAGTGCTCGACCTGCCACACGATCGACGATGGCGGCGCCAACGGCACGGGCCCAAACCTGCACGGCGTGGTCGGCGCGGAACAGGGCTACCACGCGGGCTTCGCATATTCCGCAGCCTTCGGGTCGCTGGATGGCACATGGAGCTATGAGCACCTCAATGAGTGGCTGAACAATCCCGGCAGCTATGTCCGTGGCACGGCAATGTCGTTTGCTGGCCTGCGTCGCGACGGCGACCGCGCCAACGTGATCGCCTATCTGGCCGCCAATACGCCAAATGCTCCGGCCTTCCCGGCACCACTAGCCGCTTCCTCAGACGAAGCCGCACCTGCTGATGGTGAAGCAGCCCCGGCTGCTGAAGGCGAAGAGGCCACTCCCGCCGAGGGCGAAGCTGCCCCAGCCGAAGCCGCGCCGACGGAAACTGTTTCTGAAGCTGTGACCGAGGATGCAGATTCGGCAACTGAAGCCGATGAAAACACCTTCACTGAAGACGCACCGACGCCGACGGATGAAGAAAACGAGTAGGGCTCAGGCGCCGGTCATCCAGACTGGCGTTATCCCGCTCCTGGACGAGACATGTATGCGCCGGGCCCCTATGGGCTCGGCGTAATACGTTTTGATCCGGGTGATTGCCTGATCGAGCGGCTCACGGGCGACGGTCATGTGCCAGGCATTAGCGTGTACGAGGTGATGCGCGTCCGTCATGATGCCGACGTGGCCCTTCCAGAAGACGAGATCGCCGCGCCTGAGGGCGCCTGAAACTTTCCAGTCGAAGATTTCTTCCCCTGCCCAGGCATATTGCATGTCGCTGTCACGCGGCAGGAGCACGCCCGCCGCCTCATAGGCCTGCTGTGTGAGGCCGGTGCAATCGAGGCCCAGACTGTCGCGTCCACCCCAGCGATAAGGCGTGTGGAGATAGGTTTCGGCCAGGGCGACGGGATCGTCTTCCAGCGTGTCCAAGGGCGCGACATGGCGGGTGTGGAGCCATCCGGCACGGCAATGGACGTACTGACCCTCCGCTGCCGTAGGCGACAACAGAGCGCCCCTGCTGAGAATGCACTGAACGGGTGCTTTCAGGTCAGGTGCCGCATAGGCAAAAGTCCGGAGAACCGAGACTTTGTGGGTAGGTTGGACGACCTCTTGCGACAGGTCTGATGTCCGCATCCATCCGACATAATGGTCGCGCCGGGAGCGCGCTTTGGCGTAATCGCCCTGGTGCCCGAAGACGTCGATAAGTTCGCCGAACAGGGCCTGCGTGGCCAGCCGCGCTGTCGCATCGGGCCCTTCCAGCAGGTCTGCCGTTCCAACAATGACCTGAAAGGCCTGTGCCTGCCCTTCAGGACGGGCAAGACGACTATCTGTCAGTTCGGGCATGTTTTGGGCCTCGGCAAGCGGCGCCTAGGCAGCTGCGGTCGACTTCCCGCCGCGCCCTGGCGTCATGGTTTCATCAGTTTCGCCTGAAGCTGCGGCCATAACAAGACCGGCAAAGGACCGAAGATAGGTCATTCCGGCTGGCGTGCGCTCGATGAAGATGTTCCGCAGGTCATTGTCATCCTTAATGCGGCGGATGAAATCGAGCCGTGACAGGGTATCAAGCGCCCGCGTCACAGCCGGTTTGGCAATGTCGAGATGGTCTGCGAGTCCGCGAACGGTGTGCGGGCCGGGAACCAGCGCGATCGTCATGAGAATGGCCTGCTGGCGCGCCGTCAAATCCGGCGCATCCGAGCGCACCGAGGCTGTTACCGCCCGCCGCCAAAGCTCCAGTCCGCCGCGTTCCGACAATTCCATCTACATATCCTCTTGATTCGCCTCAGAAACGAATCTCGGGTGATTTGCGGAGGCCGTCCAGACCGGAAACAGGCGTTAACCGCTTGCCTCTTCACATTGGCACCAAAACACACGACATTGCAGGCATGGCCACTGCACACACACATGATCACATTCACGCCAACACGCCCTGCAGCCCGCAGGATGTGGAGACGTTCCTGAATGACGCCGAAGCGCTGGTAATGCGTCGCGGCGCGCGGATGACGCGTATCCGCCGCAAAGTCCTGCGCCTGCTGCTGGAAAGCGCCGAGCCCGCCAAGGCCTATGACCTGCTGGCGAACCTCGATGGCGAAGGCTCGGCCAAACCACCGACTGTCTATCGCGCGCTCGATTTCCTGCAGGAAGCCGGCCTCGCTCACAAGATCGAAAGCCTGAATGCCTATGTCCCTTGCGGGCATACGAGCCACAGCCATTCGGCTGTGTTCCTCATCTGCGATACATGTGGGGGCGCCGAAGAGCTGCACGCTGTTGCGACAAGCGATGCACTGAAAGACGAAACAGCCGCAGCCGGCTTTAAAATGACGCGCGCCGTTGTTGAAGTGCGCGGTACCTGCCGGGACTGTAACGCGTGATCACACTTTGGCGGGGCAGTTGCAATCAATGGGATTGCGACGAGATGGGCCACATGAATGTGCGCCTCTATGTCGAGAAGCAGGTCGAGGGACTGGCCTCCTTTGCCCATGCGCTGGACATGCCGCTGGCCTTCCAGGAAAGCGCGCCATCCACGCTTGTGCCGGTTGACCAACATGTCCGCTTCATTCGCGAAGTGCTGCCGGGCCGCCCGATCAGCATGGATGGCTGTGTTGTCAGCGTCGGCGAGAGTGATGCGGTCATCTATCAGGAACTGCGCCATAGCGACGGGGCCCTCTCGGCGGCCTTCCTGACACGCGTTGCGCATGTCGATACAAAAGCCCGCGAACGCTTCGCATGGAGCACGCGCGCCCGGGCGGCGCTTGAGGCGCATATTGATACACCGCCCGCAGAAGCGGCGCCGCGGTCATTTGATCCCAATGCCTCTGCCTTGGCGACCACCGACATCAACATCGCGACCGCCCGTGACCTTGGCATTCCCATGATCGGCAAAGGCGCCGTGCCGCAGCACCATCTGGATGTGCACGGGTGCATGTCACCTTCCTGGATTATCGGCCGGATTTCCGACAGCGTGCCGAACCTTCTGTACGATTGGCGCAAGCGCGTGGCCGAGGCCGCTGGCGGCGTGCGCATGGGCGCTGCCGTGCTGGAAAACCGGCTGCGCTACCATCGGTGGCCGAAGGCCGGCGATCTTTACGAGATCCACACTTCGCTGGGCTCGACAGCCGAGAAAACGCATTCACTCGTCCACTGGGTGATGGACCCGGTGACAGGCCTGCCATGGGCCACCAGCCAGGTCGTGGCGATCACACTGGACCTCGATGCACGCAAGGCGATCGCGACGCCTCCAGCCATGCTGGAAGATCTTGAACGGATCGCCCCGCGTGGGCTCCGCCTCTAGAGATACTCGGCCAGGATTTCCGCAATGCGGGGAATGTCGGCCTGACGCAGGCCCGCAATGTTCATGCGGCCCGAGGATGGCAGATAAAGGCCGTGACGCTCGCGCATGTCGACCGTTGCTTCCGGCGTCACCTGCACCTGACTGAACATGCCGTTCTGGGAGGCGAGCGCAGCGAGGCGGTTGGAGCCGGTACGTGCGACCAGTTCATCCGAGAGCGATTTGCGCAGGCCGATCATGCGTTCGCGCATGCCGGTCAGTTCTGCTTCCCATTCGGCGCGCAGTTCGGGATTGCCGAGGATTGTCGCCACGATGGCCGGGCCGTGGGCAGGCGGCATGGAATAGCTGGTGCGGGAAATGTCGGCGACATGGGTCATGACGGCCTGCGCAGCGCGGGCGGTATAGGCCTGGCCAAGGAAACAGCCAGCGCGCTCACGATAGAGGCCGAAATTCTTCGAGCAGGAATAGGAGACCATCGAGTCTTCGGCGATCTGCAGGAATAGGCGCGCGCCCTCCATGTCGGCATCAAGGCCGCCGGCAAAGCCGTGATAGGCGATGTCGAGCATGGGGATGACGCCCCGCTCGACGGTCAGCATGGCCAAATCGATCCATTGCTTGACGCTCAGGTCTATGCCGGTCGGATTGTGGCACGGACCCTGAATGATGATGCCATCGCCGCGTTTTGTTTGCGACAGGCTGGCCATCAGGCCTTCGAAATCCACCTTGCCGGTTTCCGGATCGGCATAGTCATATTCGGCAACGGCGAGACCCGTGTTCCTGATCAGCGCAGGATGGTTCGGCCAGGTCGGGCGGCTGACCCAGACCGTCTTCACGCCGAGGCGCTTCATCAGGCCGACGCCGAGATAGAGCGCACCACAGCCGCCGGGCGTTGCGAGCGAAACCAAACGCCCCTTCTCGATAAGATGCGAACTGTCGCCGAACACGAAACGCTCGATAGCGGCGCAAAAATCCGGGTTGCCGCGCGGGCCTTCATACACTTTCGTAGTCTGCTGCTGCAGGATGATCGCTTCCGCCTTGGCGACGGCGGACATGACGGGCGTATGGCCCTCATCATCCTTGTAGACGCCGACACCGAGATCGAACTTCTCGGCGCGCTTGTCTTCGCGATAAGCGGTCATCAGACCGAGCAAGGCGTCCGGTGCCAGCGCCGTGAGGGATTCGAAGGCGGGGTTCATAATGTGTCCAGTTCAGGCGATATAGTTTCAAACGTAACCAATAGGCAGTTATGCCTCTTCCCGCAACATCACACGTGGACCTGCGGAACAAGCGGGCTGTGAGGAAGTAGTCCCATTAGCGCTGTCGCGCCCTGATGGGAAACATATGGTCAAAAACCTCAACACTGCACTCGGCTGGCTGATGCGGGCAGGCTATGCCGCTCGCGGTCTGGTCTATCTTGTGGTTGGCGCATTGGCGCTGTTTGCGGCCATCAATGGCGGCGAGGCAGAGGGCACGACCGGTGCGCTCGCCTATATTTTTGCACGCCCCCTTGGCGCATTCCTGCTGGCCTTCATTGGTGCAGGCCTCTTCGCCTATACGCTGTGGCGGCTGGTGGATGGCGTGATGGACCTCGAGAATGAAGGCGATGATGCCGAAGGCTATGCCAACCGGGCCGGACAGATCATGTCGGGCCTCACGCACGCGGTGCTCGGCGTATCAGCGCTAACCATTCTCTGGAAAGGCCATGCGAGCGATGACGGCAACTCGGCCGCCAACTGGAGCGCCATTCTGATGCAGCATCCGGCGGGACGCGCGCTGGTCATTGCAGCGGGCGCGACAACGCTTGGTGTCGGGATATATCTCTTCATCAAGGCCTGGCAGGCCTCCTATCGCAAGGACATTCGCTGCACACCCGTAACGGAGCGGCTGGCGCCGTTCCTGCGTTACGGCCTCGCCGCGCACGGGTTTGTACTGCTGATTGTCGGGGGGCTGATCCTCTATGCGGGCCTCACCGCCCATCCCGAACATGCGGTGGGCTTGGGGGAAGCGCTGGAGACACTGGAGACGCAACCGTTCGGGCGAACCCTGCTGGGCGCGACTGGTGTGGGCCTGATGGGATTTGCGCTCTACTGCTTCGTGCTGTCACGCTACCGGATCGTGCCCCGCCTTGCACCGTCAGACCTGCCGACGCTGGGTTGAGATCACGGCCATTGCGCTTTTGCGCCGCGATGGTCATCTGTGCCACAGAAACGAGATCGAGAGGAAACACCCATGTCTGCTTATGTCATCCTGATCCGCGACCGTCTGCGCGATGAAGAGGCTATGGCGCGCTACGCCGCAGCCGCCGGTGCCGCGCGCGGGGATCACAAGATCACACCGCTCGCCTTCTATGGCGCGCATGAAGTGCGCGAGGGCGCGGACGCCGATGGCGTGGTGATCCTCAGCTTCCCGGACATGGCAGCGGCCAAGGCCTGGTATGACAGCCCGGAATACACCGCCGCCCGGGAACACAGGTTCCAGGCCGCCGACTATCGCGTGATCTTCGTTGAAGGCGTTCCGGCCAGCTAGTCGACGAGCGTCGCTTCGGTCTTGGACTTCACTTCGTCCATGGTCACACCCGGTGCGAGTTCAATCACTTTCAGGCCGCCCGGCACCACGTCCATGACGCAAAGATCGGTAATGATCCGGTCGACAACGGCCTTGCCGGTGAGCGGCAGGGTGCATGTCTTCAGCACCTTGGTCTCGCCCTTCTTGTTGGCGTGATCCATCACGACAACGATGCGTTTGACGCCTGCGACAAGGTCCATCGCGCCGCCCATGCCTTTGACCAGCTTGCCGGGAATCATCCAGTTGGCGAGGTCGCCATTCTCGGCCACTTCCATGGCGCCGAGGATGGCGAGGTTAATATGGCCGCCACGGATCATCGCGAAGCTGGTGGCGCTGTCGAAGAAGCTTGAGCGCGGCAGCGTGGTGATCGTCTGCTTGCCGGCATTGATGAGGTCCGGGTCTTCCTCGCCCTCATAGGGGAACGGGCCCATGCCGAGCATGCCGTTTTCGGACTGGAGCGTCACATCGACGCCATCAGGGATATGGTTTGCCACCATGGTGGGGATGCCGATGCCGAGGTTCACATAGAACCCGTCTTCCAGTTCCTGCGCGGCCCGGGCCGCCATGTCGTCACGTGTCCAGGGCATTTATATTTGCTCCTCATCAGGGAACTTCAGGTACTGAGTGGATACAGAGTCTGTCAGCCACACACCGTTGTCTGCGCAATAGAATACACATCCTGTGCGTTCCATTTCACGGGCAAGGACGATCAATATGGATGGTTTTCCATGCCTTTGACCAACCTTGAATGCGGTGCTCTCGTCCACACTCAGGTGCACATGTTGCCGCGACATAGGCTTCAATCCCTGCGCGCGTATTGCATCAAGGAATCGGATAGCAGTGCCGTGGTAGAGATACTCTGGGGGCGATAACGGCGAGAGGTCATTCACAATCTCAACAGAGTGTCCCTGTGCAGCTCGAATGCGAGTACCATCTTCGGATAACGTGAAGCGCTTCTTGTCATTCTCCGATACGACCAGACGCAAGCGTTCGCGGGTCATTGCCCGGCCCAAGGTCTCGAGCCCGCGCAGCAAATCATCGACCGCTACCCACCCGCCTTCACCAAGCACGAGATTGGCTTTCTCCGGTTCATGACGGAGGACTAAGCTCAGCAGCTTACTGTCTTTTACGACCGACACTATCGACTTTCCCTCTTTCTCACGGTGCGCTGCTCGATGCGCTTTTCGAACGTGCCCTTGACGATGCGCTGCACGAAAACACCCGGCAGGTGTATTTCGTCCGGATCAAGATCACCGGTGGGCACAATTTCCTCAACCTCGGCAATCGTGACCTTACCGGCCATGGCCATGGGTGGGTTGAAGTTTCGCGCCGTCTTGTTGAAAATCAGGTTGCCCTGCGTGTCGGCCTTCTCGGCCTTGATGATGGAGAGGTCGGAGACGAGGCCGGTTTCGAGGATATAGGTCTCGCCATTGAACTCGCGGTGTTCCTTGCCGTCAGCGATGATCGTGCCGACGCCGGTCTTGGTGTAGAAGCCGGGTATGCCCGCGCCGCCTGCGCGGCAACGCTCGGCCAGCGTGCCTTGCGGGTTGAATTCCAGTTCCAGTTCACCGGAGAGATACTGGCGCTCGAACTCCTTGTTCTCGCCGACATAGGACGAAATCATCTTCCTGATCTGGCGCGTCTCAAGCAGCAGGCCGAGACCGAAGCCATCGACGCCGGCATTGTTCGAAATCGCCGTAATGTCCTTCACGCCGCTGTCGCGCAGGGCCGTGATCAGGTTTTCAGGAATGCCGCAGAGACCAAAGCCGCCTGCCATGATGGTCATGCCGTCGAATGTGAGGCCTTCGAGCGCCTCTGCTGCCGTCTTGTAAACCTTGCTCGCCATCAGGCTGATGCCACCTTCTGCTCAATTGCGCCGAAAATCGAATGGCCTTCGCCATCCAGCATTTCAATGCGTACCACATCGCCGGGAGACATGAAGGGGGTCTCGGGTGCATTTTTCAACAATTGTTGAATCATGCGGATTTCGGCGATGCAGGAATAGCCGCGCCCGCCCTCGCTGACCGGTTTGCCGGGGCCGCCATCCTCGCCCTTGTTGGAGACTGTGCCGGAACCGATGACCGTGCCCGCGCTGAGCGGGCGGGTCTTGGCGGCATGGGAGACAAGGCGCGCAAGGCTGAACGTGGCGTCCTGCCCGGCTTCGGCCCGGCCGAAGGCTTCGCCATTGTAATCAACGCGCAGCGGCAGATGCACGAGGCTGCCCTTCCAGGCATTGCCAAGTTCTTCCGGCGTGACAGCGACGGGGCTGAAGGCGCTTGGCGGCTTGGACTGGAAGAAACCGAAGCCCTTGGCGAGTTCGCCCGGGATCAGCCCACGCAGGGAGACATCATTGCAAAGGAGGACCAGCTTGATATGGCCAGCGGCGTCTTGCTCGGAGACACCAGCAGGCACGTCATCGGTGATGACAGCAATCTCACCTTCCATGTCGCAGCCCCAGCTCTGGTCGCCAAGCGGGATGTCGTCGCGTGGCCCGATGAAGGCATCAGAGCCGCCCTGGTACATCAGCGGATCGTCATAGAAGCTTTCCGGCACTTCAGCGCCCCGCGCGGCGCGGACCAGTTCGACATGGTTGATGTATGCCGAGCCGTCGGCCCATTGATAGGCACGTGGCAGCGGGCTTTCGCAATCATGCTCATGGAAGCGGAAGGTCGGGACGGAACCAATCTCGACCTGCTCGGCCAGCTGCTGCAGCTGGGGCGCGTAGACGGCCCAGTTGTCGAGCGCGGCCTGAAGCGTCGGTACGATGCGCGCGGCATCTGTGCATTTGGTGAGGTCTTTGGAAACAACGACAAGGCGGCCATCGCGGGCGCCGTTCTTGAGGGTGGCGAGTTTCATGTGCGGTCCTGTTCTTTTTTGCACCCCCATCCTGAGCGAAGCCGAAGGACGAGGGTGGGGCTCCCTGAATGTAAATGTATGGCATATCGCCCGCCGCTCGTCCTTCGACTTCGCTCAGGATGAGCGGCTCGGGGGGAATCAGTGGCTTTCGGTCTCGATCTTCTCGTGCAGCCATGCGGCGTGTTTCGGAGCCTTCTTGGTGCGGCTCCACTCTTCCAGCATCTCGGGTGCGACGCGCTTCAGTTCGGCCATCTGCTCCGGGGTGCCGGTATTACAGGCGAGTTCGAGGCGGTGGCCGTTGGGGTCAAAGAAGTAGATCGAGCGGAAGATGCCGTGATTGGTCGGACCGATCACATTAAGGCCGTGGGCCTCGGCGCGGGTCTTGGCATTCAGCAGGTCATCCATCGTGGCGACCTTGAACGCGATATGCTGGACCCATTGCGGCGTATTGTGGTCACGGTCCATGTCGGGCTGCTCGGGCAGCTCGAAGAAGGCGAGCACGTTGCCGTTTCCGGCATCGAGGAAGATGTGCATGTAGGGGTCATAGGCCCCTGTGGAGGGCACATGGTCTTCCGCGATGGCCAGCTGAAAATCCATGCCGAGAACATCATGGTAGAACTCAACCGTTTCCTTGGCATCCTTGCAGCGGTAGGCGACGTGGTGGACGCCGCCGAGCTTGGGGGCATCCATCAGGCCTTCTCCTCGACCTTGAGCACGCCGCGCTCAACCTGGTCGCGTTCCATGCTTTCGAACAATGCCTTGAAATTGCCTTCGCCGAAACCGTCCTTGTAATCACCCTTGCGCTGGATGAATTCGAAGAAGACCGGGCCGACCTGCGCCTGCGCGAAGATCTGCAGCAGCAGGCGGGGCTCACCGCCTTCGGTCGTGCCGTCGAGCAGGATGCCGCGCATCTGCAGCTCGTCAACCGGCTCGCCATGGCCCGGCAGGCGACCATCGAGCATCTCGTAATAGGTGGCTGGCGGTGCGGTCATGAAGGGAACACCAAGCGCCTTCAGCCGGTCCCAGCAGGCGACGAGGTCGTCGCAAATGAGGGCAATGTGCTGGATGCCTTCGCCGTTGAACTCGCGCAGGAATTCCTCGATCTGGCCCTTGCCGCCTTCGCCTTCTTCATTCAGCGGGATGCGGATCTTGCCGTCCGGCGCCGTGAGGGCCTTGGACGTCAGGCCGGTATATTCGCCCTTGATGTCGAAATAGCGGATTTCGCGGAAGTTGAAGAGCTTCTCGTAGAAGTCCGCCCAATACTTCATGCGGCCGCCATAGACATTGTGCGTCAGGTGATCGACCAGTTTGAAGCCTGCGCCTTTCGGCTGGCTATCGACGCCCGGCAGGTAGTCAAAGTCGATGTCATAGATCGAGAGTTCGTTCTTTCCCGTGTCATAGCGGTCGATCAGGTAGATGATCGAATTGCCGATGCCGCGAATGCCGGGAATGTGCAGCTCCATTGGTCCGGTGCGCATCTCGACCGGCTCGGCGCCTTGCGCCAGAAGATGATCATAGGCCTTGCGCGCATCGCGGACGCGGAAGCCCATGCCGCAGGCTGACGGGCCATGCTCGCGGCTGAAATACCAGGCCGGGGATTTCGGCTCGTAGTTGGTGATCAGGTTGATGCCGCCCTGACGCCAGAGTTCGACGTCCTTCGAGCGGTGCCGCGCCACCTTGGTGAAACCGATCGTTTCGAACACTTTCTCGAGGTGACCCTTTTCCGGGGCCGAGAACTCAATGAACTCGAAGCCATCAAGCCCGGCGGGGTTGTCAAATAGGTCGGCCATGGTTCACTCCTCTTGCGATGCAATAATATAGTTTCATATGTAACTAATTTACGCGGCCATGGCAAGTGTGAAAGTGGAATCGATTGATGCCTGACACCCCCTCGAGACCATCCCTGAGGCTGAGCGAGTTCCTGCCCTACAGGCTGTCGGTCCTGTCCAATACTGTTTCGCGGAACATCGCGGACCTTTATGACCGGGCGTTCGGGATTTCGATCTGGCAGTGGCGCGTCATGGCCGTTCTGGGAGAAAACTCCGGCATCACGGCCACCGAGATTGGCCAGGTTACGGCCATGGACAAAGTCGCCGTCAGCCGCGCTGTCTCCGGCCTGCTAGATAGCGGCCATATTGCACGCAGGGCTTCGAAAGAGGATGCCCGCCGGGCGATCCTCACACTCACGGCCAAGGGCAAGGAAGTCTATGACCAGATCGTCCCGATCGCGCTTGGCGCCGAGCGCGATCTCGTGGAAACGCTGAGTCCCGACGAGCAGGCCCAGCTTGCCGCCCTGATGGAAAAACTTGCCCGGGCGGCCGAGCCGGATCGCCCGCTCTGGTAAGACGCCCTCCCCCCGCTTTTTCCGATTGCAATAATGCCTCTTGGCCGCCGCGCACAAAGCGACCTGCGCCAAGGTGACTTGTCTTGTTTTTGCCAATTTTCCCGGCAATCTTCAGTCGCATAGAGGGGGGATTCAATCATGAAGTGGGTAATTCTGTGCGTGGCAACAACGCTCATGTTGGTTAGCCCGACCCTTGCAGGGGCGACACCGCCGCCGCCACAACCGGAGCCGGTCTGGTCAGAGCCGCCGATCGAGCAACCGGCCTTCGTTTACATCATCTATGATTCCAGTCGCTGGAGCGATTGCTCCTTCACCAGCGCATTCGGGTCCCGCGGCGCGCGATATATGCCAAAGAAGGGCCAGTATGCCCGCGCCGAGGCTTGGCCAGGCACCCTGACAGTGAATATCGAATACGATTCCATGTTCGGGAACTGGTGTGACAACAGAACCAACGCGCTGACTTTCCAGATAACGCCCGGTGAGAACTTCCTGCTCTACGGTCCGGTCGCTGGCGAAACCGCGAGCAACTATACCCGCCTGACGACGGAGCAAGGGCGCGCGATGATCGCCGATCGTAAAATGATCTCCCATACGAGGGTCACGGAGACGGCGGACATGACGCAATTGGGCGGTGGCCGCTATTACGGCCCGGCCCCTTATACCTATTCATTCATTGACATGCTCACCCCGCGCGAGGTGCGCGGCGAGGTGACGTGGCGTGATGGCCGCGTCTATCGCGGGCAACTCGACCGCAACGGCCTGATCGACGGCGAAATGCATTTTAGTTTCTACACGCGCTATGACGGCACCTTCAAAGGGTTCGTGCCATCGGGCGAAGGGCGGATGTGGTATGAGGACGGCACGTTCTATGAAGGCGGTTTCGCGGATGGCGTCCGGTCAGGACCAGGCCGGGAGGTGAAGGCGGACGGATCGGTATTCATCGGGAATTTCGACCGTAATGTACCGGATGGCGAAGGCATTTGTGGCGTGCCGGGGCAAGGTGCCGCCTATTGCGCCAAGGCCCAGGGTCAGGATTCCGAACCGGAACCGCTTGAAGCTGTTGCGAAGCAGATTGTCGATGAAAAAGAGCGCACGGAAGTCACTCAGACCCTGGCTCCGCTCGATGCAAAGATCGCGGAGGCCCGCACGCTCGCGGCGGAATATTCCGATATGAAAGTCAATGAGCCTAACGCCTATTACAGCGCCATCGACGAGATGGCCAACCACTGCCAATGTTACCTTCACGGCTGTATCGAAATAAAGGATGCAAACGTCGTTTATACTGAAACGCAGAAGCAGGCTTTCAAGCAAAAGGACGCCCTGGAAACGAAGCGTTGCGTTGCCTGGCGGGACGGTCGCGCGGGTGTGGATGACGAGGCTGAGATCGCAAGCCAGATCGCATACTATGAAGGCATTATCCGGAGCGAGAATGCCAAGCGCGAGGAGGCTGAACGCCTCAAGGCCGCCGAGACGGCCCGGCTAGCCCGAGAGCAGGCGGAGGCCCGGGCGGCGCGACTGGTCGCAGCGAAGCAGGCGGCCGCGGAAAGCAGGCAGACGGCGGCCAACCGGCAGCGGAACATGTGCGAGCAGCGCCCTACGATGTGCGGCTGCAACGCGATCCTTGGAAAGCCGGAACCCGTCCGCCAGCCCGGCGAACATTGGGTCTGCGCTCAGTAAAGCGACTTAAACCAGTGGCCAGAAGAACGGGATGACGAACATCGAAACCACGAACATGAGTATGTTCAGTGGTAGCCCAACCTTGACGAAATCCATGAACTTGTAGCCGCCTGCCGTGTAGACCAGCGTATTGGTCTGATAGCCGATTGGCGTCGCGAAACTGGCACTGGCGGCAAACATGACGGCGACCACGAAGGGGCGCGGGTCGATGCCGAGATGCGTGCCAAAGCCGATAGCGATGGGCGTGAGCAGCACAGCGGCGGCATTGTTGCTGATGAATTCGGTTAGCGCGGTCGTCACCAGGTAGATCATGGCGAGCAAAGTCAGCGGACCAAGGCTGCCCATCGGCCCGGCGACAAGATCAATCACGAGCTGGACGGCGCCGGTCTTCTCCATCGCCTGCCCCAATGCGAGCATGCCAAAGATCAGCATGAGAATGTCCCAGCGGATGGCCTGATAGGCTTCCTGATGGTCGAGACAGCCGAGCGCAACAACAGCGGTCGCCCCGATGATTGCGAGCGCCGCAATGGGCAGGACTTCAAAGGCGGCGAGGCCCATGACAAGGAGGAGCGCGATGACCGCGATGCCCGCTTTGCCACGCCGCACGGACCGGTCGCTGGTGGCCGTCAAATTGTTGAGCGCGCCATCCTCGAACATCTGGCGCATGCCCGCCGCTGGCCCCTCGACCAGTACAGTGTCGCCGACGTCAAGGCGCATTTCGCTGAGCTGGTCCGCCATGTTCTCACCGCGCCGATGTACGGCCATGATGTAAACGCCATAGAGCCGGGCGAGGCCAAGGCCGAGCAGGCGCCGGCCGATCAGGCGCGACTGCGGACCGATAACGCCTTCGGCGATGATTACTTCGCTGGCCTGAACCGGCTCGAAAGCTGCACCTTCCTGGGCATCCGCCCCTATGGCGACGTGGCCCAGTTCCTTGAGGCTGAGCATTTCGGAGACGGGTGAGCGCAGGACGATCCGGTCGCCGCCGCGCAGGATGAGCTTCCCGAGCGACGTCTTCAGCGACACGCCCTCGCGCAGCACGTCGATGATCGAGAAGCCGCGCTGGGGCGAGAAGCCCGTCTCAGAGAGGGGACGCCCGATGAGCACGGAGTCGATCGGGATGAGGATCTGCGCGATGAAGCGGCGCTCTTTCTGGTCGGGCAGCATGCCAGCCAGCGTGTCGCGCTTGGGCAGCAGCCACCAGCCGATCAATATGAAATAGGTCATGCCCGCAAGGGCCAGCAATGAGCCAGCGGCCGTGATCTCGAACATGCCGAACGGCTTGAGCCCGCCAGACTGGGCCACGCCGTCAACCAGCAGGTTGGTGGACGTGCCGATCAGGGTGGTGGTACCGCCGAATATGGAGGCAAAGGAGAGCGGGATCAGCAGTTTGGACGGCGATATCTTCAGCGACTTGGCAAGCCGGATAGCAACGGGGATCAACACGACAACAACCGGCGTGTTGTTGATAAAGGCCGACAGGAAGATCACCGCCACCATCATCACGAGAATGGCAAGAATGGGCGACCAGCCATGCGTTGCCTGCGTCACCCATCGCCCGGCCTGATCAATCACGCCGGTGCGGTCGAGCGCGGCTGACATCACGAACATGGCGGCGATGGTCAGCGGCGCGGCATTCGAGAAGACACCCAGCGTTTCCTTGACGCTCATGATGCCGGTCAGCATCAGCGCTCCCATAGCCAAAAGCGCAATTACGTCTGCAGGAAGCGATTCCCGTACGAAACCGAAAAATACGACAGTCACGAGGAACAGGACGATCGCGATCTGTACGGGGGACGAGGTCAAAAACTCGACCATGCGGATGAACTCCAGAATTCTGGAGCGATTAGACCTGAAGCCACAATCTGCGCAACGGCTCTTGCGTGTTCGCTGCGCAAACGACGATACAGATTTTCTAATCGATGAGCCTAGCTGACCCGTCGGCGACGAGCGTAAAGCGAGCGCGCCACAGGACCATCTTCCTCGACCGTGAAGCCTTCCACGAGTCGCGCGATGAAGGCCGACAGCTGGTCACGCACCTCATAGGGCGCTTCCATTGGCAGGAAGTGCGATGTGCCGCGCACCTGTTTCATCATCAGGTTGGGATGCATCTGGATGAGTTGGGCGCGCACCTTTCCGCTGATGACGGAATCGGAATTCGGCCGCAGGATCGTGATCGGGATCTTCTTCTTGCGCACCTTGCGCATGGCGCCCCAGGGACGATTGCGCTGCGATGCAAACGTTGCCGCTTCCCATTTCGGTTCGCACAGCAGGCGCCATTCCTGTTCTGCGTTGGCAGCTTCGGTATGATCAACGCGGTCAACACCATCCAGCAGGTAATCGGCCAGGAAGGGCTCGCGCCAGCTGCTGAAGGCACCCCGGCCCGTATAGGAATCCAGCGCATCGCGGAACGATTTGAACACGGGTTTGCGCTTGCGGGCCTGCTTGGCCATGCCGTTGCGCGCAATCAGCATCGAGACAGGCGGGAAGACGTGGTTCCAGAAATAGACCTTACGCGAGAGGATAACGGGATCGACCAGAACGAGGCCTTTGACAAGGTCAGGCCGCTTGCCTGCCACCATCAGTGCGACGCAGCCGCCCATGGAATGCCCACCCAAGACAACGCCGTGTGGCGCCTCTTTCTCCAGCCACTCAATAACGTCGTCGCGAAAACGGCTCCAGGATTTCAGGCTACGCGGTTTGGCGGGCAGCGTGCTGCGGCCATGACCGCGCATATCGAGCGCCGCAATGCGGGCCCGCAGGCCAAGCGGCGCAAGTAGGGACTGGTAAGTCATGGCATTGAAGCCGGTCGCGTGAAGCCACACAGCCGCATAGGGCTTTATCGGGTCCCCGAACTCGATGCCGGCCAGTTCGCCGCCAGATTTCAACTCACTCTTAATTCTGCGCATCAGGCGCGGTTCCCGAATACGCGGCGCAGAATTTCGCTGGTACGTGCCAAAGGATTTTCCCGGATCTTCTTTTCCTCTTCCGCCACATAAAGGAAGATTCCGTCAAGACCCAGCCCCACCGCATGCTGCGTGAGATCGTTCTGCAAGCTGCCCGTGACACCGCCAAAGCCATACTGGCCGGCAACCTGCTCCATTGAGGTAAAGGCGCCGGACTGGGCGAGCGTCTGTTTAACGTAGGGTGTGAAAGACTGGCGCAACTGTGATTCCGTTCGGGAACGGAGATAATCCGTCGCAGCCGTGTCGCCGCCATTGAGGATCTGCAGGGCATCATTGATCGTTATGGATTTCACGGCGTCCAAGATCAGCGTTTTGGCTTCTGGAACGGCGGCTTCCGCAGCGCGATTCATGCGCAGCTCCAGGTCATCGAGCGGTCCGCTGGCGCCGACCCGAGCCAGATTGGTCTGGATATCGCGATAGGTCTTGGGCAATGGGATGCGGACGCGCGGGTCACCGAAATAGCCGTTCGTCTTGCCGAGCTGCGAGGCCACAAGATTCGTGCCGACCGTCAGCGCTTCACGCAGGCCCGCATCGATTTCTGCTTGCGTGAGGGCACCCTGACCGGCTTGCGAGCCCATGATGTCGCCGAGAATCGCGCCGTAATCACCCGTTGCACCGGTCGTCGCGCAGCTTGTTGGCAACAGCACCAGCACCAGCGCACTGAATGTCGCTAATCTCATCGCCCTCTCCTCAACTTGCCACCCTGACCCCAAGCCGCGACCCTACAGGACCGCCCAAGTGAATAGAAGAGACAAGAACACCGCTGCGGCATCAAAGCGGGAGGTTACAGTCTTGTCATCAGAAATGCATTGACCACATATGTAGTCCTCGCTTAAGACTACGGGTGTAGTCCATCTCGGGGAGAGAGCAGGAATGAAAATATCGGCCGCAGAACTCGAAGTCCTGAGCGTGCTGTGGGAGCAACCCGGCATCGCGGCAAGCGATGTGCATGAGGCGCTCGCAAATGACAAGGACTGGACAAGCCGAACCGTCAAGACGCTCCTCTCGCGTCTCGTTGAAAAAGGCGCAGCCAGCACACAGGAAGACGGGCGCCGATATCTCTATTTCCCTGCGATTGACGAAGAATCCTACAAGGCCAAGGCAGCTGGCCAGTTCATCGACCGGGTATTCTCCGGACGCGCTGCACCACTCGTTGCCTATCTGGCAGACAGCCGCGGCCTGACATCCCAGGATATCGAAGACCTGGAAAAACTTTTGGGGGACCTCAAGAAATGATCACCGAATTTCTCACGCCTGATCCGAAATCCTTCCTGGAAATGGTTCTGGCCGTTTCCCTGCTGATCATTCTGGTTCTTTTTACCCGCAAGGCCATCGCCCGCGAATTCGGCCCGGGCCTCGCCTATGCGCTCTGGCTGCTGCCGCTGGCGCGCCTTGTCATGCCGCCGTTGCCAACGGGTCTGTCATGGGTCAGCCTTCTCGGTCTTGCGCCCGCGCTGCCGCTGACCGATGCAGCAACAGTCACAACATCAGCGGCCACCCAAGTATTCGCTTCAACTGGGGCGCAAAGCGGGACGATGGGCCCCATTTCCAATACGCTGGAACTCACACCGGCTGCTCCTGTCACGGCGGATGCCAGTTTCCTGCCCGGCATGGATATGGCCGTCTCGATTATAACCGTCTTACTGGCGATTTGGTTGATCGGAGCGCTGGTTTCACTGGTTCGGAACAGCGCCGCACAGCACGACTTCATGAAAATTGTCGCTCGCGAAAAGGTTCCAGCTTCACCACAACTGCAAGCTCTGGCCGATGATGTTGCCCGTCAGGTTGGCCTCAAGCGGACGCCGCAGATTGCCACCAGCCTGATCTCGAACGGACCGCTCGTGACCGGACTCTTCCGCCCGATCATATTGCTGCCAGCATGGTTCGAGACTGATTATGACCGGGTCCAGCAACGCGCTGCGCTTGCACACGAATTGACCCATGTGAAACGGGGGGATCTCTGGGCACTCCAAGTTGCCGAACTTTTTGTTGCATGCCTCTGGTTCAACCCATTGGCCTACATGGCCCGCAAGGCCTTCCGCACTGATCAGGAAGCCGCCTGTGACAGCGATGTCCTGCGCTGCGGCGCAGCCAGCCCGCATGCCTACGGCTCGACGCTGCTGAAGGCTGTACGGATCTCAGTGCCGGAACGCCTGCCCATGGCCGCCAGCCTGCCGCTGACGCATTCCCTGAAAGAGCGTATGCGCCGCTTGGCCTATCCGGCCCCGACGAAGCGCCGCCGGTTGGCCGGTGTCGGGCTGACCGCCTTGCTGGGTTCGGTCGCAGTCATCTCGACCGCGTCCGTGACGGCAAGCGCTGGCGAAGCGAAAACAGATTCGCCGCGCAGCCTGAAGATTGACAATTCCACGCTGTTCATTGACGGCAAAAAGGTCGAGGACCGTCAGTTCGTGCTTTTGGGCGATCCCGTCATGGTGCCCGATCCTGACATTGAGGCGGAAATCGCAGAACTGAACCACCGGATCAGCCTGGAAACCCGCAACATCACCGTGCCGGAGGCCATGCCCCCGCTCCCACCGATGCCAGCCATGCCGCCACAACCCCCTGCCCCAACCACGCCCACAGCGCGCAACATGTCTGAACTTGCAGGCGGCACGCATGGCCACAGGCTTTCGGAAGCAGAGGCTGAGGCTCAAGCCGAGGCCCACGCGGCCGCCTGGGAATCCTGGGCCGACGAATACGACACCCGCATGTCGCAATGGGAAGACGAAGTGGATCAGATTGTCTCTACCTGGGAAGACACCTACGGCGACGACCTCGAACGCACCAATATGGAGATCGAAGCCCGGATCGAGAGCTGGACCGGCGAACTCGAAGCCAAGATTGAAGCTGCCTACGGCAACGGCCAGGAAGGCCGCGACGAGCAGACCACCCGGGCGCTGGAAACACTGGCGCTTTCCTGCCGAGACGCGAACCTCGCCGCCGGCGAGACACGCATCCTGGCTGCCCCCGGCCCTTATGGCGACGATCTCCATGTCGCCTGCGTCGAAGGTGATGCCGCTCGCCTGAAGGCCGCTGAGACGCTGGCCGCCATCAAGGAGAGCGGTGTTCTGCGCGACGAGGAGAAAGCGGCTTTCAAGAAGATGAAAACCTCCCGCCGCACGATCGAGATCAACAAATAGGCGTTGTAACCTCACCTTTTGCCAACGCTTCAGGCCCCGGTGTGTCTCCGACATCGGGGCCCTTTTCTGTTTAACGCTCTTTGCGCCTGCGTGGCCCGGCTTTAGGGTGTGCCATGATCAGCCAGGACAGGACGCTGCGATGATGAAAACCCGGTTTGCCGCCATCTTGCTGGGCCTCACCTGCCTCACGGCCTGCGCCTCGGTCGAGCCAGAGCCCTGCACGGCTGAATGGGTCGACTACAAGACCGACAAGGTGCTGAAGAAATTCGCGTCCAACAATCGCGGTATGATCAACGACCTGCGCCGTCTGCAGAATGCCGATGGCGATGTCGACCCGTTCGTGGCCATGCAGCTGCTTTCGAAGAAGAACCAAATCGAACGCTTTGCGGACACGTTCCAGACCATTGTAGTTCCAGAGCTGCAAGCGGCGGTCGACCAGTGCGGCGACGCGGAACTTATTCCTGCGTTCACCGAGTTCCTGCGCAATGAAGGCGTGGGCGACGCGACGCTTCAGTGGGTTGGCCCGTTGATCGGATTGATGCAGGACATTCACGAACCGCAAAACCAGCGGCCGAACACGCTCTAGGCCTCACGCTAAGGTAATACGCGCATGAAGACGCTCATTGTTGTCCCGGCCCGCTATGGCTCGACCCGCTTTCCGGGAAAGCCGCTGACGCTGATTGCGGGCCAGTCGATGGTCAGCCGTGTCGCCACCATGGCTGCCAAGGCCGCTGCAGCGCTTGAGGATGCCGCCCACGTTGTCGCGACGGATGACGCGCGCATCGAGGCGCATTGCAAGGAACGCGACATCCCGGTCGTGCTGACCGACCCGGCCCTGCCATCTGGCAGCGACCGCGCCCTTGCCGCTGCAGACGCCCTCGGTGTCCTGCCGCAGGTCGTTGTCAACCTGCAGGGCGACTCGCCTTTCACGCCCCCGGCCCACATCATCGCTGTCGCCGAGGCTGTACTGACCTCCGGCACGGATGCCGCGACGCCCTATGTGCGCCTGACATGGGATGCGCTGGATGACCTGCGTGCGCACAAGCTGGAGACGCCGTTTTCCGGCACCACGCTGACGCATGATACCAAAGGCCGCGCACTCTGGTTTTCGAAAATCATCCTGCCTGCCATGCGCAAGGAGGCGGCGCTGCGGGCCGCTGGAGACCTGTCACCGGTCTGTCGGCATATCGGGCTTTATGCGTTCCGCCTCGAAGCGCTGCGGCGTTATGTGAACCTGCCGGAAGGCCATTACGAGCAGCTGGAAGGGCTGGAACAGCTGCGCCTTCTGGAGAATGGCATGTCGATCCAGTGCGTTGAGGTTGCGCCCGATACGATTGCGATTCCGGGTATTGATACGCCGCAAGACGTTGCGCTGGCCGAACGGCTGATCCGTGACCATGGCGACCCGGCGGGGGCGTAGAGCACTTGGCCCGCCTGATCATCCTGCGCCACGGCAATACGTTCGATAGGGGTGAAACACCGACCCGCGTTGGGGCACGTACGGACCTTTCCCTGTCCGTTTCGGGGCACATGCAGGCCCATTCGCTGGCCGCACATTTCCGCGATACGACCTTCCGTGCCGCCTTCTGCTCCCCACTGCTGCGCACGCGGCAGACGGCCCGTGCCGTACTGGACGCCCGGGCGCACGCGCCCGCCTTGCGCATCCTGCCCTTCCTGACAGAGGTGGATTATGGCCCGGACGAGAACCAGACGGAGGAGGCGGTGATCGCGCGGATTGGCGCCGAGGCCCTCGCAGCATGGGACCGGGACGCCACGCCGCCGCCCGGCTGGCAGGTTGACGCCGCCGGTTTGCGCGCGGCATGGAAGAGTCTGTTGGAACGCGCGGCAGCGCTGGACGCAAATGACACTGTGCTGATCGTCACCAGCAATGGCATAGCGCGCTTCTTGCCTGATGTGGTGGGTGGCCAGCCAGAAGGTCTCGACCGCAAGCTGAAGACGGGTGCCTGGGGCGTTGTGGATGCCAGCCCGGCTGGATCACGTATTCTCGACTGGAACTTGCGGCCTTAAGCGACTTCGCGGGCCTCTTCCTCGGCGACGCGCTCGCTGGCGCCCGAGATGGGCAGGAGGATAGAGACGGTTGTGCCTTCGCCTTCGATGGATGAGAGGCTCATATGCCCGCCATGCATTTCAGCGAAGGACTTGGTGAGTGCAAGGCCGAGACCCGTGCCTTCATAATTGCGATCGCGGGTGCCTGAGACCTGCTCGAACGGCTTGGCGAGGCGCGGCAGGTCCTCAATCGGAATGCCGATGCCCGTGTCGGTCACACCGATCTGTATGTCCGCGCCGCGCTGTTCAACGGTTACAGTGATCGTGCCACCTGAATCGGTGAACTTGATGGCGTTCGACAGGAGGTTCAGCACCATCTGACGGATCGCACGGTGGTCGGCGTCAAGGTCCGGCAGGCCGGGCTGCGCATCCAGAACAATCTGGATGCCCTTGTCCTCAGCCTTGCGCCGGATCATGCGTACCGCAGCGTCGACCGGATCGACCGGATCAATCGGTTGCGGGTTGATGGTCATCTTGCCGGCTTCGATCTTCGCCATGTCGAGAATGTCATTGATCATGTCGAGCAGGTGCTGGCCGGATGTCAGGATGTCGTGGGCATAGCCCTTGTAGCGTTGATCGCCGAGCGGGCCGTAAAGCTCATGCGCGAGGATTTCCGAGAAGCCGTTGATCGCATTGAGCGGCGTGCGCAGCTCATGGCTCATATTGGCAAGGAAAGCAGACTTGGTATGCGCGGCGTGCTCGGCCTTGGCCTTCTCTTCGGAATAGCGCCGGGCCAGCTCACCCGCACGACCTTCGGACCGTTCGAGGTCCAGCACGGCCTTGCGCATGCTCTGCTTCTGACGCTTCAGGGCTTCTTCGTTGTGCACGTTCTCGGTCACATCGATGCCGACCGTGATCAGGCCGCCGTCAGATGTCGGCCGCTCGACCAGCTTCAGCCAGCGATCAGTCTGCAACTCCACCAGTAGCGTGCGTGCATCCTCGGAGGATTGCTTTTCGGCGCGAATGGCGCCTGTGCGAGCGATCATGATTGTATCATAGCTGATGCCAGGCCGCAGCGTATCCTGCAGACCGAAATCAAGTGCGAAGGCGCGGTTCCAGTAGAGCAGCCGCTTGCGATGATCCCAGAGCGCAAAGGGACCGTTGAAGCCTTCAATAGCTGTGCGCAGGCGGCGCTCGGCCGCTTTCACACGATCTTCCGATTGCTTTCGCTCCGTTATGTCGAGCACGATACCGCCGAAAATCGCCGCCTTGCCTGTCGGATCATCCGTCATGCTGCCACGCATCTCGATCCAGAGCGGCGGCTCGGAATAGGAGAGGAACTGGGTCTGGATCCACCCAATGTCGCGGGCCTTCTCGAATGTCTCGATCATGCGGGCCTGATGTTCAGGATGGACCTGCTGCAACAGGGCCTGCACGTCGATCAGGCCGGAGCCGTCCATGCCGAAAAGGTCTGACGCCCCATCGCTGAGGAAAACGGCCGAACTGCCCGGCGCCCATTCCCAATAGCCTGCCCGCGCACCGCGCATCACAAGGCCCATGATGCGGTCAGCCTCATCCTCACGCGTTTCTTCGATCAGGGTGACGGCGTCCTCGCGCGAAAGGCGATTCATCAGGCCCACAATGGCCAGCACCGGTGCCGCGAGCAACAGGGCGAAGATGAGAAGGCGAACGAGGTCGTCGAGCGTAAAGAGGGGATGGAGGACGGTCTCGCAGACGGCGGCCGGGCTGCCGTCCAGAGGCACACATGCAGTGACCAGCCGGTTGAAATCGGGGGCGGATGTGAGACGGGCCTCGCCCGGCTTGAGGGAAAGTGTTGCCGCTTCCAGCGCCGGGTCGCCGGACCCGACGCTATTATTGCCGACGACCAGGGTCACCCTGCGACCTGCACCAGCCGCTGGGAGCCAGGTTCCGCCCGGAGCGAGGGCCAGCATGGCGCCGCCTTCTTCCGGACTGGAGACGAGCACGATGTCGCCCTGCGACGAGACACTAAAGCGCTGCCCTTGTTCAAGGAGAGAGGCAGCCGTTTGTGCAGCAACCTCCAAACGGCTTCCGGCAGGCGATTGCTGGGCATCCTTGAGCGAGAGAACCGCATCAACGCCCGGCGTTGCGGTCGCGATGGCAGAACGGGACGCGCCAGACTCGGCGACGAGGCGAATGGCAATTTCAGCCGTCTCGGCGCGGCCTTCCATGCGGGCCGCTGTCGCGGCGGCTTGGGCGTGAAGCCCTGACAGAAGAGCCGCATCAGCGCTCTGGCGCTCTTCCCATGCCTTGAGACCGAGGGCGCTGGCCATGAGGACGACGATGGCAAGGATTGTCCATTTCAGCCGAACGGAAGCCCGTGCAGACGCCTTGTCTGCCACGGTCATTCCATCAAAACTGACGATTTGATCCGCCAAAAAGGCTCCACTCCCCGTAACTGGACATACTTACCCGTATACCGTTTTCCGGTGGAATCATTGCCTAAGTGTTAATAATCCTGACGAAATCGTTAACTACTTCAGCCAAGCGCGCGACCGACAATGTCGGCCGAATTGGGAGACAGTTTCGCTTCCTGTAGTCGCTTCAGGGTGGCCTGCGCTGCAGCGCCTGCCTTTGGCTCCAGCACGCGCCATTGTTCGAAGGCGGTGATGAGGCGAGCGGCGAGGGCCGGGTTGGCGGCGTCGGCCTTGAGGATGATGTCCTCGACAGCGCTGTATCCCGAACCGTCCGGCGCGTGGAAGGCCGCCAGGTTGGCAGTCGAGAAGACGCCGACAACCGAGCGCACGCGGTTCGGGTTTTTCAGGTCGAACTCCGGATGGGCGGCCAGTTCGGCAACCGTCTCGGCTGTTCCCTGCCCGGCCTGCACGGCAAACCACTTGTCCATGACGATAGGGTTGTATTTCCAGTTTGTCTCGAAATCAGCCAGCGCTTCGTCACGCTCCGGGCATTCTCCGTGCATCGTAAGAGCTCGCATGGCGGCGAGGCGTTCCGTCATGTTCGTGGCTTTCTGGTACAATACCAGTAGCTTGCGGCGCGCGTCCTTGTCCCCGGACGCGCCAAGCAGATTGATGCATGCCCCCCGGAAGGCCCGCACACCCGCCTGTTCAGCCGAAGGCGCATAGGGCGCTGGCGATGGGGCTTCGAGCGTGGTTCCGACCGTGTCCGAAAGCGCTTCGGCGAGCGCCGCGTGCAGGCGCTTGCGGGCAGAATGGAGAGCGACCGGGTCAGCCGGCTCACGCTCAAGGAAGAGTTCGCCGACTTCCGGCAGGCGCGTCAGTAGCGCTGCCAGCGCCGGGTCATCGCCCGCATTGCGAATGGCGGCGGCAATTGCGCCGACGAGTTCGCTGTCTGGCTTGGCCTGGCTCCCTTCGGAGAGATTGAGGATTTCCTCTGTGACGAGCGTGCGCACGCCTTCCCATTGGTTGAAGGGGTCTGTCTCGGCCACGACGAGGGCAAGCCGCTGGTCGCGGGTGAGATCCCGCTCGACGCGGATGGGCGCGCTGAAGTCGCGATTGACCGACAGGAGCGGACGCCCGGCGGCTGCCTTGCGGGTGATCGTCGTTTCAGCGGTATCCAGCACTGTCATCCAGGCATCGGTGCCGCCCTTGCCATCGAGTAAAGCAAGTTCCAGCGGGATGGGAACAGGCTTCTTGTCGGGCTGGCCGGGCGTTGGAGGGGTCGTCTGGGACAGGTTGATCGTGAGTTCCTTGGCGGACTCGTCCCAGCTTTCCTCGACCGTGACGCGCGGCGTGCCGGCCTGCGCGTACCAGAGGCGGAACTGGGTGAAGTCCTTTCCAGTCACATCCTCGAAGCATTTGTAGAAATCTTCGATCGTGACGGCCTGGCCATCATGACGGTCGAAATAGAGATCCATGCCTTTGCGGTATGTTTCCTCGCCAATGATGCGGCGGAGCATGCCGATCACTTCGGCGCCCTTCTCATAAACGGTGGCCGTATAGAGGTTGTCGATCGAACCGTAATGGTCCGGCCGCACGGGGTGGGCGAGCGGGCCGGCATCCTCGGCGAACTGGCGAGCGCGCAGACGGATAACATCCTTGATGCGCTGCACCGGACGCGAGCGCATATCGGCGGAGAAGTTCTGATCGCGGAAGACGGTGAGGCCTTCCTTCAGGCAAAGCTGGAACCAGTCGCGGCAGGTGATGCGGTTTCCGGTCCAGTTGTGGAAATATTCGTGGGCAACGATGCTCTCGATGGCTTCGAAGTCTGCATCGGTAGCAGAGTCCTCATCGGCGAGCACATAAGCCGAGTTAAAGACGTTGAGGCCCTTGTTCTCCATGGCGCCGAAATTGAAGTCGCGCACGGCAACGATGTTGAAGACGCCGAGATCGTATTCGCGGCCATAAGTCTGCTCGTCCCATGTCATGGAGCGCTTGAGGCTGTCCATGGCCCATGCGGCGCGTTCCGCGTCGCCCTTGTCGACATGGATGGCGAGGTCGATGTGCTTGCCGCTCATCGTGGTGAAGCTGTCGCGATAGACATCATAGTCGCCGGCGCAGAGCGCGAAGAGATAGGACGGCTTCTTGTGCGGATCGTCCCAGGTGACTGTGTGGCGACCATTGCCTGTGTCCTTCACCTCGCCCGGCGTACCATTGGACAGCATGATCGGGCAGGCTTCCTTGTCGCCATCAATGGTGACGAAGAAGCGGCTCATCACATCCGGACGGTCCGGATAATAGGTGATGCGGCGGAAGCCGACGGATTCGCATTGCGAGCAGAAGCGCCCACCCGACATGTAGAGTCCTGATAGCGCGGTGTTCTTTGACGGCGCAATCTCCACCACGGTGCGGAGGGTGAACTGATCCGGAACGTCCGGCAGCGTCAGGCCATGTTCCGTCAGGCTGTAATCGGAGGGCGTCAGCGCGCGGCCGTCGATTTCGACCGAAACCAGTTTCAGTGCTTCGCCGTCCAGCTCGAGCGGCGCATTACCTGCCCCAGCCTTGCGAGTGACCTTGAGCTCAGCGGTCACCCTTGTCGCATCCGGGTCCAACTCGAAAGACAGCTCGACATGATCCATATCGAATGGATAAGGCGTATAGTCGGCGAGCTTGACGGCAACGGGGGTTTCAGTGCGCATGATGTCTCCGGAAAACGGCAGCGGGATATGGGCTCGATACGGTCTAGGACCGACCGCGTCGAGGGTTGGCGCCACTGACATCGGGACGGAACGGTCCGTTTCCAAGGGGCAGAGCGACCCGGGACTGCAGGAAAAACGAGGGAATAAGCGCGGATGAGCCAGCTATTGTCCCTGATGGGATCGCCAATCATCCGGCGTATCGCCGGTATAACCAGCCTCCTGGTTGCATTGGCCATTGCCGTCCTGTCGCTCGTGCCGGGACAGGACCTGCCGGACGTGCATCTCAGCGACAAAGCAGAGCATGCGATTGCCTACATGGTTCTGGCGGGCCTGATCTGCTTCTGGCTCGGGCGCGAGCGTATCATGCGAGGCACGATTGTCGCGGTGGGCTATGGTGCGGTGCTGGAATTTGCGCAGGCGCTTGCCGGCACGGGGCGCACGCCTTCGGTGCTTGATGCCGGGGCTAACCTTCTGGGCGCCTGCATCGGTGCGTGCCTGGCATGGATTGCGCTCGCCACAGCGCGGGCGCGCTGAGGCAGCCTATTCGGCAGCTGCCGGCACCGCGTCTTCTCCGGACTGGTAAACATGGCGCAGGATCAGCGCGCAATGGCTTGCCAATTGCTTCACCTCCTCCGGCATATCTTCTGGTGCGGCGCTTGCCATGTCCGCCAGTCGGCGGGCTATGCGCAGGAGGTCCGGTGTGTGGACGATCATGCGGGCCTGGTGCTCAATGCGGCGCGGGTCGCGGTCATATTCGCTGCCCGTCACGCGCCAGCCGCCCCAGTCCCCGTCATCGGTGACGATCACGGGGAAGGTCGCAGGGTTTGGATCGACGCCCAACATGGACATGGAACGCCATTTGATCAATTTGCGATCAATGCGCCATTGTTCGAGGAGGAATTCCTCTTCATCATCCTCTGGACGCTGATGCTTGTGCATCGACTGCTCGGAGACGAGTTCATGGGCTTCGAAGCGCCGACCGAGCCCACAATCATAGGACACTTTCAGCGGCTCATCGACATTCTTCACCCATTGCGGAATGACCTGTTCGACCAGCGCCCAAGTGCCGACAGGTTTGACAAAGACGCGTTGCGACTTGTGGAAGGTTGCCTTGGCCATAGTTCGGTGTCCCCTAAACTAACGTCCCAGCGTGCCAGAATCCCCTTTCTTTGAGCTGAAAACGATAGGTCAAATTTCACCTATCGCCGGGTGACGCCCAATTGAAATCGAGGATTTCCGCTGGGTCACGGCTTTCCGCGCACGTAAAGGGCGCTAGATTGGCACCATAGCAAAGTTATGCGCCTCCACAGGAGGCCAGGGAGCCAGACGCAATGAATTTCGATTTTTCCGAGGACCAGAAATTTCTCGCCAATGAGGCGCGAAAATTTCTCGAAAGCCAGTGCGGGATGGGCGAAGTCCGCGCCGTACTGAATGACGACTCCAAAGCCTATAATGAAGGTGTCTGGAAGAAGGTCGTCGAGATGGGGTGGCTTGGCACGAGCATTCCGGAAGAGCATGGCGGGCTCGGGCTGGGCATGCTGGAAATGTGCGTCCTGGCCGAAGAGATGGGCCGCGTTCTGGCACCCGTGCCATGGGCGTCAACGGCTTACTTCTTTACTGAAGCCCTGAAGCTTGCAGGCTCCGAAGCCCAGCAGGCCGACATTTTCCCAAAGATCGTTTCAGGTGACGTGATCGGTTGCTATGCGGCCAGCGAAGGCCCCGGCAATCCGGATGCCGGTTCGCTGAAGACCACCTTCGACGGCAAGACAATCAGCGGCGTCAAAGTTCCTGTTACGGATGGTGACGTGGCCACGCACGCCGTGGTGCTGGCCAAGGAAGGCAAGGGCGCAAGCCTTGTTCTGGTCGACCTGACCGGCAAGGGCATATCCAAGAAGGTTCTCTCGACACTGGACCCGACCCGCAGCCATGCCGAACTCACTTTCGACAAGGCCCCCGCCACATTGCTTGGCAAGTCCGGCGACGGCGCGGTTCTGAATGACGAACTGCTCAACCGCGTAGCGGTGCTGATCGCATTCGAACAATTGGGCGGCGCATCTCGCTGCCTCGAAATGGCAAAAGAATACGCCATGGAGCGCTACGCCTTTGGTCGCCCGATTGGTGGCAACCAGGCGATCAAGCACAAGCTCGCAGAGATGTACGTGAAGAACGAAGTGGCACGTTCGAACTGCTTCTATGGGGCCTGGGCGCTATCGACGGATGCAAGCGAACTTCCTGAGGCCGCAGCTGCTGCCCGCGTGGCCGCATCGGAAGCCTTCTGGTTTGCCTCGAAAGAGAACATCCAGACGCATGGCGGCATGGGTTTCACATGGGAAGTCGACTGCCACCTCTTCTACCGCCGGGCCAAGCTGCTCGCGGTTCAGGCCGGCAGCCCCAAGGTGTGGAAAGAGAAACTCGTCCGCGCCATCGAAACCAAGAACGCAGCGTAGGAAGGATCAGACAGATGGACTTCAACGATACCAAGGAAGAAGCAGAGTTCCGCGCCGAAGCCCGCGCGTTCCTTGACAAGCACCTCGAGCCAAAGACGGGCGCACGCCCGCGACCAGGTTCCGGCAAGGACGCGCTGCAGCGCGCCAAGGACTGGCAGAAGATCAAGGCGGAGAACAAGTTCGCCCAGATCACATGGCCGGAAGAATGGGGCGGCCGCGGTGGCACGTCCATGCAATCCGTCATCTGGGGTCAGGAAGAGGGCAAGTATGATGCCCCGACCGGCCCGTTCGCCATCGGCCTCGGCATGTGTGTCCCGACCGTCATCGCGTTCGGTTCCGACAAGCACAAGGAACGCTATGTCGAGAAGGCCCTCAAGGGCGAGGAGATCTGGTGTCAGCTCTTCTCCGAACCTTCGGCAGGCTCCGACGTTGCCGGGCTCAAGACCAAAGCTGTGAAAGACGGCGACGAGTGGGTGATCAACGGCCAGAAAGTGTGGACCTCCGGCGCGCACTATTCCGACTTCGGCATCGTGCTCGTGCGGACCAATCCGAAAGTCCCGAAGCACAAGGGCCTGACCATGTTCATCGTGAACATGAAGCAGAAGGGCGTTGAAGTGCGTCCGATCCACCAGGCTTCCGGTGGCCGCGAGTTCAACGAAGTCTACTTCACGGACGTGCGCATTCCTGACAGCGACCGCCTCGGCGAAGTCGGTGCTGGCTGGAAAGTAGCCCTCGTGACGCTGATGAACGAGCGTCTCGCCGTCGGCGGTTCGCCGGGTCCTGACTGGGGCGAGATCATGGCATATGCGAAGGACGCAGGTTCCATGGGCGACCAGGCCTTCCGCGAGAAGCTGGCTGACTGGTATGTCGCAGCGCAGGGCTACAAGCTGACGAAGTTCCGCACCATGACGGCTCTCTCACGTGGCCAGACACCGGGACCGGAAAACTCGATCGGCAAGATCATCACGGCCAATCATTTGCAGGACATCTGCAACTCGGCCATCGAGATGCAGGACCATTACGGCATCATCAATGATACCGAGACAATGCCCGGCGACGCCATCTTCCAGCAAAGCTTCATGTGGGCACCGGGCCTGCGTATTGCGGGCGGTACGGATGAGATCCTGAAGAATATCATCGCCGAACGCGTGCTGGGCCTGCCCCAGGACGTGCGCGTCGACAAGGACCTGCCATTCGACGAGATGAAAGCCGGCTAAGGCCGCCGCGTCAGGACTTCGGTTCTGGCGCGACCGCCTTTTCGGCGACGAATGCAGCAACATCACTGACACAGGCCCTGCCCGCATCGGTCAGGGCCTTTGCACGTGAGGCATTGTCACTGCCCTGCGCCACAGCCGATGTTGAGACACTGGTCTGCGCGAGCATCTTGCGCGAACGGCCTTCAAGCAGGGTCGCTTGAATGCGGCACCGCGCGGTCGTTCCACTCAGCGTGAAATCGGACATGCGCCAGGCCAGTTCGAAATCTGCGTCCGCGCCAGTGTCAGAGCCGATAGCGACACCACCGCCCTCGCCGCCGAGGGAATCCAAAAGCGCGATCTGCATCATCCGCGTGGCGCTGTCGGTCCATTCCACACCTGGCACGAGGCGAAGCGCTCCGCTGCCATCCTCTGCCGCGATGGCACGCCCGCCGAACAGGCGCGAGGCTTCCGGCTCACGAATGACAATGGACGCATCTAGCGGGTGCACCGTCTCCACCGGTCCAAAACGATAGAGACCATCGGGCACTTTCTGCTCTGGCAGAAGCGATACGCATGATGCGAGGCTGGCCGCGGCCAGCGTGATAACAAGACGGCGCAACATCAGCGCTCTCCTTCATAGGGAATGGGATCGCCGGAGACGAAGCTCTGCGGATTTTGTTCGATCTGGCGGGCGACGCGGTCCAGACGGTTGATCAGAACGCGCAAGTCCTGGCTGGCCAGGCGGGCGTCTTCGATAGCAGACGTCGCCGGCCCCTCGATGGCGTCAGCCGCAGCCGAGACGGCCCGGTTGCTCTGTTCGATGGTGTCGTTGGCGGTCTTTGTAATGCTGCGCACATCGCTGACGACGAGGTCCAGTTGATCTGCCAGTTCGGCAACGCGCGTATTGGTCGCGTTACTCAGCGTCTCAAACGAAGCGGATGCGCCTTCGAACTTGCGTGTGGCTTTCGACACGTCGTCCAGCGTGGCCGAGGCCTTGTCCGCCAGGCCATTATCCTGGGCGATCTTGCCGCTGAGCAATTCGAGATTCTTGAGCGTGGTCGACAGGGCATCAATGTTCTCGTCGGTGAAGACGAGGTTCACACGCTGGATGGCCTGATTGGCGTTGCCGAGCACTTCGGTACCGCCTGAAAACAGTTCGTCCAGCTGCGTGCGCTCTGCCTTGATGACAGGAACAGGCTCCCCGGCGCGCGCTTCAAGCGGATCGCCCATGCCGGCCGTGATCTGAATAAATGTGGTGCCTGTAATACCGGCCAGCTGAATTGAGGCGGTGGAATCCTTGCGCACAGGCGTTTCGCGGTCGATTCGGATACGGGCGCGAACCTTGGACGTGTCGGCCCTGTCAATTCGCACGGTCGAGACTTCCCCTACCTTGATCCCGATATAGCGAACGGCGGAGCCTTCCTCGAGAGAGACAGGGCCTTCGAACACGATGTCGTAGGCCTTGAAGTCCTGCCGGAACTGAGCCTGGCCCAGCCACATCACGAAGCCTGCGACCGCAAAGGCCGCGATCAGCACAAAGGCGCCGATGAGGGCATAATTAGCGCGCGTTTCCATATCCGGTCTCCATTCTAGTGTCCGGTGGCGGCACGGCCACGCGGGCCGCCAAAATATTCCTGCACCCACGGGTGATCGAAGGCGCGTAGTTCGTCGATCGTTCCAACTGCCAGCACTTTTTTCTCGCCCAGCACGGCAATCCGGTCACACACCGCATTCAGCGTATCCACATCATGGGTGACAAGAAAGACGGTGAGGCCCAGTGATTGCTGGAGCTGGCGCAATAGCGTGTCGAAACCGGCAGCCGTGATCGGGTCGAGACCAGCGGTCGGCTCGTCAAGGAACAGAAGTTCGGGGTCGAGGGCCAGAGCGCGGGCCAGCGCCGCGCGTTTGCGCATGCCACCCGAAAGGTCTGACGGGAATTTGTCACCCGCATCAGGCTCAAGGCCTGCGAGACGGATCTTCATGTCGGCCAGTTCCGCGCTGATCTTCGGCCCGAGGTTCGTGTGCTCTTTCATAGGCACCATGACATTCTCGCGGACTGTAAGGTTCGAGAACAGGGCGCCATCCTGGAACATCACGCCCCAGCGCCGCTCGATGCTCCGGCGCTCTTCATCGCCAAGCGTCTCGAGCTTTTTACCAAAGACTTCAATCGACCCCGCCGACGGATGCTTCAGGCCGACAATCGCCCGCAAAAGGACAGATTTTCCGGTGCCGGACGGCCCGACCACGCCCAGCACTTCGCCGCGCTGGACGTCGAGATCGAGGTGCTCGTGCACGGTATGCGTGCCGAAACGCGTCTCCAGATCGCGGATGCGGATGATCGGCTCGGCGGTCATATGCCAAGCTCCATGTAGAAGATGGCGAACAGCGCATCGATGGCAATGATCGAGAAAAGGGCCTGCACAACAGATGTCGTGGTCGCACGGCCAAGCGACTGGACGCTGCCGCCCACGTTCAGTCCCTGACGGCACGCGATGAGTACGCAGACAAGACCAAAGACAGGCGCCTTGGACATGCCGACCCAGAACTGGTCGATAGGCACGGAATCCCTGAGGCGCACAATGAACACGCCCGGATTGATATCGAGGGACAGCCAGGCAACCATCACGCCGCCGGCAATACCGGCCAGCGTCGCCGCAAAGGCGAGTACGGGCGTCATCACCAGCATGGCCAGGACGCGTGGCACGACCAGCACTTCCATCGGCTTCAGGCCGAGTGTCTGCATGGCGTCGATTTCCTGACGCATCTTCATCGTGCCGATCTGCGCCGTGAAGGACGAGTTGGTGCGCCCCGCCAGAACGATACCGGTCAGCACCACACCAAATTCACGCAGTTCAGAATAGCCGATGAGTTCGACCGTGTAGATTTCCAGATCGAAACTCTTGAGCGTAGTCGCGCCGATGAACGCGATGACCATGCCGACGAAGAAGGAGAGGAAGGTGATGATCGGCAACGCGTCGAGTCCGGATTCCTCCATGACGGCGACAATGCTGGTCCAGCGCAGCTTCCAGGGCTGCAGGAGCATGCGGGCGCATGTGGCGAGTGTTTCCCCGAGAAAAGCCAGCGTTGCGACACTCTCCGAAGCGATGTGCATGAAAGACCGACCGCTCCGGTCGAGCAGAGCCATGATGCTGCCGTCCTGGGCCGGGCTCTCGGGCGCGGGCGTGGACACGGCATGGATCTGCGCGATCAGGCGCTTGGCACTTGCATGCTCGCCAATAATCTCAGGTTCGCCTTCTTCGTCTGAACTGGCTGCTCGCAATGTGCGGTCGATGACAAAGGCGCCTGCCGTGTCGAGCCTTCCGAGATCGGACACATCCACGGCGAGAGGTGAGGAGACATTCAGGGCACGCAAGGCGTCGTCGACATCCTGCACATGCTGGACGGTCCAGTCCCCGGTTAACCGGAGGATGGTGCGTTCGTCGCTTTCATCAAGCGCGAATTCGGGGGAGAGTGCGTCTGCCATCAGCGTGTAACTACCTGACTTGCCTAGCAAAACATGCTTAAGGCAAGGGCATTGGAAAAGATCAAATTTGATCCATCGGGACAAGGCATGAGCAATCGGCACCTCGAAATCACCCCTGTTTCATCGCCTCTGAGGGCGGCTTTTGCCATTTCTAGGGGGGCGAAAACCGAGGCCGTGACCCTCCGCGTCAGGCTTCAGCAGGACGGCGCGACCGGGTGGGGCGAATGTGTTCCCTATGCGCGCTACGGCGAGACGGTCGAGAACGTGACGGCTGTTATTGAGGCGATGCGCCGCGCCATGGAAGACGGGATGACGCGTATCGCGCTGCAAGACCAGATGCCTGCAGGCGCCGCGCGCTGCGCGCTGGACTGCGCACTGTGGGACCTTGAAGCAAAGATGAGCGGCACGCCTGTCTGGCAGCTCGCGGGCCTGCCGGAACCCAAACCGGTTGAGACCGCCGTGACCGTGACCCTCGATACCCCAGAGGCCATGGCCGAAGCGGCGAAGACAACACAAGGGCGCCTGCTCAAGCTCAAACTCGGCGGCGCGGAAGACCTGAAGCGCATCGAAGCTGTTCATCTGGCGCGTCCCGATGCGCGCCTGATTGTCGATGCCAATGAGGGGCTCCTGCCCGCAGATTTCCCCACCATTTCGAAGGCGGCGGCCGATCTTGGCGTCGTGCTGATCGAACAGCCCTTTCCCGCCGCAGACGATGAAGCGCTGGTGCGCCGCCCTGCCCCTGTCGCGATCTGCGCCGACGAAAGCGCGCATACGAGCGCGGACATACAGGATCTCGCCCGGCGCTATGACGCCGTGAACGTAAAGCTCGACAAGACCGGCGGCCTGACCGAAGCGCTGGCCATGGTGCAGGCAGCGCGGGCCAGCGGCATGGGCGTCATGGTGGGGTGTATGGTGGCGGGCTCGATCTCCATGGCGCCCGCCGTTCTGCTGGCTGGCCTCTGCGACGCCGCCGACCTCGATGGCCCGCTCTGGCTGAAAGACGATGTCGCGAACGGCCTCACCTATCGCGATGGCTGGGTCGATCCGCCGATGAGCGCGCTCTGGGGCTAACGTGACGCGACGCGATGCGAGCCGCTGGCAATCTTCCCGTTGCCGTTGAGCGGATGACCTCTTAGGATTTTGGCAGAACAAACCCGGGAGGAGATGGGCATGGCGAAGGCCGAGGTGCAGGGATTCGTGCACGATAAATTCGAAGGCGTGCGGGACCAGTTCCAGACGCATCTGGACACAGGCGCCGACATTGGCGCGTCCTTCTGCGTGACAAAGGATGGCGAAACGGTCGTCGACCTCTGGGGCGGCTATGCGGATGTCGAGAAGACGCGGGCCTGGGAAAAGGACACAATCGTCAACGTCTATTCGACCACAAAGACGATGACGGCGCTGACCGCCCTGTTATTGGCCGACCGCGGTGAACTCGACTTCGATGTCCCGGTTGCCAAATACTGGCCGGAATTTGCCGCCAATGGAAAAGGCGACATCAAGGTCAGCCATTTGATGAGCCATTCGGCCGGTCTCTCTGGCTGGCGTGAACCGATCACCAATGACGACCTCTATGACTGGGAAAAGGTAACCAGCCTTTTGGCCGCGCAAGCCCCGCTCTGGGAACCGGGCACGGTGCCGGGATATCACGCGATTACGCAAGGCTATCTCGTTGGCGAAGTCATTCGCCGCGTGGCGGGCAAGACTGTCGGCACCGTTTTCCGCGAAGAGATTGCCGGGCCGTTGGGCGCGGATTTCCACATCGGCCTGCCCGCTTCGGAAGATGCGCGCGTCGCAGACCTGAAACCACCGGAGGACGCCAGCATCTCGGCTGACCCGACCATGACCGAGATCAAGAAGATCACGCTGATCAATCCCGGTATTGATGTCAGCCAGACACGGACCCGCGACTGGCGCGGCGCGGAAATCCCGGCGGCAGGCGGAACGGGCAATGCGCGTTCAGTTGCGACGATCCACACAATCCTCGCAAATGGCGGCATGGCGAATGGCAAGCGCTTTATGAGCGAGGCCGGTTGCCGCAAGGCGCTGGAAGAACAGATCGAGGGCACGGACCTGATCCTTGGCATTCCTGTGCGTTTTGGCCTCGGCTTTGGACTGTCAGGCCCGATGTCCCCTGCGCTGAACGAGCATTCCATGTTCTGGGGCGGCTATGGCGGCTCGATCGCGCTGATCGACATGGAAGCGCACACGACCATGTCCTATGCGATGAACCGGATGGCGGGCACGACAACGGGCGATATGCGGGGCCTATCCCTCGCCATGCAGGCCTGGCAGGGACTGAACGCCTAAAGCCTCAGGCCCCTATTTCGCCGGGTCGAGGATGTCCTTGAATCCGCTTGGCGCATGGGGGCCGAGGAAGAGCTGCTCGAATGTGCCGATGCCTTCGGAGCCGAGGCCGTCAGGGCCTTCGTGCCGGGCCCGGACGATTTCCTGTATGTGCAGGTTCTCGATGACATGCCACGGCATCTTGGCAGGTTCGAAATCCTCGCGTGCGATGGCCAGCTGGTCACCCCGGAACGCGCCATGGCGATACTTGTCATGGCCATAGCCGATACCCTTCATCAGGAAGGTGCCCATCGGCTCGAACGTCACCTTATGGGCACGGCCGCTTTCATCCGTGAGGTCAAGCTGCGCGCTTTGCATGCGCCGCGTGCCGGGGGCGTAGACCGTGTTCATCTTCGCGTCAGCCAGATGCATGCCGCCGCCCTGGGCTGCGCCATCCGGCACGATGACTGCACGCGTGTTCCAGGGGGTTCCGGTCTCGTCATGATTGACGTGATAGAACATGGAGAGGTTCGGGAAATTGGTCGGCGTCCAGATCCAGTAGAATTGCGGCGGCGGCGCCGGGATCAGCGGCTGGGCATCCGGCGCGCCGATCGGGCGCACGCCCCATGAGCGGTCGCGCGTGCCGGTAAAGTCTGCCGGCTTGATGTCCACCTCGGTGCCGTCCACGCGCAGGCTGCCGGACCAGCGACCGTTCTGCGTCATGCGCGTAAGGTCCATCATCATGCGCGGGCCCTGACGGCGGGTAAAGCGCGGTTCCTCGATCGGGAAGGCGCGGCCTTCGAACTCAACGTCGAGGGCGAGTCCCTCGGTTTCCTCAAGGCGCAGGCGAATCTTCTTCAACGGCTCGATCACCTCGACCGAGAGCGGGCCGACATGCGTGTCCATGCGCTCCATGTTGAGCGGGCGCGAGAGATAGACACTGGCCTGCTTGCCATTGCGCAGGATGGAGACGGCGCCATCGATGATGTTGAGGTGCGGGTAGACGCCCATTGCGGCGGCAAAGAAGGTCGAGCCGTCGGCGCTGTAGCCGTTGAAGAAATACCGGTCATAGAAATTGCGGTCAGAGCCAGAATAGGCAACGGGTTCGGGGGTCTGGTGGATGGGGTATTCGTCACCGGCGCTGAGCATGGGATATCCTTCCTTGGGGTCACCTCTTGGCGGGTGATCTGGCGTGCTTACGGTGGACGATGGAGATCAGCCCATCAAGGGGTGACGCAAAGGGAGGCAGCGCAATTGATGTCACAGATGACAGCGGCAGAGGCCAATACATTCCTGTCGGGCGCATTCAAGAGTTCCGGGAACCGCAGCGAAGTGACGCTGATGGAGAAAGGCCGCGCCGTGGTAAGGCTGGTGGCTGACGAGACGCACTTGCGGCCCGGCGGCTATATTTCCGGGCCGACGCAGATGAGCCTCGTCGATACGGTCGCCTACATGGCGGTGATGACACTGACAGGACACGAGCCGATGACGGTGACGAGCAACCTGAACATCAACTTCCTGCGGCCCTGTATCGGGCCCGTGGTTGTCGCTGATGCGCGCGTCATGAAGATTGGCCAAGCGCTCGCCGTGATGGATGTGGACGTGCGTATCGAGGGCGCCGAGAAAGCCGCGAGCCATGCCATCGTGACCTATGCCCTGCCCCGCAAGGCCGAGGCGGACGCATGAACCGGTTGGGCGTTGCAGCGGCAGTGACCGGCTTTGCCGCCGTTGCGCTCGGGGCATTTGGTGCACATGGGCTGAGCCTCCAAGGGGATGCGCTGGACTGGTGGAACAAGGCGACGCTCTACGGACTGACACATGCTACTGCCGCACTGGCCATTTCGATCAGCGTGCAGGCCGGGCTTTTGCGCCGCGCGGGCTGGGCCTTCGTTCTGGGCGCAGTGATATTTTCAGGCTGCCTCTATGCGATGGCATTGGGCGCGCCGCGCGGGCTGGGCGCAGTCGTACCGCTGGGCGGCGTTTCGTTCCTGACGGGATGGGCGCTGGCCGCAGCGAGCGCTGTTCGGCGCTAGCCGACGATCGAGTTCAGCGAGGCGTATTTGTCGGCCAGCTTGTCGGCCGTCTTGCGGGCGGAATCGATCGTATCGGCAAAATCAGCGAGTTCAGCGTCGACCGGGGCCGTGTCCATATCCATGTCAGAGCGGGCCGCCACAGTGCTGAGCGCGCTCTGGAAATTGCGATAGGCCGTCTGGGCACGCACAAGGGCGCGTTCATAGCTCATGACATCAGTACGCGTGGCAGCGTCAGCAGCTACGCTGTTCAAAACGGCCTTGGCTTCCTGAGAGACCGAAGCAAGGCCTGTGCGGGCCGCTTCACTGTCAGCAGAGATGCGCGAGAGAACGATAGCCGGGGCGTTCGTCGCGGCGCCGATGCGGGTGGCATAATCGTCTGGCGCGTCGCCGCGGCCATTGATCAGCATATCGGCGAAGCCCGCCAAACCGCCTGACGCTTCGACCCAACCTTGCGCGGTGGCGCTGTCAGAATATTCAGCAGAAACCTTGCGCAGGGCGGACTGGTTGTGCGAGAGGCCGCTTTCCACTGTCGTTTCCCCCGGCATCATCGAGACGGTTGCGCAACCGCCAAGAAGGCATAGGGATAAACTCAGGACTACGCTACGCATCAAACAGCCACCTCAAAACACATTTCGGGTCCCCACCCGTAATAATTCTTACGAATGGTAAAGAGCCAAGTCCAGTGATAGTTCCGAGACTTGCTGACAATTAGTGAAGAACGCATGAATAAGCGCCAGACCCGACGCACATTGTATCCACGACACGACTCTCGCCGCAGCGGACGGCTCCGCGTATCGGATATTCACGAAATCTACTGGGAAGAATCGGGCAATCCGGACGGCATTCCGGTCGTCGCCCTTCATGGCGGGCCCGGCGGCGGATCGAACCCCGAGATGCGGCGCTTCTTCGACCCGACCCGCTATCGCATCTTCCTGTTCGACCAGCGCGGTTGTGGCCGCTCGACCCCGCATTCTGAACTGCGCGAGAATACGACCTGGGACCTGGTCGATGACATGGAGACCTTGCGCGAGCATGTCGGCGTGGATCAATGGGTCGTTTTCGGCGGTTCCTGGGGCTCGACCCTGTCGCTGGCCTATGCCGTGACGCACACGGAGCGGGTGCTGGGCGTGGTGCTGCGCGGCGTGTTCCTCGTGTCGAAAGCCGAGATCAGCTGGTTCTACCAGTCGGGCGCGAGCCGCCTGTTCCCGGATTCCTACGATCGCTATATCGCGCCGGTCCCCGAGGACGAGCGCGGCGATCTCTTGAATGCCTTCCACAAACGCCTGATCGGCAGCGACAAGAATGCCCGCATCGAAGCCGCCCGCGCGTGGGCCCGCTGGGAGGGTGAGACGCTCTCTATCAAGGGGCCGGTAACGACGCCGCCGCGATTCAACGAGGATGATTTCGTTGACGCCTTTGCGCGGATCGAATGCCACTATTTCGTCAATCGCGGCTTCTTTGCCCATGATTCCTGGTTGCTGGAAGAATGCGAGCGCAAGCTGAAGGACGTGCCGGGCATGATCGTTCACGGCCGTTATGACGTGGTGACGCCGCTGTCGACGGCCTGGGCGCTGTCCAAGGCCTGGCCCAAGGCGCAGCTGCACATCATTCCCGATGCTGGCCATTCATCGATGGAGCCGGGCATTGTCGACCACCTCATACAGGCCACGGATGATCTGGCCGAAATGTTCGGTCCGACAAAAAAGGGCTGATGCGCCAGCGACGCCGGTGAGGGCGCTTGGGGTGTGCTCTGCGTTTTCTGAGGAGGGATTCCGGGTCAGGTGTCCGGGATTGGGCCCAGTTTTTCCATGGAGAGCCGTATCCGCAGCGAAAGCCGGGGTGCGGGCATGCGAAGGGCCGGGATTCGCCGCCCCTGCCTGCGCAGGGGACACGGGGCTATGGTTTCGCCGGCGAGCGCGCGGGCGAGCCGGGTCGAGACCGGAGTTCGGAAACAGCCCGAACGATGCCCGGACATGTCATCAGAGAGGAAGACCACGTCGACACGGCCATGATTGGTGACGGCCCAGAGCATTTGCGAACCGGGGCCGCCATTGGCCCTGAACCAGGCCCGCAAGCGCTGAATGCGCAGGAAGATCAGCGGCCAGATCGGCACCAAGTACCATGGCAGGCCCTGCATGGGGCGGAAGAGGCTGAAATCCGGCATCGACGCACATTATACGCCGGGGTCGATTGGGGTGGGATAAGTGGGCGCATTCCCTCTCCCCTGAGGAAGAGGGAAGCGGACATATCTATTCGACCGGCGGGACCCAGTTGGGGCCGAGCAGGACGGTCAGGGCACCGGGCAGCGGCACGTGGTACTGGTCCTGAATCTTGTCCATGAAGCCGAAGATCAGGATGATGCCCACGAATGGCGGTACGAACCAGCGCATCACGAAGCGCCAGAGATTCATCACCGTGCCTTCGCCAAGCTCCGAGGTCAGCATTTCGCGGCTGAGGACCCAGCCCGCGAAGATCACCGTCAGCAGACCGCCGAGCGGCAGCAGCAGGCCTTCGGTCATGAAGTCCATGAAGTCGAGATATTCGAGCGAGAAGACATAGGCTGCGCCGATCATGAACAGGGCAAAGCCCATGCCGCAGGCCGCGCCGAGGCGGGTGACGCCCTGACGTTCCTCAAGCCAGGAGACGCCGACTTCCATCAGCGAGATGGACGAGGTGAAGGCGGCAAAAAGCGCAAGTGCGAAGAAGACCGAGGCGAAGATCGCGCCGCCCGGAATGGCGCCAAAGGCCACCGGCATCGAGATGAAGAAGAGGCTGGGGCCGCCTGCCGGGTCGAGGCCTGCGGCGAAGACGATCGGGAAAATGGCAAAGCCTGCGATCAGCGCGACCAGCGTGTCGGAGCCGACCACGATGAGCGACGAACGGGTGATGTCGGTATCCTTGGAGAGATAGGCGCCATAGGTGATCATCAGGCCGACGCCGACGCCGATCGAGAAGAAGGCCTGGCCGATGCCAGCGAGGAATGTGCCGAAGCCGACATCTTCCCATTTGGGCTGGAGGATGAAGGCGGCCGCGCGGGCCGTATCCCCATTGGTGACCGAGAAGCCGACCACGACGATCAGCATGACGAAGAAGGCCGGCATCAGGATGGACGAGGCCTTTTCGATGCCGCCCTTGATACCACGGCCTACGACGAAGGCGTTCGCACCGATGAAGCAGGCCAGCAGGAAGAGAATGTACCATTTGGAGCGCAGAGGATGTTCGCCCTGCCCGATTGTGTCGGCAAAGTTCTGGCCGGAGGCGGCGGCGTCCATGCCGTCGAAACCCCCGAAGGACTGGATGAGAAAGGCGATGAGCCAGGCCGAGATGACGACATAGAAGGACAGGATGAAGAAGGCCGTCAGCGTGCCGATCCAGGGCGCAATGCCCCAATTCTGGCTGCGGCTTTCGGCGCGAGCGAGCGACTGGATGCCCTCGACGGCCGACATGCCGGATTTCCGACCCATGGCATATTCCGCCATCAGGAGCGGCAGGCCGATCAGCAGGACGCACATCATGTAGATCAGGATGAAGGCGCCGCCGCCCTCTTCGCCCGCCGTGTAGGGAAAGCGCCAGAAATTGCCGAGACCGACTGAGGAGCCAACGGCCGCCATGATGAATCCGAAGCGCGAGCCCCACTTGTCTGTCTTGCGGCCAATGCCTGCCATATGCCCTCTCCCCGGGGTAATTTGTTTCGCGCGAACCTAGCGGCCGCAGCATGAAAATCAATTGCAGGGTCTGTTAGCGGGTCAAATGATGCCCGTCGAGGAGAGCTTTTCGTCCCTGTGCATATGCGCGGACAGGATGAGCCCGAAACAGGCCATCGTCGTGAGCATGGCGGTGCCACCATAGGAAATGAGCGGGAGCGGCATGCCGACCACCGGCAGGAGGCCGATCACCATGCCGACATTGAACACGATATAGAAGGCGACAGTGGCCGCCGCGCCAGCTGAGGCGAGCCGGCCAAACCAGCTGTACGATTGCGAGGCGGAATAGAAGGCCCAGCCGAGGATGACAGCAAAGCCGAGCAGCAGGGCCGTCGTGCCGATGAAGCCGAATTCCTCGCCGATCACCGTGAGGATGAAGTCGGTATGCTGTTCGGGCACATAGTCCTGCTGGGACTGGATGCCTTGCAGGAATCCCTTGCCGTTCACGCCGCCGCCGCCAATGGCGATGAGGCCCTGCTCGATCTGGTAGCTTTCACCGAGCGCGTTGGTGGCATGGCCCCCAAGTTGGGCGAGGAATGTATCAACGCGTTCGCGCTGGTAATCCGCCAGCACGAAATAGATGCCGGGAACGGACGCGATGCCCGCAAGGACGCCGACAAGAATGACGCGCATCGAGAGGCCCGCGAGGAAGATGATGACCCCGGCAGACGCAACGAGCGCGAGCGTTGTGCCAAAGTCCGGCTGCTTGAAGATGAGGGCGGCCGGGATGATCATGATGGCGAGGGCGCCGAGATGGATCAGCACGCGGCCTGACGTGGGCGTGATCACGCGATCATAATACCAGGCGAGCGCCATCGTGGTGGCGAGCTTGGCGAATTCTGACGGCTGGACAGCTACGGGCCCGACCTGCAGCCAGCGCTGGGCACCGCCGCCGGTCACGCCCATCACAATAACGAGGACGAGCAGGAGGACGGTGAAGGCATAGGCCGGAAGCGCCAGCGTGCGCCACCAGGAGAGCGGCAGCATGGCGAGCACGAGCATCATCACAAAGGAAATGCCGAAGCGCGTGAGCTGGAGATACCAGAGATTATGCTCGTTCGGATTGGTATAGGCGGAGGAATAGAGCATCGCGACGCCTGTGAGCGCCATCGCGATGATCAGCAGGATGAAGCCCCATGGCAATTTCGCGAGCCGACGCAGCGGACCCATTGTCTCGAAGTTCAGCGATTTGGCCGTGCGGGTACGCGCCTCGCCCCGGCTGAAGCCGGTATAGCCGTCGCGGCTCATGTCGGCTCCCCCTGCCCAGGCGGCGTGACGGAGGCCGTCTGGCCATAGGCAGGCTTGCGGCCACTGTCATTCTCGATGGCAAAACGAAGGATGTCGCGTGCCATGGGCGCAGCAGCGCCCGAGCCGCTCTCGCCGTGCTCGACCACGACAGCGCAGGCATATTTCGGATTGTCGGCTGGCGCATAGGCGACGAAGAGCGCGTGGTCGCGCAGTTCGCGCTCGATATTGAGGCCCTTGCGGATGCCCTTGTCGCGCTCGGCCTGGGAGATGCGACGGACCTGAGCGGTACCGGACTTGCCGGCCATGCGGGGGCCACCAAGGCCAAGATCGCCCGAGCGATAGGCCGTGCCGCCGCCTTCCGAGGTCACGCCATACATGCCCGAGCGCATGATATCGATAATATCCTTGTCGAGCGGCTCGTCGAGCACGCCATCATCGTCCGATTGCGGGCCGAGACCGACAAGATGCGGTTTCAGGCTGCGCCCTTCGGCGGCGATACGGGCCGTCATCAGGGAAAGCTGCAGCGGCGTAACGCCGAGCTGGCCCTGACCGATCCCGAAGTTCAGGGTCTCGCCTTCATACCAGGGTTCGCCCATGGCCCGCTGTTTCCATTCAGGGTCGGGCACGAGACCGCCGCGCGCGCCGGTCATGCCGAGCGTCCAAGCCTCGCCGAAGCCGAACTTGCGCGCTGCGGCTGCAATCGCCTCGACGCCCGTGCGGCGGGCAATGTCGTAGAAATAGACGTCGCACGAATGCTTGATGCCATTGTGCATGTCCATCGAGCCATGGCCGCCTTTCTTCCAGCAGTGCCAGGTGCGGTTGCCGAAACGGTAATAGCCATTGCAGTTGACACGGTCGGTGGGCTTCACGGCGCCGGATTCCAGCGCGGCCGTGGCGACGACCATCTTGAATGTGGAGCCCGGCGGATAGACGCCGCCATGCGCGCGCGGATAGAGCGGCGATTGCGGATTGTCGCGCAGTTCGGCATAGGCCGTGCCGGAAATACCGTTGACGAAATCATTCGGGTCGAAGGCGGGCGTCGAGACCATGGCGAGGACGTCGCCGGTATCGACCTGGATCATTACCGCTGCGCCGCTCTCCTCGCCGAAGCGCTCGATCACGGCGCGCTGGAGATCGGAATCGATTGTGATGTAGAGGTCCTTGCCGGGAACAGGCGCGAACCGCTCGTCCGGGATTTCCTCGATGACGCGGCCGTGGGCATTGGTGACCAGTTTACGGAAGCCCGGCTTGCCGCGCAGGTATTCCTCGGCAAACCGCTCCATGCCCTGCCGACCGGTGCGCATGTCGGGGTGACGGAACAGTTTCTCAAGGCGCTTGGCTTCGTCTGCTTCCATGCCAACGGACAGGCGTTCCAGATCGTCCTGGCTGGCGCGGGCGACATAGCCGAGCACGTGGGCAAAGTCGCGCCCGCGCGGATAGGACCGCGTCAGCGCCATCTCGACCTGCACGCCGGGAATTTCGGCCGCATGCACGTTCATGCGCGCAAAGTCTTCATAGGTGAGTTCGTTGGCGACAATGATCGGGACGAAACCTGCATTGCGGCGACGCCCGGCGGTGATCTCGCCAGCCAGTCGCTCGATGCGTTCGTCCGAGAGGTCGATCAGGGCAGCGACCTGCGCGAGCGTTCCGGCCGGATCACGTGTCTGTTCCGGCACGATGGAAACGCGGCCTGCGCGGCGATGCGAGGCAAGCGGCTTGCCGAACCGGTCCAGGATGCGGCCCCGCTGTGGCGGCGCAAGCGCCAGCTTGATATGGTTATCCTCGGCAGCGGCCTGGTATTTCTCGCGCTCAAGCACCTGAAGCTGGAAGAGACGTGCGACTAGACCGGCCCAGACGACTCCGCCTGCACCTGCCGCGATGACCATGCGGCGGGTGAAATCGTCCTCAATGCTGCGGTTACGGCTCATGCGGCCTGCCCCACGGATTCTCCGGGCGCGCGGCCAAGATCGAACAGGCGGTGACAGACCGCATAGATGACGCCGGTGGTCAGGAAGGCAGCGAACAGAGGTGTCGCACGCACGGCATGATCCTCAAGCGCGCTGGCCATCAGCCAGAGGACGAGAAAACCGGAGATGAATTGCAGGATTGGCGCAATGATGGCGACCAGCGGCTCGTGCATTACGTCGAACATGCCAGCGATCCAGGCGCTGAAACCGTAGACCACGAGGTTCACGATGACGAAGCAGCCGAGCGGGGCATTGAAGCTGATATCCTGGATCAGGCCGAATGCGATGAGCAGGACCATGGGGCGCAATGACATGCCGACACGGCCCCAGCCAACAGCTCCCCAGAGGGCCGCATAGGGCCACGCGATGGACAGACCGAAAAGTGTCTTGGGCGTGAGGCCGAGCAGACCGATGGCGGCAATGGCAAAGGCGCCGAAAAGCAGGCGCGGGGTTGGCCCCGTACTGGACCATATGCTCTTGCGCGGCCGGCCGGATTTGCGGTTAGCCATTACTGGCGCACCCCCTGGGCAGCGCTCGCCTGTTCCGGCGCCGCTTCATCAGCGGCCGGGATTTCCTCGATCGCTATGGGCGTCTCGATCAGCGGCGGCGGGATCATCTGGACATAGCCGCCTGCGCGGCGCGCCATGCCATATTTCACGCGCCAGTCGCCGCCCTGCATGCGCGCCTCGCCGACGATAAGACCGCGCGGAAAGGCGCCGCCCTCAGCCGAGGTGAGAATGCGTTCACCTTCGATAAAGCCGCTACGCTCCGGCATGTCCGTCAGGCTGCCGAGGCCGTCGCGGCCACCGAACAGGATGGCGCGCACGCCGCTGACTTCGCCCATGACAGGTACGCGGCTGTTGAAGTCGGTAATCAGGAGGATACGCGAGGAATGCTCGCCAAGCTGGATGACCCGGCCGACAAGACCGCCTTCATTGAGCGCAATCGCGCCCGGATCAACGCCCTGCGCGCGCCCCGCATTGGCCAGCAGTGTCTGGGCGAAAGGCCCGTCGCTTTCCGCCGTTACGCGCGCCGTAACGCCGCGCACCGGGGGCTCGCCCATCAGGTTCAGTATCTGCTCATAGGCTTCGAGGCGCTCGGCCATGGAAATGGCGGCGGCCTTGTAGCGTGACAGTTCACGTACTTCGGCTTCGAGATCCTTGATCCGGCGCTCGCGGGCGACCTGACCGGTCATGCGGGCCCAGAGGCTGACACTGTCGCCGCCGCCAAGCTGGTCGCCAGCCACGGTGCGGACAGGATCGAAGATGTGGCGGATCTGAGGGGCGGACTGGGCAACCACGAGGGCACCGGCGCCGAAAATCAAGACAAAGAGAATCAGTCGCTTGGCTGAGCGCTGCTTCGGTTTTTGTCCTGATCGGCTTAGGCGCGCCATTCGCCCTGTTTCCTTGCCGTTTTTTCTGCCCGTTTCCCTAGACTTCCGGAGACAGGACCGTTTTCATTTTCGAGTAGTTTTCTAGCACATAACCGCAGCCATTCACGACGCATTTCAGCGGATCATCTGCAATCATCACAGGCAATTGCGCCTGTTCACGGATGACCGTGTCGAGGTTGCGCAGGAGGGCGCCGCCGCCTGTCAGCACGATGCCACGGTCCACGATGTCAGCAGCCAGTTCCGGCGGCATAGCTTCGAGTGCGATCTTCACGGCGTCGATGATGTCATTGACTGGCTCGCTGAGCGCTTCGGCAATCATGGCCTCGGTGATCTCGGTTTCCTTCGGCACGCCGTCCAGCGTGCCGCGGCCACGAACAGTCAGAGCCATGCCGGTGCCGTTTTCAGGCGCCATGGCCGTGCCGATCTCTTTCTTGATCCGTTCGGCGGACATTTCGCCGATCAGGATTTTCTGCTCGCGGCGCAGGTAGTTGACGATGGCCTGGTCCATCTTGTCGCCGCCGACCCGCACGGAGCGCGAATAGACGATGCCACCAAGCGAGAGAACCGCAACTTCAGACGTGCCGCCGCCGATATCAACGACCATGGAGCCAGCAGGCTCGTCGATCGGGAGGCCGGCGCCGATTGCGGCTGCCATGGGCTCTTCGATCAGCTGGACTTCACGGGCACCGGCAGCAAGGGCCGACTGGTGGATGGCGCGGCGCTCGACGCTGGTGGCGGAGCTGGGCACGCAGATGATGATGAGGGGAGACACGAACGCCCGGCGGTTATGAACCTTCCGGATGAAGTGCTTGATCATTTCCTCGGCGACTTCGAAATCGGCGATCACGCCATCGCGCATCGGGCGGATGGCTTCCATGTTCACCGGCGTCTTGCCGAGCATGTTCTTGGCTTGCTCGCCGACCGCGTAGACGATCTTGCGGCCGCCCTGGGTCATGTAGGCAACGACCGAAGGTTCATCGAGCTTGACGCCTTGGCCTTTCACATAGACCAGCGTATTCGCTGTGCCGAGGTCGATGGCCATGTCCGTGGACAACATGCCGAGAAGGCTACCAATCATGACGTCTACGAGCTCTTTCTGATGCGCAACGAACCCCCGGTCCGTTACAATTGTGCAATTCTATACACAGCCCCATAACCCATGTGCCGTTAACGCCCATTTAATGCAAGGGACGGAGGGCACATAAACGGTACGCTACGTACATCCCCTGAAAATCAATGGTATTCATTGGTGTTTACGGTAGAATCGCCTGATGCGACTGGGGGATCACGGAACGGATCGTTCCGAAATGGTAAACGCCGAGCGGGTGTTTGTTAACGAATTGGTGGTTTTGCGCTCACCCGGTGTAACGGTGCGATTTGTACACTTGGTACGATTTGAGTCGTTTTTGACGGGCAAGCGCCCCGATGAGCGGAAGATGAACATGTCGTTCGGAGAGTATTGGGGCGGGGCCTCCTAAATCGGACCTGCAGCATCGGTCTGGCCCATACACGCGCTCCCAAACCCATCAGCGCTCACGGCTTGAACAACACCCCTGGCAAGCCCCGACCGGTGCTGCATTTCTCCTCAGGCAGCATGCCCGGCGATTTCATCCAGTTCGCGCACGATACGGTCGGCGGGCTCCTGCTCGCTGTCATGGCGGGCATGTTCGGCCTCGGCGCGGAACTTGGACGGGCGGGCCATGGACGGAAAATGGATATGCGTGTCGCCGCGGCCGCGTATGGTGAGGCGTCCATAATGGAAAAGTCGGCCGAGCGGGCCTTGGTGGATGGCACTGCCTTCGATTGCGTCGAGCGTGATTTCCTGCACATCGGCGCGGAAGAAGCCTGACTTCAGGATGACACGCCGATCCGTCACGACAAATTCTGTCGTGCGCAGGCGGATCTGCTCGGAGATGAACATGACAATGCCGATGACGAGGACGCCAAGAAAGATCAGGGCCAGCCAGCCTGGCACCCAGCTGAGCCCGTGGAATCGGCCGCGATAGACCACCTGCTCACCGTCATAGAGCCTTTTGTCGATATAGCTTGCCATGGAAATTAACCTTGTCGCCTGCTGACCAATGGGCGGCAATGGGCAAGGTTCCCGCCTGAGGGCGCTCAGGCAGCAGTGACGAAAGTGGCGATGACTTTCTTGCGGCCGGTCTTGTCGAAGTCGACCGTGAGCTTGTTGCCCTCCGAGAAGGCGACCTTGCCGTAACCGAACTTGTCATGAAACACACGGGAGCCCGTCTTGAAGGCGCTGGTTCCGCCTGATGTGGCCGCCAATGGTCCAGCTTCGCCGGGCGCGCGGGACGGGGTGCGCGAGGCATTCTCCTGCAGCCGTTTCCAGCCGGGGCTGGAATACGACGAGCGGGCACCGAGGTCCTCCATCGTGCCGCTGAAGGCCTCTTCGCCGCCGGGAAGGCCGGAAAAGCCTGTCTCGCTCATCGCGTCTACATGCTCGTGCGGGAGTTCATCCACGAACCGGCTGGGCATCACGCTTTGCCAGCGGCCATAGATCTGGCGGTTGGCCACGAACGAGATATAGGCGCGGGCCCGGGCGCGGGTGATGCCGACATAGGCGAGACGGCGTTCCTCTTCGAGGCCTTTGAGGCCGCTCTCATCAAGGCTGCGGCGCGACGGGAAGACTTCCTCCTCCCAGCCGGGCAGGAAGACCATGGGCCATTCGAGGCCCTTCGCGCCGTGCAGTGTGAGGATCTGGACCTGGTCCTCCCCTGCCCCGCCGCTGGAGGCATCCATGACCAGTTCGACGTGCTCGAGGAAACCCGCGAGCGTATCGAACTCGCCCATGGAACGGACGAGTTCCTTCAGGTTGTCGAGCCGTGTCTGGGCCTGCGGGCTGCGGTCCTTCTGCAGCATGTCGGTATAACCGGACTCTTCGAGGATCACTTCAGCGAGCTCGGTGTGAGGCAGGCCATTGGCCAGCTTGTCACGCCACATGTTGAGCTGGTCGATGAAGACGGTGAGGCCGCGCTTGGCGCCGCCTTTGATCTCGTCAGTCTGCAGCACCATGGGCGTCAGCGTATAGAGGCTGCGGCCATCCGCGCGGGCATAGGCCTGCAGCTTGGCGAGCGTCGTGTTGCCGACGCCGCGCTTGGGTTCGTTGACCACACGCTCGAAGGCGAGGTCGTCGTCGGGCGAGCGGATGAGGCGCAGATAAGCCATGGCATCGCGGATCTCGGCGCGCTCGAAGAAGCGCGGGCCGCCGATCACGCGGTAGGGGATGCCGAGCATGATGAAGCGTTCCTCGAAGGCCCGCATCTGCCATGAGGCGCGCACCAGCACGGCGCAGTCATCATGCTTGCCGCCCGCACGGACCCAGCTTTCGATATCGTCCGCGATGAGGCGGCTTTCCGCCTCCCCGTCCCACAGGCCGCGCACTTTCACCTTTTCGGCGTCCATGCTGTCGGCGTCGCTGTCGTCACCGACGAAAAGCGTCTTGCCGAGGCGGCTGCGATTGTGGCTGATCACGCTGGAGGCGGCGGCGAGGATGTGGCGTGTGGAGCGATAGTTGCGCTCCAGCCTGATCACCTTGGCACCGGCGAAATCCTTCTCGAAGCGCAGGATATTGTCCACTTCGGCGCCGCGCCAGCCATAGATCGACTGGTCGTCATCGCCGACGCAGCAGATGTTATGGTTGCCTTGGGCCAGCATGCGCAGCCAGAGATACTGGGCGACGTTCGTATCCTGGTACTCATCTACGAGGATGTATTTGAAGCGGGCGTGATAGTCCTTCAGCACGTCCGGGTTTTCGCGGAACAGCGTGATATTGTGGACGAGCAGATCGCCAAAATCGCAGGCGTTCAGGACCTTCAGCCGGTTCTGGTAAATCTCGTAGCACTTGATGCCTTTGCCGTCGGCGAACATGTGGGCGTCTTCAGACGGCACGCGGTCCGGCGTCAGCGCGCGGTTCTTCCAGCCGTCGATGAGGCTGGCGAGGAAGCGCGGCGTCCAGCGTTTGGGATCGATATTCTCGGCCTGAATGATCTGCTTGCAGAGGCGGACCTGATCGTCGGTGTCGAGGATGGTGAAACTGGATTTCAGGCCGACAAGCTCGGCATGCTGGCGCAGGATCTGCGCGCTGATCGAGTGGAACGTGCCGAGCCAGCGCAGGCCCTCCCCGTCCGGGCCGATCAGTTTCAACGCCCGCTCGCGCATTTCGCGGGCGGCCTTGTTGGTGAAGGTGACAGTCAGCGTCTGGCTGGGCCATGCCTTCTTCGTGCCGATAATATGGGCGAGGCGTGTGGTCAGCACGCGCGTCTTGCCGGTGCCGGCGCCCGCCAGCACGAGGAGTGGCCCATCGGTGTGCAGCACGGCTTCGCGCTGCTCCGGGTTCAGACCAGACAGATACGCAGCCTCGCCTGCTGCAGCGGGGGCGCGCGCAGCAGCCATCTGGCTGATCGAGAGACGATTCGGATTGGAACTCATGGAGAACATATAGCAGGGATTGGCCAATGTGTTAGGCTAAAGCCACACCAAGCAGGGAGGCGCCCATGAACAATGAGGCTACCGAGAAATACCTGGAGACCGCGAAAAAGAACGTGCTCGCAAAGACCGGCAAGACGGTGGAGCATTGGGCGGAGGTCGTGAAAACCAGCGGCATCGAAAAGGTGGGCCAGCAAGTGGCTATGCTGAAGGAGAAGCATGGCATCACTCATGGCTATGCCCAGATGATCTGCCAGATCGCCAGCGGGCGCCTTGATGCCTCCGCCGACGAGCTTGTGGAGATGCAGTTCAAGGGCAAGGAAAGCCTGAAGCCGCTGCACGACGCGATTGCGGCCTATGCCAGGAAACTCGGCAAGGATGTCGGGATTGATCCCGGCAAGACAGCGACAAGCCTGCGCCGCAGCAAGAAGTTTGCCGCCATCGTTCCGGCGTCAAAAACCCGGATCGATCTCGGGATTAATCTGAAAGGCACGCCCGGCACTGACCGGCTGGCGGAGGAAAAACCGGGCGCCATGTGCACGCACAAGGTCCGGCTTGAATCTGCTGCCGATTTCGATGCTGAAGTGAAAGCGTGGCTTAAACAGGCTTACGAACAAGCATGACGAACAAACTTTCCCCTATCGCCCGCCTCCCAGATCTCGCCCTTGAGCCTTTTGAGATGGGAGAGGCCTATATATGCCGCGATGCAGGCTTCAGTGACAGCATTGGCCTGACGCAACTTGGCGCATCCTACACGGAGGTACCTCCGGGCAAATCAGCGTGCCCCTTCCATGTTCATCATGTCGAAGAGGAGATGTTCGTGATTCTGGAGGGAGAAGGCACTTACCGGTTCGGTCCGGACAGCTATCAGGTAAAGGCCGGCGATGTACTGGCCGCGCCCCGCGGCGGGCCTGAATACGCCCACAAGCTGACCAATACGGGCAAAGGAACGTTGAAATACATCAGCATCTCGACGCGCGCTGATACAGAGATTTGCGAATACCCTGATAGCGGTAAGTTTCTCGCCAATACGAAGGAGCCGGGTAAGCGCACCAACCGGTTTCGATATATTGGACGAATGGAGACGGACGTGGATTACTGGGACGGCGAAGACTCTCCCGACTGATCAGGGCTTTTTGAATGCGATCGTCACCTGGCCGATCTCGATGCCATAGCGCGTGACATAGGCCCGATTGAGCAGCACATTGTCTTCCATCAGGTACATCCAGTCGTCGAAACCGACATTCCATGTCGAATCGCCGATTTTCAGGTCGACCTTGTATTTCCAATTGAAGGCATTTCCCGAGACGCGGCCTTCGGCTGGCACAGGCACGTCGCCCGCCCTGCCGCGATAAGCGCCATTGCCGAGTACGTCGATTTCCCAAATGCGGGTATCGCGCTCGCCATCGTCATAATTGAAGTTCTCTGTCAGGGTCAGCCTATCGCCATCCAGCGTGCCGGTGATGTCCACCTTGAACTGGCGGCGCACCTTGCCGAACCGATCCTCGAACACGCCATAGGCCTGAGTCTGGCCGAGGAAGTAATCCTCAAGCACCAGCTGTCGCGGACTGTCGGCGAATTGCGCCACATTCTGGCTGACACAGGCCGTGCTCAGCATGGTGGCGGCAATCAGGGCGGGCGTGAGGGCTTTGCTCAGGCGCATATCGTACATCTCCTCCGGCAGCATTGATGTGGTGACCCTGTGTACGCAGGCAGGGGCCAACCGGATGAAAATAACCCCGCCTGCCGGCCCGGAATCATTCCGGGAAGGCAGGCGGGGCAATCAGTTACACTCGTGCCGGGTGCATCATCCGCACATGTCCGGGAGGCAAACCGGGATGGCGGAGGAGTCTTCGGGCCCTCAAGCGAAGCAATCTACGGGAAAGCCGACTGCCTTCACGGCCCCGCCATTCTGGTGGAGCAGGCACGCACTTTCATGGTACGGATAATCACATACTTTCCGTCTGCGCTCAATAATTTTCGCGCCTTAGTAGAGCGTGGCGAGCGATTTTGCATCATAGTTGGTCAGCTCGTCGAGACGCCCCTCACGGACCTTCTTCGCCCATTCCGGATCCTGCAGCAGGGCCCGGCCGACAGCGACCATATCAAACTCGCCGCGCTCAAGGCGCTCTTCGAGATCGTCGAGCTTGCGGATGGTGGCGCCCTCGCCGCGGAAGGCCTTTTCAAAGTCGCCCGTCAGGCCAACAGAACCGACCGTGATGACCGGCAGGCCGGTCAGCTTCTTCGCCCAGCCGGCTGCGTTAAGTCCGTTCTCGCCGTCGACTTCAGGGAATTCAGGTTCCCAATAGCGGCGCTGCGACGCGTGGAGCACGTCGACGCCTGCATCGACGAAGACCTTGAGGAAGGCTTCGTATTCGGCCGGCGTGTGGGCGAGCCTTACCGTGTAATCCTGTTGTTTCCATTGCGAGAAACGCAGGATGATGGCCATGTCCGGGCCCACCTGCTTGCGGGTTTCCTTGATGATGTCAGCGGCGAAGGTTGCCCGCTCCGGCAGCGAACCGCCAAAGCGGTCGTCGCGCTTGTTCATCACGTCCCAGAAAAATTCGTCGATCAGGTAGCCATGGGCGCCGTGGATCTCGATGGCGTCGAAACCGATACGCGCCGCTTCGCCAGCGGCATTGGCAAAAGCCATGACCATATCGTCGACTTCGGCGCTGGTTGGCGGGGCGAACACTTCCTTGCCGGAATGCGTGACGCCGGACGGGCTGTCGGTTGGCGCATCAGGCTCAGGGCCGGTGCCTGGCTTGCGCATCATGCCCTGGTGCCAGAGCTGCGGGGCGATGAGGCCATTATTATCATGAACCTTGTCGACGACACGTTTCCAGCCGGCGAGCGAATCAGCGCGGTGGAAGTTCGGTACGTTCGGGTCATTCGAGGCCCCGCCCCGCTTCACTGTGGTGCCTTCGGTGACAATCAGGCCAACATCGGCAGCCGCCCGGCGCGCATAATAGTCCGCCACATCCTCGCCCGGTGTGCCACCCGGCGACTTGCTGCGCGTCATGGGGGCCATGACGATGCGGTTTGGCAGGTTCAGCGATTTGATCTTGAGCGGTTTGAAAAGCGGGCTGGTCATGTGGGCAGGCTCCATTGAATTCTGAACGTGACAAGTGGCGTCGCCCCCTGCCCGCGTCAACCATTGACCTTGGGGCCGTCGCAAGGCACCGGTTCATGGCGGGTTCACGCCGGGTTTATCAGTCTGAATACCGGTTGCGACAAAAAAGGGGGAATGTTTCCATGCGGTACAGCCTGTTGGCTCTGACAGCGGTGATTTTGGCGGCCTGCCAGACGCCCGGATATGACTATGAAGCCCGGATTGCCCCGAACTATCCTCAGGCAGCTGAATTCCGTGACCCGGAAGTCGGACGTTTTCGCGGCCCGGCAGGTGATGTGGCCGAAGCAGAGTTCTCGGCGATGATCTCGCAGGTCAGTCTTGATGGCATGCCATGGTTCAAACAATCAGGTCCCCAGCCCGATAGTCTTTATGAAGGCGGCGTTGCAATCGACGGCTGGGAATCGGAAGTACGCTATGAGCGCGAACGGCGCTGCGTGGAACATGAGGGCCTGTTCAACTGCAAGCGCCAGGGCATCGTGGAAACGGAGTGCACGAACGAGACGGTGACGCTCTCTGTTACGGCAACCCTGGTCGACCTTGGCGCCAACCGCCCGGTCTTCACCTCGGTCCAGCCCGGCTCTGCGGCGCGCGATACGTGCATCGATATCGCCGAGTATCGCGACGGGACAATTGAAACCGGCACCTATCGCGACCCGTATCGCAGCAGCTATAATCCCTATGATGCGCCTATTGGTCTTGTGCGGGACGCGGTTGTCGATGCGGTTGGGCGCTTTCGCTATGACATCGCCCCCTACAACAAGACGCTTCGAGCCGAGATCATGCAGAAGGGCCTGATCCCTGAAGAGCAGAACGACACGCGCTTCACGCTGGCAGTTGATGCCACGAAGAACGGCAATTTCCTCGGCGCCTGCGCGCAGTGGGATGAACTCGCCCGCGAATATCCGCGTGCACCGGCTGTGCTGCACAATCAGGGCGCCTGCGCAGAAGCGCGCGGCGACATGGAAACGGCGCAGCTACGCTATGCTCGCGCGGCCGAACTGGCGAGCCAGATTCCGCTGATGAGCGACAAGTCCGCCAAGCCCATCTTCGATGCGCTGGAGCGTGTCTCGGGGCGTCGCTATGATGAAGAACTGCTGGACGCCAGCCGCCCCAAAAGCGGCAGCTAGGGCCTAGTGGCCGAACATCGTGGCCAGTGTGACGCCAGTTTCGGCCGCTTCCGCTGCGATGCCCCAGGCAATGCCGCCTGAAAAGGCAACGGCGCAAAAAACGCATTTCATGAAGATGCTTTTCATCTGACGGTCACTCCCGGTTTGGAACACTTCACGGAAGCAAAGTGCAAAGCCGGGGCCGATTGATAAGGTCTGATTAACCCTGTTTTTCGGGGTCCCCGCCCAGGCGGTGGCCCTCTGTCAGCCGGGCGAGTTTCTCTGCGCGGGCCTTTTCCAGTGACTTCTCGACCTTCGTGCGTCCGAACTTGGCCCGGTTTTCCGCCGCGGCCTGTTCCTTCGCGGACCGTTCTTTGGCCTTGCGGGCCTTGTTGAGATTGATCGGGGTCGTCATCGCACAATGATACTCAGGCAAGCGCCGCCAGTCGAGCGTCGAGACGCGCCTTGATACTCGGCCACTCGCTGGCGAGGATCGAAAACACGACCGTGCTGCGGACGAACCCATCTGGCAGAACCCGGTTTTCCCGCAACAACCCTTCCTGCATCGCGCCCAGTTTGCGCACCGCCGCCTGGGAGCGCTTGTTGCGCTCGTCAATATTGAACTGGACGCGATTGGCGCCCTGCCCGAACGCATGCCCCAGCAGCAGGCGCTTGGCGCCTGGATTGATCGCGGTGCCATGAACCGCGGGCGCATAACATGTCATGCCAATCTCGACAGCGCGTGCGGCAGGATCTGGCGTGATATAGGCGGTTACGCCAACGAACCGGTTGTCTTGTGGCTCAAGCACGGCGAATGGGATCAACGTGCCCGCAGCCGATCGGTTCTCGATATTAGCAAGCCAGTTGCCGACCCAGTCGCCCGGCCCGCGATAGGGCCAGGTCGCAAGTTCCTCAATCGATCCCTCGGCCATGACGCGGAGGGAAGCGGCATGTTCGGCAGGATCAAATGGCACCAGACGAACATGCGCGTCCGCCAGCGTCACCGGCGCCAGCTGCATCGGACTAGTCCTTGTGGGTTTCGCGCCACTGTTCCATGGCGAGGGAGATGGCAAAGGTCTCGCGGTATTTCGGGCTGGAGGCCGGGCGCGGCGCGCGGGCCGATGTCATCGCCATGATCTCGGCTAGCTTGTTGTGCGCCGCGCCGGACTGGCCTGCCCCGATATAGGCGTGCAGCTCGACCAGCGCCGAGGAGAGCGGGTCGTGCGCGCGGATAACGAAATAAGGCTCGTCGTCGGCGAGCTTGCCGATCACGTCAAACTGGGACGGGTTATCCTTGGAGCCGACGGGAGGTTTGGACATGGATATCTGCCTTTCTGGGCGGAAGTGATTCTTCTTGCGCCAATCTAAACCCGCAGGCGCCCTGCGCCACCCCCTGCCGGCAAGCCTCCACACATTCCTGCAGAAGGCTTGCCCAAGTGGCCATCAGCTCGACGAGACGATACCGCCGTCGCACGGAATGGTGTGGCCGGTGATATAGGCGGAAGCCTTTGACGACAGGAAGATCGAGAGGCCAGCCACATCGCTCGGCGCGCCAACGCGGCCGGATGGGTTGCGGTCGCCGATCAACTGCCAGTCAACACCGTCTGTCTCGCCTTTGAAGCCGACGCCGGTGGACAGCATGTAGGTCGGGAAAGGGCCCGGTGCGATGCCGTTGACGAGGATATGCTCACCCGCCAGATGCGCGCCCATGAAGCGCGTCAGGTGGATGACGGCGGCCTTGGACGTGCCATAGGCAAAGCCGCTCATCGGGCTGGTATGCATGCCGTCGATCGAGGCAATGTTGATGACACGCGCAGGCTCAGCGGCGCTGGCAGACTTGCGCAGAAGCGGCATCAGTTTCTGCGTGAGGAAAAAGACGCCTTTGACATTGACGTCCATCACCTTGTCCCAGCCGGCTTCCGGGAAGTCTTCCAGCGTTGCGCCCCATGCCACACCGGCATTATTGATAAGCACATCGATCTTGTCTTCGCGTTTGGCGATCTCGTCGGCGAGGTGGTTGATTCCGAGCAGGGTGCCGACGTCAGACGGGATGGCATAGATTTCGCCGCCATATTGCCCTTTCAGGCGCTCGACCGTTTCTTCGCAGGCCTGCGCCTTGCGCGACGAGATGATGACCTTGGCGCCCTGGCTGAGGAAGCCTGCCGCGATCATCTCGCCAATGCCGCGCGACCCGCCGGTGATGACGACCGTCTTGCCTTCAACCGAAAACAAATTGCTGAAATCCATGTTCATCCTGATGTTCCTCCTGTTTGCCCGACGTTCTGAAGGACCGGCGGGAGTGGCGCAAGCGCGCCTGTAATCAGCCCGGCGAAATCATCTTGCTTGGATCGACGATATTGTCGAAATCCTCGCCCGGGATGCCGTCCTTGATGGCTTCTTCGCGCAGGGTTGTGCCGTTCTTGTGGGCGGTCTTGGCGATCTTTGCGGCGCGGTCGTAGCCGTATTTTTCCTTGAGCGGCGTCACCAGCATCAGCGAGTTCTTCAGGCCCGTCGCAATATTCTCGAGGCGCGGCTCGATGCCGACCACGCAATTGTCGGTGAAGCTGATCGCGGCATCGGCGAGCAGGCGCGTCGACTGGAGGAAATTGTAGGCCATCATCGGGTTGAACACGTTCAGTTCGAAATGGCCCTGGCTGCCGGCAAAACCGATGGCGGCATTGTTGCCGTGGATATGCGCGCAAACCTGCGTCAGCGCCTCGCACTGCGTCGGGTTCACTTTGCCTGGCATGATGGAGCTGCCCGGCTCATTCTCCGGCAAGGCCAGTTCGCCAAGGCCAGAGCGCGGGCCGGATCCGAGGAAGCGGATATCGTTGGCGATCTTGAAGCAGCTCATTGCAACCGTATTGATCGCGCCATGCGTGAACACCATCGCGTCATGCGCGGCGAGCGCCTCGAACTTGTTTGGCGCTGACGTGAATTTCAGGCCCGTGATGCCCGCGATCTTCTCGGCCACTTTCTCGGCAAAACCGACCGGCGAGGCGAGGCCCGTGCCGACGGCCGTACCGCCCTGCGCCAGCTGCATCAGCATGGGCAGGGTGGATTCGATACGCGCGATGCCGTTCTCGACCTGCTGGGCATATCCGGAAAATTCCTGCCCCAGCGTCACCGGCGTTGCGTCCTGCGTGTGCGTGCGGCCGATCTTGATGATGTCGGCCCAGGCCTTGGCCTTGGCGTCGAGCGCGGCGTGCAGGTGTTTCAGGGCTGGCACGAGGCGGTGCGTCACTTCCTCGGCGCAGGCGATGTGCATGGCTGTCGGGAACGTGTCGTTCGACGACTGGCTCATGTTCACATGGTCGTTCGGGTGGACCGGCTTTTTCGTGCCCATCTCGCCGCCGAGGATTTCGATGGCGCGGTTCGAGATCACCTCATTGGCATTCATGTTCGACTGCGTCCCCGAGCCTGTCTGCCACACGACGAGCGGGAAATGGTCGTTCAGCTTGCCGTCGATGACTTCATCGACGACCTGCACGATCACCTTGCCCAGTTCCGGATCCATTTTGCCGAGATCCATGTTGGCCTGCGCGGCGGCCTTCTTGACGATACCGAGTGCGCGGATGATGGGCTCTGGCTGCTTTTCCCAACCGATCTTGAAGTTTCCGAGGCTGCGTTCGGCCTGCGCGCCCCAATAGCGGTCATTGGCGACCTCGACAGGGCCCATTGTGTCGGTTTCGGTGCGGGTTGGGGTATTGGCCATGAAGAAGGGCTCCGTTGGAATGCGCTGGATATGTCTGGCGCGGGGTTTAGCATGCAGGCGGCATTGGGCAAGGTGGCCAAAAGGCATAGGCGCGCCTGAAATCACTGGCAAAGTCGGCCGGTCTGCCTAACATATGGCCATGATCGACAAGCTGTCAGACCCCGTCATCCTGTTCGCGCTCGTGCTGGCGTTTGTTCTCGGCTTCATGATGCGCGGCAGCGGCCGCGGTTCGCTCTCGCCTGCGCCCATGAACCGTGACGAGATCGACGCCGCCTTTAAGCGGGTGACGATTTCCCGCTGGATGGACATTGACGCCGAGATCGCCGCCGGCCGGAAACTTGCCGCGATAAAGCTGCTCCGCGAAGCCACCGGCCTCGGCCTGAAGGATTCCAAGGAAGCCATTGAAGCTCGCGAGCGCAAACGTGACCTGAGGCTGCATTGACGACACTCACACCGAAGCTGACGAAGGTTGAGAGCTGGCTCATCGCATGTTTGAGCCCGTTGCTTATTATGTCGCTCGCCTTCATCGCGCTATTCCCGGGCCGCACACTGGGTGACAGTAATATCACCGAAGGGTCGTATGCAGCCTTGGTCGCATTGTTCGTTCCCGTCCAAATTGTCTCAATGCTCTGCGTTTGGGGTGTCATCGCGCTCAGTTGGAACTGGTGGCAGGCAATCGGTCGGCTGACAGCTGACAAACCGGCGTTTTGCTTCGATGAAGCCGGCATCGCTTACACGTCGCGCAAGATCACCCGCCATTATCGATGGGAGGAGTTCGATCACATTTTGCTCCACCAACCGCACTACCTGAGGCTTAGCTTCAAATTGAAATCCGAAAAGGCGCGATCTTTCGCTGCCCTATTGCGAAGGTTGTTTTTCGTACGCCGGATCCCTCCTCTGAACGAACCCGATACAAATTTTGAGTTTGAACCCATTCTGGAATACTTGGACAAGTACGCACCCACACAAATTTTGCGTTGGAAGCTGAGGCTCAAAAAGTCCGACTAGGCCGGGAAAAATCAATATGTCTGACTGTGGGAATAAAAACAGAATGTCGGAAAACTGGATCCAATCCGGCAAAGTCCGTGCACGCATCACGGAGATGGGTGCGCTGGAAGTGCGCTGCCACGGCCTGACAACGCAGGCGAAATATTACAAAACCCTGCTGAAGGAATTCTTCCGCAAGGACTTCCCACCTCTGCGCCCCGGCTTTGGCGATTATAGCGTCCACATCGTGATGGAATATACCGGCGAGCCGCCCTGGATGGACCTCGACAATCTCGCCAAGGCCTTGCTCGATAGCCTCACCGGCAATGTGTTCGACGACGACCATCAGGTTGCCCGCCTTCTGGTCGAGCGTCGCGTGGGCGAGCGCGAAGGCATCTGGCTGAGCGCCGAGGCGATGGACTAGCGCCTAAGCCTCCACATCAAGCCGCTCCAGCCCTCTGAAGAATGGCAGTGCCCGCCAGACCATGTCCTGCTCCGGCAGGCGCATATCCGGATAACGCTCGAACAGTTTCTGATAGACGCGGCGCGCTTCCATGCGCGCGAGCGGTGCGCCGATACAGATGTGCGGGCCACCGCCGAACGCGACGTGGCTCGGCCGCTTCACCGTTATGTCGAACGCATCAGGCGTGTCGAACGTCTCCGCATCACGGTTGGCCGAGGCAAGCGAGCAGAACACGACCTGGCGGTGCTTCATCGGACATCCCGCAACCGACTTGTCGGCCTCAAGTATGCGCGAGGTGGCGGAGACAGGCGCCTCGAAGCGCAGCACTTCCTCGACCGCCTGCGCGCCCAGCCCCGCATCGGCTTTGAGCGCCGCCATCTGGTCCGGGTGCGTGAGGAACAGCCAGACGCCATTGCCGATCAGGTCCGTCGTCGTCAGGTTGCCGCCCACAAGCAGCGCGCCGAGATTGATGCTAAGCTCGTCATCACTGAGCGGGGCGTCTCCGCTGGCCTGCAACTGTACCATGTCCGATATGAGGTCATCGCCGGGCGCCGCGCGCCGGGCTTCCATCAGCTCCCGGAAATACGTGTCGAGCGCGATGCTGCCCGTTTCCATCCGCGCGGTCTCTTCCGGCGTACGTACGGGGTTGAGGCCAAGGATCACGTCTTCCGACCATTGGCGGAATTCAGGCAGGCGATCTTCGTCCACACCCAGGATGCGCGCAATGACCAGAACGGGAATCGGTACGGCAATCTCAGCCATGAGATCGAAGCGGCCATTGGCAGGCGCCGCCTCGATTGTCTCGTCCACAATGGCTTCGATCTCGGCCTTCATCTTGTTTATGCGCGTATAGAACGCCTTCGCGAGCGGGGGGCGCACGCGCGAATGATCTGGCTCATCGAGAAAGAGAATGCTTGTGCGGCCGGGCTTTTCGTCATCCTCAATCAAATGCCGCGAGATCGATCCCTCTTCGGAATTCAGAGGATGCCGCACAAACGAACGGTCATTCACAGTGGCGCGGACATCGCCATAGCGGGTGAGGAACCAGGTCCTGGCCATCTCGTCCCGCATAACTGGGCAATTCTCACGTAAGGCTTTCAGCTTGGGATGCGGGTCGTTACGGGCATCCGGCATGAAAGCCGTCACCTCGATTACGGATTGCGGTATGGCAATCGGGCTCTCGTCATCGGCCATGTTTTCCTCCCAATAGTCTTCTTTGTGGGGAGGATAGCATAAAGGACGCTATGTTGCGCGCTTATCCCGGCGTCAGGCTACGACCAGTCCATCGCGCGAGGAATGCAGCTCGCAGTCGCCTGCGCCAGAAGGTCTCCACTTTCATTGCGCAGCCAGCCCTCGGTGAAGATGGCCGCGCGGCCCTGGCGCACAACCTGGCCGCGACCGATCAGGCGGACACCCATAGGGACCGGGCGAATGAAGCTGGTCGTCATCTGCAGCGTCGGTGACATGGCCGGACCGCCCTGCACGATCGAGCCAGCCACTGACATGACTTCGTCCAGCATCGCCGTCACGAACCCGCCCTGCACATTCCCGCCCGGATTTGCGGCCTGTGATGGCGCGAGGAAGGCCGCTTCGCACCAACCGGCCTCTGGGTCGAAACCGATCAGTTCGAAATTGACGAAGGCGGTCGCAGGTGGCCTTCTGCCAGGATTCCCAAGGATATCCTGCCAATAGGTACGGGCATCGAACGACATCAGCCGAGGCGCTTGAAAAGCATCGGGATGGCCGTCGCTGTGGCCTTGGCAACAAGTTCGCCCTCGGGGCCGAAACACTCGGCTTCCATGAAGGCGGCAGACTTGCCGAGCTTCAGGATGCGTGCCTCGACACTGGCCGCGCCGGGCATAAGGCGGCGCAGGAAACTTGTTTTCATTTCAAGGGTTGGCGCCGTCATCGTCACGTTGGACGCGATGATCACGCATGTGCTCATCGCCTCGTCTAGCATGGCGGAGATGAAGCCGCCCTGCACGGCGCCGGTCGGATTGGCGAACATCTGCGGCACGTCAAAATCCATGCGGATTCGCATTGCATCCTGCTCGACCTCAACAAGCGTCATGCCGAGTGTGTCGGAACAGGGCGGCCGCTTCTTGGAGCCCTGAAAACGGGCAAGCATGTCAGCGTCGCTGATGCGGGGCTTTTCTGTCTCTGCCAATGCGCCGACGGCCTATTTGCGCCGGAAGGCGTCGAGGTTGACGACCGTGCCGGCTGCCGGAGCGGCCTCGGGCTCAGCGGCCTGGAAGGCAGCGGCGGGCGCAATGACTGCATCGTCCTTTGCCGCTGTCTCGAAGGTCAGGCCGAAATTGACCGACGGATCGACGAAGCGCGTGATCGCGGCATAGGGCACGAACAGGTGCTGCGGCACGCCGGAGAATTTCAGAATGATCTCGAAATGGCCTTCGTTGACTTCAAGGTCCCAGAACTGGTGCTGGACCACGATCGTCATGTCTTCAGGAAAGCGCTCCATCAGGTAGTCAGCCACTTTGACGCCGGGCGCCTTGGTGCGGAACGTGATGTAGAAATGATGTTCGCCTGGCAGTCCGCCATTGGCCAGCGCGCGCTTTAGCGCCTCGCGTACGACACCGCGCATGGCAGCCTGGGTGAGCGCATCATATCCGATATAGTCCGTCATGTTCGCTGATCGACCCTCGATTCTGGTATTGGTTATTTTCCTGTACACTATGCCCGGCTCCCTCAACCGGCAACGGGCTTCGCACGGCAGGCGAGGATTATTTTTCACCTCGCCTCGTCGCCTCATGGGGGATGTGAATATCTTCGCAGCTGCAGTCATAAAAGCAGGTCTGGTGGCGTTCCCCATTCGCTGGTCATGCGGCTCAGGGGCGTATAGGCTGGCTGCAAAAATAACAGCTAGAACGCGGAAGGAAGCCCACGCCATGAAGATGCCACAGCACGGACGCGACTGGACCGAGGTGAAAGCCGACATGTTGGCGCGCGGCGGCGGCGACGCGGCGTGGCGCGACGGACGCACCGCCGTCTATGTCTTCAATGCCGGCGAGGACGTGTCCAACGTGCAGCATGAAGCCTACGGGATGTACATGGCCGAGAATGGCCTCGGTCCCCTTGCTTTCCCCAGCCTGGCGCAGATGGAGAAGGAGGTCATCGCGATGGGCCTTGAGCTGCTCCACGGTCCGGAAGGCGCGACCGGCGCAATGACGTCCGGCGGCACGGACTCGATCACGATGGCGATCAAGACGGCGCGCGACTATGCCCGCGCCAATGGCCGCCCCCGCGAGGGCGCCAATATCGTGCTAGCGCAGTCTGCCCACCTTGCCTTCGACAAGGCGGCCCACCTCATGGATATCGAAATCCGCCGCGTGCCGCTGAAGACTGACGGCTCCTATGAAGCAGACCCTGTCGCCATGGACGAAGCGGTCGACGAGGCAACCATCATGATGGTGGGCTCAGCGCCCAGCTTCCCCCACGGGATCATTGATCCGATTGCCGCGCTCGGCGAGGTCGCTGCGAAGAAGAATGTCTGGCTTCATGTTGATGCCTGCGTCGGTGGTTATTTCGCGCCCTTCGCGCGCATGAACGGTGTGCCCGTGCCGCCTTTCGATTTCGAGGTGCCGCAAGTCCATTCGATGAGCGCAGACCTGCACAAATATGGCTATTGCGCCAAGGGTGCCTCGACCGTGCTTTTCCGCTCTGAAGCACTCTACGACTATATGCCCTTCGACATGGCAGGCTGGTCCGGCGCGCCGATGAAGACACCGACCCTGGCTGGCACACGCCCCGGCGGCGCCATCTCGGCGGCGTGGGCTGTGATGAACACACTTGGCGTCGAGGGCTACCGCGAGAAGCAGGGGCTGGTCTGCAAGACGCGCGAGCGCATAGAGGAAGGCCTCAAACAGCTCGGCTTTGAAATCCTTGGCAATCCGATGCTCGGCCTTGTCGCGTTTCGCCATCCGGACCATCACGCCTTCGCCATCTATGGCGAAATCTACCGTCGCGGCTGGTTCACCTCCGTCACCAAGGAACCACCCAGCCTGCACCTGATGCTGTCCCCCAAGCATGCCGAGGTGGTGGACGCCTATCTGGCTGACCTGAAAGCCAGCGTTGAGGCCGTCGCCGCCGGCAAGGCCGGACCGAAGGTCGAAGCGCGTTACAGTTGAGCTAGATAAAATTCGGCAGCGAGGCGAACAGGCCCAGCATCAGGCATCCTGACGCGATCCCGATGGCCGCAAGGCGCGGCCCATGCAGCTGGCTCCACAGCAAGGCCCCCGTCAGGCTCATCGTGATGAGCGCGCCCGCCGTCAGGTCGATAAACAGGACCCATAGAATGCCGAGGCCACTGCCCTTGTGCATGTTCTTGATGAGCCCAAAAACATTCTCTGCCGTTCGGGTGGCCGTCACCGTGGTCGACCCTTTGGCATATTCGACGAGGAGTGAGCCGTTCGGCCCTTTGAATGATTGCTTCCAGACCTCGACGGGCGTGACTTCGGTGTCCATGAACACGGCGCTTTCTCCCTTGCCCTGCCGGGCCGGTTCAGCCTTCGAGGCACGCGGCGCTATACTTGTGCCGAACGTGCCCTGGGCCCAAGAGCCGAGGTCTTCCTGCGATCCGATTGCGGCGGGATCGACTTCCAGAACCACCGATGACACCTCCTTCGGTGCGCCCGTGTCGATCTTCGCCGTTGACCTGTGGTTCAGCAGGAAACCGCTCATGCCCATCATCAGGAAGATCAGCGCCCCCCAGAGGCCCGTCCACGCATGCACGCGCTTCAGCCAGCGCAAGGCTTTCGTACCGCTTATGAATTTCGGCAGGAAAGGCAGGAAAGCCTCGCGTTTCCTGGCAGGTTTGGCTGATGCAGTCGTCGTGTTGGTCACTGGGCATACCCTGTCTTTTAATAATGGCGGCGGCCATGCGGGCTGCACTGCATGAGAAGCCGGGCAGGGCCAATAGGTCTTGTCCCGTATTAACAGTGATGAGACGCACAAAGCCCGCCGATCCGGCGCCAATGCAATGAAGTCGCGCACTTTTTCGGGCAGATGCGATGAAACATTGCAGCACTCCCCCCGCCCAACGAGACCCGCCGAAATCCACCTTGCGCGGGGGAAATTTGCCTCTATCCTTGCGCAATAGGCATCTCGCCTGAAAGATTTTCCCCCATGATTTTCGACCGGATCAAATCGCTGGATGCCATTTTGGCAACGGCCGAAAGCAAGTCACTTCACCGCTCCCTTGGCGCCTTCCAGCTGACCATGCTGGGCATCGGCGCCATTATCGGCACCGGTATCTTCGTGCTGACCGCCGCCGCCGCCCAAAAGGCCGGCCCGGGCATGATGTTCTCCTTCGTCATCGCCGGCTTTGTCTGCGCCGTGGCCGCACTCTGCTACTCCGAACTGGCCTCGATGGTGCCGGTTTCTGGCTCCGCCTACACATATACTTACGCGGTCATGGGCGAGCTGCTGGCCTGGATGGTCGGCTGGGCGCTAATCCTCGAATACGCCGTGGCCGCCTCGGCCGTGTGCGTCGGCTGGTCCGGCTATGTGATGGGCCTCATCCAGCATACTACAGGGTTAGGGTTACCCGAGTTTTTAAGTAGCGGGCCGGCATGGGGCTTTAGCGGCTTCATTCCGACCGTCGATTTCAGCCATGGCGTCGTCAACCTGCCCGCCATTCTTGTCGCCGGCGCGGTCACATGGCTGCTTGTGCTTGGCACCAGCGAGAGCGCCTCGGTCAACGCCATACTTGTTGCGATCAAGATCGTGGCGCTGACGGCTTTCATCGTTCTCAGCATGCCGCTGCTCAAGGGGGAGAATTTCTCGCCGCTCATGCCAACAGGCATATTGGGTCATGACGGATTGGGGGTAATCGGCGCAGCTGCATCCATCTTCTTCGCCTATGTCGGCTTCGACGCCGTCTCGACGGCAGCCGAAGAGACCAAGAACCCGCAACGCAACGTACCCATCGGCCTGATCGGATCCCTCGGCATCTGTACGATCTTCTATCTTCTTGTGGCGGCAGGCGTTGTCGGCACGGTCGGCGCCCAGCCGGTTCGTGATGCGGCCGGCATGGTGCTTGGCCCGGACGGGATCGGCTTCGCCAATCGCTGCGCAGAACTGGCCCGTGAAGGCACGGCGCCCATCGTCTGCTCCAAAGAAGCCCTGGCTGAAACGCTCCGCCGGATCAACTTCCCGCTGATCGGCAACCTGGTTGGCCTTGCTGCCTCGATCGCCCTGCCCTCGGTCATTCTGATGATGATTTATGGCCAGACGCGAATCTTCTTCGTCATGGCGCGCGACGGCCTGCTGCCGGAAAGCCTGTCGGACGTGCACCCCAAATATCGCACGCCCTGGAAGATGACCATTTTCACCGGCATCGTTGTTGCCATCGCAGCCGCCTTCTTCCCGGTCGGGCAACTGGCGGATATCTCCAACTCCGGTACGTTGTTCGCCTTCTTCATGGTGGCGCTGGCAGTCATGATCCTGCGCCGCACCGATCCCAAGCGTCACCGGCCTTTCCGCACGCCGCTGGTCTGGGTCATTGCCCCGATTGCTGCGCTCGGCTGTCTCGGCCTCTACCTGAACCTGCCCTTCGTGGCGCAGATGGTGTTGCCGGTCTGGGGCGCGATCGGCCTCCTGATCTATTTCTTCTACAGCCGCAACCACAGCCATCTCGGCCGTGGCATTCTGGAAGTCCCGGAACTCGGCAAGGACGTGCCGCAGCAACCGGTTCCGCCTATCGAATAGACAGGCGACAAAGGCGAGCCAACAAACTTCCCGCACACCTTGTTTTCATCGGCCCCATGCGACAGTCTGGGGCCGACAGAAACCTGAACCTGCCGGAGTTCCCGTATGCGCCTTATCGCCCCCAGTCTCGCTGCCCTCGCGCTGACCGCCTGTGCCCATGCGCAGAGCAAAAGCGACCAGGTCGTCATCGACAGTGTCGATGCGCGCTATGAACAAACGGCTGCAATCGCCAAGCAGATCTGGGACTGGGCCGAGGTCGGGTATCAGGAAGACAAATCGTCAGGCCTGCTGCAGTCCACATTGAAGGATGCGGGCTTCACGGTTGAGGCCGGGGTCGCAGGCATCCCGACTGCTTTCGTTGCCAGCTATGGCTCTGGCGGGCCGATCATTGCCGTCCTCGCCGAGTTCGACGCCCTGCCAGGTATCAACCAGGATGCCAGCCCCGACCGTTCGCCCATTGAAGGCAAGGCAGCGGGTCATGCCTGCGGCCACAACCTCTTCGGGGCCGGCTCGGTCGGCGCCGCGCTGGCGATCCGCGACTGGCTGGAAAAAACGGGCACGCCCGGCACAATCCGCCTGTATGGCACACCTGCCGAAGAAGGCGGCAGCGGCAAGGTCTATATGGTCCGCGAGGGCCTGTTCGATGACGTCGATATCGCCCTGCACTGGCATGCCGATGATGAGAACTCGGCCGCCGCGCGCACGACACTCGCCAACCGCTCCGCCAAGTTCCGTTTCCATGGCGTCTCGGCGCATGCTGCTGGCGCACCGGAACGCGGACGCTCGGCGCTCGATGGCGTCGAGTCGTTCAACTACATGGTCAACATGATGCGCGAGCATGTGCCTCAGGATGCGCGCATTCACTATGTCATCACCAAGGGCGGTATCGCCCCGAACGTCGTGCCGGACTTTGCCGAAGTGTTTTACTACGCCCGCTATCCGAATGCCGAAGGCGTCGAGGAAATCTGGACCCGCATGGAAGATGCCGCACGTGGGGCAGCGCTGGGAACGGGCACGCAAGTCGATTGGGAGATCATTCACGGCAACAATCCGCTCCTCATCAACGAGACATTGGCCAAGATGATGGACGAAAAGCTGCGTGAAGTCGGCGGCGTAACTTACACGCCCGCAGAGCAGGAATTTGCAGAAGAGATTTACAAGAGCTTCGACAAGCCCGATCTGGCGCTCGGCAGTCAGAGCGAAGTTCAGCCCTATTCCGTCAAGCTGGGCTATGGCTCCACGGATGTTGGTGATGTGTCCTACGCCGTGCCCACCGTGGGCATGCGCGCCGCAACCTGGGTGCCCGGAACCGCTGCCCATAGCTGGCAGGCCGTTGCCGCAAGCGGCACATCCATCGGCTACAAGGGGGCGCAGGTCGCCGCCAAGACGCTCACGCTCGCAGCAATCGAACTCTACAAGGATCCAAAACTGCGCAAGGCTGCGCGTGACGAGTTCGAAGCCGCTCGCGGCGAAAATTACGAATACAAGTCGCTGCTTGGCGACCGCAAGCCGCCGCTGGATTACCGGGAATAGGGGGAGAAAAGTGGAGGCTTCTGTTGCCAGGCGCCTCCGGGCCCCGCCTAGGGAGCTGAATCCCTAGGAGTTAAAGCGGTAATCCGCGCACAGCTTACGCTGCGAGCAGTTCACCTTCAGCAAAGTTGTCGTTTGCAACTATGTTGATGTGAGCTTCTGAGGGGGCTCAATCCGGCGAAGGCATCGTCTTTACACGTCCGTCGATCCTATTTCGACCCCGTCAGAAACAGGCTGGTGAATGCCTGAGCCTGCTTGTGGTGGAGTCGCCGGGTACCGCCCCCGGGTCCGAACCGCTTATTACACGCGCGTTTATCGCCATAGTCCGAAGACAGGTTCAATATAGGGGACCTGTGGCCGATATGAAAGGCCTTTACGCGGCGCAGCAAATTTTACGCACAAGCATATTGACGTCAGAACGGATATACATAACATGTTATGTATAATGCGGAGACCATCATGCCAGACATATTGCAGGACCTCGGCTATCTTGCCTTGGGCAGCCGACTGAAGCGCCTCGCCGAACGCATGCAGGCAGACGCGACCCAGATCTTCGAGCAGAACTGCTTCATCACACAGCCAAGCCATTTTCCCCTGCTCGCCGCGCTCGACCGCTACGGCCCGTTAACTGTCAGCGAGGCCGTCACCGCTCTGGGCGTGAGCCAGCCGGCAGTGACCCGGAGCCTTGTGGGCCTGGTCGATATGGGGCTCGCCGAAACAACGGTGTCTGAAACGGACCGGCGCCAGAAAACGATAAGCCTGACCGAAGCCGGCACAGCCGCCGTCGCCCGCATGAAACGCGATGTCTGGCCCCATGTCGCACGTGCCGCCGAAGAAATGGCCGCCGGCCCCGATGGCAGCCTGCTCGATCAGATCGCCCGGATCGAAGCAGCCCTCGACGCCAAGTCGATGCCGGATCGCGCACGCGATGGTCATGCCATTATCGAATATTCCGATGACCTTGCCAGCGCCTTCTATGACATCAATGCCGAGTGGATTTCGGACATGTTCACGCTCGAGCCGAATGACATCGCCATCCTGTCAAACCCGAAGGAGCTGATCATCGACAAGGGCGGGCAGATCCTCTTCGTCTCCACAGGCGGCATCGGCATCGTGGGCACCTGCGCGCTGATGCCGGTCAAGGATGGCCATTTCGAGCTGACAAAAATGGGCGTACTGAAATCAGCGCGCGGGCGCAAGTCGGGCGAATTCCTGCTGGCAAAGGCCCTGGAACGGGCGCGCACCATGGAGATGAACAGCCTTTACCTGCTTACCAACCGCAAATGCGCGGCGGCCATCCATCTCTACGAAAAGCTCGGCTTCGAGCATGATGCGGCAATGCTCGATACCTATGGTCAGCGCTATGACCGGTGCGACGTGGCCATGTCCTATCCGCTTGAAATGCTTACTGCTTGATCCGCAATTCCGAGATGGATTGGGCGATCGCGCGATAGGCTGCAGCCAGTTCGTCGCCATTCGATGCGTTGAAGGCATAAGCCGGTGTTGTTGCGCAATATTCGAGAATGGTGCGCCCATCCCCGGTTTTCTGCACATTGCTTGGCACCTGGAATCCCACCGTATAGACCGTGATCTTCGCCGGCTCGGCCTTCATCGTATCGCACAGGTCCTGCGCCTGACGGAACGAGTTCTTGGTAGCCGTTGGATGGTAGGAGTTGAAATCCCCATCCGTCATCAGGATCACGGCCTTCATGTTATGCTTGGCATCATAGTCGAGCGGCTTGGACGCCTCCGGCCAGATTGAATTCCAGCTCGGCGATATAAGGTACCAACCCCAGGCGAGGCCGATATGGCCCGCCGTGCCCCCATTGGCCGTCAGCGATTGCACGTGTGCCTTCAGAGCGTCCTTGTCCTCCGTCAGCGGGACAGGACCGGACGCCCGGCAATCGGCAAAAGACATGTCATACGCGCCGCGCGATGAACTCCCCGACTGGGTTTCGATCCGCGACTGGCCGTCACGCTTGCTGGAATTGCTGGCCCACCAGTTCCAACGCGGATTGCCCGCGCCTATCCATTTTCCCGAACCTGGTGCTGCCTCCGTCGCGGCGTCGCCGCCCGTGCGTTCGTATACGCAAGTGTCGCCAATAGAAGCCGACTCAAACGCCCGGCGTGCCGCGTCCCAGTTGCCATTGCAGTTGCCATCCGGGCACTGCTCGCGCTCATAATAGAAAAAGCGCTTGCCGGTCGCGGCATCGATCATGCGGGCATTGTTATAGGTGTCATAAGCCGTGCGGGCCGCAGAGTTGCTGGCATCTGCCGACAGGACCTGCTCGCGCGTGACAGCATTGAAATACTCACCTGCATTGACCGCGTTATTATAGGTCGCGATGGCCAGCCGCACGTCCCCGTCACGAGGCTTGTCATCCGGCAGCAACTCATCGAATGCGACTTCAGCGGCCGACTTCAGCAGGCTCAAGCGGTTATAGCTGTTCATTGAACCCGACACGTCGAACACGAAGGCAACATCGGCTTTCCCGATGGCATAGGTCGATGTGGACGAGACCGGAAAACTCAGCTTTTCGAACCCCATGAGGTTCGAAATGAAGGTCGGCTGATCACACCGGATTTTGCCCTCTATGTCCTTATTGTCCGGATTGAAATTGACCGTGATGGGTGTGCAGGAAATCCCACCGCTCTGCTGGTCGATCAAGGCGTTTGCATAGGCGCGCACATCGGCAGAAACTTCTGCTTCGCTTTTCCCGGCCTGGCGCGACAGCGCGCCTGCAAGCACGGCAGAATCCATCGCGTACTGGACCTTGTTTTTCTGCCGGACCGTATACTGAAAATCCACTGCTATGCCGCCAACGGCGAGCACGGCAGGAATGAAAAGAGCCGCCATGATGGCAACATTGCCCTGGCGCGAGATGCCCCATTTGCCGATCAACCTGCCCGTCATCTTCCCCACTCCGTTGTGTTCACCCGGCGCGGTCCCGCCGTCCTAGCGTGTGATACGCAAGTCCGAAATCGACTGGGCGATGGCCCTGTAGGCATCCGTCAGTTCTTCGCCATTGTTCGGAGTGAAAGAATGCCCTGCATCAGTCGCGCAATAGTCGAGGATGGTCTCGCCGCTGGGCGTCTTGGCCGCGCTGCTCGGCACCTGAAACCCGACAGAATATATCTGAACATTATAGGGCTCTTCCTTCATGGCGTCGCAGAATTCCATGGCCAGCTGGATTGAGTTCTGGCCAATGGATGGGTGTGTCTGGTTGAACTCTCCATCAGTCATCAGGATGATGGCCTTCGCCGTGTCAGGTTCGTCCCATGGCAACGGGTGCGATTCCGAAGGCCAGATCGAATTCCAGCTCGGCGAAATCAGGTACCAGCCCCACGCAATCCCAAGGTGACCGGCTGTACCGCCGCCAGCATGTAGCGCATCCACGTAATCGTCGAGTTTCGACTTGTCTTCTGTGAGCGGCAAGGGTGCGGAATTTTCGCACTGCGAGGGGGTCGGATTGAAGGCGCCGCTGGAAGAATTAGCGCCGCCATATTCGATTTCACTTGAGCCGCTTCCCTTGGCGCTATTGTAAGTATTCCAGTTCCACAGCGGATTGCCCGCAATCATGGAATTGTCAGCGCCAGTTCCGCCTGCGGCATCGGTAAAGGCATTCACGCCCACGCGCTCAGAGACACATGTATTGTCGCCAATATCGGTCTCGAACCAACGGCGCTTCGGCGTTATGGTCCAGCTGCTGCTGTAACCGCAATAATTGCTGCAAGTGGCTCGCTCGTAGTAGAAGAAGCGCTTGCCCGTACTCTGATCAATCAGGACACGGTTGTTATAAGCGTCATAGCGGGACTTTGCCGAACTTGAACCCGATGATGCATCCGTTCCCAGCGTTATCTTCCGCGTGACATTATCAAAATACTCGCCGGCGTTCACGTTGGAATTGTACGTTGTCAGCGCGATGCGGACGGTGCCATCCAGTTCGCGGTCATCCGGCAGGAGTTCGTCAAATGCGGTCTTCGCGGATGTCTTCAGGTTTTCGAGCCGGTTATTCGAGTTCATTGAGCCGGATACATCAAAGATGAAAGCAACATCGACATTGCCGACGCCGTATGTGGTACCCGAGCTGACGCGAAAATCGATCTTGTCGCGATGCATCAGCTGCGACAGGGTCGTCGCCTGAGAGCAGTTGATCCCGGCCTCGATATCCTGTGTCCCCTCTATGAAAACAAGCGTGGGGGCACTGCAGGTCAGGCCGTTTTCCTGCACTTTCACGAGTGCAGAGACATAATTCTTGACCATGGTACGGATCTGGTCTTCCGTCTGGCCAGCCTGCATGGCCTTGGAGCCAGCAATCACGGCGCTATCGATAATCGCCTGGATCTTGTTCTTCTGCGTGATGGCCATCTGGAAATCGATCGCGATGCCAGCGACGCACAGGATAGGAATGATCGTCAGGGCCGCAATAGCCGCTACGTTCCCGCGCGAATCGTGCACATAGCTCCGCTTGGACTGGTGTTCCGAATTGACCAACATGAAATGTGCCTCATCCACAGCCATTCTGACTGCGCCCACATGTCACTATGACGGATATAGATTTTCGGCATGTTAGGTACAATGACCATTTTCGAGAGGTCGGCGCAACGTGGAGTTAACCACTTTCCGCGACCTCTCGATCATGCACAAACAGGCGGCTAGTAGGTGATGCGCAGGTCAGAAATCGACTGGGCGATCATCTTGTAGGCGTCTTGCAATTCCTGGCCATTGTCAGGCGTAAACGCGAAATCTGAAGAACTGGCACAATAGCTGAGGATATCCCGACCCTGCTTGGGGGCCTGGAAGGCCACTGTGTAGATCACGACACCTGCCGCCTTTGCGGCATCGCACATCTTTTGGGCCTGTTGAAAGGAATTACCCTGACTTGATAAGTATACTTCATTGAATTCACCGTCGGTCATCATGATCATGGCCTTGGCCGCATCGGGCTCGTCATAGGCGAGTGGCTTTGACGCAGCAGGCCAGACAGAACTCCAGTTTGGCGCGATCAGGTACCAGCCCCACGCGACACCCGTATGCCCCGCCGTGGTCCCATAATCGTCGAGATTGTTGATATAGTCATAGAGAGCGGACCTGCTGTGCGTCAGTGGCTGAGGGCCAATGTCGTTACAATTTGTCGACCACTTTCCACTGCTCGTATTGTATGTCGGATCATCCGCCTGGAGCCATGCGCCGGGACCGGGATCAGCATCCGTAAAGGCTGGCGACCCGCCGCGCTCGTGGACGCACGTACTCGTCATGTTAGTCGTCACTGTATTGGTTTTCGCGCAGCTTCCGTTTTTATTGGTCTTGGTACAGTACGTGTAGGAAAAGTTGCGTTTTGGATTCAGGTTCGTCACCGCCTTGAAATATGCGCCAGCATTTACCTGGGTATCATAAGTTACCATCGCGATGCGCACATCATCAGGGTTGGCGAGATTTGAATCCGCGGGCATCAGCGTGTCCACGGCATCGCGCGCGGCGATCTTCAGGCTTGCCATCTTGCCGCTATTGCCCATCGAGCCTGATACGTCGAAGACAAACGAGACTTCCAGCTTGCCGATGCCGTAGGTCGACCCGGAGCGGACACGGAAGTCCATCTTGGTCTGGCCAAACAGGTT
>Ga0181375_1000032_pt1 | contig 106086 bp, 86 predicted proteins | sample LowvirmetaG_FD_130090 | JGI IMG/M metagenome (GOLD analysis project Ga0181375, IMG submission 130090) | Marine viral communities from the Subarctic Pacific Ocean - Lowphox_11 viral metaG | ecosystem: Environmental > Aquatic > Marine > Oceanic | place: Subarctic Pacific Ocean | collected 2015-12-09 | reverse complement strand
TTTGTGACGAATGCGGGCCTGTTCCTCGATGGCCGCCCGGCGGGATTCTTCGAGCGCCACCATCCGGTATTGCGCCGCCATCAATTGCTGCATCTGCATCTGTTGTTCGACGGAAAGTGCGACAAGCTGGTTACCCGCCTGGGCGACTGACAGGTTGCCGGTTGCCGCCTGGCTCTCGCGGGCAAGGTCGCTCAGCGTCTCGCGGGAGTCTGCAATCGAGGTCACGATTCCCGACTGGACCTGGATCGAAGCCCGGAACGCGTCCCGGCTGATCCGCCACTGATCAGCAGCTTCAACCACGATCTCCTCATTGGAGAGGTCTTCATAGGAGTCGGGGAAGGCCTCTTCGTATTGGCGTTCGGACTCTTCGACTTCGTAAGTGACCTCGCCCGCTTCGCGCATCAGCGTGTCGATCCGCTCGAGCACGCGTTTGAGGTGTTCGATTGAGGCATAGTCGAGCCGTTTCAGGTCCTCGGCCTGGTTCACCAGCATCTGCGCCTCATGCTGGAGTTGCTGGATCTGGTTGTTGATCTGTTCGAGCGTATTGGTGGCCGTCACGACATTCTGAACGAGGTTCGTCGGGTCGATCACGACATCGCCGACGCCCAGAAGGGCGTTTGCCGGTGGTGCAATCAGGCTGAGCGAGGACACTGACCCAAGAAGAATGGCGATCATTCGGCGGCGCATGGCACGTCTCCTTCTGTCCCGATCAGGTCTGCGGCCCAATGGAGCCCGCGCGCGGCAAGCCAGGCCGGCGCGAACCCGTCCGGGCCTGAAGCACTAAGAATCTCGGAGATCAGATTCTGATCAGCCTTCGATCCGGCGGCGCAGAAGGCGAGCGCAACCGGCCCCAGATCGAGGTCGAACAGGCGGTTTCCATCCGGACACTGAACATAGTAGTCGCGCTTCGGGGTCGCCCGCGCGATCAGTTCGACCTGACGGGCATTGAGTCCGAACGCTTCATACGCTGCGCGCTGCGAGGGCTCCTCGGCGCGCGCATTGGCCAGGAAGATGCGGGTCGGTGCGCTCTCGATGAGGCTTGGCGCGATCGCGCTTGCCGAAATGTCCGACAGGCTCTGCGTCGCGAACACGACGGACACGTTCTTCTTGCGGAGTGTCTTCAGCCAGTCGCGAAGGCGCCCCGCAAACATCGGATGGTCGAGGAACAGCCAGGCCTCGTCGAGGATCAGCATTGTCGGCCGCCCGTCGAACCGGGCTTCGAGCTTCGTGAAGAGATGCGCCAGAACCGGCGCTGCCAGACGCTTGTCCTGCATCAGCGCGTCCATTTCGAAGCAGAGGACATCCCCTGATGCCAAACTGTCCTCATCGGCATCGAGCAGGGCACCATAGGGACCGGCCAGCGTATAGGGTTCCAGCGCCTGCCGAAGCTCTGATGACTGCACCAGCGCTGTAAGACCCGTCAGAGTGCGTTGCGCCACCGGTGCCGCGCCAAGGCTCTGCAGAGCCGTCCAAACGGCCTGCTTCACTTCGGGCGTCACAGCGACGTTTTCTTGAGCAATCAGACCCAACACCCAAGCCTGTGCTTCGGCGATCCCGGCTTCGCTATCAATGTCCCGCAAGGGCTGGAACGCAAGGTCGCCGTCGAGGCCGAGGTCGTACCAGGTACCGCCAAGGGCAAGCGTCGCGCAGCGCGCCGAGCCACCCTTGTCGAAGATGAAGACCTGCGCCCGCTCGTAGCGGCGGAACTGCAAGGCGAGGAGCGATAGCAACACCGACTTGCCGGCCCCAGTCGGTCCGACCACCATCATGTGCCCGACATCGCCCTGATGGGTCACCAGCCGGAACGGGGTCGAACTTGCCGAGCGGGCCATCAGGAGCGGCGGGCCGTCCAGGTGCGTGTTACGCTCCGGCCCTGCCCAGAGTGCCGACAGGGGCGCCATATGGGCAAGATTGATCGTATTGAGCAATGGTTGGCGGACATTGGCATAGGCTTCGCCTGGAAGCGTGCCGAGCCAGGCTTCGACTGCATTGACGCTTTCCGAGACGCAGGTGAATCCACGCCCCCGGATCACGCGCTCAACGGCGCGGATCTGGTCTTCGGCGATCGCGGCATCCGCATGCCGGACCACAATCGCCGTCGTGCAGTATCCGAAGGCGACATGACCTGCGCCAAGGGCTTGCAGCGCTTCATCGGCATCGGCGGCCTGGTTGTCGGCGTCTGAGTTGAGGAGCGTCGCAGGCTCATTGGTGAGGATTTCGCGGACGTAAGAGGTGAGCGACCGGCGCTTCGCAAACCAGTTGCGCATATAGACACCCAGCGTCTTCTCGGCGTCCGGCTTGTCGAGCGGCAGGAACCTTGTCACCCAGCGATAGGCAAAGCCGAGCTGGTCGAGCTCCGAGAGCAGTCCAGGCTCGCCCGTCGCCGGGAACCCGTTGATCGTGAGCACTTTTAGCGTCTCGTCGCCTAAGAGGGGTGAAAGACCACCGGTCAGGGAGGTGTCGACCAGGAGCGCATCGAGGCACATCGGCAGCGACGGTGCCTTCACCGTCTGCCGCGTCACCGAGATGCAGGCATGAAGGTAGGTCAGCGTCTCATCATCATCCAGGAACCGCGCCTCGGGCATGAGATCCGCCATCATGTCGCGCACGCGAGATGTTTCGGTTTCGAAATGGGTTAGGTGCTCGCTCCAGAACGCTGCCGGGGCGTCTGCCGGATCCTCGATGAAGAGCTGCTCGATCCGGGCCGTCCGGTCGGCCGGCGGCATCCAGGTGAGGGTCAGGTAGCAGTCGGTCTCGAAGTGGCGCCCATGCTCTTCAAACGCCGCGCGGCGTTCCTCATCGACGAGCCAGGCGGCGCCATCGCGCCAGATGCTTTCGGGATAGGTGACGGATGGTCGCCGGTCGGCCTCGATATGCAGCGCCCATCCGGATCCGAACCGGCTGAGGAGATTGTTGATGCGGGCTGTTACGGCGACGAGTTCTTCCGGCGTCGAGCTTTCGAGATCGGGGCCCCGGTAGCGGATCGTCCGCTGCAGGCTGCCATCCTTGTTGAGGATGATGCCGGGCGCGATCAGGCAGGCCCATTTGAGATGGTCGGCAAGCGCAGCCGGCCGGGCGCGGTATTCCCGGAGATTCAGCATGCGTAATAGCCTCTCGTCCGGATGTGCCGGATCAGTACGTCGGCAAATTGCGGATCGCGCCTTGCAGCGAACACGCAGATACCCTGCCCCACAATCCAGAAGACGAGCCCCACGCCCCAGAGCTGCAGGCCGATGCCGAGTGCGGCCGCCAGCGTGCCATTGACGATGGTCGCAAGCCTTGGCGCCCCGGCAAGCAGGATGGGCGCTGTCAGCGAGCGATGCACCGGCACGCTGTAGCCAGGGGGCAGGGGGCGGTTGTCAGCCATCAGAGCGTCGCCCCGCCGCCGAACGAGAAGAAAGAGAGAAAGAATGAAGTCGCTGCAAAGGCGATCGAGAGACCGAACACGATCTGCAACAGCTTGCGCATGCCGCCGCCGCTCTCGCCGAAGGCAAGGCCGAGGCCTGTCAGGATGATGACGATTGTTGCGAGGATCTTGGCGACCGGCCCTTCGATGGAGTCGAGGATCGACTGCAGCGGGGCTTCCCAGGGCATGCCGGAGCCAGCCGCATGAGCCGGGAAGGTGAGCGCGACGGCAAGTGCCGTCAGGCTCAGGGCTTTGATCAGTCTGTATTTCATTGGGATTACGTCCTTTCTGGAGCGGTGGAGAGAAGCAGTTCGGAAAAGGGCAGGCTCGGCAGGACGAGCTGCAGGTCCGGCTGGACGGACACGAGGTCGTAGCCGCCGCGCCCAAGCCCGTTCATGCGCGCGACCGTCTCGACGCGGTGCGCACCGGCCCGCCGCGTGATGTAGACGACACAATCAATTGTCTCGGCGATGAGATCATGCGGCACCTGCGCCGAAGTCTCGCCGATCAGCTGTTCGAGCCGGGAGAGGCCGGCAAGGGCGGAGTTGGCATGCAGGGTCGCGATCCCGCCCGGATGGCCGGTATTCCAGGCCTTCAGCATGTCGAGGGCTTCAGCGCCCCGGACTTCGCCGATAATGATCCGGTCGGGGCGCAGGCGAAGGGTCGAGCGGACAAGGTCTGCAAGCGTCACCGATCCCGGCTGCGTACGCAGCTGGACCGCATCGCGCGCAGTCGAGACAAGTTCGCGCGTGTCTTCGAGAATGACCAGCCGGTCGCCCGTGCGGGCAATCTCGGCCAGTAGCGCATTGGCGAGCGTCGTCTTGCCTGAGCCCGTGCCGCCGACAACGAGAATGTTCTCGCGGTCCAGAACGGCTTGCCGGAGGGCCTCGGCATGATGGGCAGCCATCATGCCGGACGACACATACTCATCCAATGCGATCACCCTTCCGGCAGGCTTGCGGATCGAGAAGCAGGGCCCCGGCGCGACGGGCGGCAGGACGCCTTCAAACCGTTCCCCGCCAATGGGGAGTTCTGCGGACACGATGGGGGAGGCTGCATCGGCACGCCGGCTCATATGGCTTGCGACGAGCCGGATGACGCGCTCCACGTCGCCAGCGGTGACAATCAGACCGGACTCGGTCCGGCCAGACCCGTGCCGCTCGATCCAGAGCCTGCCATCGGGATTGATCATGATTTCGACGACGGCGGGGTCGTCCAGCGCGGCAACAATCTCGGTCCCTAATGCCGTCACCAGCATGGCGCGTGTCCGTGTCTGGCTTTGTGCGTCACGCATCGACCCGCACCTCGCCCAATTGTTCGGGCTCGCGCTCAAGACTGGCAGCTTCTGCCGTCACATCCTCGACGGCATTCTGCAGAATGCGCTGTCCGGAGCGGAGCGCCTCGGCGACCTGCCGGACGAAGAGATCGAACCGTAGGTCGCCCTTGGCCCGCGCCGCCTCGACCTGGTTGGCGGGCACGGGCGGTGTCACCGTCAGGAAATAATGCACGAAGGTCGCGAGCGTTTCGGCCAGGACAAGATTGTCCCGCTCGATCCGCCCGAACTGCCGCGTCAGCCGGTCGAGCCGGCGGTTGATCGCCGCTTCGCGCTTATTGTCGGACTCGCCTGCCCGGTAGGCCGTCACTGCCCCATCGATGATCGTGCTTTCTGACAGGCCAGGGCGTTTGGCCATGGCCTTCAGCCAGTGAAAATTCTCTGGCGAGATATAGGGCTGGATCCGGGGCTTCATTGGCCATTCCCCGTGAGATCAATGCCGGTCGCCTGTTCGAGGCTGTCAGCCTGGACGAGCGCGTCGAAGAGGCTGGGCTGAGGGGCGCCGCGCGTTCGAGCCGGAGATCTGCCAGGCTTCGTGGGTGCTGAGACCCTTGCGCGATCCTCGGCCGCATCGCGCGCCTTCTGAGGCCCAAGGCCCTCCACATCAGGTTCGAGCTCTGCGGCCTGCATGAGGCCTTCATGGATCGCGCGAACTTCGGACCCCCAATCATTACTCCGCGCGTTCGGAATGCAGGCTGCGAAGGCAGGGGCGTCTTTGAGGCGTTCGGTAAAGTTCTGGTCTTCATAGTAGCGGAGCTTTATCGCCCGTACCGGAGGTGAGCCTGCGACAAGGACAAGCTCCTGATCCGAAGGCAGCTGCATCACCTCGCCGGGGGTCAGCAACTGTCGGGCGGTTTCCTGGCGCGACACCATCTTGTGCGACAGCCAAGGGGCCAAGCGGTGGCCTGCATAGTTCTTCATGGCCCGCTGTTCGGTCTTGGTCCCGAGCGCATCGGAAATCCGCTTGGCCGTGCGCTCGTCATTGGTCGCGAACGCCACCCTCACATGACAATTGTCGAGGATCGCGTTCGAGGGACCATAGGCCTTCTCGATCTGGTTCAGTGATTGCGCGATCAGGAAGGCCTTGAGGTTATAGCCGGCCATGTAGGCAAGTGCGCTTTCGAAGAAGTCGAGCCGTCCGAGGGCAGGGAACTCGTCCAGCATGAACAGGACCCGCCGGCGGGATTTTGCCGCTGCAGCCGACACATGAGGTGCCAGAAGTCCGCACGCGCTCAGGATGTTTGCCACAAGCGATCTGCCACGCGAGACCAAGGACGGACGCACATCCAGATGTTCGGTGAGCCGGCGTCCGACCTGGTTCAGGATGAGGCGCATCAGCGGCTTGGTGCGAGATAGGTCCGAGGGCGGTACAACCAGGTAGAGCGACAGCGGCCGGTCGCCAGACACAAGGTCCTCGATCCTGAAGTCGCTGCGGGAGGTCACTTCTGCGACAACGGGATCGCGATAGAGTGAAAGGAACCTCAAAGCCGTCGAGAGTACACCCGAAAGCTCGTTCTCCGACTGGTTCATCAGTTCACGGGCCGTCTCGGCGACGACGGGATGAACCTTGGGCGCTTCGCTCGTGCCGAGGTGGTTTGTCCGGAGCATGATCGACAGCGTCGTGCGGAATGTCCGGTCGGGATCTGCAAGGAAGCTCGCCACACGCGCCAGCGTCTTCTCACGCTCGGCATAGAGGACATGCAGGATAACCCCGACGAGCAGCGAGTTCGCCTTGTCGACCCAGTGCCCGAGATCGCCAAGCTTGCCCTGCGGGTCGACGAGAATGTCGGCAATGTTCTGGACATCGCGCACTTCGCAATGCCCGCGCCGGACTTCCATGAGGGGATTGAAGTGGGCCGAGGCGACATCGGTCGGATCGAACCGCACACAATGGGAAAACTCTGAGCGCCAGCCGGAGGTCAGCTGCCAATTCTCGCCCTTGATGTCATGCACCAGCACCGAATGCGGCCAGGAGAGGAGTGTTGGCACGACAAGCCCTACACCTTTGCCGGACCGTGTCGGGGCAAACGCCATGACATGGTCCGGTCCGTCATGGCGGAGGTAAGAACCCGTTGCCTGACCTAGGAACACACCGGAAGGTTTGAGCAAGCCGGGCTTGCGCAAATCCTTGCTTTCCGCCCAGCGCGCTGAGCCGAAAGTCGAGACCCGCTTGTCCCAGCGTGCGCGGAGGATCGATCCCGTCACCGCAATCACGATGGCCGCGACACCGCCCGAACCGGCGATCAGTCCGCCCCGGTCGAACACATCCGGCGCATAGGCATCGAATGAGTACCACCACCCGAAGAATGCCCAAGGCACATAGACCGGCATGTCGAGGATGACGAAGAGTGGCTCGCCCAAACGGGGCGACCAGCCCAGCGACAAGGCTGTCCACTGGGTTGCGCACCAGAGCGCCACCAGGACGACGAGCGATACCAGGATGATCTGCCAGAAGAGGTTCGTGCCATGTTTCATGACGCAGAACCTGACCAATCATCGCCTCACGCTCCAGAGAGGGAATTGGGGGAAATCAGGGGGGTATTCTGAAGTTTTGGGAACGGCAGGGTGACAGACGTGAAGTTGCGGGAAGAATTTGCGGGATTTTTTCTGCTCGTCGAAGATTTTGAGTCGTGGAGCGAATTGAGGCAACTCATTAGAAATACTCTGACGGATCGTGCGACGTGGATGCTCCGTTTGCTTCGGAGAACGTTGTCTGGCACTGAAGTTTGGTTGGCAATCTTTTGGGTTCAGCGAACTCACAGAACGAATGTGGGGCGAATTAGCAGCCTACCGACTGCGATCAGAAAGGTGTGAGTTGCTGAACTCTACGGGTCGCGCCGTGGCACATTATCTCGGCTACGTCGCTGGTAGATTGTGATCATTCAGACTAAATTCAACCTTTAGCTTTGCCAGAAGGACTTAGACGCGTACCGAATATTCAATAGATTCAAACTGCTGATTCTTATGCGTGGGGCAATTGATCGTGAGAGAAAGCAACGAAATTACAATGAGAGAGTAAGATATCGGCGTGCTATTCAAAAATGCAAAATAATCATGACACAGGGGGCTTTTGTGGCTGACCGAATTCTCGAAACATTTCTGGACGCGGGACTCTTGGAGCTTGGCGGAAATGACGCTTGGTTTGAGCACATATCCGCAGCGGCCGACAAGCTGGCGGTTCATATCGGCGCACACCCCGAACAATTGGCGGCATTCGTATATTCGGCCGTCGACCCTCGGGAACGGCTTGGAGACCCCTCCCGTGCAATGGCGCAGGAAACGCTGAAAAGCGTTTGGCGGACTTATTCCTCTGTCACGATGGGGTCGCTTGACTTGGTGTTTCGAGGGATCATCCTCGACGCGGTAATACAGAACGCAAAGCGAGACGATCAAATTCGGCTCGGCGTTACACTCCTACTATCGAGTGCTCTGCCACACATGTCGCTTGGGGAAGAAGCCGAGGTCTGGCAGAAAACAGTCTCTGAATTGCTTTCAGCCGTCGAGGCTGAGGCCGAGGCGCGCTGGTCAGTTCCGAGCGCCATCGCGCTTGCTCCTATGGTCGCAGTCAAACCACCCGAGATAAAAGGCAAATTGGGTGCCATCAAAATCGACGAAGCCGCTTTGCTGAAGGGGCTCGAAAAGGCTGCAGGACCGAATAACAAGGCCGGTGAGGAAACTGGCGGCAATCCTCATGCGCCGAACGCTGGCGCAACTTGGTCGAATGAATTTGTTCCACTGGCGACAGAAGCAATCGCGACAGCGGTTAAGAGAGCCGCAGGCGAGCGGGTCTACAATTTGGCATCGGATGAAATCTTTGGCGCAATCAGTACAATGGTTACCGCTTATGTCAGTGCAGCGATAAATCAAACCGCGGCTGCATCCCATGGTGTCGAACTGCGATCTAGGCTGCTTTGGTGGAAGGAGGCTAAGATTTCGCCGAGTGCCCGGAAAGAATATCGATTGATCGACCGCAAAGTGGCGCCTGGTTTAATGGCCCTGGACTATCAATCCATGCTTCCGGCGCTCGCGCCTGCCAGTGTTGTAGCCTTTTTGCGAGAATCGGTTCGTACCCTTTCGGGTGAGAACGAAACGACTTCACTGGGCGATTTTCTTGCCGCGATGTCAGAGGCCGATGAAATAGTTCCATTCAAGAGTTCGCAACCAGATCAAACAGCCAACTTAAGACCATTGGGCGCTCTTGTCCTGGAGGGGGCAACTCGCCCAGAACTCATCTCCGAGCGGACCGTCTTCCAAGGAACCCTGAAATTAGATCCGGCAGCCTTCGCTTCGCTTTTGTTCCTTGAATTCCAAGCCTTGAAAGCGATTCAACATGTCACGCCGGTGTCTCCCCCTGACGAGGCCGGAACAGCCGGAAAAGTGACGGGCGCCGCCAAATGAGTTTGTCCGATAACCAAACTTGCAAGCAAGACGACTGCTTTGTTCCCCAAACGTCGTGCGCGAAAGGCCATATGGATCCTTCGAAATGTCCGCACTTTGTGGCACCCAATGCAATCGTGGCAATGGGAGCGTTTCGTACTGAGGATGATGAACTTTTCCCATGGACTGGACGTCCACTTGGCCTCATCGATCTTCGCTTCGTCTCGGCGACACGTCGCCCGCACCTTGTAGGAATTGCCGGTGCAGCTGACGCTGGAAAAACGACGCTTCTCTGTCTTCTTTTTCTGGCCATCTATCGCGGGCGCCGTATCGGTCCTCATACGTTTTCTGGCTCATTTACTCTACAGGGCTGGGAGAACATCGCGCGTCATTTGCAATTGAATGCAGGAGAAACCATCAAATTTCCACCGCATACATCCCAGAACGGGCGAGTACCTGGCCTTTTGCATTTGGGGCTTTCTGACGATGATCGGAACCGCATGGATGTGCTTTTGGCCGACGCTTCAGGGGAGTGGTTTTCTGCATGGACTGACAAGCCGACATCGGAAAAAGCGGCCGGCGCTCGCTGGACAGCGGACCATTCTGACAAACTGCTTATCGCCGCAGACACCGACGCCTTGATGGGAAAGAAGGGTGGGGTTTCTCGCCGGGAGCTGGAGTTTTTAATCAGGAGAATTGCCAGCGATTCTGGCACCGAAGGTGTGGCGCTGGTATGGACCAAGAATGATCTCCCGCGAGACGCAGAATTGTCAAATACGATCGAAGACCTATTCCGATCCTGTTTCAAGGATGGGCCAGTGTTCGCGATTGGCGTCCCAGAGCAAGAAAATCCTGACCCTGACAAGACACTGCAAGAGTTGGAGGTGATTTTCTCTTGGGCTTTCGAGCCCCGGAGCCGTACCATTTCTCTGACGAGGCCTGACCACGCCGCATTCGATCCCTTCATGGCATATCGAGACGCATCATGACTGAGCGTTCCGCTTCAATTCTTCTGATCGGTGAGTCCGATGTCGGCAAGACGCATTTCGGCGCTCAGCTTCTGAGGCGTCTCAATAGCGGTCTTGGAACGATGGAACTCATCAATAGCGACAATCTTCAGCCTTTCCGCGAAACCATGGACCAGATCAGCCAGGGTTTGGCGGGACGCCACACTCCAAGAAGCGAGTCGTCGACAAGTCGCTGGACTATAAGACGCAAATCTGATGACGCGCGTTTCACCCTTGAATGGCCCGATTATGGCGGTGAGCAAATAAGCGCTATGGTCGCGGAACGGCGCATGCCGATTGCATGGCGCGAGAAGATTGAATCGACCTCTGCATGGGTCTTTATGGTTCGAGCCAGCCGCGTGCGCTTGCCAGAAGATGTCCTTACGCGTCAGGTCAGATTGCCTGCCGAAGATGATGAAACTGAAAGTGTTCTATCCGCTCAATCGCGCCTTGTCGAAACGCTGCAGATGCTTCGTTTCAAGGTCGCCGCCTATTCGGAGGCATGGACCAACCCGCCACCTATATGTGTGATCTTGTCTTGTTATGATGAATTGAAAACGGACCTCTCTCCCGCTGAGTACTCGCGCCTGAAATTGCCGCTCCTTGACGCTTACTTGCGTACAAATTGGAGTTCAGAAGACCTGCGAATTTTCGGCGTCTCGCCACTTGGTCAAGCGCTAAGCGATTCCGAGCCAGATGCTGATTTCGTCGCCAAGGGGCCCGATAAGATGGGTTATGTTCTTGATGAAGACGGCGCCCAATCCGGGGATTTGCTGTCACCGGTAGAATGGGTACTTAACGCTGCTAGGCGCAGTTAGTGGTTAAACCGATGCCCTTGGTTGTTGACGAAATTTTCGTCGGAGAACGTGATCGAGGGATGAATGTGTTGTCATCGAGTGTCTCTGACGCACAATCGCAAAGCCTCGCACACTACCTTGACCTTCCGGGCCAACCACCACAAGGCTACGTGCTGACAAGCTATGTTTCAGGCGCTTTGATCGGGAATAGCTATGTCGTCGCGCGCACGAGCTCTGACCCCAGCGCCGAGAGAAACGGCATGGTTTTCAGTCATGCAATTGTTGTCGCAAAAGACGACATCGAGGCATTTGCGGATTTACGGGCGATCTTTGGCCATCTGCAGAAAGCGCGAAGCTCGCCGCTACTCGCTGAACGTCGAATGATCAGTGCGACCGGTAGGGTTGAGGAACCTCCACCAGGCCCCTTTTCCGATATGGTGACTGTGCCTTCGAAGTTTCCTGCCATTACGGTCGACGACGCGCGGTTTGAGAATCTTATCATACGCCTCTGGGCCAAGCTTCCGCCAGCTATGCGCAGTGAGCTTAGGTTCGGCTTGAGTTTTGGGCCGGACGAAGCGCAAAGTCAGGGCCTGCAAATCGCCTTGGTTCCTGCTTCGCTTGAGATGCTCTGGCCGCTTGAGAGGCGGATCGATGCGACATACGATCAGTCTCCGGCCCGAACCGCGGCGGGGCGGTACCTGTCAAGCGGGTCTAGCGGGAAACTCGAAGCACATATCGAAGATCTCAACATCCATTCGATCAGCCTGTCAAAAATCGCACTACTTGGACGATCATGCGAGATCGCAGAAAAGACAAGTGTGTCCTTCAGCGACGCTGTTGCAGCCTTGCGCGTAGTAGGGGTGTTGCAGCCTGATCCGGACAAAGGAACGTCAGTGAAGCGTAAGATCTTGGACGCCGTCTTGTCTCGTCCAGGTCCGGCTGCACTAGAACACATTATGGCCATACGGAATGTGAATTGGGCGCCATTCAATCTGGCTTTGGATCAACCCGAAGAACTTGAAATGTCCTTCGCAAATCGAATGGCGAGCATCGGCCCTCAGGATGATGTATGCGAACTTCTCGTGGCGATGTTTGATGCAGAAGCAGCGACCAGGGAATGGCGGCGGGCAGGCATTGGCGTGCTAGGCGCGATGACCAAAAATATGGCGATCAAACTAGCTCCCCACATATGGACTTTGCTTGTCACCAATACTGAGATTGGAGTGATGGTCCTCGGCGAAGCTCCTACGGCTCTCCTTGATCTTGCGATGTCGCAAACGCCACCAACAATCGCGGGCAAGGCAATTGAGCAGCTCTCTCCTTTGCTTGCCAGAGCTCGCTTCCACAAGTCCGAAGCGCAACTTCTGCTTCTCAGTCACCCTAAGAACATACTTGCGGCTCTTGAGGAGGCCTGCGGCCGGGATCATTCTGTGTACGGCGACACCGCTATCGAATATTGTCTGTTAGCTTTGCCAGACGAAGTTATTGTCACTAGCGCGACGAGTCTGGACAATGACCTGGTCATTGAAGCAGGCGCTAAGGTGGTCGCGAAGGATCCGAGTTTTCTTTTTCGCCACGATATTTCCAAATCACAAGTTCAAACCCTTTGGCATCGAAGTTTGCTTAAGAGCCAACTAGCGTGGCAAATCGCGCCAGATATATCTTCGATACAGGACCGCTTGTTCAAAGCCATCTCGGGTGCTGGGGTGAATGCAGGTTTGCTGACGATTCTCATGTCGACGCCGCTCGGAGATTGGTGCGCTTTCGAATGCAGAGCACAGGTCTGGGGCCTGTTGCCGTCCACCTGCAGATCATCAGCACTGTCGGAGACCGCTGCCAGCTGGATCGCTAGCTACCCAGCCAATGTCGGAAACCCAGCATTCTTCACACCGGAAATGCCGCTTGCAGAGTCTATTGCAGATGATTCGCAGAGTCATAAATTGTTGGCGGCGCTCAAGGCAGGGACATTTGAAGCCGCGTTGGATACCTTTCTTGGCAACCACGCATTGCCGATGGGATTGTTTATTGACACCTTCAAGGCCTTCCTAGGGGCTGGGCGAACACCGGATGGAGTAGAGTTGGAGCGAGCGGGGCGGCTCGCCGTTGCGCGCAACTGGCGTACTGCGTCACGCACGTTTGGCTACACGTTCGGTGTTCCGCGCTTGAAACCCTATTTCGTTGTCTGTAGCGACCATCTGGATTCCTGGACGCGCTTTTCAAACGGGTTATGGCGACCGAGCCAAGAAGACCTATTAATCCTTCTTCTTGAAGTAGTGTGCGAGCTCTACCCTAATGGACCGACACAAGCGGATGTTTGGGAGCAGGCGGGCGGGGACCTTTCACGCCTGAGTACACACGGCTCTGGCCGGAATCAGTGGCGAGAGGCACTTCGCTTCGCAAGATTTGGGGGTGAGATAAGCTTGCGAGACCTTCTAAACGCTATGTTGGCTGATTATCCCCTCAACTCTCGGCTGCAGCAAATTTCAGGGGTGATTGGTCAATGAACTATCGAGAGTTTCGTGGACACGCACTAATTGTTACGGTCGACTCGAATATCGACCCGGCATTCAAAGACCTTGGCAAGGCGGTGATCGCAGATGGAGACGCCGTTAGGGCCATCCTCATAGACCCCGGCCTTTGCGGATATGCTGACAAAAATGTCGTTCGCTTATCGGGTGCCGACGCATCGCTACAAGCCATCAAAGACACCCTAGAGAAAATGTCTGCAATCATCGAAGAGGACGACCCGTTTTTTCTATTCTATTCTGGTCACGGAGATGTTGGTGCGGGCGGCGCATTTTTGGCTCCTGTTGATGCCGTCCCAACTCAGGGCACTGGGCTGCTTACTTCCCAATTGCTTGCGGAAGCGCTGCTTAAGGTCCGATCCAAAAGAAAGCTTATTGCTATTGATGCCTGTTGTTCCGGAGGCATTGACCTTACTGGTGCACGCGCCAAGAGCTCGAAATGGCTGGGCAATGCACTGCTCGACGAAATGGAAGATGGGGAGGGGATCGTTGTTATTGCGTCTAGCCGAAGCTCTGAATCTTCGATGATCCTTGGCGGTGATTCGACCAGCCTTTTTACTAAGCATCTGGTCGCGGGGTTTCGCGGCGCTGGTGGTCACGATGAAGGCGGCTTTATTCGCGTGTTCGACTTGTTCAACTATGTCGCCGTAAGTGTTAGAGCAGAATGGCCTAGTCAGGCCCCGGTCTATGCCGCTCATCATCAAGACTCTAATTTTGCCGTGGCTTATTGCGAAGCAGTGGAAAAGCGCATTCGACCTAAATCGTTGCATTCCGAAATAGCTCATATGACGAAAGCAGACTCTCTAGTGGAGCTATTCTGCGTTCTTTATCCGCTAGGCCCAACAGATCAGGAACTCTGGGTGCGTGCAGGCGGCGACATCTCTAGACTGGTCTTGTCAGGAACGGGACGAATACAATGGGTTCGCGCGTTGAGGCAGATCGATCGCGGATTGAGCGTTTCTATCCCTGACATCATCAACGTTGCATTTGAGGATTATCCGAAGAATCGAAATCTCGAAATGCTGCGGGATGGTTGATGTCCAATTCAACTGGGCGCCCTGCCTCAGTGGCTGCGACCCTCACCACCTCAAGCCCGTCGCTTGCTGGAACTGCTCAATTCTTCTGAGCCCTGACTTTAGTCAGAATTACGATCCGAAAAGACATTTGTCTAAGATTGTGCAGTGCCTACAGAGTAGATTTATGCAATACGATTGCTCGTGGCGTTGGGTTACTCTCCTATCCCAACCCCACGCCCAAGCGCCCAAGAAATTCGCCCCCCGCGCACGACCCCCGACACGGCCATCCCGCGCCGCTGCTCCAGCACCTGCCGCCAGGGCACAATCGTAAAATCCCTCTGCCGCTCAATCACCGCAAACTTCCCGCTCACTCGCGACACCGGCTCGCGATAAGTACCATTCACGTGACCTCGATCCGGAGCCGGCGAATACGGTTTCCCGATCTCTTCGCTCAGCGTCCGGCCGGCATGCATAAGATCTCGCTTCAGTAACTCAGTTCTCTGCGCGGCAGACAAGCCAACGCCAGCCTCTACCATTATTCCAATCCCCGCCATGAACGTCCGTCGCTTCACCTGCGCTTCAGCCACCTCCCGCCCAAATCCGAGCGGCACGCTGGACGGGGCAGGCACATCATCCAACCACGTCACGCCGAGCGCCGTTTCCTGTACTCTTAGGCCCAGCTCTGAGCGAACCAACACCTGCGCCGCTCGGAACCGCGCCTGACTCCGCTCGTACGCTTTCGTCCTGTCCAGATAGTCTGATGGAATCTTCCAGTCTGCATCGGCTGTCCGCTCGACATGACCTGCTCGTCGCAAGGCCTCCAGCCTTCGCACATGGGCCGCGACAAATTCGGGACCTGATCGCGGATCATCGGCCTGGTGCAGCCCTGCCGAATAGATCCCGCCATTCGCCCGCGCGATCCGCTCAATCGTGACGTCTGACGGCTTTGGCTCAAGGTTCGGCGGCGACACGGTTACAATTGCCCCGCGCTTCAACTCCTCTACCTCGCCAGCGACACCCAGTTCGACAAACACAGCGCGACCATCCAGGCTGTCGATGATGGTGTAGGCTTTGTCATGTGCTTCGCCCGAGAGACCTGCCTGAAGAACCGCGCCTGTCACGCTCCGCCCGTCTGGATCGGACTTATCGAAAATCACATCCGCGTCGATACGCCGGTCGTTGCGTCCAGCGAGCGCACGGTTCATCGTCTTGATGATGTCGTGACGCTCAGAAAGCCCCCGCAAGACATCCCGGAAATTCTCCCGCATCTGCCAGCGTCCGGCGCCGAGTTTCTCGGCAAGCCCAAGACGTTCCAGAGTCCGCAGCCGTGCGGCATGCAAGGTGCGATACTGAGAAGGACTATCCTTCAACCGAAACTCATCTTCGGGGCCGACTTGCCGGGCGATAAAATGGTCGATCTTTGTGACGCGTTCGACAGCAATATCCGATTGAAGTTTTCGCTCCTGCTCGAGCCGGGTTTCCGGGCCAAGCTCCAGCGTGACCAGGTCCTCCGCGCGTTCCCGGATCCCGTGGGAAATGTACGCCCGCGGCATGACAAGATCAGAGCCATCCTCGCGCCGTCCCCGGATGACCAAATGCGCATGCGGCCGACCCGTATCATGGTGCACAGCGCCGACCCATTCGAGCCGCGTCCGCAGATCGGTCTCCATCTGCGAGACCAAGTCGCGAACGAAGGGCTTGAGGTCTGCCATCTCAGTGCCGTCCTCGGGCGAGAAGATGAACCGGAAATGATGCCGGTCATCAGTGATGGATTTGACCAGATCGGACGCGTTGGCATCCTCGCTCATGGCGTCAAAAAGCTTTCCGCGATCCTTCTCCTCAAGCGCGGCGTCTCTTCGGATGTATCCGATATGCGCGGCAAGTGCTGCCACGCTCGATGCCGACATGCGCACAATGCGCGCCTTGACGATCACGCGCCTTTGCCCACCGCGTGGACCGACACGCGGCCGGGCGGGCAGGGCAGTCCTACGAACGCCGCCGGCCGACGACAAGGCCTTCGTCATCCGCGTCAGATAGGTCTTTGCGCGTCCCCCTGATCCGGCCGACCGAATCCTGCCAGGTCTGGGGGTGAAGGGATTGTCCGGCGGCGTGCTCATTCGGCCTGATCCGGGGGAAAACAGGCCAAATTCTGCGAATGGAGCCATGCGAACCTGTTGTCGTCATTGAGCTTTCCATCAGAGGACAGAGCTGTATCCTGAGGCATGGAACCATAAAAATCGATGTGCAGACAAGGCGATAGCCCCTCATTGGCTCTATGAGCTTTTATCTTGCATTCCGATCTGTCCCCATTTTTCCCAATCAACCCTTCTGCATGCTCCTTCCGATCACCGCCTATCCACACCGCACGACCAATGATGTCGCCCTCCCTGACCGCTCCAAAATACCGTCCATCAAAGGAATCCGGTGTGCGATCAGAAAGGAGCAGAACCTCTTCTGCCTGAAGCTGCCTGCAGCCCGTCCAGGGAGACGGCAGGGCGCGTCCCATACTATCTGTTGATAGCAGGCGGACAGTCGAAGTCCCGTTGATCTGTAACACACCCTTGATCTCACAAACCGTGTCGCCTTCGAGCGCCCGGACGTTCTTGATGACGGGGATGCCTGGCGCAAGATAGCGCCTCTGGATCGCGAGTCTCGAAGCGGCCTCTGGCAGGTTCGAGACAACCAGATCACCCCGCGAAATCACCTCCAAAGGTTCGACGCGATACCACCCAAGCGGAGCACTTTCGCTCGGATTGTAGAGTAATATGGGCGGTAAAACACCAGTCGCCGGAAGGCCTGTCAATGCCACTCCGAGCACAGAAATACCGCTCCAAAATACTGCGCGGAGGCTCATGAAAAGCCCCTCCAGTTGCTCGAAAGAAGTCTCCAATTGGCCATCGACAATGTGATTGAATCTGTTCTCAATGCCCTGATTTCAAGCGCCATGACCGCCTCCCCGGGACCTATTCCAGACGGTCGAATAATCATTCAAATCATCGACATGATAGACGACGGTGCCGCCATGTTTTCTGTATTGCGGTCCATTGTTCGACCAGCGCCAGTTCTCCATCGTGCGAACCGTGATACGCAGATAAGCCGCCGCCTCTTTCGTCGTCAGGAAAGGACTTGGACGTCCTTTTGCCTCGTTCATTCCCCGTACCCCGTCTTGCCGGGCACAGATCAACGTGGCGGCTTCAACACGTCCCAGAAAACAAAAGAAAATTCTAATTGGGAGTCACGAAGATATGCGGCTTCGCGGCGATACCCTGTTTAACCATGCGCAGCGCGCATGACTTCGTAAGCATACAGATGCCCCTCTATCGAGCGAATTAAACATGCCAGAAGCCGCCCCGGAATGATCTCCGGAGCGGCCAGTTTGGCGATGAGTGCGGGGCTAGTCCTTGGGGTTCCAGAGGATCACGTGGCGGCCTTTCTTGCCTTTGACCGGTGCGAGGTTCGCGTAGATGCGGCGCGGGCCAATCTGCGGATCTGCGAGGGTCAGGGAGACGTATTCGCGGCCGGAAGACTTTGCCTTGCGCATCCAGCCGCCGCCGATTTCGGTCGCGGTCTCACCGGCGAAGATGCGGTAGTCCGGCTGGGCCTCTTCAGCTTTGTCCGCGTTCTTTTCGATGCGGATGGCGGCTGAGAGGTTCATCATTGCGAGGGCGCCTTCGAAGCCGGTTTTGGTTTCGCTGACATATCCGAGTGCGTTTGCCATGGGGGTCTCCTTTTCGTTTCCGTGGCTGTCTTCGAGGGACACCTTGTCCCCGTCGACGCCGGACCGCCCGGACGGCGCGGGGCGGGCCTGAACCTGCAAGGGCGCAGCAAAGCGGAGCACCGGACAGGCGCATGAATTTGTCTCGCGAGGAGCCGCAAAGCGGCGGGGAAATTCGTGGGACTGTCCGGTTTCAGGGCCGTTTCGTGTCGTCCAGGTCACACGGCAATAGACGGGAACAAGGGGTCTTTCGGGGCAAGCGGAGAGCGGAACAGACCGCTTTGGCAATCGCACTCGGAGGCAAAAAGAAACCCACAGACGGGCGATTTTTCGGAGGCGCATCTGTCTTGATCTGAACCGCAGGAGTACACACTCATCCGGTAGAAGCATGTGGAAATGCCGCCCGGCATGCTGCCGAACGGCTTTCGCTTCCACGGACAAGGAGACTGCAACATGTCAGGCGGCGTCCTGCTCTGCGACAGACTGGTCTTCGGGAGAAGCTTCGTCCTCGCCAGAGGTAAACAGGCTGGCGATCCGGACCCATGCATCTGCTGGCGGCGACCCTGCGTTTGTAACAAGGCGCGTAGGCGGCACCTGCATCCATCCCGGACGCCAGCCCGGATTGGCCTCACACTCTTCGCCAGTGATCCGGTTCCAGACCAGTTCCTTCTGGGCTTTGCCCGTGTCTGTGAGCGCTGCTTTCGCCGTCGATGGAGACGCAATGTCTGCCACCATGGCGTTAATGGCGCGCTTGTCCCGAACGAGATCAAGGAAGACACGCTCCGGCTTCCAGTAAGCGGCCATGTCGGTTTCGGTGGCGACAGCGACGGCTTCCACAACCGGGCCGCCCGCTTCCAGCGTATCCGCCATCACAAAAGCCAGCACGGTCAGGGTTTCCGCATCGTTCATTTCGAGCAGCGCCGCAAAGACCTCGCTGAGGTGATAGGCGTCCCCGTTTGCGCGCAGGGATGCGACCCCATGGGCGTCAAACAGGCTGCGGACATGGTCCCCGGCGGCCCGCATTTCTGCGGCGGCGCGTGATGCCTCCACGCTGGCCTGTATGTCCTCCTTCCGGGCGAGGAAGTCGTGCCGCCTGACAGTCCAAAGAGCGGACCCGACCATGGCATGCGCCACCATCAGCCGGAGGGCGATTCCAGGGTGTCCAAGCAAGGTTGTACGCGCTGCGCCATGGCGGTGGAGGGCAATGTATTGTGCGAGCGGCCCGGACATTTCGGGCTTGGTGTCGGCTGCTTCCGCATCACCGTCCGGCCTTGCGCGCTTCTCCAGTTTCCGGGCTTCGGCCTGCGTAATGTAGCCCTCATGGAAGGTCACAGTGCCATCATCGCGGACTTCGACAATCACGCTGCCGCCCTTCGTCCGGGGGCGCTTCAAATACTCCCAACTGGCAAAATATTTCCCGCGTTCGAGAACCTCTACATTGCGCCACCCGGCGTCAATGTAGGTCTCGACCTTGGCCGCAAGCGCTGCCGATTGGGCTTTCCAAAACGTGTCGGCCTCTGCGAAGACACCTGTCTCACCGAAGAGGTCAGCTGCCACTTTGCCTTCATAGATCGCCAGATCAAACAGCGCCTTGTCGGTCGTGATGGTGGCCCCGCCCGTGATCCATGCCTTGCAGGCGCGGCCCATGGGCGCGCGCTCTGTTTCACTTCGAAACAGGGCCAGCCAGTCTGCCTGCTGGTCCTTCGTAGCAAGTGTGAGCGCGCGGATTGTCTCCGGGTCGATTTCGTCTTTGGCGTAAAGCGCACGGATCGGGCTGGAGAGATTGGCGAGGGCGAGGATACGCCGGACTTTCAGGTCCGTGACCCCGAAATGTCCGGCAATCTCTTCCACCGTCCGGCCTGCATGCGCCAGCTTTCCGAACGCATTGTATTGCTCCATTTCCGTGGCGGGCAGGCGGGCGACATTTTCGATGAGCGAGGCCTCCACCGCTGCGGCGTCGTCATCCGCTTCCATGATTGCGCACGGGACGGCGATTGACTTGCCGGTCTCAGCGGCAATGACCTGCAAGGCATGGAAGCGCCGCCGTCCCGCGACGACGCCATAGCCATCACCTTCGGGGCGCACCAGAAGTGTCTGGCGGATTCCTTTCTCCCGGATGGAGGGCAAGATGTCGGAGACATCAGGCGCCTTGCGGTTGTGCCGCATGTTGAGCTTGCTGATATGGAGTTGCTCAAGGGGAAGTGTTTTCAGTGCGGGTTGTGCCATGGGATTGTCCTCCTGTTCTGGCGGGTAAAGTGAAAGGCCAAGCGCCCATGCCGGGCCTTTCCAGTTGATCGGGCTGAAGGGGAGGCCTTCCGCGTCGCGGTTTGCGTCCGGATCGGTCTCGCCCCAGTCATAGTCATGCAGGCCAATCAGCGGCGCGCGGCCATCGACCCAGATTTCGACGACGCGGGACTCCTCTATGACGAGGGTCATGTGCGGACGTGGCCCTAATAGGTCATCCAGCGCGCTCATGCCTGCGCGACCCGTGCAGGTGCGGACGCCATCAAACGCGCTAAGGCTCTGTGCCCGGCTTGCAAGGCTTCGGGGAGCAGTTCGCATGCGACTTCAGTCAGGTAGGCGTTCTCCGACCTCGGATCGTTGGCCTCTATACCCCAGATGCTGGCGGCATGAGATTCCAGTTCCACGCTTTCGCGTTCAATGGCGAGCACGATTCCGCAATAGAACCACTCATCCTTGCGCCACGCGTCCATGACGGCTTCGGCGTCTGCTTGCGCCTTCGTCAGCCGCTCGCGGAAATTGTTTCCGGGTCCGATAAATCCCGGGTCGCCAATATTGAGCGATGGCCAGAATCCGTCCTGGCGCTCGTCTGGACTATCCGGACAGTCGTCGCGGACGATCCGCGCGGTGACGCGAAAGCCGTCAATCTCGACGGCAATGCTGTCGCCCTCGCACACATAGCGGTCAAATCTCTCCCGGAACGCCATGACTCAGCGGCTCCAGAAAATGTGGACTTCATCAAAGCCCGTCTGGAACACCATGATCTCGCCATTCATCGCCATGTCGCGGGCAAGCGCGGTCCAGTCGATATAGTAATCGAGCGAGGCCGGAATCTCTGTCCCGCTGTCGCGCGTCACTTCCTCGGCAAAGTCTGCGGCGCTGCGATATTCGCCTGCATAGTCTTCAAACGCGGCGTGAGCCTGTTCAAGGTCATCGCCGAATTCGCGGTAGAGTTTCGCTCCAAGGCTCCCGTGTTCGGTGATGAAGTCCGCAAGGGCGCAAACTGTCTCGAAGGAGGCATATTCGGAAATGCGCGCGCCTTCGAACCCCTCATAGTCATGAATTGACCATTCCTCCGCACCCGGTTCAGGCGACGCCGCCAGCATGGCGCGGACGCCCTGCATCATCTCGTCCGGTTCTGTCGCGTCGATCCACGCCCCGTGGAGCCGTCCATTATTATACGCGGCAAGACAGGCGACATAGATGCGGGGCGTGTCCCGCAAATCTGGTCCGGTCGCTGTTCCAAGGGGAGCGGGAGTCTCGTGTGAAGGGGTCATGTCAGCCTCGCAAAATTGAACCTCGCCCGCGTGCCTTTCCCGGCAGGCGGGAGGGGGCGGACGAAAGGTGCGGGCGCCCGGGCGTATGAGGGCCGGGGGCAAGGCGGAAAGGTAGGAGGCACGGAAAGAACCGGCGGACCCAGGTCACCGGCGCCTTGCGCGCGGGCCGCGCCCGGGCAGACGCGCCGTCCGCCCCCTCCCGGCTGCTGGGAAAGCTTGTCCACGCTTTCAAACACCAAACAGGCAGGCTGGTGCCGTGGATACGAATCCTTCCAGACCCGACAGCCATGGCCTTGGATATACGAGACTTCCGGGAAGCTGACCGCGCAGCGCTGATTGCGCTTTGGGAGGCGTGTGCGCTGACCCGGCCATGGGACGACCCGAATGCAGACATGGACCGGTCGATCGCATCCCGCGATGCCACGATCCTCGTCGGTACATTAGATAACGATGTCATTGCCAGCGCCGTGGTCGGCCATGACGACCATCGCGGCTGGATCTACTATCTGGCTGTCAGCCCAGACCGTAAAGCCTGCGGCCATGGGCGCGAAATGATGGCCGAAGCCGAGCTTTGGCTGACGGCGCGGGGGACGCCGAAGGTGCAGCTCATGGTGCGCGGGGAGAACGAGACCGCGACTGCCTTCTACAATGCCCTCGGCTACGAGCGCCAGGATGTGACCGTTCTCGGCAAATGGCTCATGCCCTCGCCCGAGGCAGATTGAGGTATCGAGAGGCCACGCGCGCCTGACCCCTCTGGCCGTAAGGCCAGTGGGAAGCAAAGCGCGGCCCCCGCCGGCGAGCCCCCGCAGCGCGCGGCGACCCGAACGGGTGGCCGCGTGACCGGAGACGAGCCGGGCCCGGTCAGGTGACGTGGACGAGGTGGAGGGCTCTCGTCTCCCGGACAGCCCCGCGTCAGCAGGCGGGGGAGGGGCGATGCTTACAAGTGCTTTGAGATACTAAGAGGTGTCTACCAGTTCGTAAGCCGCTAATCGAAATAGAGCGTTCGACCGGATGACGTCGTATGCGCTCTTCGATGTGCGGAGGGGCAGGTCAAAGGTTCTCTTCCAAAAGGGAGAAATATTCGCCGTCCCGAAGGCGCTGGCCCTTGGCGAGCAGGCGGGCCATTTCGGACTTCATGGCGGACGACGGTCCGCCCCATTCTTCCGAGATGCGCTTCTCACCATAGAAAATCGTCGCGGTTTCACGATAGGTGAGTCCCGCGTCGTGGGCATCCAAGGCGACAAGAGCGTTGCGATAGCCGAGGCCCTTGCGTGACCAGACAGGAGGCGACATGTCGTCGTCGCCGTAGACCTTCTGGGCACGGTTCAGCGCATTCACGTGATCCTGCATTGTGCTGAATCCCGAGATGGAGAATTCCATTTTTACAGGCTCGAGGGACAAGAGCGACTTGCCACTGCACCTGACCTGGATCGAGCACTTCTTACCTTTGACAAGGATGTGTTCGTGCTCGAAGGCATCCACGAGATGGATGATCTTGCAGAGGCGCGTGCTCTTTTCGAAGATTTCGTCGATCTCGCCGCGCTCTCTTTCACGCACGTGAACGGCGACCTTGCGGGGATAGGTCTTGTCGGACCAGAAGACATGCGTGGTAAGGGCCGACTGATCTGGGTTCGGAAAATAGAGAAGTCCCCAGTCTTCGGCTTGGCGGTCCTGCTCGCAAAGCCGGAGAAGCTGTATGTCACAACATGCCGTTCTTGTTTCAAAGTCAGGTTGCGCAGCATAGGCGGCGGCTTTCAGCGCGGAATTGCGCCGGGCGAATTCCCAGGCCCAGTTCCCGCGTGAGAGATTGGCGGTGTAGTCATACCTGGCGAGGGTATCGTTCAGGTCTTCTATCGTGTGAACAAGCATGGATCTGCCTCCCGCGTCAGGGGAATGCAGAAGGCGTGCCAATTTCAATTTATCATGGAAACTTCAAGGTTGCTCGCTTAGGTCAAAAGGCGATGAAAAAGTGCGCTCACCGAGCCAAAAGCACTGTACGCACATAAGCAGATTGAGCGTGTTCTGACTGCGCCGTTCGTCCAGACAGATTGAATCTCGCAGCCGTCACAATTACAACAGGCTGCATCGAGAGATTGATACCAGATAGATGATTGTAGTCTCGCATCGTGACCGCGATGCAAGACAACAGTCAATAAAGATTGGTCGCTCACGTCGCAAGTTTTTGAGTGGATTGTTGTTCTTTCAATATATCCAGGGCTACGTCGACGATCATATCTTCCTGGCCACCAACCATACGCCTACGTCCTAGTTCAACCAGGATTTCACGTGTATCGATCCCATAATCTTTCGCTGCCTTCTCTGAATGCCGGAGGAAGGACGAGTACACCCCGGCATAGCCCAGCGAGAGCGTTTCGCGATCAACGCGGACGGGGCGGTCCTGGAGTGGGCGGACAAGTTCCTCAGCGGCATCCATGAGCGCGAAAAGATCGCATCCATGCTTCCACCCCTTTCGCTCGGCGGCTGCGATGAACACCTCAAGCGGTGCGTTTCCGGCCCCGGCACCCATGCCGGCCAGCGAAGCATCCACGCGTCTTGCGCCATGTTGAACGCCGACAATGGAATTGGCGACGCCAAGCGACAGATTGTGGTGGGCGTGGATACCCCGTTCAGTTTCCGGCTTCAGGACTTTTTCGTAGGCTTGAAGCCGTGCGATGTATCCATCCATGTCGAGCGCGCCGCCACTATCGGTGACATAGATACATTCGGCACCATAGCTTTCCATCATGGCGGCTTGTTCAGCCAATTTCTCAGGCTCAACCATGTGGGACATCATAAGAAAGCCAACCGTGTCCATACCCAGATCTCTGGCAACACCGATATGCTGTTTCGATACGTCGGCTTCCGTGCAGTGTGTGGCGATCCTGACAGACCTGACGCCAAGCTTGTAGGCATGCTTCAGCTCCTCGATCGTTCCGATCCCGGGAAGGAGGAGCGTGGTCAGTTTCGCCGTTTTCACTGAATCTGCGACGGCTTCAATCCACTCCCAGTCTGTGTGGGCACCAAAACCATAATTGAAGCTTGAGCCATTCAGGCCGTCTCCATGTGCAATCTCGATTGCGTCGACCCCGGCCTGGTCAAGGGCGGCGGCAATCTTGCTGACGTGCTCGATACCGTATTGGTGTCGGATCGCATGCATCCCGTCGCGCAGAGTGACGTCCTGAATGTAAAGATTGTCGGATTTTGGATCGAACGCCATCAGGCAGTCTCCTTGGCTAGCCGCTGCGCGGCGATCTTCTCAGCGGTCGCAATGCCAGCTGACGTCATTATGTCGAGATTTCCCGCGTATGCAGGCAAGTAGTGGGCCGCACCCTCGACTTCCAGGAAGACGCTGGTCTTGATGCCTTCAAACGTGCCCAGGCCCGGAATCTTGACCGGGTTGTTCGAGCCGAACCGTTCGAACTGAACCTTTTGCTTCATCCGATAGCCGGGCACATAGGCATTGACCTTTGCAACCATTGCTTCGATTGAGGCCTCAATTGTCGGCTCATCTGCGCCACTAGAGAGGGTGAATACCGTATCGCGCATGATCATCGGAGGCTCCGCCGGGTTCAGGACGATTATGGCTTTGCCTTTCCGGGCTCCTCCAACCTCTTCTATACCCTTTGAGGTGGTCTCGGTGAATTCATCAATGTTGGCCCGCGTTCCCGGCCCGGCTGACTTGGAGGCGATGGAAGCGACGATCTCCGCATAGTGGACTGTCGCGACGGATGCTACTGCTGCCACGATTGGGATCGTCGCCTGCCCGCCGCAAGTGACCATGTTGACATTTGACGCATCCAGATGCGCGTCACCATTGACGACGGGTATGACATACGGCCCGATCGCCGCAGGCGTGAGGTCGATCATCACCTTTCCGGCGGACGTGACGACTTCATTGTGCCGCTTGTGTGCGCCAGCAGATGTCGCATCAAAGACAATTCCGATTTCGGGCCACACGTCGAGCTTAACGAGACCCTCAATTCCTTCATGCGTGGTCGCGATACCCATGCGCTTTGCCCGGGCAAGGCCGTCCGAGTCGGGATCGATCCCGACCATCGCGCCCATTTCGAGACCCTTTGACTTGCGTATGACCTTGATCATGAGGTCAGTTCCGATATTTCCGGATCCGATGATCGCAACCTTGGTCTTCTTGAGAGTTGTCATTTCCAATGTCTCCTATTTCGCCGCAATTGCGAGGCGAACCGACCCAATACCTTCGATATCTGCTTCAAACAGATCACCAGGCTCCATTGAGGCCATCGGGCCAAGAGCACCTGTCAGAACGACGTCGCCGGCCTTGAGAGGTGCTCCGAGCTCTGCGCATTTTCGTGCGAGCCAGAGTGCGGCGTTTAGCGGATTTCCAAGGCACGCGATGCCGGCGCCATATGAAACCGGGCGTCCATTGCATTTCATCACCATGCCAGCATTGACGAGATCAAGCCCATGCAGTGCACGAACAGGACCGCCCAGGACATATAGGCCTGATGAGGCGTTATCCGCGATCGTATCCGAAATGCGGATATCCCAGTCCTTGATACGACTGCCCACAATTTCGATGGCAGGCACGACGTGGTCTATGGCTCGGATCAGTTCGCTTGGCGTTGTATCCTGCGCGTTGATGTCCCTGCCGAGTATAACGGCTATTTCAGCCTCGGCCTTGGGTTGTTGAGTTGCTGACAACGGAATTTCATCACCGTCGCAATATTCCATATCCGCATAGAGGACGCCAAAATCGGGCTGGTCTACGCCAAGTTGATTTTGGACTGCCGCTGACGTCAGGCCAATTTTCCGGCCAACAATCCGTCGCCCTGCGGATACCCACCGGGCTGTGTTGATCGCCTGGACCTCGTATCCGGCTTGCGGATCAAGACCAATGAGATCACGCACTGGCGCGCAGTAGGTTTGTCCAGCGTGTGCGTTGAACAGTGCATCCGCAGCCTTTTGAATTTCATCTCTGGAGATCATGGTCTGGTTCGCGTCCGTAAGTAACTTGGAATGTAGATCGCTAACTACGCGATATACTTGACACTGCAATCCGAGGCAGGCCAATTGCTATCACAATGTGATAAATGGAGATCCGTGTGACACGATCCATGTCTTCCTTCGACAAGGCGATGGCCTTGTTCGGAGCACTTGTTGCGCAGGACGGTGTATTCGAATCAGACGCAATGAGTGTCCAGCTCGGAGTGCCGGAATCGACTCTGTACAGGCATCTGAATGCCCTCCATTCGGCCGGGCTCATCTGCCGATCCAAACGTGGACGATATTTGCCAAACCCTGTTTTTTTGAAGAAGCTGGAGGGGTTCACACCACATGCTGTGCTGTCGGAAATAGTACGACCCATTTTGGAACAACTAAGTGTCGCGTTGGAAACCACGACCCACTTTGGCATTCTGGAGAACGACATGGTTACCTACCTCGCGAAGGCGGTATTTGAAGGAGAGGAGGTGTTCACGCGCGAGAAAGGGCAGCTGGAGGCGTACTGTTCTGCTATCGGCAAGGTGTTGCTCTCGCACATGACGGTCGACGAGCGACAGGCGTATATAACCAGCGGGCCCTTTCCAAAGCTCACGGATAAAACGATCACGGACCCAGCCGAAATCGAACGAGAACTACATCGCACGCGCATTAGGGGATTCGGCGTTGACGATGGCGAGGTTCATAACGCACTTTATTGCATCGCTGTGCCAGTCTTCACTTCGCGGGGAATGGTCGTGGGCGCAATTTCTAGTTCATCTAGCCAGAGGTGGGCGAGTCCTAAAGAACAGCGTGATCGCCTGATTCAGCTCAACGGGGTAGCTCAGTCAATCTCTTCCACTTTAGGGGCCGGCGCCTGATCATGTGGAGATGAGAGGTCAAAAAAATGGGAGCCGCTTAGGCTCCCAGAGTTTGGCGGAGACCTAGCTCCGCCGGAGGAAACAGACTGGTTGTCGTATCTCTTGAGCGTTCCCTGACCTTGAATGGCAGTGAAGTTCAACCTGACACGACACATTTGAGTTGTGCCGCGATCCGGTTGCGCGTCAACCTGGCCGGATACGAATGGGTGGCATCGCTCCCACATTGTGAAACTTTATGAAATCTACGCGCTCGGGTGAACAGGATTGGAATTCTGTAGGCCTACCCATGATATTTGTGCGTCGAGAATATTCCCGAAAGCGGCCAATGCGCGAATAATCGGACATGTGGGAACATGGACTGCGTTCTGAGCGTTCCCGAACAACCGATAGAAATAAGCGAGTATACGGAACAAAAATCTCGGAGTCGGGAAATGGCTTTTCGACATCCGGGGCGGCGAGCACTGCTCCAATCCGGGAGTCAGGTGCACTAAGTTGCGCTGGCGTCTGTTCCGTATGGCGAAATTAACAGCGGCATCGATAGCACAGTTGCCTTTGGCCACATGCAGATTTCGATCCTTGCTACGGAATTTGAGCTCGCGCTGTTCGTAAATAAATATTGACACAATCAAAAAAATCATTTTTTCTCAAAAAAAGAACAAAATCTTGCACCTCAAGCAAGGTTGTTAGGGAGGTACTTAAATATGCCAAAACTAAGCGGCAGTTCCGTTTTGATTACGGGCGGAGCCACGGGAATTGGTCGGGCGGTGGTCCATCATTTTGTCGAGGAAGGTGCCAGACTGTGTGTTCTGTGCGTCAATGACGAACAGGCGAGTTCGTTGCGGGGTGAGTTCGGGGCTGAGGTTGAAACAGTAATTGGGGATGTGCGCAGTCTGGCAGACAATCAGCGCGCTGCGGCCCTTGCCGTGGAGAGATTCGGTGGACTGAACACCTTTATCGGCAATGCAGGGATATGGGATTTTATAACGCCTCTGGAAGCGCAGGATGAAGAAAAGCTCGAAAGAGTCTGCGATGATATTTTTGGTGTGAATGTAAAGGGGTACGCGCTCGGAGCGTACGCGTGTCTTCCTGCGCTTCGCCAGTCTAAAGGGTCCATAATTTTCACGGCCTCTAGCTCAAGCTTTTTTACGGGCGGAGGTGGTCCGCTATATGTGGCATCGAAACACGCTGTGATTGGACTCATCAAGCAGCTTGCGAAGGAAGTCGCGCCAGACGTTAGGGTTAATGGCGTAGCTCCAGGAGGTACGATTACCAATCTTTCCGGGTCGCCCTCATCCGAGCACGCAAAGTCCCAGATGGCTGAGATTCCAGAGATCGACAAACTTCTCGAGGGCATGACACCGCTCGGATTTGCCGCAAAGCCTGAAGACCATGTAGCGCTATATGCGTTGCTTGCCTGTCCGGTGTCGGCTCGATACGTCACAGGCACAACCATCTTGTCCGATGGCGGTATTGGCGTGGGCTGACCCAGCCTGAACGCGTTCACCAACTAAGTTGAAATTGTGCCAGCAGTGCTGGCGGTCTTTTGGATCAAATCTATGAACCTGCCGGTCTTCAAATTCGCTCATGCTACCGTTGCTGCTGGGGTACTTTACTTCTCCCAACCTGGGGCGCTGGCTGAGCAGGCCGTTTTACCGGCCCCCGACATAAGCCCTCGGTCAAATATAGAGCTACCAACTGACGGACGTGTACGGTTTGTTCCTGATAATTTATTTGCCGTCGATTTTGTCTCTGATTCTGTGGGCTGGGCGGGTGGATACTACGGGACGCTACTGAAGACCGAGGATGGAGGAGGGCACTGGAAGCGCGAGCCCTTACCGTTTACGGACTTAATTAGGCGGATCGACTTTGTGGACGAGTCCGTCGGCATTGCTGTCACGAGTAGAGGAAAGATCCTGAGGTCTGAAGACGGGGGCGCACATTGGGAAGTTGTGCATATTGAGTCGGGCATTAACTTGCGAGATGTCTACTGTCTCGACGCCCAGACAGCTTGGGTCGTCGGACATGAGGCTACAGTGCTTCACACGTCCGATGGCGGTAAAACGTGGCAAACTCAGGCGTTATCCGGATATCAGGGACGTGATCTACCGAGATTGAATGGCATTACACGTCTCGAGGACGGGCGGTTGGTTTTGGTTGGGGAGTTCGGCCTGATAGCGTCGTCAATCGATGATGGATTGAGCTGGGAGGTGCTGGACGCGCCCGATGCCTCGGTCACATTCACAGCGGTAGATGCATGGCGTTCGGAGGCGCTAATATCTGGGCTTGGCGGCAAGCTTACAATGGTTCGATTTGGTTCGGACAGTGACGTTGAAGAGGGCTCGGGACGCTTAATGGACCGTGTCCCGACGATCACAGCTTTGTCCTCGGGGACAGATGCGCATTTGTTCGATCTAACATTAGACCAAGATGGTGACGGAGTGATCGTAGGCCAGGGCGGTGTGGTCCGTGTAAAAGCTGGATTGCCTGTATCGGATTTGTTGCCCTTGGAGAGTAAGCCAGGATTCCTTTGGTACGGAGGAGTCTCTAAAACATCAGAACACGGAGGGTATGTTGTCGTTGGGGCGAACGGTGCCGTACTAAAAACCGAATTCGATGTCTCAGATCCGGAGCCGTTAGTGCGGTGGTAACAGGAGTAGTTCGCTTGTTGCAAATTCAATCAAAGGCTCAAATTCAGTGGTAAGTTATATTTCGAATTTCGTCATAAGATTTCCCAGAATCATTCTGGCAATCGCTTTTCTGGTCACATCGGGGGCGGCTTATTTCGGCGTGACAGGTGTCTCGTTGAAGGTCGTTATCGAAGATATGCTGCCTGCAAACCATTCGAATGTCGAACTCTATAAGGAGTTCCGGAGTCAGTTTGGTGGAGTCAATAATGTCCTTGTCGAAGTCGAAAATAAAGCAGGCGACATCTACAATTCGGACTTTCTTGAAACGTATCGGGAAGTATCAGACGAGTTCTATTTTCACGATAACAATATCCGCCCTCTGTTTGAGGCGGCCAATCTCCGGAAGACGAGATCGGTGGCCGGCGGGGAGGGGCAAATTCTGGTCAGTCCTCTTATGTGGCCGGAAGTGCCCCGCTCTGAGTCTGATATGGAGCATTTCAAACAAATCGTCAGGGGGCAGTTTCTCGGCTCATTGGTCTCACTGGATGAGCATTCAATGCTTATTTCTGCCGAGCTTTCAGAGGAGGTGGATTCTCGGGAGTTTGTCGCCTTTATTGACAATCTAAAATCAGAATTCTCGACGAAAGATGTAAAAATATCAGTCGTTGGCAGGCCCGTACTTCTGGGCACGGTTAAGAAATATCTGCCTCATATGCTGTTGGTTTTTGCGGCCTCTGTGCTGGCTATCGCTGCCGTCCTATTTTTCTATTTCAGGTCCTGGGTGGGCGTTGCTGTTCCAATGCTCGTGGCCTTCGCCGTCACGATTTGGGGCTTTGGCGTCATTGGCTTGGTCGGTTACAATCTTGATCCCCTGTTGCTCTTGCTCCCATTCTTCGTCTTCGCCACTGTCTTATCCCATTCAGTTCAATTCGTTTCGCGCGTTTTCGATGAAATCGAAAATAGTGCCACCATGCGTGATGCAGTAAAAGAAGGCCTTGAGCGCCTTCTGTTCCCGAGCACTGCGGCTGTGATTACCGATGCAGCTGGATTTACGGTTCTGGCTCTGGTGACTATCCCAAGCATACAGTCGCTTGCCTTCATTTGCACGTTTTGGCTTCTAACGCTGACCCCGGGAATTATTGTTGCTGCGGCGTTCATGGCGGTCCTTCGGAAGCCGACAAAATTCCGCACCACCTTACCCGGTCAAGCCGTATTGGCCAAAATTTTTGGGCTGAAAGCGTCCAGATATGTATTCCTCCCGGCTTTTGTCGCTGCGTTGATTGCGGGCATTTTCATTTCGCAGGGGCTAAAAATAGGTGACGCAGAAGGGAGCCCGATCCTGTGGAAAGATTCCCAATACAACAAAGATGTCAAAAAAATCAACTCGAGCTTTGACCGTGTCGGTACGGATGTAATGCAGGCCTATTTCTCCGGTGATGGAGAGATAATGCTAGATCCGCGTGTGTATCATCAGATCGAAGCATTTGATCGCTATATTTACGAACGAGTTCTTCCCGCAACTCGCGCACAAAGCCTTGTTCCAATTGTAAAAAATATCAACATGGTTTTGTGGGAAGGGGACCCTTCATACCAAACAATTCCTGATACAGAAGAAGAAATAGGGTTTAACATTTACATGTTCCGGTCTGGCGGTGAGCCAGGAGACTTTGCCGCCTATACGAACCCGGAATGGAGCATCGGTAAGCTCTCAATTTATACGGGGGAGCATAGTGCTGACACCGTGAATGCGTTGATGGCGGCGGGCCATGAATTTCTAAACACCTATCAGTTTTCAGATGGGGAGCCGCGTGTGAGGTTCGCCGGCGGACAGATCGGTATAATTAAGGCGAGTAACGACGAGATCGAGCACAAAGAAAATGTACTCCTTATTGCCATTATCATCGTTATCGCAGTTAACCTGCTCTGGCTATATCGATCACCCGCAGTCGCAGTCGTGATCATACTTGTACTGACGACATCTCACTTTATCACCATGAGTGTCATGACGCTTATGGACGTGGGGATGAACTTGAATACGCTCCCGCTTGCTGCGTTGGGTTTGGGCCGTGGTGTTGATTACAGCATCTACATGGCAGACCGGATACGCGACGAAATGAGGCACGGCCATGAATTCGCGAAGGCGGCGGGCCGGGCGTTCAACACGTCTGGTATTGCCGTGATAGTTACGGCACTGACGATGATACTGCCGCTATTGCCGTGGTACTTCCTGTCTCCGATCAGGTTCCAAGCCGAGATGGGCGTTCTGTTGGCGATCATCTTGATGTTCAACATGGTGGGGGCGCTCACTGTTGTGCCTGCAGCAATCGGCTTGCTGAAGCCACGGGGATTTCCGTTTAGCACACAGAAGAAAATAGTCAGGGCTATGGTTGGTTAGATTGAGGGCGATAGAGCCTGGCTGCGCATCGGGAAAAATAGAAAGTGAGGGAGAGAAAGATGAATACCAAGAATAAAAAAACTAAAACTAAGTCGCAAAAGCTATGCCTGCTCGGGGCTACAGCATTTTCCACAGTCCTTATGATGCCGCTGGCAGCGAATGCCGAGTCATTGGCTGAAGCGCTGAACCTGCCCGACAATGTCTGGGTGGGCGGACGTCTGACGCAAGGGACGGGCGTCTATTTTGACCGGTATGGTGGTGGAACTGGAGTGGGGCCTTCCCAGTTTGTAGCGCAGCTTCAGGCTGAGTGGACTCCCAATAGCAACGTGACGGTCGTTTCCGATTTTTGGCTGCGCGGCGATTGGTACTATGATCTTGATGATGGAGATTCAACCGGGCCTGGCACGCAAGACTTTACTAAAGGCCCTCCGTTTCTAGATCGCTTTGATTTTTTACTCTCGCAGGATGGGGCGCTCACGCTTCCTGAACCGTTTGGTAATAGCGGTGAAGAAAATCGCATACTCGATGATTTCGAGCAGGATGTGATTAGAGAGCTGTCGATAGCGTTTGCTGATTCAGAGGGACGCGCGTCTCTAAAAGTCGGAAAGTTTCAGCGAGGGTGGGGGCAAGCAGATGGTCTGCGCCTTCTTGATATTCTGAACCCACAGGATCTCCGCCAAAGGAGTATATTTACAGACACCGAGGATTTGCGGATACCTCAGTGGAGTGCTGCCCTATCTTTGGATATTGACCAGCTTGGGTTGGCTGCTCCTTTTGAGGGGCTAGGACTCAAGGATCCATCACTGGAAGTGATCTACACTCCGGTGGTACGCCATTCCGAATTCATCGTGAATAATCCCACGCCGAATTCCAGCACGTCCGGAGGGCCCTTCGGACTGCCCTTTCCGAGATTGGTGGAAGGGCAGTCCGGTTTTGGAATGCCTTTGTTGGGAGCAAAGCTGTCGGACAAGGAAACAGACGACTGGGAAGATTCCGAGGTCGGCATGCGGCTAAAATTCGATGTCCTTGGCGGGCAGGGGACAGTTAATGGTTTTTACGGTTTTCAGGATCTGCCGATCGTCGTCAACACCGGTGCAACAGTTCATATTGGCACATTTATCGGAGATCCAAATGCAGCGGGCGTTGTCAATGTGCCCATTGATCTCCCAACCACCATAGGTGCGATGAATGCGCCGGGTCAGTACGTTGATTTCATCCAGTCTCTAGCAGCTGGGACTGCGGCGCCAGGGGACTTTCCTTTAATTCCGTTCGGCTGCCTTGATATTCTGGATCCGGCGGCGGGAGGGGTGCCGTGTTCTATTACTGCAGATTTTGACCTCGATTACACACTCCGGCAAAAGACCGTCGGTTTTTCATTCACACGCGATATGACGGAGTTCCGATTCGGTAGAAAGGATGTCTCTCCGGTACTGCGTTTGGAGGCGGCATACGAGTTTGACAAACCCTTCAACAAGGGGGTGATTCAGAACCCCTTTGTGCCCGGGCGTGTGACCGTCGGAACACCAGCTCTCATTACTACCCGTGACGACACAATCGCGAGACGAGATCAGCTGTCTGTCTTGGTCGGATTTGATTATAATTTCTGGGTGCCGGGGTGGGAATCCCAGCGCAGTTCGATTTTTATGACAACTCAGTTTTTCGAGATCCATACCGAAGATGCTGATGGGCTCCTGTTTCAGGCGCCTTACGCGCTTACAAATGTTGAAGAGAACCAGGAATTCATAACTCAGACGTACACGAAGGGTTTCTTAAACGACAAAGTGACTCTGGATGGCTTGGCGATCTGGGACATGGATAAAGGTGGCGTTGCGATAAGGCAGAGAATAGATTTCTCCGTAGGAGGAGGAAATTGGAAGCCCAGAATTGAAGTGGGCTACTTTAGCGGGAAGGATGAGCAGGGCCTTTTGGGGCTCTATAACAAATCGGACTACGTTGAGTTTTCTCTGACCTACCAATTCTAGAGAAACATAACGATAACGCAAAGATGTCTGGTTCTTGATGATGGAGAAGAAAATGAAACGGTTAAGCTTGAAAAGCTTTCTGATCGGAGCGACGGCGCTTATGGCAGTTGCGACTGCAGCAACGCCCGTAGCGAATGCACAAGAAGATTATATCGAGCGCTGGAAGGCGTTTGCCAAGGAGACGGGCTTGCCCGAACACAAAGCCTGGGCTGATATGCTTGACAATGATGAGACCCGAAAACTTGAGAAAGAGTGGAAGGATTTCAGAGGTTACACGGCCTCGAGCCTCATAGAGGACGCCGATATTCCGGGCGAGCTAAAACCAGGGTTAATCATCACGAAAGACAACCTGGCGTCAATGCCTTGGTTGTCAGACTATCTTCCAAAGTTCTGGATTGATCGGCTCAATAGTGAGTGGATGGGTGTCAAGGGTATCCGCATTGTTCCCACGAACCATTATTATATGCAGAAAGCTCTGCTCGATGCGACCAAGAAGCTGGGCAAAGATCCCTTCACGATTAATGAAAAGGGTGAGCTGGTAGACAGGGACGGAAAAAATGGCGTTCTCACAAAGAGCGGATTGCCTTTCCTGACACCAAAAAATGGTGATGAACTAAACTGGTTGTTCAATGCGCACGGCGTGGGAACAGAAGATCTCTGGTTCAACCCGGTACTGATGACCGGCTGTAGCTCCAGCAATAAGGTCGAACGCTCTTACACAGGCAATATTTGGTGGCGCAAGATGGCGGGTAGAGTTGGTAAAACTCCGCTCGGTAATGTTCCGGGATATGAAGGTGTCACCGAAGCGGGTTCTTTGCTACTAACTTCGCCTAGGGATGTGCGAGGATTAGCCGGTGTCCGACTTCGGTACGCGGATGCTGACAAAGATGACAACTTCAAGATTTTCATCCCTACGCTCCGTCGTACTCGCACTCTTACTGGTACCAATGGCCAAGATCCAATTGCTCCGTCTCTGGAGCTTACTTGGGACGAATGGCGTAGTCAGTGGACCAAAACTGATAAACGCAAATTCAAGTACACCATGGTTAAAGAGGGCTTCGTATTAGCCGCACCGGAGGTTGGTGCAGCATACGATCCTTATCGTCCGGATGAGGCGCATTGCGCTTTGACGGGAATTGTTGACATGGAGCTGAGGCCGGTATGGGTTTATGATATCGATGATCTCACCAACAGCTACCAGTACTCCAAAAAACGCATTTGGGTAGATAAGGAACTCTACTATACCCAGTGGATGGAAATGTACGATCGTCGGGGTAACCTATGGCGGACTTGGGACGATTCACGCTGGTGGCAGCCCACAACGGGACGCGCAATGTGGCGTTCACTGATTATTCCAAACTTGATTTCACAACGGCACACGATACTCAGCATGTCGTCGGATTGGGAGAAAGTTGATCAGATGGACAATTCTTTGTTCGACGTCGATAAATTGAGAGACAAACGCTAGTCACTCTCGGGTTGGCATTCATCAAGATTGCCAACCCGCACGTGCTGCCGAGCTACGATTCACACCGAAGAAAATTGGAACTATTCCGTCTTGGTCACAGGCCGGAAACTGGTTGTGCGGTTGTAAAGAACATAGTGGCGGCAAGGCGGACCCGGCAGTATTGGAAGACATTCTTATGGGAAGTTATAGAACGACATACCAGAAATGGGAATCGGCACCTGATAAGTTTTGGGAGGCAGCGTCTCATGCCGTGGAGTGGTATAGACCTTACGACGTACTCAGAGAATCGAAAGATCATGCGACCCGTTGGTTTGTCGGCGCCGAATGCAACATATGCTGGAATGCTTTGGACCGTCATGTGCGCGATGGCCGTGGAGATGATCTGGCGTTGATTTACGATAGCGCAATGACGGGAGCGGTGCGGAAGTATACTTATTCTGAACTACTCGATGAGGTTGGTATACTTGCGACCGTGCTAAAAGAGCGTGGGGTGAATGCCGGCGATCGGGTCTTGATTTACATGCCAATGGTTCCCGAGGCTGTGATTGCGATGCTTGCGACGGCGCGCATCGGAGCAGTCCATGTGGTCGTATTCGGGGGGTTCGCAGCTAGAGAGCTTGCCACTCGAATCGAGGACGCGACGCCAAGAATTGTGTTGTCAGCGTCCTGCGGGCTCGAGCCTGGTCGTATCGTTGAGTACAAGCCTCTCCTTGATGAGGCGATCAGGCTCAGCCCGCACAAACCTGAGTGTTCAATCATTTTCCAGCGTTCTAGCAGGACGTGCGAGCTTGAGCATGAGCGGGACTTCGACTGGGCCGCCCTGGTTGAAACCGCAAGAACGGCTGGCGAGAGAGCCGAATGTGTGAGCGTGGCGTCTACCGACCCGCTATACATTCTGCATACATCGGGGACGACTGGAAAGCCGAAGGGTATCGTCAGGGATCACGGGGGGTATGCGGTCGCTCTCAAATGGTCGATGGAATATGTATACAATGTCAAACCGGGAGAGGTGTTCTGGGCCGCATCGGATGTAGGATGGGTCGTCGGTCATTCGTATATTGTGTATGGTCCGCTTCTTAACGCCAGTGCGACGATACTGTTTGAAGGAAAGCCGGTCGGAACACCAGACGCTGCAACCTTTTGGAGGGTGATTGAGCGGCACCGGGTTAATACGCTCTTTACGGCACCCACGGCGTTAAGGGCGATCAAGAAAGTCGACCCAGCAGGCTCATTATTTTCCGGTTACGATCATTCCGGTTTCAGACAGCTGTTCCTTGCGGGTGAACGAGCAGATCCTGACACGATCCAGTGGGCAGAGCGTCTCCTTGATGTGCCAGTCGTAGATCACTGGTGGCAGACTGAAACAGGGTGGCCGATCGCAGCCAATCCGTTGGGAATAGAACAGCTGCCAACAGAATATGGTTCTAGCACAGTTCCTATGCCTGGATTTGATGTTCGCATTGTGGATGAGAGCGGTTCTGAAATGCCGCAAGGTGGGCACGGAGCTATTGTCATAAAGCTGCCGCTTCCACCGGGGTGTTTGCTGTCACTGTGGGAAGACGATGAGGCATTTCTAAAATCATACTTTGAGGAATACCCCGGATACTACAAGACCGGGGATGCCGGATATATAGACGATAAGGGCTACATCTTCGTCATGAGCCGCGTTGACGACATTATTAACGTTGCGGGTCATCGCCTGTCCACTGGTGCAATCGAGGAAGTGGTGGCGGCGCATCCAGATGTCGCGGAGTGCGCCGTTATTGGAGTTGCAGATTCTTTGAAGGGAGAATTACCAATTGGGCTCATCGTTTTGAACGATGGGGTCACGCGTGCAGAGGAAGAAATTACGAGAGAAATCGTAAACTTGGTGAGAACCGAAATTGGTCCGGTAACTGCCTTCAAGCGCGTCATCGTTGTCGATCAACTTCCAAAAACAAGGTCGGGAAAGATTCTACGGAAAACGATCAAGAGCATTGCGGAGTCGCAAGACTATGTAGTTCCGGCGACGATCGATGACCCGCAGGTATTGAATGATATCACTTCAGCCATTGCTCGGTAGGCGCGTATCCGGCCTCACCACAATGGCAAATGTCTTGGCGGCCCACGGATGAGTAATTTTTGAATCTGGAATTGACGCCAGAAAGGGAAAACATGAAAGCTTATATCTACGAGAATACAGGGCCAGCTGCGGACGTATTGACGCTGCGGGAGATGGTGATGCCGGCGCCTGGGGCCGGCGAAGTTCGGGTGCGGTTAAAGTGGTCGGGTGTGAACCCTTCTGATGTCAAAACCCGCAGTGGGCACATCCCCTCCACAATTCCATTTCCACGCATTCCTCATAGTGACGGAGCCGGACTGGTTGATATGATTGGTGATGGCGTTGACGATTTTCAGCCGGGCGATGCGGTTTGGGTCTGGAATGCCGCATGGAACAGAAGCAATGGAACTGCCGCTGAGTTCGTTGTGCTGCCTTCTGAGCAGGTCGAGCATATGCCGGACGGGCTGGCGCTTGAGAACGGTGCATGTCTCGGCATTCCTGCAATGACCGCCTGTCATGCCGTCGCAACTGACGGAGGAGTTCGAGGGCAGATTGTCCTCGTCGCGGGTGGCGCAGGTGCGGTTGGCCATTACGCGATTCAGGCGGCAAAATTTTGTGGTGCCAGAATTGTCATTGCGACAGTCAGCAGTGAGGAGAAGGCGGCCCTAGCGAGGCGCGCAGGAGCAGATTTTGTATTCAACTACAAAACAGACACGCTGGTCGAAGAAATCAACAAGGTTACGGACCATCGGGGCGTCGACCGGATAATCGAAGTAGACCTGGCTGCCAACATTCAAACAGACGTGGCGATTATGAAAGAGGGGGGGCTGGCCGTCATCTATGGCAGCAGTCAAAAAGAAATCGCTTTACCTTTCTCGCCGTCAATCGGACGCAATATCTGTTATCGCTTTTTCATCGTGTACAAATTATCCAGGTCAGATAGGCAAAGAGCCCTGTTGGTGCTCCAAGACATGCTTAAGGACAAGAACGTCCTGCATAATATTGCAAAAAAGGTGAGCTTTGCAAATCTCGTGGAAGCCCATGAACTGGTTGAGAGCGGAGCGTTGCCGGGCAACGTCGTTTTGAGAATTGAATAGTTCGGCGGAGAGCTATGCTGTCAAGTTATTTGGAGCAGCAGGATACCTCCCGAGGGGCTTTCCGGACTTGCTTTTTGGAACCGGCCTTCACGGACGCACAGAGACAATTTTGATTTCTGATTTCGGAAAAAATCATGCAACAAAGAAGCTCACAATTCTTGACTGTCGGCTCTGCCCGAATTCACGCCGTGTGCGAAGGCGAAGGCCCACTAGTCATACTCGTTCACGGCTTTCCGGAGTCCTGGTATTCGTGGCGCCACCAGCTTTCAGCTTTAGCCGAGGCCGGTTACCAGGCCGTTGCCATTGATCTAAGAGGCTATGGGCGATCATCCAAATTCTTGGACTCCGAATATTATCTGATCAAGTCTGTTGTCGAGGACATCGTGGGTGTGGTCAGGGCGTTAGGTGCCTCAAGTGCCGTTGTCGTTGGGCATGACTGGGGGGCAATGATTGCCTGGACAGCGGCCTGGTTGCATCCTGAAATCTTCCGTGGCGTTGTGGGGCTTGCAATTCCTTTCTCTGGGCGCGGGCTAATTGCTCTGCCTGGCTCTCCTTTCGGTGAACGCTCTCCAGAAGATATTCATAAAGAATTGGCTGGACCAGACCAACAATTCTATCAGGACTATTTTGGTTCGCTGGCACCGGCCATACGGGAATTCGAAGAAGATTCGGGTGGTTGGATACGTGACGTTCTGTGGGCCTTTTCAGGCGAGAGTATGAAGGCTGCGGGTTTTTCTGGCCTTTTGGACTTACCGCAAGTGGACATCATACGTGCGAGCGCCCTTAGTATACCGTTTGGTGCTCGAATGCGGGACAAAATGCATGCGCCCGCCGATCTTCCGGTCTGGTTGAGAACGGATGATTTGGAGTTCTATACGCAGGAGTTCGAGCGGTCAGGAATGATAGGGCCTTTTTCCTATTATCGAAGTATTCAAAACAGTTGGGAGCAGCTTGAGTCACATGACGGCACTCAGCTTCGCCCACCTGCGATGTTTATTGGAGGAGAGTGCGATGTCACGACAGGATGGGGACTAGAGGCAATTGATCGTGTAGGCGAGTTCGTTCCGAATTATGTCGGGTCACACATTCTGTCCGGATGCGGTCATTGGATCCAACAAGAACGGCCTGAGGAAGTAAATGAATTGGTTTTGGGATTCATGAGAGAGCTTGTTTGAGGCGCGCTACGCGGAAGTGCGCACGCTAACGTGCGTCTGTATTATCTCCCGAGTGAACATTTTATCAGGCGCTTGGGCAAAGGATAATGAACACGAATTTTCGGGCGTGCGTGGGACTCTATGGCCCAGACGGAATGCTGAGAAATTGGGGAATGCATCCTGAATTTTGTTGACATAAGAAAAAAAATAATTTTATTTGATAAAAAAGAATAATCCAAGGTGAGGAAGAGGCTATCAATCATGTCCACGGGTGAAATGTTCCAGCGTCGGACGGAAACTGAGTCCGAATCAGACGGGCCTCGGAGCCTGATTGAGTCGACTTACGAGCAGTTGAGTCTCGATATTGTACACGGCAAGTATGGGCCGGGTGACAAGCTGCGACTTCAGCCACTAAGTGAAAATTATGGAGTGAGTGTTGGCACTGTGAGGGAGTCGTTATCTCTCCTCGTGTCGGATGGGCTCGTCCTTACTCAATCCCAAAAAGGTTTTCGAGTGGCGCCGATGTCGCTTGTTGATTTCGAGGATTTGACCAAGGCGCGGGTCCTGCTGGAAGCATCAGCGTTGCGGGATAGTATCGTATCCGGGAAAGATGACTGGGAAGGTCGGGTTGTCCAAGCATATCACCAACTGTCCCTTGCGGAGAAAAGGCTCGAAGCTAATCCAATCGCAGGATTCGAGATATGGGAGCAGCGCAATCAGGAATTTCATGATGCGCTCGTATCGGCTTCTTCCTCTCGCTGGGTGCAGAAGTTCCGAGTTATTCTCTACAAGCAAGCGGAACGCTACCGGCGGTTGTCTACAGCCAGTCGAGTAAGCCCTGGCGTGTTGGCTCATTCTGAACACGAGAAGATTTTCGAGTTGGCCATTGCGCGTGACGCCGATGCGGCGGTTGAGGCGCTATCTTTTCATATTTGGTCAGCCGTAGAATTCTTGAAGGGGCGTGGTCTGATTTTGGAAAGTCCGGACAAGGAAGGCTAATTCTGCCGGCAGGCCTCATATTAAAAATGGAGGCATGGGCGGCTCATGATATCAAGGAAGGTTACAAATATGACGACGGCTAAAACAAAGACGCGCCTGAACATCGGGCACGAACCAAAGGCGTTCGAGAAGAAAAATGTTTGGAATGTCGAGGAGATAACGGCTCTGCTTGACGAAGAGAATGGCACGCTTGATCCAAGAATTTATTCAGATCAGGATCTGTATGAGTTGGAACAGGAACGCGTTTTCGGACGATCATGGATTATGCTCGGGCACGAGACACATGTTCCCAAAGCCGGTGACTTTTTGACGGCCTATATGGGCGAGGATCCCGTCATTCTTGTGCGTCAAAAAGATAGAAGCTTGAAGGTTTTTCTAAACCAGTGCCCGCATAGGGGGATGAGAATCTGTCGAACCGATGGCGGCAACGCAAAATCGTTTACATGCAGCTATCATGGTTGGGCGTACGACATCGGCGGAAACTTGGTGAACGTACCATATGAGTCTGAGGCATTCTGTGAGGACTTCAACAAGGCCGAGTGGGGGCCGGGCCAGGCAAGGGTTGAGACCTACAAGGGCTTGATCTTCGCGAACTGGGATAAAAACGCGCCAAATCTGCGCGAGTATCTTGGCGACGCGACATTCTACATGGACCACATGCTCGATCGAACCGAGGCGGGTACTGAAGTTATCAGCGGCATGCAGAAATGGGTTATCCCATGCAACTGGAAGTTTGCCGCTGAGCAGTTTTGTAGTGACATGTATCATGCCGGAACCGTATCCCATCTGTCCGGTATCGAGGCGGGCCTGCCCGAAGGTATGGAGCTTTCGGATGCGAAGATTCCGACGGTGGGATACCAGTTCAGGGCGAAGTGGGGCGGGCATGGAACGGGTTTCTATGTCGGAGAGCCAGGTATGCTAGTGGCTATCATGGGGCCCAAGATTGCTAAATATTGGACGGAAGGTGAAGCGGCCGCCAGGGCGGAGAGGCGCTTGGGAAGCGCAGAGCGTGCGCGTCAATTGATGGTCCAGCACATGACTGTTTTCCCAACCTGCTCATTCCTTCCCGGTATCAACACCGTTCGAACCTGGCAGCCGAGAGGCCCGAACGAGACAGAGATATGGGCATTTACAGTTGTAGATGCTGATGCTCCTGACGAGATCAAGGAAGAGTACCGCCGTCAGACATTAAGAACGTTTTCTGCCGGAGGCGTATTCGAGCAAGACGATGGTGAAAACTGGGTCGAAATCCAGGCTGTGTTGCGAGGGCATCAGGCTAGGAAGCGCCGGCTCAACATTCAAATGGGAAAAGGTCGTTCTGCTGCCGATAATCCGCATTACCCGGGCAGTATTGGGTATGTGTACAATGAAGAAGCCGCTCGCGGACTCTATCATCAGTGGATCCGTATGATGACTGAACCTGATTGGGACACACTCGGGCCAAAGTAGGGAGGTCTGTGAGCGGATCACCCGTTTCGTAGGCAGAGCGAAGTGCGCTCAACCGATAGTTCTATTAACCCTCGCGAATAACGGGCGCATAAATCGCGCAAATTGGAGATAATTATGCTGAAAGAAAAAGTGGGACCAGAGTCATCAGCGTCGCAGATAAGCACTGCCGCTCTGCTGCTGCAGCATGAAGTTGAGCAATTCTATTATAAGGAGTCTCTTCTGCTTGATCGGCACGAGTTCAACGATTGGTTTGACCTTCTGGACAAGGACATCAGGTACTTTATGCCGTTGAGAACGAATCGCACGCGGCGCGATCAAAAGCTCGAATACTCTAAGGACGGTGAGTACGCGCATTTTGATGATGATCTAGTGATGATGCGTGGGCGGCAGCGGAAATTAATGTCGGATGTCGGATGGTCTGAAAGCCCGGCTTCGCGAACGCGCCACATCATAGCGAACGTCATCATTAACGATGCAAGTGATGATCAGGAAGTTCATGTGACGTCGTCATTTATTCTTTACCGAAATCGTCTGGAACGGCAGGTCGATATTTTTGCAGGAGAGCGAATGGATGTACTGCGCCGCAGTGACAACAAGCTCGGCTTCATGATCGCTAAGAGAACCATACACATCGATCAAAGTACGATTCTCTCTAATAATCTCAGCATCTTTTTCTAGGTATCGTGATGGCTTTTAAGAAAGTTTGCAGCCTAGACGAAGTTCCTGAAGGTGACGCGTTGCGGGTGGAGTTGTTCGACGAACCTATCGCGCTATTCAACTTAGACGGAGAGATCCTCGCGACTCAGGACCGCTGCACACATGGCGACTGGTCGTTAGCGGATGGCTTTCTCGAAAATGGCGTCATTGAGTGTACGCTTCACTGGGGAAAATTCTGTGTGCGGACGGGAAAAGTGAAGGCTCCACCCGCTTGCGCGGCCTTAACTGTTTATCCCGTGAAGGTGGAGGGCAACGACGTCTACGTGGATTTCGAATCTGGTAAGGTCAACGATTGATGCAGAGTTTCGCGATCATAGGTGCGGGTCTGGCGGGGGCGACAGCGTGTCGGTCGCTCAGAGACCAGGGGTTTGAGGGAAAGATTTTCCTCTTTGGCGACGAGCCGTATGAGCCATATGATCGACCCTCTTTGTCCAAGTCTGCTTTAGCGACCAAATCTGCCCCCCCTTTGTTAATGGGTTGTAATTGGAGCGAAGAATTCAGGGTCGAGAAATGTCTGGGAGTTCGCGTTGAAACAATAGACTTGCCCTCGATGCGTATTGAGGTGAGCTCTGGCTCGGACCTCAAGTTTGACAAGCTCCTTTTTGCCACTGGGTCTCGGGCGCGGTCTCTGCGTCTAGATGCGCATAGCGAGACGCCGGGACTTTACTCACTGCGGACACTTGACGATTGCGTGGCTCTACAGGGAGCAATCTCCCCTGGGGCACAAGTCATCATCATCGGGGGAGGCCTCATTGGATGTGAGCTTGCCACTACAATTCAGAAGATGGGTGCAAAGGCGATTATCCTTGAGACTGCCAATGAGCTCTTGTTGCGTGTTCTGGGCAAGACAATAGGCTCGTGGTGTCGAGAGGAATTGGAGGCCATAGGGGTTGAAGTCCACACGGGCGTCTCAATTACTCATGTAGATCTAGACCCCTCGTTCCGGGAAGTACGATGCGGCGACGGAAGAAGATTTTCTGGTGATCTGGCAATCGTCAGCGTTGGTGCGGAGCCGGTCACCGCTTTAGCAGAGCATGCTGGATTGGCGTGCGCGAGGGGCATCATTGTAAATTCAGTTGGTATGGCTTCAAGCGACACGGTGTACGCAGCGGGCGATGTCGCAAGTTGGCCTCTCAGGAGCGGAGGGCGCCGCAGTCTGGAGACTTATCTGAATTCTCAAAACCAGGCGGCTGTGGCTGCGGGAGCAATGCTCGGAAAGGGTGAGCCAGCACCGCAAGTTCCGATTTCTTGGACGGAGATAGCGGGGCATCGGATACAGATGATGGGCGAAGTCACTGGTCCTGGCGATGTCGTCACTCGGGTTGATCCCGGAGGGACCGGAATGACGGTGTGTCGATTGAATGGTGGGGAGCTTCAATCTGCTGTTTCAATAGACCAGTCGGCAGACTTTTCTTTCGCATCAAAAATCATTGAGCGGAGGATGCTGGTAGATGCTGAATCGATTCGTGATCCGCTCATTCGCATGAAAGACATTTTCAAATTGGCGGCAAAGACGGTCGCGTGAAGCACAAAATAGTGCGGATACATACTAAAATCAGAAAGACAGGGAGAAGACAATGAGCGTAAAGAAGTTGGGATATTTGGGTTTTTCTGCATCAGACATTGATGCTTGGCGGGATTACGCAACCGGAACGTTAGGGCTAATGGATGCTGGGACGAGAAATGACACTCTCTTTCTGAGAATGGATTCCCGAAATTGGCGGGTTGCAGTCCATCCGGGCGCGGCAGATGATCTCTTGTATGCGGGGTTCGAAGTTTCGAATCGAGCCGAGATGCTTGAGATCGCTGAAAGACTAGAGGAAATGGGCATTTCCGTCGAGCAGGCCGATTCCAAGCTGTTGGCGCAACGGGGAGTGATTGATTTGGTATCCTGCCTTGATCCGTCAGGGATCAAGATTGAGGTCTATTATGGTGCCAGCGAGCTCTACGAAGAGCCGTTTATTTCACCTACGGGTGTATCTGGATTTCTAACTCAGGATCAGGGACTTGGGCACTATGTCCTGAGTGTTGAAGATATTGAACGTTCGTTGGATTTCTACATCCGTGGACTGGGGATGGAGCTATCCGACATCATCGACTGGCAGGTCAATCCGGACGTGAAGCTTCAGGTGAACTTTCTCCATTGCAACAGGCGCCATCATAGCCTGGCATTAATCCAAGCGCCCGCTTCCAAGAAGTTACATCACTTTATGCTGGAAGTGGGGTCGTTCGATGATGTCGGGCGCGCATATGATCGCGTGTCAGAGAAGAATGAGATCGTGATGACGCTCGGTCGGCACACAAATGATCACATGTATTCGTTCTACGGCGTCACGCCTTCCGGCTTTGCTGTCGAGTATGGATGGGGCGCTCGACCCATCGAGTCAGATTGGTCTGTCGTCCGATATGACAGCATCAGCATGTGGGGACATAAGTTTATGGGCACAGGAGCTTGAGCGGCGCGTCCGCAAAACTGATCCAAATTCGTCCGACCCCCGACGCTGCATTTAGGAGATTCTAGCATGGCCATTCAGAGCGTATCTGAAGATACCAACCCAGAGATCGCACGTAACATTGAAGTTCACGGTGTAAAGACGAACTATCATGATCTCGGCTCTGGGAAACCGCTCTTTCTGATTCACGGATCAGGGCCGGGGGTTTCGGCGTGGGCAAACTGGCGATTGGCAATGCCAAATTTTAGTGAGGTGGCCAGAGTAATTGCTCCTGATATGCTCGGCTTCGGATATTCGGAACGTCCGGGTAAAGAGTACTATAATATGGAAAGTTGGCTCGATCAGGTTGTTGGGTTGATGGATGCTCTTGATATTGAACGGACCGATCTCGTAGGCAATTCCTTCGGGGGTGCGATTTCTCTTGCGATGGCCATTCGACACCCGGATAGAGTTCGGCGCATTGTTCTGATGGGAAGCGCGGGTTTGGCGTTGGGGCTGAGTGAGGGACTTGACCAGGTTTGGGGGTATTCTCCATCCATTGAAAATATGCGCCGTTTGCTGGATATCTTTGCATATGATCGAAGTTTGGTAACGGATGAGCTTGCTGAACTACGGTACAAAGCAAGCATTCGTCCGGGTTTTCAGGAGTCATTCTCAGCGATGTTTCCTGCGCCTCGGGGGAGATGGCTAGAGCACTTGGCAAGTGATGAACGCGATATCCAGAAAATTCCTCATGAGGTTCTGATTATTCATGGGCGTGAAGACGTGGTTGTGCCGCTGGAAAATGGCCTGCGGCTGTCGCAGTTGATCAAGAGGTCTCAGTTGCATGTCTTTGGAGAGTGCGGGCACTGGGCGCAAATTGAACATGCGGCAAGATTTGAAAAACTCGTCATGAATTTCATTCAGGAGCCGGATAAAAAGTGAGTGCGGTGTATCGTTAATGCGAAACGACAATACCAAAATGTATATGCTGCAATTGGCTCAGGAATTCTATTCGAACCAAGTCTAATAAAAGGGGAGTAGTAAAATGTTGAAACGGTTTGCTTTGATTGCCTTTGGTTTTGCGGCCCTGTCTTATGCGAGCGCGCAAGCAGAGAGCCGAGATGATTTACAGCGCGTCTGCGTAACGGTTTCTGTTGCAGACGGTTTGAGTGAGGAGGAAAGTCAGGATTTTTGTGAGTGCTTAACAACAGGCGCTGAAGAACAAGGACAAGAGTCCATTGACGAGCTTGTTGAGTCGGCAGAAATACCGGACCGGCAAGCGCGCATCGATGGACTGTCCGAAACGTCTCAGAACATCGTGGCGGTATGTGCTCCCTAAATAGGCTCCAGTATAAGAGTCCTCGCCTTGGCTGGCTCTGCTTCTGATCAAGCGGTCCGAAGTATGAGTTATTGCGCACTCGATTGGTCTTGCCGCTTTGAGGCCGGCTCTCTTGGGGGAAATGTAGGCTATTGTTCTTGTGCAGAAAACTTCAATCGGGTCCGGGCGAGTGACTGTTGTCGCGGCATTGGCGAGAAATGCGGTAGGCGATGACAAAGCTGACGTGCCTGTGGGGAGGCTCTCATCTGCCGCCGTCGATATTCTTTTGGGCCTTTATACTGCGCAAACAAGGATGCTTGAGAATGGTTTCCGCAATGACGTAGCAAACTTGGCCGTATGCACTTTGCTTGCCAATCTGATCGACGGGTTTGTTGCCGCCGAACTTGGTAAGCCATCCTTGTCTCTCGTTCAGAAAGGCTGGCATCTTCGGAGGCGCGAATTGTTGCTCGCGCGTCCGAACGTCGAATCCCGCAAGGTCGGCGCGGCTGCTAATCGATTGACAAATGATTTTCGCAAAAGCCTCGAAGCATCCGCAGGCGCGAATGGATTAGCCAGAGAGCTAGCAGCTATCTGCCTGGCAGTCATTAGCGAATATCATGAGCGGGGCGAACCGGGCTCGTGCTTCGCTGAAGCCGAGGGAGCGCTCAGCCAACTCATCCGCGCATTCAGTAAAGGTGTTGCTTGACAGAATCAGTATGCGGATAAAGAAGGGGCTGGAGCAACCTCTATTGTTTGAATTCAATCGATAGAAAAGAGACGTTGATAAAGCTCAACCATTGACGGGATCTGACGAAAGTGATCCGGCAAGTGCTTTAGCTATCTTACAATGGTGACGCGCTTACCGATCAAATCTTGGGCTCTTGTACGTATCTAAACAAATCAAAATGGATTTCTCGTGGCCCAGTACCTCGGTAGATGGCGTGCACATGAATTCCTTTAATGGATCGCTCCGGGATGAACGCCAACGGGTTCGTTTCCTTGACCGTAGCAATACAGCTACTTGAGACGTCGAGAATGGACTACAGTGAGAGGAGACCTCATACGGCTCACAATGGGCAATCTCCTGCCGAGTTTGCCCGCAACGTCGGCCTGTGCCATGCTGGCAAGGCCAAAATCGCTGCTGGATTTTAACACCAAGGCCGGACTACCAGAGCCAAGCACTTCATCGCTGCTGTATTTTAGCACCACGACTGGGCCACCAGAGCCAGGCATTTCAGAAACCGCCAACTCTAACTTTACGGGTGGACCAGTCCGATTGGGCAAGCGAGGAAGACATGACGACAAGCGCCTAGTTCCGATGCCAGAGTGATGACATTTGCGGTTTACACGTGGTGCCAACGAGCCTTGTTTTTAATACGGAAAACCTGATGCGGTTTACAGAGAACTCCATGTAAAATAAGAAAAAGTGCGTCGTTTACACCGAGAGGGTCAGCGGTTCGAGCCCGTTACCGCCCACCATTCAACACTGTAGGCTGCTTCAGGCGTTTACGATGGTCACTCCTTGTCATCCCCAATCAGATGCAGCCGGGTTTGGCGCCCGTCGATGAATTGCACGGTCTTGCCGTCGAAAAAGGCGTCGTCCTCAGTGCGGAAGGGGATTTCCTGCCCACCCCATTCAGGAACAGCCTTCTTGGCGGCCAGTTCAATGGACCAGGCCGTGTTCGGTCGCAGGCGATAGGTGCCTTTGTCGGATGATCCCTGATTGTCCCAGAAGCCAATGGCCGAGCCTGCGCCGTGCCCATGATAACCTATCGGGTGGCTATAGATGGTCGGTTCCAAGCCGGCCGCGATGGCTTTCTGCCGGGCGCGCGCCAGTATCTCGTTGCCTGAGAGTCCCGTCTCGAAGGAGGAGATGAGCGCATCCTGCACGTCATTGCTCGCCCTCAGTCCCGCTTTCAGGCCTTCGGGCGCGTCAGTCTCGCCATCCTTCAGGACATAGGCCATGTGCTGGGTGTCGGTGTTGAGGCCCAGATAGACAATCCCGAAATCAATCCAGAGCAGGTCACCCTTCTCGATGACCGTATCGCCCGTCAGTTCTTCCGGCTCGCCTTCCCTGAAAACGCTCACCGAGGTGTGAAACCACGGGGACAGGCCGAGGTCGGAAATCTTCTGGCGTGTCCACCAGACGACATCATCTGCTGTTGTCTCGCCGGGTGTGATGACCCGGGAGGAGAAGGCTTCGCCGATGATGCTGTGGGCCGTGCGGACAATCTCGGGATAGTACTCCATCTCGCCGGGAATGCGCGTCTCCAGCCATCCGGTCGCGAGGTCAAAGCCCGAGACGATACGCTTCTGGAAGGCGGGATCCAGCGCAGCATAAAAATCCGTATACTGGCTGCTTGTCAGCCCGTCCGCGAAGGCCGAGGCGGATGACACATTGACGGCGATCTTTTCTGGATTGCGCTCTGCAATGACTTCCGCAAGGCGCGCCCATTGATCGTCGCCGCCTTCCGGATTCCATGCTGCCTTGAAGAAGTCGCCCATGCCATAGCGGCTGACCGTCAGACGTTCCACGGGCTCACCATTGCCGGGATCACTGAACACAAGCACGGTGCGCCGGCGCGCCCGCATGCTTGTTGAATTCAGCATCGTGCTCAGCACCGGGTCTTCCATGTATTCGCGGGCGATGATGACCCACATGTCGATCTTGTGTTCGCGCATGAGGGCGGGGACCACAGTATCGAGGCGTTCGGCCAGCCAGCGGTCGTGGATCTCGGCCTGATCGCGCAGCGACAGGATTTCCGGTGTCTCGGACGAGAGGCTCGTCTCGCCCTGGGCAGGCTCATCAGCATGGGCGGTACCCACGGCAAGCAGTGACAGGGCAGACAGCGCGTAGAGAAAATGGCGCATTGTGGCATTCCTTCAGAAGATCAGCCCATTGGGAAAATGGCCGGTGTTGCAGGGGTTTCGGCGCGTGCAGAAAGTCTTTTATCGCCTCACTAGGTCTCACTTGGCTCGGGCGGGTTGGTGGGGGGCTTTGGTAATGAATGCATATCGGCAGAAACTTGCCGTTCGATCAGGCGGTGCACAACGGGCTTCTGTCCGTCCTTCATCAGGCGCCGTATTGCGTCGCCGATGTCGGCATCGGCTTTGGTGCGTCGCTGGGTGTTGCGCACATAATCGAGCCATGTCGGCACACGATAGCGTTCGAGCCATTTGTCCGGATCGTTGAGGTCACGCGCCAGGGTCCACCGGAAGGCGCCGTCGCGGCGGCAGATGCGGCGCCGTTCGCGCATCGCAGTCAGGAATTCAGGGATATTGTGTTCGGCCACTTTGTACTCGACCATGATGACAATCGGGCCGCTGCGCTGTTCAATTGGCAAGACAACATCCGGCTCTTTCCATCGCCCGAGCGGATCGAGATCGATATTTTCTACTTGCGGCAGTTTCACAAACAGGCCGACCAACATGCCAAAGGCTTGAAAACCGGCCGCAGCAAGCAACGCGTCCCGCACGCCATAATGTTCCGACACATAGCCAAACGCGGCGCTGCCGAGCGCCATGCCGCCAAAGGCTGCCATCTGGTAGATTGAGAGGCTGCGCGCGACAACCCAGCGCGGCGCCGACAGCTGGATGGCCACGTTGAAGGTGGACAGCGCAAGCACCCAGCCCGCACCGGCAATCATCAGCGCCGGAATGGTGAAGAGTACCGTTCCGCTGAGGGCAGCACTCGTGACGCCGACAACAAGCGCCGTGGACGACAGTCGGATGATGCCGTCGGTTGAGAGGCGGGCCCGCAAACGACGGCTCGAAAACGCGCCCAGAACTGCCCCGATGCCGAACGCGCCGAGCAGCCCCCCATAGATTAGCGGTCCTCCCTTCAGCAACTCCTTGGCAACCAGTGGCATCAGGGCAGGCACAGCGCTGGCGGCAATTGCGAAAAGGATCGCCCGCAGGAGCGTGATCTGGATCTTGGGGGAGAGTGAAACGTAGCGAAGCCCTGCCAGGATCGCGATGGATATGGGTTCGCGTGGCAACAGGCGTTCCGTCTTTGGCGGTTTCCATTTCGACAGCACGAAGATCAGGCCCAGATAGCTGAAAGCATTGACCATGAAGGCCGCTGCGGCCCCCGCCGTGGCAATGATGATGCCGCCAATCCCGGGGCCGACACTGCGAGCGATATTGAAGCCCATACTGTTGAGCGCCACGGCGCTCGGCAGGATCGGGCGTGGAACCATGTCGCCCACAGAGGCCTGCCAGGCCGGGCTGTTAAAGGCCGTGCCGCAGCCAATCAGGAAGGTGAAGGTCAGCAGCAGGGCGGGCGTCAGGGCGCCCGACCAGGCAAACAGGGTGAGGCCGACCGAGACAACCAGCATGAAGCTCTGCGTGCACAGCATCATTATGCGCCGGTCGAGATTGTCGGCGAGGGCGCCCGCCCACAACGAGAACAACATGATCGGCAAAGCCGTCGATGCCTGAACGAGAGCGACGTCCGTCGGCGAGTTCGACAGCGTCGTCATCAGCCATGCGGCGCCGACCGACTGGACCAGACTGCCGAAATTTGACGCAAGGTTTGCCAGCCAGACATTCCGGAAAATCGGGATGCTGAAAGGGGAAGGTGGCGCTTGGGCTACGGAATCGGGTGATATCTGTTCCACATGCCATTGGTAGTAGCGGTGGCGCAGATCGCAAGAAAGTTTGTGCGATACCTACTCTGCAGCGGGCAGGATCCGGTCCGGCTTGTCGTGCTTGTTCACAGATTTAACGGTTTCCGGTTGGGGATCCGCGGGCTGCTTTCCGGTCACAAGGCGCTTTATTCGGTTCACAAGGCGCATTATTTGGCGCCATAGCCAGAGAGCCGCTGGAACCAGAACCCGCCTTGTCCAGCGGCCTACGCGGTGGGGCACAAGCAGCCATACCGGCGTCACCAGCAGGATCATGAGCGTCGAGAAGGCGAGGCCGAACACGACGGCAGTTGCCAGCTGCGTCCACCATTCCGACGAGGCGCTGCCATAGTTGATGGCGCCAGCGCCGAAATCCACGTTCAGCTGGAACACCATGGGCAGAAGGCCGCAAATGGTCGTGCCAGTGGTCAGCAGGATCGGGCGGATACGCTGGGCGGCTGTGGCAATCGCGGCGTATTCGGGCGTGCGTCCGTCGCTGCGCAGGCGATTATAGGTATCGATCAGAACGATATTGTTGTTCACGACGATACCCGCCAGCGCCACGATGCCCGTGCCGATCATGAGGACCGAGACATAGGGCAGCACAAGCTGGATGCCGACCAGAACACCCGCCGTGGAAATGATCACAGCGGTCAGGGTCAACACAACCTGCCAGAAATTGTTGAACTCCCAGAGCAGGATCACAGCCATCATGAACAGCGCCGCCGCTGCAGCGCCCGCGAAGAAGGCACCAGCATCGGCGGCGTCTTCATCGGCACCTTCGAAGCGGACTTCGACATCGGACGGTATGTCCTGCTGGGCGATCCAGTCCTTCAGCTCCGCGACGATGACGGCGCCTTCACCCTGAACCCTGGCATTGGCGCGCACATCGACGACGCGCTTACCATCGCGCCGCTCGATCGAGCTGACTCGTGGGGCAGGGACGCGTTTGACGAACAGCGAGAGCGGCACATTGCCGGCTGGCGTTGCGATGCGCAGCTGGTCGATGGCGGACGCGCTGCGGTCTCCTTGCGGGAAGCGGACGCGGATATCGACTTCGTCCGGCGCATCATCGGGTCTGTAGCGGCCAACGAGGATACCATTGGTGATAAGCTGCACGGCGGCGCCGACCTGCGACACGTCCACGCCGAACTTGCCGGCTTCGGCGCGATCGACTTCGAGCTGGTATTCAATGCCGGGCAGAGGGCGGGTGTCGTCAATCTCCTGCACGCTGTCCATGCTGTCGAGCTTGTTGCGCACGAGGGCAGCCGTGGCGGCAAGCGCCGGACCGTCCTCCGAGAGGAGGGCGATCTGCACATCCTTGCCGGCTGGCGGCCCCTGTTCGCGGGCCTGGATCTGGTATTTCAGCGCGGGCACGGTCGAGAGGCGCTCGCGCACCGCGATCAGCGTCTTGCGGCCATCATGCACGCCGTCATCTGTGGCGAGGTCCAGCAGGATCTGGCCAATCGTGTCGACAGGCGCACTGCCGCCATCACGGCTGAAGCCGTCGCTGCCGGGCCCACCCGTGCGGGTGGAGATGTCCTCGATGCCGTTGATGTCGCGAATGGCAGCTTCGGCGCGCTTCACGAGGTCAGACTGCTCGCTGGCCGAGAGCGCGCCCTGAGCCTGGATGAAGACATAGGCCTGTTCCGGCTCGATATCGAGAAAGAGTTCCGATTTGTGCGTTGTGCTGCCAAACCACATGAAGATCAGGATAACTGAGCCAATGGCGACACCTGTCACCATCAAGGGACGGGCGATGAGGCCCTTGACCAGTTTGACGTAACCGCCGAGCCAGCCCTTGGCGAGTTCCGGGTCGGCATCTGCCGCAAGGGCGGCAAGGTCTTCATTGGTGCCGCTGGGGCGAGCGCCGATCACCGAGCCAAGCACGGGCAGGAAGATCAGCGCCATCACCAGCGAGGCCGTCAGAACGAAGATCAGGGTGATCGGCAAATAGGCCATGAACTTGCCGGGCATCGAGTTCCAGAACAGGAACGGCACGAAGGCCGCGAGCGTTGTCGCGTTGGAGGCAACAACAGGCCAGAACATGCGTTTGCCCGCGAGGGCATAGGCTTCCTTGCGGTTCAGGCCTTCGGCCATTTTCCGGTCAGCGTATTCGGTCACGACGATAGCGCCATCGACGAGGATACCAACCGCGATCACCATGCCGAACATGACCATCATGTTGATCGTGTAGCCAAAGGCGCCAAGGATCAGGAAGGCCATCACGAACGAGGCCGGGATCGAGATGCCGACCAGAAGCGCAGAGCGCCAGCCGAGCGCGGCGACGCAGATGATCATCACGAGCAGCACGGCGGCGACGATTGAGCTTTGGAGCTGGCCGAGCTGTTCGCCGATCATTTCAGATGCGTCAGACGTGACCTGCGCGCGGATCGTCGAGGGCCAGGACTTCTCCTCGTCAGCAATCTCGCTCCGCACGAAATTGGCGGTGTCGAGAATATTGGCGCCAGTGCGCTTGATGACTTCGACAAGAATGGCGGGCTGGCCGTTGAAGGTCGCATAGCTGGTCGCGTCCTTGTAGGTGCGGCGCACCTGCGCGACATCCGAGAGCGTAACCACCGAATTGGCCGTCCGGCGGATCGGCAGGTCGAGCGCATCCTTCGCAGTACGGATCAGGCCGGGCACCTTTACGGCAAAGCTGCCCTCGCCGGTGTCGATCTGGCCAGCGGGCACCAGCTGGTTATTGGCGGACACGACCTGCAGGATTTCCTGATAGGAAATATTGTAGGTTTCGAGCTTTACGGGATCGACGATGATTTCCAGAACGTCGTCGCGGCGCCCGACGATGCGGGCCTCAAGGATGCCGGCATTTCGTTCGAGCCGGTCCTGAAGGTCTTCGGCAATATCGTTGAGACCGCGTTCCGGCGCGTCGCCATACAGGTTCACGATCATCATCGGGAACTGGGCGGCGTTGAATTCGGTGATGATCGGTTCGCGCGCGTCGGCGGGGAAATAGCGCTTGGCCATGTCCACCTTGTCCTTCACGTCCAGCACGGCCTGGTCGATATCGGTATCAATCTCGAATTCCAGCACGAGCTGGCCGGCGCCTTCAGCGCCATAGCCGCGGAAGGTCTTCAGGCCTTCCAGAGACTGGATTTCCTGTTCGATCGGTTTGACCAGCAAGCGCTCGGAATCTTCCGGCGTCACGCCGACCAGCGGCACAGTGATGCTGACAAAGGGAATCTGGATGTCCGGGTCAGCTTCCTTGGGCAGGCCGATATAGGTGACCGTACCGGCAATGATGGCGCAGAAGAGAATGGCGAGCACCATGCGTGCCCGCCCAATGGCGCCGTCGATCAAGCTGTTCATCGCTGCGCTCCAACCGACATGACGGGCTTAACCTTGACCCCTTCATTGAGATAGTCCTGCCCCATCGAGATGATGCGGACCGTGTCAGGCAGGCCCGTCACCCAGGCGCCGCCCGGGCCTTCGTCCACGATCCGTACGGGGGCAAAGCGGACTGTATTGTCTGCCTCGACATAGCGGACGCCGAGTTCGCCGCTGTCCGACAGGGTCAGCAGGGCTGGCGAGATGAGCGTGGCGGGCGTGGTGCCAATCGGCACCAGCAGTGAGGCAGAGACACCTGCGGCGAGCGTGGCGTCGCCAGAGTCAATCTCGGCTTCAATGATGAAGGTTCGTGTCTGGTCACTGGCCGTGCGCGACACATAGCGGATGCGCGCGGGGTAGGATTCGCCGCTGGCCAGCTTGGCGGTCGCTTCCATGCCGGGCTTCAGCTGGACAGCATAATTTTCTGCCACTTCGGCGGCGACGATGACCGGGGTCATGTCGACCAGCACGCCGCAGGCGCCGCCGGGGCCGAGATAGTCGCCGGCTTCGGCAAGCTGGGTCTCGAACACGCCGTCAAAAGGTGCGCGTATCTGGGTCTTGCTGAGCTCAACCTTGGCCGAGTTGAGGGCCGCTTCGGTGGCGTCGAGCGACGCTTTCGCTGCAGCTTCCTGGTTGGCCGGCGTCAAGCCTTTGGAGGCCAGCGTGCGCGCGGCTTCATAATCGATGCGGGCGGAATCGCGGCGGGCCTGTGCTTCGCTGACACGGGCCGACCGGGCCTCGACATCCAGGCCGCAGAGCAGGGCGCCCTTGCGGACAAAGCTGCCTTCTTTTGCCGGGGTGGAGATAACGGTACCCGTCGTGCCGGCCTTGACCGTGACCGATTTGTCGGGCGCGGTGCGACCTTTGGCTTCCAGCATGATCGCGTGCTGCGCCGTGGAGACTTCTTCCACAATTGCGTCAGGCGTTTTCACGGATGTATCGACGGCGGCTGCTTCAGTTTGGGAGCTGATACTGCCGCGCATGACGCTGCGGATGCCGAAATAGGCGAGAAGGACGACCAGAAGGCTGAGAGCAATGTAGGCGGAACGGTTCACGGGTAATAACTTTCTGGGAGCTGACTATAGCCAATATAGGTCGATACGTCGCCTGGATAAGCGCCGTTTCAACCTTAACTACACGAACAGCATTGAATTATGACAAACCGCGTGCGTCGTTTTCGCGCTAGCCTGAAAGCTATGGTTAACAAGTACCCTTAGGGAAGGCCGGAGGATCAGATCCAGCGGCGCCACCGGAAGATGGCCAGCATGATGCCCGTGGCCAGTGCCAGCGAACCGATTAGGATGCTGAAAGCCATCGGGCTATTCACGCCCGGAATTCCCCCGACATTGACCCCGAACAGGCCCGTCACGAAGCTGATCGGCAGGAAAACTGCCGACAGGATGGACAGCACAAAGAGGCGCTGGTTCATCATGTCGGAGCGCTCTTCCATCACTTGTTCCTGCAACACGATGGAGCGTTCACGAATGGCGTCCAGGTCTTCCGCCAGGCGTGTTACCCGGTCGACGGATTCACGCAGGTAAAGCACATCCGTATCGGTGAAGAAGCCGGCCGCGCTGCCTTCGCGGACAAGTTGGGAGAGGGCCTCGCGCTGAGGCACGATATAGCGGCGCAGGGCAAGAACCTTGCGCCGGAATTCGGAGAGCGTGGCCCGGCCAAGTCGGATGGCAGGATCGAGAATTTCGTCTTCGTATCCGTCACAATGCTCGTCAAAGGCGGCAATCTCGGGCTCCATCCGGTCGGTCAGCGCATTGGCGAGCGCCGATACGAGGCCACCTGTCGAGGCCGGGGCCTCGCCCGCCTTCACCAATGCCTCGACATCGCGCGAGGCCTGAACCGGGCGTGATCGGAGCGTGATCAGCATGCTTTCACTGGCCCACATGCGCAGGGCGATCATGTCTTCCAGATCCGCGCCGTCATTGAGGTTCACGCCGCGCAAGTTGATCAGGAAGCCGTTGCCATGGCGTGTCGATCGTGGGCGCGTTTCTTCCTGAAGCAGGGATTGCACAGCCACCTTGTCGATGCCGCTCTTGCGATAGAGCCAGCCTTGCGTCTGCCGAGACAGGCGGTTGAGATGCAGCCAGACGCGTGGATAGGTGGCCAAGTCGCCTGAAATCACGTCTTCCCATTTGAGGGGCGTGGCCGCGCCATCCGCCGCAAACCCGAATCCAAACAGAAACGGATCGATGCCGAGGACATCGTCCGAATCTGCATTGGTAATGGGGGCCGGTTCGATAATCATCTAGAGCGCGACGACCCCGGGAAGCTTGTCGGCCCAGGGGCGGGCGGCTTCGAGTTCCAGCGCCAGTTCAAACAGGAGCTGGTCGTCCCCGCGTTTGCCCGAGAACATGGAGCCGACGGGCAGGCCCGCGGGCGACCAGGAAAGCGGTACGCTCATCGAAGGTGCGCCCGACACGTTCATCGGCGCCGTAAATGCGGCGAACGTGATGACCCGTTCGTAGAGCGTTTCGTAGGCAACTGTTGGCGCCTGTTCGCCCAGCTTCACGGCCGGGCTGCCGGTTGTCGGCGTCAGCAGAAGGTCAATGCCCTGGTCTGCAAGGTCGGCATTATAGACCGCCTCGAATCCCTTCAGCCATTTCACCGTCTCTTCCATTTCGTCTTTGCGGTTCATGAACATCTGGGTCAGGCCGAGTGTCCACGGCTCGACAATGTCAGGGCCAACCGGCTTGCCGGTATAGGCGCTGGCCTGTTGCGCGAACTCGGCTGCGCCCGCCGCCCAGTAGAGCAGGAACTTGTCGACAAATTCCTGTCCGGAATAGGTCGGCTTGTAAGCGACGATTTCATGGCCCAGCTTGCCACATAGCGCGGCCACATCATCCAGCGCCGCTTTCGTTTCCGCTGCGACCGGCGTGCCGGCGGGGGCGTCGGTCGTGAAACCGATCTTCAGGCGGCGCTTGAGCGGCTGCAAATTGGCGGCGAGCGGCGCGAAGGTGCCGTCATTCGTCTGCGTGTCCCGGAACAGGTTGATCGAGTCGCGCACGGAAATTGTCACGGCATGCTGGACCGAAATGTCGACCGGCGGGCCTTCGCCTGCGTGGGCGGGCAACTGGCCGCGCGACGGCTTCAGACCGAAAACGCCGCAGGTGCTGGCCGGAATGCGGATCGAGCCGCCGCCATCGCTGGCATGGGCAAAGGGAACAACGCGTGCGGCGACGAGCGCTGCCGCGCCACCAGATGAGCCGCCGACGATACGCGTTGTATCCCACGGGTTGCAGGTTTCGCCTGTGACCAGCGCTTCGGTCGAAGCCATCAGGCCCATTTCAGGCGAGGTCGATTTGCCCAGAACGACCACGCCTTCAGCGCGCCACTTGGCTGGCAGCGGCCCATCACTCTCGGCCACATTCCCTTTGAATGCGCGGCTACCGTAATAGGTCGTTGCGCCCTTCCAGTCGTGAAGGTCCTTGATGAAGGTCGGCACGCCCTGGAACGGTCCGGCGGGCGTATGGCCAGCCTCGGCGCGGGCCGTGTCAAAGATATCGGAAGCAATGGCATTGATCTGGCCATTGACGGACTGGGCCCGCGCAATCGCTGCATTCACCTGTTCAAGTGAAGTTGTCTGGCCCGATGCGATGGCGGCGGCCATGGCTGTGCCGTCAATCCAGGCGGGCGATGCGGCGGCAGGAGCCGTCTCGGAAACTGGCGTAATATCTGCCTGCGCGTTGGGGGATTGTTTGCAGGCGGCGAGTGTCGCCATTGCGGTTGCGCCGAGGAGGACGCCGCGCCGTGAAATCTGTTTCAATGTCATTTCCTCTCAATTTTTTGGTTGAGCGCACCGTGAATTGCGCCGCCTCCAAGTGCAAGTGGCGCAAGTGCTGGAACACCTGCGCCACCGGGGAAAAAACTGAAAGTGTGTTTCTTAGTTGATAACGCCGCAGGCAACCCGTGCGCCGGCGCCGCCGATAGGCTGTGTCATGGCATCGTCTTCGCCCTCATGGATGAGGAGCGCGGAGCCGTCTTCGTCCTGCAGGTCAGACATCTTGGTGAGCGTTGTGAAGGCTTCATAGCCCGCCGAGCCGTCAGCGGCGGCCCAGATGTTCGGGATGTCGCCGCCTTCTGGCCCTTTCGGGTTCAGCAGGCCGTGGCCGCCTTCAACCTTGCCGACATGGCCGCCGGAAAGCTTGAACGTGCCGATATCCGAGCAATCACCCACGGCGTGCAGGTGAAGGCCGTGCCAGCCGGGAGCGAGGCCGCCCGGCGCGATTTCAACGCGGATCAGGAGGCCGTTCGGGCCGCCTATGAGATTGCCTGTGCCGATCTCCGTGCCCTCACCGCCAATGATGGAAATGCTGGATTGCATCATGGAGGGATAAACGCCCTCATCCGGCCCCGGCATCTCGGCGGGGGTTGGCAGCGGGTCTGCCGGCAGTTCCTGGGGCTGGGCCGCCTCCTGGCTGCAGGCGGCGAGGGAAAGGGCGAATAGGCCGATAGCGAACCGGTCAAGCATGGGCATGTCTCCTGTCGATATTTGGGGCATTATAGGGCACAACGCAGCAAAGGCAGGGGAAGTTTCATGAAATGAAAGACCGGGCTGATAAACTCCTTGTGTCCATGGGGCTTTTTGACAGCCGGGCGGGCGCGCGTGCCGCAATCGAGGCAGGCGGCGTCACGGCGAATGGTGTTCGGGTCACCAAGCCATCCCAGATGCTCTCAGCTGCCGATTCGATCATTGCGGAGGCGGCCCATCCCTATGTCTCGCGCGGCGGGCTGAAACTTGCGCATGGGCTTTCTGCGTTCGGTGTGGACCCTTCAGGCCGGTATTGCCTCGACATTGGCGCGTCCACGGGTGGCTTTACGGATGTTCTGCTGCGCGCGGGCGCGGCACATGTGACGGCGGTGGATGTCGGGCGCGACCAGTTCCACGCCTCCCTTCAGGGCGACCCGCGCGTGACCTCGCTGGAGGCCCAGGATGCCCGGACGCTGACGGCGGAGATGTTGCCGCAGTCGCCCAGCCTGCTGGTATGCGATGCGAGCTTCATCGCGCTGGAGAAACTGCTCGAGGTGCCGCTCAGCCTCGCGGCGCCGGGGGCGGACTTTGTCGGCCTGTTCAAGCCGCAGTTTCAGGTTGGGCGCGAGAATGTCGGCAAGGGCGGGATCGTCACGAATGTGGCCGAGGCGGATGCAGCGGCGGCGCGCTTTGAGGTGTGGATGAAAGAAAAGGGCTGGCCCATCCATGCCTGGACGGCCAGCCCGATTTCAGGTGGCGACGGCAATGCCGAGCGCCTGTTCCATGCCGTGAAGGCTTAGTAGCCGCCGTAAAGCTCGTCGCCCTGCTGGCCGTTATTCGCGACAGGGCGCCATGTCTCGGTCGGGCTGTTGCGGCAGGCCATGACGTGTCCACCATTCATGTAGATCTGGCGGCATTCCTGCTGCGAATAGGCCGAATTATCCTGATAGTCGGAATAGCCTTGGTCATAGTCGGAATAGCCCTGATCATTATAGCCCTGGTTTCCATAGTCCGGGCCCGGGTAGCCGGACGTTTGATAGGCTGAGGCCGGGTAGGTGCGGGCAGGCGGTTGCGACGCCGGGTAGCGCGGGGCTTGCATCACTTCCGGCCCGCCATAGAGGCCATCTGTCGTTCGCGGGATGGAGCCGCCTTGATAGGCCCCATTATAGCCGTTGCTCTCGTAATAGCTGTTACCATTGTAGCCGCCGGAGGGCTGGTAGGGCGTCGGGCCTGTTGACTGGCAATCATTATTTCCGGCTGCGAGGCTGCTGCCGGCCAGGCCACCAACGACCGCGCCGAGTACGGCGCCAACGGCGACTTGGCCGCTATTGCTGCGCGGCTCGGAATAGTAATAGCCGCCGCGCCCCCGCCCGCGTCCGTGGCCGTGGTGCCCGCGCCGACCGGGCACGTAGTAATAGTCGTCGCCTGCATCGATATTGTTGCCGATGGCGCCGCCAGCCAGGGCGCCGACGAGGGCGCCCGCGATACCGCCCGCCATCTTGTCATTGCTGCGCTGTCGCTCGCACTGCGTGTTCTGCGGTGTGTAGCCGTTGTTATAGCCATAGCCCTGCGCGGAGGCAGTGGCGGGAATGGCCAGCGCGGCAAGAGCTGCGGCACCGACGAAGAGCGATCGTTTCATCATCGCGTATCTCCTTCTATGGCAGGCATGACGCTGCCAGATTGAGGGACAATGTGGCAGGGGCAACCTGAACCGGACCTGAAGGCTGGACCCTTCTACACGGCCGCCCCATATTAGCCCCATGGGAATTCTGGATACCGCCGCCAAAACCGCCGCCCGTGCCCGCTATGCCGCCCAGCAGGGACTGCGTTCGGCGTGGTATGGCGCGCAGATGTCGGCTGCGCGTCGCAGTGCCAATGGCTTCAACCGGCCCGGCGAGCCGGAATTCCGCCCGACTCGCGGAACACCAGACATGGCGGCGCTGCGAAAGGCCTATTTCCAGCTTTTCATACAGGACCGGTTGAATGTCGAAGCCGGGCTTTATCCGGCCCCTCAGGACATTCGGGTACGCGACCTTCCCCATGCGTTGAAATCGGCGAGGGCGTTCATGGCCGACGTGGCCGAAGTGGACCGGCGCCGGATGGCGCGGGATGGGGCCGAGATACAGAGCCAGATCCCGGAAGGTTCCAACCGCTATCCCGAATACTACCAGCAGAACTTCCACTACCAGTCCGGCGGCTGGTTTACCGACGAGAGCGCTGAGCTTTACGACACGCAGGTCGAGGCGCTGTTCACCGGAACGGCGGATGCGATGCGCCGGGCGGCACTGGCCGAAATATCCCGCGAGCTGAAGGGCCGCGACCAGCGCTCGGTCAACCTGTTGGACATGGCGTGCGGCAATGGCCGGTTCCTGGCGCGCGTGATGAATATCTATCCGCGCCTCAAGGCGAGCGGGCTGGACCTGTCGCCGAACTATACAGAGGCGGCGCGCAAGCGGCTGGCCCGCTGGCCGCATGTCAGCGTGCTGCACGAGGCCGCGGAGGCGATGCCGCTGGCCGATGCGAGCCAGGACATGATCGTCTCGATCTTCCTGTTCCACGAACTGCCGCCGGAAGTGCGCGGCCCCGTGCTGGCGGAAGTATCTCGCGTGCTGAAGCCGGGCGGATTGTTCATCCTCGCTGACAGTACACAGTTCGGAGACTATCCGGAGATGGACGGCCTGCTGGAATATTTCCCGCATGGTTTCCATGAGCCGTATTACGAAGGCTACCTGTCATGGGACAAAGCGGCGGCCTGTAGCGCCGCTGGCCTCGTCAAAGAGCGCGAGACCCTCGCTTTCCTCACCAAGGTCACGACCTGGCGCAAGTCTGACTAATCAAAGCCCCGGCAGCTTGCCTGTGCCGATCAGCGGCATCAGGAACGCCAGCAGGATGGAGATGATGAGTCCAAGGAAGGCGCGACCCGCATCGCTCAGCACGTCGCGCACACTCTCGCCCTTGTCGCGCAGGTGGGCGACATAGGCGATGGCGAGTTCACGTCCCGCGAGAAGGCCGAGGAAGACCCAGGTCGTGCTCATTGGCACGTTGCTCATTTCCTTGAACACAAAGAGGATGATGCCGTAGAACACGTCGACGATGGTGGCGGCCCGCACGTCCACAGTATTCACCTTTGAGGATACAATTTTCTGTATGTCGCCGCCTTTTGTGGCGAAGATATAGGCCTGGATAAGGACCAGGAGGATGGTACCGCCGATGACATATGACGGGTCGAAACTCACATGGGTGACGCCCCCGGTGACTGTGACGGTGCGGGGCAGGTAGATGAAGATGTTGGCGAGATCCTGCATCAGCCATTGCGACCACAGGAAGGTTGTCGAGAGCCACTGGAAGCTGACCCAGTAAGGGAAGGGCAACTCTTCCTTTGTGTCGAACACCCAGCGTTCGAATGTTCGTGAGATGACGATCCAGATGATGACGCCGACGACAAAGGCGACGACATAGCCGAGCGCGGATTTGACCAGCATGCTCTGTAGCACGCCTTCGCCCGAGGCGCCGCCCGATAGGGCAAACAGGGTAAGCACAAGAAAAGTTGTGGAAACGGGTATGCCGTAACGGGTCATAATCAAGAGCACGACAGGCGGCAGGGCGTGCCACCACTGGATACCGGGCATAAGTAGCGCGCTGCGGTCGCCTTCGCCGGGGATCAGGGACAGCTTGTCGAGCCGGTCGTAGGCGACGTCGCCATGGCCATGGAAATAGCCATAGGCGATCACGAGCACCATGATCAGGCTGGCGAAAATCCACAGCACCCACCAGGGGCGTCTGGCATTCGAGGACAGGAATGTGCCCAGCGTCTGGATCGAGTCGTTCGCTACAACGGCATAAGCGGCCACGGCAAAGCCGATGACCCCGAAGATTTCCACGCCACCCATTTTTCCTGCCCGCCAGTCTGTTCAACTGGCATTTCAGTTAGCAGCTTGAAGCGGCGAATCCGATGGGAGGAATTTGAATAGAATGTGACAGGAACTAGTGCCCGGTCTGGCCCCGATGGCGCAGTTTTGCGTCGGCCAGCACGCAGGCCATCATGGCCTCGGCGACGGGCACGGCGCGGATGCCGACGCAGGGGTCGTGACGGCCCTTGGTGCGCACGTTCACATTCTCGCCGTCACGGGTGACCGATTTGACCTCGGTCAGGATGGACGAGGTTGGCTTAATCGCGATGCGGACGACCACATCCTGCCCGGTCGAGATGCCGCCGGCCACGCCGCCATTGTGGTTGGACAGGAAGCGCACACCTTCGTTCCCGGCGCGCATCTCGTCGGCATTCTCCTCGCCGCTGAGGGCAGCGGCGGCAAAGCCCGCGCCGATCTCCACGCCTTTGACGGCATTAATGCTCATCATCGCCCCAGCCAGTTCACCGTCGAGCTTGCCATAGATGGGCGCGCCCCAGCCGGCGGGCAGGCCGCTGGCATGTACTTCCACGATCGCGCCGGTCGACGAGCCCGCCTTGCGAGTCGCATCGAGAAAGTCTTCCCACTTGGCTGCCATCTCGGCGTCCGGGCACCAGAACGGGTTCTGTTCGACCATGTCCCAGTTCCATTTGTCCCGGTCGATGGCGTGCGGGCCGATCTGCACGACAGCGCCGCGAATGGTGATGCCATCGCCAAGTGCGCACCGCGCCACGGCGCCGGCGGCGACACGGGCGGCGGTCTCGCGGGCGCTGGAGCGTCCACCGCCGCGATAGTCGCGCACGCCATATTTGGCGTCATAGGAGAAGTCGGCATGGCCCGGCCGGTAGCGGTCGCGGATTTCGCCATAGTCCTTGGAGCGCTGGTCGGTATTCTCGATCATCAGCGAGATGGGTGTGCCGGTGGTGACGGGGCCGCCCGTGCGGTCGTCCTCGAACACGCCGGACAGGATTTTGACTTCGTCGGCTTCCTGGCGCTGGGTAACAAAGCGCGACGTGCCGGGGCGGCGCTTGTCGAGGAAGCCTTGGATGTACGCGGGCGTCAGGGCGAGGCCCGGAGGGCAGCCGTCAACCACGCAGCCGAGGGCAGGCCCGTGGCTTTCCCCCCAGGTCGTGACGCGGAACAGATGACCGAATGTGTTGTGTGACATGTTGTGCCGCACCCCTCGTTAATGCTGGATGCCTCCTATATGAAAACATGAAGCCTAACAAACCCGGAAAAAGGCAGATTTATCGTGTCCCCAGTCATCCCCCCTTCGCCCAGCGCCGCCGATTATGCCGCGGAGCGAGACCGTCCGCTGATCCCGCTGGTCGATAATCCGATTGCTTTCTTCCAGGACTGGATGGCCGAAGCGCGGGCGGCAGAACTGAATGATTCCAACGCAATGTCGCTGGCGACGGTGGATTCAGACGGCATGCCGGACGTGCGGATCGTTTTGCTGAAGGAGATTTCGGACGCCGGTTTCTCGTTTTTTACGAACCTCCAGAGCATGAAGGGTCGCCAGCTGGCCGCCAATCCGAAGGCGGCGCTCTGCCTGCACTGGAAGAGCCTGCGCCGTCAGGTCCGCATCCGGGGCGACATTTCGCAGGTCTCCGAGGCTGAGGCGGACACGTATTTTGCCTCCCGCGCCGCCCAGAGCCGCATCAGTGCCATCGCGTCGGACCAGTCGCGCCCCTTGCCGGACCGCTCCGTGTTCGAGCAGCGGATTGCCGAAGTCTCTGAAGTCTATGGCGACGGGCCGGACATTCCGCGCCCCGCATTCTGGGGCGGGTTCCGCTTGGCTCCGACCGAGATCGAGTTCTGGCAGGACCAGGCTTTCCGCATGCATGACCGCCTGCGCTACACGCGCGTTGGCAACGGCTGGACGACGACGCGCCTTTATCCATAGCTGGTTGAATCGCACAACCTTTGCTGGTAAATCCTTCGTAATCTGGGCGCGTGATCAGAATAGAGGATATTATGAGCTTATTTGGCGGTGGCGAACGCGCGCGGGTGCGCTGGTTTGAAGAAAAGCAAAGCTTGATGGAGGCTGCGCTTGGGCCCATCCAGGAAGGCTGCGTGCGGATGATATTAGGTCCGAGCGACCGAGGACCATATGCCACCTACTTCTTCCAGGAGCATTTGTCAGGCACCGGTATGGCCACAATGGAGTTGGCCCCTCTGAAAGGTCGGAAGGCTTACAACTCTGTGTATAGGAAGTACGAATTAGTCACATTTACGCCTGGGAAAGTCGGGCAAGGCGCGAAAGATCTTTCAGATGTTGCAAACGGGACTCCCGGCGGTCTCTTGAGGGGCGCACTAGCGTTTATTGGCGCCTATGCTTTTGACGCGCGCCTTGAGCCTGGAAATACGATTGAATTCCCGGAGGATTTTGGCATGTCAATGTCTGGACGCGCGTTCGTGTTTGACACCTATGTGCCGGAAAAGTTCAACTCCTCATTTGGCCTTATGCTGCTCATCGAAATCCAGCGCGAGGAAATGGCTTGGGCTATGGAAAACAATGGTACTGCTCTCTTAGAGAAGTTGAAGCAGGCCGATATTTATCCTTACAGCAATATTGACCGCCCAGCGGCGGTGTAAAACAAAACGAAAATGGCAGCTTACCCGGCCCCGACTTCTGGGGCGGGTTTCGCCTGGCGCCGACAGAAATCGAGTTCTGGCAGGACCAGGCGTTCCGCATGCATGACCGGCTGCGCTACACGCGCGATGGCGAGGGCTGGACGACGACGCGCCTTTATCCCTGAGGCTCACACAATCCCGTTCAGCACGGACAGGAGCCGCATGTGCGGGTGGCCGTCGCTGGTTTTCGCCCATGAGTTGCCGTCGGACGAGATCGTGGCTTTGACGCGCTGGCGGAAGGCTGAGAAGCTTTCGAACTCGACCACGTCGACTGGCTCGTCAAAGTGCAGTGTGACCTCGAAGGCCGAGCCGCCGCCAATGTCGCGCACGGCGATGACCACGCCTTCGAACGGCTTCTTCAGGTAGAGTCCGGTGACACGGTCGCCGACCTGCACCGGCACTTCGGGCAGGTTGGAGAGCCGCGCGGAGGCGGTGTTCCAGTCGCGGTAGCCGAGTTCGGCGGCGACGCGTTCGAGCGCAGCGGAATGCGAGATGGGGTGACCGGCCAGTGTTTCCACGGCGCGGATTTCACGCGCACGGGCTTTTGCCTGCTCGCGCGTATTTATGGTGGGAGACATGGGGTTCAGATCCTTTGCCGTCGTCCAGATGCGGTCACGTAGAGCGGGGCTCGCCTTGCCGCAGGACCGCTGGAAGAGGTTCAGCATCCTGATGGTAACAGCCGCGATGAGGCGCCTGTGAGATCTTCACCTTCGGGATTGTGTCCCGGCGAGCGGCTGGTGTCTCAAACCGGGGCCGCAAATACGCCGAGTTTACGCTTGCGTCAACGGCCGCATTTTTCTCGGGCGAGGTCGTCAGACTTGAGTGCGGCAGCGACGCGGTAGGGCTCGTCCGTGGCGAGGAGGACGAGGCCGTTGTCGACGAGGTCCTGATATTCGCTGGCGTCGCCATCGGCCCAGTACTGGTCATCAAGGCGTTCGCCCTTGCGGCCGAGCGTGCCGAAAGCGGGCTCGACGCCTTCCTGAATGTCGCGGGCCCAAGCGGCATAGTCGGGTGAGCTGGTGCCGGTCCAGGCGACGAGACGGGTGCGGTCTATGCCGCGCGCTTCGAGGCGGCCAATGTCGCGCGAGCCCTTGGCCCCGGCGGTCATCATCAGGCCCGGATCAGCGGCGGCGATCTCGGCGGCTTCGTCATCGGAGTAGGAGATGAGCAGCACATTGTCGCCCGCCCCGGCGGCGCGCACGGCGGATGCGATGTTCCGGAAGCTCGTTGTCGGCTTGCGGTCGAGTTCGAGGATGGCGCCCGACTGTTTGGCCCAGAGGAGGACATCGGTGAGCTTGGGCGGATGGAAATCGGTGCGCTGGCCGTCATCGTCGACCATCCGCAGGCCGGCAAGGTCTGCCCAGTCCGTATCGGCGACATAGCCGTCGCCGGTGGTCGTGCGATTGAGGCGGTTGTCGTGCATCAGGAGCATGACGCCGTCGCGGCTCTCGGCAATGTCGACTTCAAAGACGCGGATGCCCTCGGCGAAACCGTGCTGGAGCGTTTCGAGCGTGTTTTCAGGATAGCCGGGCGCCGGGCCACCCCGATGGGCCGCGATGAGCAGGCCCTTGTTCTCGCGCACGCAGTCGAAATAGGCTGGCAGGGGAAGTTGAGGCACGGCTGGCGCGGTTTGCGTCGCGCGATCAGAGTCCGAACTCGCCTGATTGGAGTCGTCACGGCAGGCCGAGGCCGTCAGCAACATTCCGCAAAGTAACGCAAATCTCAACATGGGTGCGACTCCTCATCCTTGCATGGCAGCAATACCGCGAATAAAGCAGGGGGCAACGCAGAAATCGTCGCCTGTCTGAGGCGCACCCCATGGAGGAGACCCGATGCTCGGCATCATGCAGGAATGGCCACTCACGGTTAACAAGATTCTTGAACACGCGAACACGATCCACAGTGACCGTGAGATCATCACGCGCCGCGTCGAGGGCAATATCGTCCGCACGACTTATGCCGACCTCTTCAATACGTCGAAACAGGTTTCCAATGCGCTCAAAGACCTGAACATCGGCATGGGTGACCGCGTTGCGACGCTGGGCTGGAACTCCGAGCGGCACATGGCCTCCTGGTATGGCACGATGGGCATTGGCGCGATCCTGCACACGATCAACCCGCGCCTCCACCCCGAGCAGATCGCCTGGATCGCAAACCATGCCGAAGACAAGGTGCTGATCTTCGACAAGACCTTCCTGCCGATCGTTGAGGCCATCAAGGACCACCTGATGACGGTGAAGACGTTCGTCATCTATGCCGATGCCGACACGATGCCGGAAAACTCGCTGGGCGCGATTGCGTTCGACATCTGGGTCGATGGCCGCTCGACCGAGTGCCGCTGGGGCGACTTCCCGGAAACCACGGCGTGCGGGCTTTGCTACACGTCGGGCACGACGGGCAATCCGAAGGGCGTGCTCTATTCCCACCGCTCGAACGTGCTGCACACGCTGATCACGATGTCGAAGGACGCGATGGGCATGGGCGCCGCTGACTCTGTCATGCCGGTGGTGCCGATGTTCCACGCCAATGCCTGGGGCCTTGCCCTGAGCTGCCCGGCGACGGGCGCCAATATGGTGATGCCGGGCGCGCAGATGGATGGCGCGTCGATCTATGAACTGCTCGACACCGAGAAGGTTTCGATCACGGCAGCCGTGCCGACCGTGTGGCTGATGCTGCTCAACTACCTTCAGGAAAACGACCTCAAGCTGCCGCACCTCAACCGTGTGCTGATTGGCGGTTCTGCGATTCCGGAAAAGATCCTGCGGGCCTTCGAGGAAGATTATGAAGTGGACGTTGTCCACGCCTGGGGCATGACCGAAACGTCGCCGCTGGGCACGCTCGGCTCGCTGCCGCCGCACCTGATCAAGGCCGATATCGACACGCGCATGAAGCAAAAGCTGAAACAGGGCCGCCCGCCGTTCGGCGTCGAGCTGAAGATCGTGGACGATGCCGGCAAGACACTTCCGCGCGACGGCCACACATCCGGCAAGCTGATGGTGCGCGGCCCGGCCATTGCGTCCGGCTATTTCAAGGGCGATGGCGGCGAAGTGCTGTGTGATGAAGGTTTCTTCGACACCGGCGACGTGGCCAATATCGACCAGTATGGCACCATGACGATCACCGACCGCGCCAAGGACGTGATCAAGTCCGGCGGCGAATGGATCTCCTCGATCGATATCGAAAACATCGCGGTCGGCCATCCGAAAGTCGCCAATGCGGCGGCCATCGGCATCTACCATCCGAAATGGGACGAGCGCCCACTGCTCGTGATCCAGCCGGCACCGGGCGAAAAGCCGAGCAAGGAAGAAGTCCTGAAGTCACTCGAAGGCAAGATCGCCAAATGGTGGACGCCGGATGATGTCGCTTTTGTCGACGAGATCCCGCTCGGCGCGACCGGCAAGATCAACAAGCTGGCCCTGCGTGAGACGTTCAAGGACTATAAGCTGCCAACCGCCTGAGGCATTTCCGGCAGCACAAGCGGCGCCTGTGAGGGCGCTTGTGTGGGGCTGAATTTTACGAACTCTCGCTGCCGGGTCAGGAATCCGGCAGCGGCAGGGCGGTTTCCTGTAAGGATGGATGGCGCGGCAGGCATGCCGAGGCAGCGCACGCTTGCGCATCACACGAAATGAATTCCACGTAGACAGGCACAGGGTCTTCACCGCTGAGCGCGGCGGCGAGCTGTGGCGAGGCATGGGCCGGTTGCGGGCGTACATGCGAGCGGTCGCGGGATTCCAGATCGATACAGATCAGGTGGACGCGCCCGCAATGCGTCACGCCCCAGCAATAGAGATAGCCGCGCCCATAGGTGAGCCGGATCCACGCCAGCAGCAGCTGATGCTGTAGCCATATCCACGGCCAGATCGGCACGAGATGGGCAGGCACATAATCAGGGGGCGTAAGCAGGGACATCACCTGCCATGATAAGCCCGCGCGCCCGGTGTCGGACAAGATTTTCTCGCCATGCCGCGATTGTTACTGAACGCGCGGCAAAAACTGTCTGATAAGGGCGGGGGCGACAAATTCGACGGGTCGCGCTATCTGATGGGAAAATCGAGGGAGTTGAGGCAATGGCAGACATGAATGATGCATCGCAGGACGCTGGCTGGCGCGGCAAGTTTGCGGGCTTTGCCCTCGGGCTCTCGATCTTCTCGGTGCTGTGGTTCGCGATTGCGGCCATCGGCACCAAGCTCGGCCTCTGGGGCTGGCAGTTCGGCCTCGGGAAGATGACGATTGGCTGGGGCCCCATGCTGCTGATGGCGGGGCTTGGCGTTTCGCTGATCGCAATTGTCATCGCGCTGATCAAGGCGCCGCGCAAGCAGGCGCTGATGCTGGCGCTGGGCGCGCTGCTGATCTCGTCACTCGCCTTCGGGCGCGTGATTGCCTTCAAGGGCCAGGCTGAGCGCCTGCCGCCGCTGCATGATGTGCAGACCGACTGGGCGAACCCGATCATGCCAAGCGAAGCCCTGCTGGCTGACCGCGCCGCAACGGGCGCGCTGAACCCTGTCGAAGCCGCGCCGGTGGTGCCGGACGGTGCCGACGCGCGCTGGCCGGGTACTGGCGGACGCCCCGTCTCGGAACTGCAGGAAGAGGCCGAGTTTGATCCGGCGAAGCAATCGTCGCCAAAGAACGCGCCTTATCCCATGCTGGAAACGTTGGTCGAGCCTGCGGCCTCCTATGACATGGCCTATGAGGCGGCCCTCGAAGCCGTGAAGGCGCGGGGCTGGAAAGTGGTGACCGATGACGTCCAGTCCGGCAGCATCGAGGCGACGGTGACCTCGTTCTGGTTCGACTTCAAGGATGACGTGATGATCCGCGTGATGCCCGAAGGCGAAGGCTCGCGCATCGACGTGCGTTCGATCAGCCGGGTCGGCCTGTCGGACCTTGGCGCGAACTCTAAGCGCGTGAGCGACCTGCTCAACGAAATCCAGACGCGCCTGAACTAGGCCTTTGTGCCGGGAGGTGGCCCATGCGCCAGCCGGATGGCGATCTGACAGTGCGCGCCTATGCGGCCGGGGACGTGCCAAGGCTTGCGGAGATATTCCGCGATGCTGTGGCAGCGATTGGTCCTGCGGATTATAGCGCGGCGCAGGTTGCCGCCTGGCTCAGTCGTGTACCGTCAGCGGATGTGCTGGCCGCGCGGTTGGGCGATGGGCGACGCGTCTGGGTGCTGGCGGATCAGGCCGGGTGCGCCTTTGCCTTTATCGATCTCGAGCCTGACGGGCATATCGACCTCCTCTATGCCTCGCCGGCGATTGCCGGGACGGGCGCTGTGGCGGGGCTTTTGGCGCACCTTGAGGCCCATGCGCGCGACGCGGGCATGGTGCGTCTCTACGCCGAGGCCAGTGCGGCGGCGCGGCGGTTCTTCCTGAAGCAGGGATATGCAGTATCGGAGCGCCGTGATTTCCGGATCGACGGCGTTGATATCCATAATTTCGCGATGGAGAAACGGCTCTAGCGCTCTTTCGGGTCAAGCGCGTCGCGCAGGCCGTCGCCGATGAAGTTGAGGCAGAGCAGCGTGACCGCCATGGTGATGGCAGGCGCAAGCAGCATCCACGGCTTCTCGCCCATCGTCTTGGCGCCTTCGGAGATCAGCACGCCGAGGGATGTCAGCGGCTCGTTCACGCCGAGGCCGAGGAAGGAGAGGAAGCTTTCCGCCAGGATGACGACCGGGATGGTCAGCGTGACGTAGACGGCGACGGGGCCGATCACGTTGGGCAGGATGTGGCGCAGGATGATGGCGCGGCGCGACACGCCGGACGCACGGGCGGCTTCGATGAATTCCTTGCCTTTGATGGCGAGGGTCTGGCCGCGCACGATGCGCGCCATGGTCAGCCATTCGATGGCCCCGATGGCAGCGAAGATCAGCACGATGTTCCGCTCGAACACGGTGAGCAGCAGAATGACAAAGAAGATGAAGGGAAGGGCGTAGAGCACGTCGACGATACGCATCATGAAATTGTCGATCCGACCGCCGAGATAGCCCGCCGTGGCGCCCCATGTGACGCCGATGACGAGGCTGACAGCCGTCGCCACAACGCCGACCATGAGCGAGATGCGCAGGCCGATCATCAGGCGGGCGAACAGGTCGCGGCCCTGGATGTCGGTGCCGAGGATGTGCCCGCCCTCCAGTGTGGGGGCGATTGTCCGAAGATCGGAGATATCCTTGTAGTCATTCATCCAGACCATCGGCCCGAACACGGCGATGATCACGATGAGACCGAGGATCCACATGGAGATGACGGCGGCCTTGTTGCGGAACAGGCGCGCGCGGGCATCGTCCCAGAGGGAGCGGCCGCCGACAATGGCCTGGCGGACGGGCTGGATACGGCCGGTGGGGTCGAGGAGGGGGTCGATATCGGTCATCAGTCGTACTTCACTTTGGGGTCAAGCACCGCATAGAGCACGTCGGCGACGAGATTCAGGATCACGATCAGGCCCGCATAGACAATGATGGCGCCCATCACGAGCGTGTAGTCACGGTTGAGGGCGCCGTTGACGAAATAGGAACCGAGGCCCGGCAGGCCGAAAATCTTCTCGATGACGACGGAGCCGGTCATGACACGGGCCATGGCCGGGCCGGCATAGGAGATCAGGGGCAGCATGGCTGCGGGCAGGGCGTGACGCACGATGACCTGGTTTTCCGACAGGCCCTTCGAGCGCGCGGTGCGGATATGGTTGGAGCGCATGGTCTCGATGATCGAGGCCCGCATCAGGCGCGAGATGATGGCGATCTGCGGCAGGGCGAGCGCGACGACCGGGAGGGTCATATTATGCCAGTTCATGCCGATGTTCGGGTATTCGCCGAGGCCGCCAACGGCGAAGATGCCGGCGCCAAGGGAGAGGAGGAGGATCAGGATCGGTCCCGTCACAAATGTCGGGATGGATATGCCCGCCATGGCAACGCCCATGACGGTAAAGTCTGCCGCCGTGTTCTGCCTCAGCCCCGCAAAAACGCCGAGCAGCGTGCCAAGCCCGAGCCCCAGCAGCATGGCGAGAGAGCCGATTGTGAGCGAAATCGGCAAGCCGTCGGCGATCAGCTGGTTAACGCTCTTGCCGAGTGTCTTGTAGGACGGCCCGAAATCACCCTGCAGCACACCGCCGACATAGTCGAAATACTGTTCGTGGAGGGGCTTGTCGAAGCCGAACTTGGCCGCGATGGCCTGTTCCGTGGCGGCCGGCAGCTTGCGTTCGCCGTCGAACGGGCCGCCGGGCGCGGCGCGCATCATCAGGAAGGCCATGGTGATAATGGCCAGCATGGTGGGGATGGCAATCAGGAGGCGCCGGAACGTGTAAGCCCATGGAACGCGGCTGAGAGCTCTCTGGAGGGATGACAAGGGCGGGAGACTTTCTGTTGATAACACGGCGAAATCCCGAAAGATTGCGCGTGCCGCTTGGAAGGTTGCGCCATCCTCCTTAGCTTGTGTACAGAGCCAATCAAGACTGCGGCAACATTCAGGATATTTCCCATGGCAGACATTCGACGCGTAACCGACGCCTTTTCCGTCGCTCCGCAAATCTCCGAGGATGATGTGGAGGCGATTGCCGCCGCAGGTTTCAAGACACTTGTGGCCAACCGGCCCGATGGCGAGGGCGGTGTCGACCAGCCCCGCATGGGCGCAATAAGGGCAAAAGTCGAATCGCTTGGCCTCAGCTTTGCGGCCCTGCCGTTTTCCGGCGCGCCGACGCCGGAAATCGTCGAGCGTATGTCCAACATCCTGAACGAGGCGCCCCAGCCTGTTCTGGCATATTGCCGCACGGGCACCCGCAGTATCACGGCCTGGGCCCTGACACAGGCAGGACAGGGCTCTGCTGACGATATCATTGATGCTGCAGCGGCTGCCGGATATGATTTGTCCAGTCTTGAGTCGCTGCTCTAGCGCGGGGCAGACACCCTGGTTGTGGCGATTGTGATCAATTCTTCACAATTGCGCCGCATTAAGTGTGTTGTCAGTGATTAACCGCCGTGCGAGGCAGGCGGACCGAGGGTGCAGCCATCCGTTGTTCCCGCGACAGGAGTTGAGCCGATGTCAGAGCGTCTCTGGATCACGGATTTCAAATACGACGAGGGTACGATCCTGGTGAAGAAGACCGGGCACCGGATCGTTCCGGACCTGTCGCTCCTGCACAGTATTTTCATCTGGTTCTGCTTCTATTTCTTTGCCCAGACATGGCGCACATGGCGCCGCGTGACGGGCCACAAGCGCCCGACCATCGCTTTCTATCCTGACAAGCCGCGTCCCTGGTATTTCATCTGGCCGGTCATGCACGTCTCCGGCGCCAAGCTGATTGATGACGTCTCCAAGGCCGACATCGTCTTCCAGTTCGACGATTCCACCGAAACCGACAATGCCGTACCCGCCGTGAAAGACGGCGCCCGCCTCGTCAATTTCTGTTGCCAGGACGTGTCCAAAACGACCGTGGCGGAAGTGTTCGAGCGCGCCTCCGGCTATACGCTGAAAGTTGATCCGACCACCCATCAGGGCCGCATGGTCGAGAAATCCGAACTGAATGCAGCACATGATGGCCGTGTGCTGGAAGGTCCGCTGGATGCGCCGGTCGAGGGCAAGGCTTACCAGCTGCTGATCGACAACGAGATCGAAGGCGGACTGGTCGAAGACCTGCGCTGCTGCCTCGTCGGTGGCCGCCCGACCGTGGTGTTCCGCAAGCGCCGTCCGCTGGAGCGCCGCTTCCTCAACGAGAATGTTGAAGTTCTGCTCGATGAGCCTGCCAATTGCTACACGGCTGATGAAATTGCCGTGATTGAGCGTTTTGCTGCAGAGCTTGGGCTGGACTGGGGCGGGGTAGACATCCTACGTGACCGTATGTCCGGTCGAATCTATATCGTCGATGCGAACAAGACCGACATGGGTCCCCCGGTGGCGCTCAAGCTGGCCGCGAAACTTCGCGCCACGCGCCGCATGGCCCGGGCCTTTGCCGGGGCGTTCGCACCGAAGAAGCGCTGACCGGCGCAAGCAAGGCGAAAGTTCAAGAGTTACACAATGGCAATTCCCTACGTCCGCGGCATCGAATTCGAATATGGCGAGGTCCAGCAGGTCTCACCGCTGATTCGTCGTGTCATCGCCAATAATCCGGGCCCGTTCACTTATGTCGGCACGGGCGTCTACATTGTGGGCCATGGCGAGGTTGCGGTCATTGATCCCGGCCCGATGGACGAGACGCATTTTGCCGCCCTCAAGAAAGCCCTCGAAGGCGAGACAGTGACGCACGTGCTGGTCACGCATGGCCACTCGGACCATTCCCCCCTCGCGGCGCCAATGGCCGAATGGGCCGGCTGCAAGACCTATGCGAAGAATTGCGGTGTACCGACGGCCAAGGGCGAACTCGGCAGCGCCGATGATCTCGGCTTCATGCCGGATGTCATGGTCGGTGACGGCGACACGTTCTCCGGCCCCGGCTGGACAATCGACGTGATCGAGACGCCGGGCCACACCTGCAACCATCTCTGCTTTGCCCTGCGCGAAGAGAATGCCTGCCTCTCCGGCGACCATATCATGGGCTGGTCAACGACCGTTGTCGCGCCGCCGGATGGTGACATGGCCGACTATATGGACAGTCTCGAGAAGATCCGTGTGAGGGGTTTCGACACGCTGTGGCCGACGCATGGCGACCCGGTGCGCGGCAAGGACTTCGTCAACGAGTTCATCACGGAATACGCCAGGCATCGCCGTGCCCGCGAGGCCGCGATCCTCGAACACCTGCGAAATGGGCAAACCTCGATCCCGGCCATGGTCGAGATCATGTATGCCGACGTCGAGAAACGCCTTCACCCGGCGGCGGCCATGTCTGTGCTCGGCCACATGATCGCGCTGATGAAGACCGGTGTCGTGGTCTCGCCTGACGCCGAGCCCACCGTGCGGTCACGTTTCGAACTCGTCCGCACGGCGGCCTGAGGCCTTACTCGCCTGAATAGCCCGCATACCAGATCGGTGACGACCAGGCGCGCTCCTGCAGAATGACCGGCAATTCCGGATTAGGCGGCGTGCCTGCGCGCTCCGCATCCCAGGTTGACCAGCGGCAGGTCGGGTTTTCCAGCACACGCACATAATAGGCCGCTTCAAGGTCCGGCGCGAAATCCGGGTCCTGCCAGTAGGCTTTCAGCTCGCTGGCGCCGCTGCCGGGCTCTCTGCTGCAATCGGAAATATCGACACTTGCCCCATTGTCCGGGCAGCGATGGGTTGTCGCATCCGGAACGGTGCCGCCGGAACAGGCGACATCGTGAATGGCTTCGTGCGTTTCTCCGCCATCGGACCAGACCTTCACGACCTGCGCCCGCTGCAGCGGCGCGCTCAGCGGATCGCGGATGGCCCAGACGAGGAAGGCCGGCGCAGCATCTCCGCTGACCTTTTCAAGCTGGCCGCCCATCGGCACGCCGTCCGTATAGGCCGTTTCCAGCAGGGCGGCTGAGCCAAGCAATTCGGGCGTGTAATTCATGCCGGCAAAGAAACGCACTTTCATGCGCGGACCGGATGTCCCGAAGGTTTCCTTGCGCCGCATGGCGTCGAAAATGGCTTCGCGCGTGTTGGATTCGGCCCAGACACCAGCAAGGCCGCTGGAGCTGAACTGGGTCGCCGTAATCTGCCGTCTCGTGCTTGGGTCTTCGGCGCCTTCCCATGTCCTGGCGCCGTTTGGCGGAACAGACCGGCGGGCTTCGGGGCTCGCACCGTCCTGAGGTGTCTTGCCCCAATGGAATTCCTCGACCAGCGAGGCCGCCGCAACATGCGTGTCGCTCGAGCTGATGAGGCCGAACTTGAAGGGGTTGAAGCCATCGGTTTCCTGCAGCGCCAGACCGCGCTTGTAGGCCGGGCGCACGAAGTCGCCCTCACTGGGCGTCGACTTGACTGTGCTGCCGATGAAATACTCGTACTGTTCGAAATCGGCCCATTCATCATTGGGCGACAGGCTGGGGGCGGTTTCCGACGTGCCCTTGACCTGTGACACTTCCACAAGCGGCTCATTGCGCATGCGGGTCGCGGCATAGTCAGCGGTCAGGGGCGTGCCCTTGTATGTCTGCAGGGCGAACATCTGGCCGTTCGAGGCATTCGAATTATGCGGGATCGCAAGCACGTCCCGGCCTTCTGCGCGCTCGGTCTCCATCCACGCCCAAAGGTCTTCCGGATTGGTGGAATCGAGCGTCGAGAACAGGCGCGCGGGTGCCTCGCCACGGAAGATGACATTGCGGTGCAGGTTGGCGGCCGCCGCCGGGCCCTCACCGGGAACCGGCAGCATGGAGGTGAATTCATAGCCTGAAAATGCGGTGAACTTGCCTGGCTCATTATTGCGCTCTGCCGAGTCAATCGTCGCGGCCCAGACGGAATCAATGAGATCGCGGTCGTAGATTTCCGCGATCTCCTCGCCTGTAACGACGGTTATGCCGACGCGCAGGAAGGATGTGCCGGGATCGGTTGCGCCTGCGCCGAACACCGATTGCGCCAGTTTCGTCTGCGAGAGAGGCGACGAGGGCGTGTCCATGGCCGGGACAACGCCGAGATATTCGCCATGATCGGTAACGGCGAGGAAGTCGAGCGGCGGACCGTCGAGCTTGATGTCATAACCCGCCGGATGCCGTATCGCCTCGCCCTTGGCGAAGCGGTAGGCATCGTCCGGCGTCGCGCGGGTCCCGAAGATATAGGCGTCAAAGGAATTGGCCGTATGGACGTGGACGTCGCCGAAATAGGCATTCCGTGTCGGGTTGGCATCGATCGCGGAGATGGTCGGGGGCGGGGTGGTCGCCTCAAGATCCGTCGTGATCTCCGTGTTTGGCGCGCATGCGGCCAGGGCGAGGGCGGGCAGGGCCCATCCCGTTAATCTGCTCATCTGGTTTCCTCCCATGTACCTTTTGCCGGTACTTGCGGGAGAGAGTGACGAATTGGCCCTCGCTTGCCAAGGGAAAATCGAGGCGGCGCTATTGTTCCCGGCGAACCCGGAAGGCCATGCCGCCGTCGATCTTCATCTTGTAGCTGCCAAGGGCGGCAGCATAGATGTGGGCCTCCGACGGGTTCTTGGGACGAATCCGCATGCCGTCATTCTGCACCCAGACCTGTCCGCCTTCGAGCGTGATGCGCAACTTGCCTCCGGCGTCGCGGCTGACCGATTTCACGGCAAGCGTCACTTCGTCGAATTTTTCCTGCGAGCCGTCGTCATTCTTGAACCCGAAAGAGCGCAGCGACGGCATGGAGAATCCGAAGGTTTCGCGCTTGGCCTGCTCGACTTCGGCACGGGTGACCGTGGTCAATTCGCCAGCTTCTTCAGCCGCTTTGAGACGTCCGACAGCGGCGTCATAGCACGCCAGGCGTTCGTCATTGCCTGTGATTTCGGCGCAGGCATAAACATCCCCGGTTGAGGCATTTTCTGCAATGGCAGGCAGCGAAACAAGGCAGATCGCGGCAACCGCGCTCAGGAATCGGGTCATTTCGGGGCGTCCTCCATAATCGTTTTACGACGCAGGCTTCCCAAAGCTGCATCAGTCTGGCAGCAGTGTGGCAAATCTGGCGAGAGCCGGGAAGCCACCGGAGACAGGAAACATGTTGCTGAAATCCCTGATGAGTTCGACCCTCGCCGCTGCTTTGGCGCTCTCACTGGCCGCTTGTGGCGGTGGTGGCAGCACAGCGGCCGACGATGTGCCGACCCTGCGCAGGGGTATTTCAGCCAAGGTCGACACGCTTGATCCCCACAAGTCGTCGGCCCAGTGGGAGAATATCATCATTGGCGACATGATGATCGGCCTGATGACGCATGGTGAGGACGGCAAGCCGGTGAATGGCATGGCCGAAAGCTATGAAACCAGCGACGATGGTCTGGTCTGGACCTTCCACCTGGGGGATTATGTGTGGTCGGACGGTGAGCCGGTGACGGCGGGTGACTTCGTTTATGCCCTGCGCCGCATCCAGAACCCGACGATCGCGTCGCAGTATGCGTCGCTGCTTTACGTCATCAAGAATGCTGCCAAGGTGAATTCAGGGGAGATGGCCCCGGAAGAGCTTGGCGTGCGCGCCGTTGATGACAAGACGCTTGAGGTCACGCTGGCCTATCCCGCACCCTATTTGCCGGGCCTGCTGACCCATTACACGACTTATCCCGTTCCGCAGCACGTCGTGGAGCAATATGGTGACGCCTGGATCCAGCCGGGCAATATTGTCACGAATGGTCCCTACAAGCTCGTCTACTGGCGCACCGGCGACCAGCTCGTGTCGGAAAAGAACCCGACCGGCTTCGGCGCCGCGGATGTCTGTTTCGATCGTATTGTCTATTACGAACTCGAGGACCAGACGGCCGTCGAGAACAAGATTGAGGCCGGCGAACTGGACATCAACAATGCATTTGATGGGGCGCGCAAGGCCGAGCTGGAACAGAAGTTCCCCGGCTGGCCGCATACTTCACCGTCCCTGATCACGACCTATTGGTCATTCAATTCCACGCAACCGCCGTTCGACGATATCCGCGTTCGCAAGGCCCTTGCCATGGCGCTGGACCGGGAATTCATCACCCGCAACGTGCTGACGTCCGGCTATGTGCCCGCCTATTCCATGGTCCCTCCGGGCATCGACAATTACGATGTCGCCGCGCGCCCGGCCGTCGAATGGAAGGACATGCCCCGCCCAGACCGCCTCGCCGAAGCCCGGCGCCTGCTGGAGGAAGCAGGCTATGGCCCGAACAAGCCTTTCCGCTTTGAATTCATTCACCGCTCGACGGATGACAACCCCAAGGCCGCGCCGGTCGCACAGCAAAACTGGGCCGAGATCGCGCCCTGGGTCGAGCCGGTCATCATCAAGCAGGATACGAAAGTGCTGTATGCGCGCCTGCGCCAGTCCGACTTCCAGGTCGCCGATGGCGCCTGGGTGGCCGATTATGACGACCCGCTGAACTTCCTCTATCTGCTGGAATCAAATACCGGCCAGCAGAACTATGGCCGCTACAAGAACCCGGAATATGACGCGCTTCTGGCCAAGTCCAATGCCGAGCTGGACCTGAAGAGACGGGCCGAAACCTTTGCCGAGGCCGAACAGCTGATGCTGAACGACTATCCGATCACGCCGATGTGGTTCCAGGTGACCAAGAATCTCGTCGATCCCACGCTGACAGGCTGGACCGACAATGCGGTGGATCAGCACCGTTCGCGCTTCATCTGCCGGGAGGGCATGAAGACCGAATAGGGCTCGGCGTCGTGGGGAGGGCGGCATGGAGCATGACATCGAAGCAGCTGGCGCGGCCTCCCTTGGCGGCCTGTCCAAGGGTGCGCATCACCCGGTGAATTCCGGCCAGCCGTGCGAGAATTGCGGTGCGGTGGTGCCCGACCGCTTCTGCTCGGCCTGCGGCCAGCTCGCCTCCAGCTTCCACCGGCCCCTATGGGCGCTGGTCACCGAGAGCATCGCCGACATGTTTGCGCTGGACGGGCGACTACTCCGGTCGCTGCCCCTGCTGATGTTCCGTCCGGGGCGGATGACGCGCAACTATCTTGATGGCCAGCGGGCACGCTATGTGCCGCCGTTCCGCATGTTCCTGCTGGCATCGGTGATCTTCTTCCTGACGATCTTCACGATGAACGATACGCAGCACTGGTTTACCGACTGGCGTTTCGACCCCTACAGCAAGAGCGGCATGGATTTCTCAGAAGCTGTGCCTGACGAAGTCCCGGCGGTGCCTGGAGGGGAACAGCAGGATGTTGCTCCCGGAGCGCCTGACGCACCCGTCACGGATAACATGCAGTTTTCCGACCTGGTGCTGCCGGATGGCACCATCGACCGGGAAAAGATGCATGACATCATCAAGCGGCAGGCACGCGCCGATGCGACGCCCGCCGAAATCCAGGCGAGCCTGCTGGCGGCCGACAAGGCGGCGAAGGTCTATGAAAACCAGGACCGTTTCGGCGTAAGGTTGCGGCAATGGGCGCCGCGCTTCAGTCTTCTCTTCCTGCCGGTTTTCGCACTGCTCCTGACCCTGATGTACGCCTGGTGGCGCAAGTTCTATGTATTCGACCACCTGGTCGCCAGCCTGCACTTCCAGACGTTCCTGTATATTTTGGGGACACTTGTACTGCTCTTTACGGCCATTTTCCCCCATCTGGCCTCTGCGGCGCCCGGAGTCGTGCTCCTGGCTGTTTTTGTCTATATTTACAGGATGTTAAGGGTAATTTACGGTTCCGGCCTTGTCGCCGCCGTGCTCGGGGCTACCATCCTCCTGATTTTCAGCATGATATTGCTCGTCAGCCTTGCTGTCGGCCTAGTCATTCTCAGCTTCGTGCTGACCTGAGGCAGGAAATACCCTCAACTGAGGCAAATAAACCACACCCACAATCTAATGATGACGGAAAGGTAACGGCGCGTTGACGTCTACGTGACGAAGGCCCTATCGATGTTGCCAAGTTCCGGAAACAGGGGTCCGGAACGCGCCTTGTGAGGAGGCGCCATTTTCAATCATTGGAGGTACCAACGTGAACGGGAATACTATTAAGTCCCGCCTGCTTGCCTCGTCCGTATTCGCGGGCGTTGCATTCATGGCATCGGCGAGCATACTCGCCACCGCACAAGAAGCAGACCCGGCAGTCGATACCGTCGCAGCGCCAGCCGCTGAAGACACCACTGCCCGCCAGGCGACAGTCTACGTCACCGGCACGCGCATCCAGAGCCCGGGCATCGTTTCGTCGAGCCCGATCGCTACGGTTGGCCGTGAAGAACTCGAAGTTGCTCAGACTGTTGAAGTCGAACGCCTCTTCAAAGACCTTCCGATCACAGTCCCAGGCGACGGTCAGAACACAAACAACGGTACGGCCGGTGCAACCACCGTCAACCTGCGCGCCCTCGGCACGCAGCGCAGCCTGATCCTTGTTGACGGCAAGCGCATGACGCCGTTCGACGTGAACGGCCAGGTCGACGTTTCGGCCATCCCGGTGAACATGCTCGAGCGCGTTGACGTCGTCACCGGCGGTGCTTCCGCTGTTTACGGTTCGGACGCCATGGCTGGTGCGATCAACTTCATCACCCGCCAGGACTTTGCCGGCATTGAAGTCGACTCCAAGTACACCGTCACCGAAGAAGGCGACGGCCAGATCTATGACATCGCAACGCTCTTCGGCGCCAACTTCGACGGCGGCCGCGGTAACGTCACGGTTTCGATGGGTCACACCGATCGTAAAGCTGTTCTGCTCGGCGACCGTGAGCTCGGCCTCTTCGGCATCGCGACGGCCAACGGCCCGAACGAGGGCGGCGCACCTGCATCGCCAGAAGCAAACTGCGACAACCCGGACACGACAGCATTCGACACGGGCGTTGGTTCGACAACCACGATCCCGACAACGCTCGACCTGACCGGCGGTTCGCTGCAAGTTCGTAACGACGGCACACTTGGCCCACGTTGCTCGCGCTTCAACTTCAACCCGTTCAACTATTACCAGACGCCACAGCAGCGCTACAACGCGTTCACGACGGCACGGTATGACATCACGGACAACATCGAGGCCTATGCACGTGCATCGTTCTCGTCGATCAACGTGACGCAACAGGTTGCGCCTTCGGGCGTGTTCGGTAACGTCTTCGAAGTTCCGTTGCAGAACCCGTTCCTGTCTGACTCGGCTCGCACCGCGATCCTCGGCCAGATCAACACGTTCCTTGCTGCCAACCCAGCTGTTGGTTTTGCTGACGTCGGCGTGAACGACCTCAACAACAACGGCCTCTTCGACGATCAGGACTCCATCTCGACTCCTATCCGTCGTCGTACGACCGAGCTTGGTGCACGTTCGACTGCCTATGACAGCAACACGTTCCAGATCCTCACGGGCCTCCGTGGCGATCTCGACAATGGCTGGAACTATGACATCTCGTTCTCGCACGGCGAATCCGACCGTACGAACGTGAACGCCGGCTATACCAACGTTGCAAACATCGCGACGGCCCTGAACACAATCAGCGCCGACACATGTACAACACCAGGTGGTTCGACGACCGACGGCTGTGTGCCGCTCGATCTGTTCTCGACCGGTTTTGGTTCGATCACACCAGCCATGGCTGGCTACTCGAGCGCAACGGCTCTCGAAAAGCGCAACTACACGCAGAACATTGCTTCCGCCTCGATCTCGGGTCCGGTTGAAATGCTGACGTCGCCTTTCGCTGACAGCCCGCTTCAGTTCGCACTTGGCACCGAGTACCGTGAAGAAAGCGGCTCGACCACGCCTGACGAATGCTTGAAACTGGCTCCAACCAGCTGCCTTGGCGGCGCCGGTGGTAACCTGCTTCCTGTTTCGTCGTCCTTCGACGTGATCGAACTCTTTGCTGAAACGATCGTGCCACTGATCAGCGGCAAGCAGTTCGCTGAAGATGTGAGCCTTGAGCTCGGCGGCCGTATCTCCGACTACTCGTCGGTTGGCCAGAACGAAACATGGAAGGCCGGCATCAACTGGGCCTTTACAGACTCGTTCCGCGTTCGTGTCATGCAACAGAAAGCTGTTCGTGCACCAAACATCGGTGAGCTTGGTTCGCCAATCACCACCGGTCTTGGCGATGCGTCCTTCGACCCATGCTCCGATGGCAACCCGGGCACTATCAGTGCTGATCTTGCAGCGCTCTGCGTCGCGACAGGTGTGAACCCTGCGCTCGTGGGTATTGTTGGTGACATCGTGTCGGGCCAGATCAACCAGTTCCAGGGTTCGGATCCGAACGCTCTGCCTGACGCAGAAACAGCTGATACGTTCACAGCTGGTTTCGTGTATCAGCCAGCTTTCAATATGGGTCCGCTTCAGGGCACCACGATCTCGCTTGACTACTACGACATCGAAATCTCCGACTACATCGGTTCGTTCTCTCCACAGGAAGTTCTGGACCAGTGCTACATCGCCGGAGATCTGAACGAGTGCGCCAAGATCAACCGTATCGGTGGCTCGCTTGCAACGGCCGGTTCGGGCGTTGACACCTACACGACCAACCTGGACTATATCCGTACTGAAGGTGTCGACCTCGTCGCATCGACCGGCATGGACTTCGACCAGTACGGCGCGCTTAACTTCTCGTTCTACGGTAGCTTCCTGATGACTCAGGAAAGCCTGTCTTCGTCGGCTTCGCCAGCGATCGACTGCCTCGGCAAGTTCGGTAACGACTGCTACCCGACCCCTGAATTCCGCTTCCAACAGCGCACCAGCTGGAGCATGGGCCCTGCAAGCCTTTCGCTCAACTGGCGTCACCTCGGCGAAGTCGAAATCCAGGACAGCCAGAAGGCAAACACGTTTGACGGCTTCGAGAAAATCAAGGCTCAGGACTACTTCGACCTGACAGGCAGCTATCAGATCAACGACATGGTTGGCCTCACCGTTGGTGTCCGCAACCTGTTCGAAGAAGATCTGCCAGTTGTTGGTAACGAAGCCGGTTCGACGGATGCGAACTCGGGCAACACGTTCCCAAGCACGTACGACGTCTTCGGCCGTACCTACACGATCGGCCTGAAAGCCACGTTCTAGGCTTTCTGACCAAACCAAAATCGGAAACGGCGGTCCTTCGGGGCCGCCGTTTTCTTTTGGGCGAATGTCAGGTCCGGGGAGGATTGGCTTTGACTGGCTGGCCGACAGCCGCAGGCTGTTCGGGCAGGTCCGTAGGGTCTTCGGGGTGTTTTCGGGCTTTCTCCGGGCATCTGTCCGGGGTGCGCAGGTGGTGGAAAAGGCGGGGCCTTTCCTGCCTAGCTGGCGCGCCAGCGGGCGTAGAGGGCGGTGGGCAGAAGGCGGCTGGAGCCTTGCTGCGGCAGGGCCATTTCGCCCTGTTCCATGATCCCGCCAAAGGAAGCGAGCCTATCAGCCAGTGTCTGTGACAGGGCGAGATACGACAGTCGTACCGCATAGGCCGTGGCAATCACGAAGAGTGGTTTCTCGACCAGCAATTCCGTTATATTATCAAGCAGTTCGGGCAGGTCCTGCTCGAAGCGCCAGGTCTCGTTCTTGGGGCCCCGACCGAATTTCGGCGGGTCCAGAACGATGGCATCATACCGGTTCTCCCGGCGGATTTCGCGGGCAACGAACTTCATCGCATCATCGGCAATCCAGCGGATCGTGCGGTCCGACAGGCCGCTCAGGGCCTGGTTGTCCTTGCCATAGCCATTCGATTTCGGGCTCGCATCCAGATGCGTCACCTCCGCGCCGGCTGCCGCGCAGGCGAGCGACATCATTCCGGTATAACCGAACAAATTCAATACCTTGACCGGGCGATTGGCCGCGCGGATCTGCTCCTGCGCGAAGCGCCAGTGGACAGAATGTTCCTGGAAAACGCCCATATGTCGGAAGGCCGTGCGGCGGGCCGTGAAGGTCAGCCCGTTCCAGCGCATCGGCCAGTCTTCGGCCGCGCGGGGCGACAGGGTTTCCCAATTGCCGCCGCCATCCTCGTCGTCGTTCTTGCTCAGGAAGGCCGCGTCCGCCTTCCAGCTATCAACAGGCCGTGCGGGCTCCCAGAAGGCCTGCGGATCGGGCCGGATCACGGTCTGGCTGCCGAATCTTTCCAGCTTTTTCAGGTGGCCGCTATCGAGCAGGGCATAGTCGTCCCAGTCATCGGCAATGAGGAGTTTGGTCTCGGTTTTCATGTGAAATCCCTCTGCCGCCAGGCCTCATAGGTCATGATGGCGGTGGCCTGTGCCAGGTTCAGGCTGTCCGCCCCACCGCGCATCGGGATCAGCGCGAGCGTATCGCACTGCGCCTCAATCGCGTCCGGCAGTCCGGCCTGTTCATTGCCCATGATGATGACTGACCGCGCCCCATAAGGCGCCTTGTCATGCCGCGCTGTGCCGTTCACCGAAGCGGCGGTTAGCGACAGGCCCTGCGCCTTGCGCCAGCTGTTGAACGTGTCGAAGGAGGCGTTCGCAAATGGCATGTCGAAGATCGATCCCATGGACGCGCGAACGGTCTCGAAACTGTAGGGATCACAGCAGGTTTCGAGCAGGACGACCCCGCTCGCCCCAGCGCAATCTGCGGTGCGCAGGATGGTGCCCAGATTGCCCGGATCGCGCACTTCGTAGAGGGCGATCCAGATGCCGTCGCCGGTCTTGGTCAGGGCGTCCAGCGGTCGGTGCTGCTGGTGGAAGGAGGCGATCACGCTCTGCGCATTGTCCTTGTGGGTCACCTTCGACATCAGACGCTCAGGCGCCAGAACCACGCGCGCGCCGGCCGCGCTGGCGCGTTTGGCGAGGGCTGCCAGGTGTGGCCGCTCTGCCATGGTCGCCGTGATAACGAGCGTTTCTGCCTTCCAGCCTTGCGCCAGGCCCTGTTCGACGAGACGTGCGCCCTCGGCCAGGAACAGGCCCGTTTCGCTACGGCCCTTTTTTCTTTCCAGGCTTTTCAATGACTTGATAAGCGGATTGGACGGGCTCGTAATGGTCTCGATAGGGTGGTTCATGGGGCGTCAGGCCTGCAGCGAAAGTCTTGCGATTAGGGGGTGAATAGGGCATCCCTGAAGGAAGGGAAGTGACTTCAGGGAGTAAGGCGGGGTCCCAATGAGGCTACTCGATCACCTGTTTGCACTTGTGTCTCTCGCCGGTCTCGTGGCGATGGGTTGGTGGGGCGTTTATCAGTCACCGCAGAATGCTGCAAATCTGCAAATGGAACTTCAGCAGAAAACCTCAGCGGCTTTGAAGGCCGCCGGGCATGACTGGGCTATCGTCACTATGGATGGTCAGCGCGCCATTCTCTCCGGCAAGGCCCCCTCAACGGATGCCGTGCGCGACGCCGCGCTGACCATTCTCACGGCAGACGGGCCGGGCGGGCTGATCTTCGGCGGCGTCACGCAGGTCGAGAGTGTCGCTGATGACGCGCCGCCGGTCTCACCTTTCGTTTGGCATGTCGAGAAAACGCCTGAGGGCACGCTAGTGCTGTCGGGCCATGTGCCCTCGCGTGCGATCCGGAAGGCACTGCTCGCCGAGGCGCAGGCTGTCGCGGCAGGCGCGCCAGTGGAAGACCATATGCAGTTTGCCTCGGGCGCGCCTGTGGGCAACTGGCAGGGCATTGCGCGCCTCGGCCTGCAACAGCTGGGGAGCCTGGATTCAGGCGATGTAACACTTGAGGATACGCGCCTGCGCGTGAATGGCGTGGCGAGTGACAAGGCCGTGCGTGAGGCCGTTAAGACGGAAATTGCCAATATTGCCGCGCCCTTCCAGGGGCAGCCTCTGGTGCGCGGCGCCTCGCTCTGGCTGGCGCGAATATCCGATGCGGGCCTGCTCTTGAAAGGCAACGTGTCCAGCGAATCCGAGCGCCGGGAAATCCTGACGCTGGCCAAAAAGCATTATCAGGGGAAGGTGGTGGACGAGATGGCCATTGCCGACCAGGTGTATGGTGGCTGGATGGAAGGCGTGCGGCGGGGACTGCCGCAGTTCGTGCAATTTCAGAGCGGCGAAATGGATTTCGATCCGGATGGGGCCGGTTTCCTGATCCTCGGGCAGGCGCGGCCCAGCACGCTGGCCTACCTGAAACAGGATGTGGCAAGCCTGACCGCCCCTTATGCAGCAGAGATCAGGGCTGTCAGTCGTCTGCCAGCCCCGCCTGATGTCACGCCTGCCGCGACGCCTGTCGAGACATGCCAGCGCCTCGTGGACGCCTCTGTGGCTTCCGGGAATATAAGCTTTGCAGAGGGCGTCGCTGAGCCGCAGCGAACAAGCGGGCCCGTCCTGGATGCCTTGGCGGCCTCTGTTGCGGCCTGCGACCCCGCGCTCAGCTTCAGCATCAATGGCCGTTCGGAGGCCGGAAACCCCAAACCTGCAGATGTTGCACTGGGCAAGGCCCGAGCTGTGACGCTTGTGGCGTTTCTTGAGGCAACCGGGGTGGATGCGGGGCGTTTGTCTGCGATTGGCTATGGCCCCAGCGCTGCGGAGCAGGCTATTGATTCAGCTGACGCCGGGGCAGACAGCCGGACAATCGAGATCACAGTACTGGAACGGAGCGAATAATGGCCTGGCTTCTGACGCACATGTGGATAGCGCTTGCAGGCGTCGGCCTGTTCAGCCTGCTCTTTGGCTGGTCCATGCGTGGCATCCTGCTTGTCGGCAAGCTGCGGACCGCGCGCGTTGACCGCGATATTGCCCGCACCGAGCTGGATCAGGCCAAGGCTGAAATCGAAGGGCTCTATGCGGCCCAGCGTAACACAGTGCCTGGCAGCGTTGCGCCAGCAACGATCGCCGATCCGTCCCTGCGGGCCGAGCTGAACGTGCGCGAGAAACGGCTGTCGGAACTGTCCGCTGAACTCTCCAAGTCCAAAGCGGAGCTGCAAGCGCTGAAATCCGGTGCCGGGCGCAGCGCGGCACCCGTTGCGCCAAAAATGGCCAGCGACCAGACCGAGCCTAGTCTCCTGTGGCGCAACCGTCATCTTGAGAGCCGCGTGCAGCACCTGGAAGCGTCGCTGCATGAGCAGGCTTCAGCCCCGGTTCAGGCTGCCAGCGTGCCAGTTGCCGCTGCTGTTGCGACTGAGGCCGCTGTCGATCAGGCCGAAGTGGACAAGCTGAAATGGCAGGCTGATTTCTTCAAACAGCGCGTCGAGACGCTTGAAGCAGAACTGGCAGCCCAGCCAGCGACTGAACCTGTAGCTGCTGCGGCGCCGATTGAAAGCGATGATGCGGGTGAGGAACTGGCCCGGCTGCGCTGGCGCAACCGCTTCCTTGAGGGACGTTTGGCTTATTTTGAGGGCGATGCGGCACCTGAGGAGACAGCGCAGCCCGAAGTCGCTGAGCTTGTCGATCTCGAGGTCGAGGCTGACGAAGCGCCGGAAGACGAAGACGACATGATGTCCGCGACGGATGCCATCCTTCAGGAGCTGGAAGAGGCGGATGCGGCGGCAGATGCTGAGGAAGAGAACGAATACGCCGACGAGGCAGACGCGCCTGAAGACGATGAGGACGACGCGTTCGAAGACGAGCTTGAGGCCGAGGATGAAGCCGATGAGCTGGAAGACGAAGACCTTGAGGACGACGCGCTGGAGGATGGCGACGAATACGAAGATAATGAGGACGCGCTGGAAGAGGACGACGACCTCGAGCTGGAAGATGACGCAGACATCGAGGACGAGGACGAGGCCGAAGCGGACGAAGAGTCCGATGAGGACGCCGAGGACGATGACAAATATGACGAGGAATCCGATGATGAGGACCTCGATGCGGACGACGAGGATGATTTTGAGTCAGACGACGAGGATGATGAAGACGCCTTAGAGGACGACGAGTCCGACGAAGATGATTCAGAAGAAGATGATGAATCTGACGAGGACGACGATGACCTTGAAGAGGATGACCTTGAAGAGGATGACCTCGAAGACGACGATTTCGAGGAAGATGACGCGGCCGAGTCTGATGACGAGGAAGAGTTCGACGAAGACGATGAAGGGGTCGACGAAGACGCTCTGGACGAGGCGGACGAGGAAGACGACGGCGAGTATGATGAAGAGTCAGACGATGACGCCGACGCGGAACGCGATGACGAAGACGGCGAGGCCGATGAGGAAGCTGAGGCTGACGAAATCCCCGCGGAGCGTCCGATTGCGCTCCCCAAGGCCGTCGCGGACTCGCCTGACGACCTGACAATCATTGGCGGCATCGGTCCGAAGATCCAGGAAGTGCTGAATGAACTCGGCATTTTCCATTATGACCAGATCGCCGCGTGGACGCCTGCGAACATCGCCTGGGTCGACAACCACCTGAATTTCTCGGGCCGCATTGCCCGCGAAGGCTGGGTGGAACAGGCCGCGATCCTGTCCGGTGATGTCGCCGAGGAATAGGCGCGCAGTTCAGGGTGCATTCATTCCCGAGCAGGCAGGTAGTAGGTCCTGGCGCTATTCTTGCGGCATTGCTTTTCAGCCCCCAGAGAGTAACCATGGCGCCAAAGGGTGAAGGAGTTTTATATGGTCGAACGCATCGATTTTGACGGCGAAATTCTCGCGAATGCGCCGCGTATCAACATGTCCCGACGGGCGATCATCTGCGGCATTGCGTCGGGCAGCGTGCTGCCCTTTGTGACCAGTTGCGCAACCAATCCGGCGACAGGTTCCAACCAGTTCATCCTGTTCGGCGAAGACCAGGTCGCCGGCATGGCGGCAACCGCCTGGACCGACATGAAGGCACAGGTGCCGGTGACGGCTAACTCCAGGCTCAAGAGCCGCGTGCTCAACGTGTGGAACCGTACCGTGCGCGGGGCAGGGCAGACGGGCTATGTCGACCCGAATGCCGATTGGGATGTCGCCGTGTTCGATACCGATGACGTCAACGCCTTCGTCATGCCCGGCAATCGGGTGGGCGTATATCGCGGCATTACCGAACTGACCGAGAATGATGACCAGCTTTCCTCCGTTCTGGGCCATGAGACGGGGCACGTCGTCGGCCGTCATGCTGCCGAGCGCCTGTCGATCACGACGGCTGCGCAGGCCGGCCTGATGCTGGGCCAGATCGCCATCACGCAATCGGAAACGCTCAGCAAGTATGGCACGGCCGTCGGCGCCCTGGGCGGAGCAGCAATGCAGTTTGGTGTCGTATTGCCCTACAGCCGTAAGCACGAATCCGAAGCCGACCGCCTCGGCGTCGATTACATGCACAATGCGGGCTATGATGTGAAACAGTCCGTCCGCCTGTGGGAACTCATGGCGGCGAATTCGGAAGGCCAGCGCCAGCCGGAATTCATGTCCACGCACCCGGATCCGCTCAACCGGGCCGCCGCGCTGAAGCAATATATCAACGCCAAGGGCTATGCCCTGATGTAGGCAAGGGCTTTAGCCGATACCTGACAAGCCCGGATGGCCAGCGCCGTCCGGGCTTTTCGCATCCCGGCTGCTTGACCTGTAGGTGTGATTGGGCCATACGCCCGCTTCTGCGGAAGGCCCGCCAGCCGGACCGCGGACCCTCGATACCAATCGGGGCGGATCGAAAGACCACCGCCCCCTCGTAACAATTGTGAGGACACAATGGCTAAGAAACTGCTGGGGCAGATCAAGCTCCAGATTCCCGCAGGCAAGGCAAACCCTTCGCCGCCCGTCGGCCCAGCGCTCGGTCAGCGCGGCATCAACATCATGGAATTCTGCAAGGCGTTCAACGCCAAGACGCAGAGCATGGAAGAAGGCCTGCCTATCCCGGTCGTCATCCAGTATTACCAGGATAAATCATTCACCTTCGTCACGAAGACCCCACCTGCCACGGTGTTGCTGAAGAAGGCTGCTGGCCTGAAGCTCGGCAAGAAACCGGCGTCCGGCTCGAAAAAGCCTGGCTATGACACGGTCGGCAAGGTCACCATGAAGCAGATCCGCGAAATCGCGGAAGCCAAAATGGAAGACCTCAACGCAAACGATCTCGATGCAGCATCCAAGATCATCGCAGGGTCCGCCCGCGCGATGGGCCTGACAGTGGTGGAGTAAGAACGATGGCGAAACCAGGAAAGCGCTCACGCGCAATCGCAGAAACGATTGACCGCGAAAAAGCCTACACAATCAGCGAGGCCGTCTCGGTGGTGAAGGGCAACGCGAAATCGAAATTCGACGAAACGATCGAGATTGCCGTCAATCTCGGCGTCGACCCCAAGTATGCTGACCAGATGGTCCGCGGCGTGGTCAACCTGCCAGCCGGCACGGGCAAGGACGTTCGCGTCGCCGTGTTCGCGAAGGATGCCAAGGCTGACGAAGCCAAGGCTGCTGGTGCGGACTTCGTTGGCGCAGAAGACCTTATGGAGAAAATCCAGGGCGGTTTCATGGACTTCGACCGTGTTATCGCGTCGCCGGACATGATGGCTATCGTCGGCCGTCTCGGTAAGGTCCTCGGCCCACGCGGCCTGATGCCTAACCCGAAAGTCGGCACGGTGACGCCAAACGTCGCCCAGGCTGTCAAAGACGCCAAAAGCGGCTCGGTTGAATTCCGCGTTGAAAAAGCCGGTATCATCCACGCAGGCGTCGGCAAGGCCAGCTTCGCCGAAGCTGACATTGAAAAGAACGTCAAGGCGTTCCTCGATGCGCTCGTCAAGGCGCGCCCAAGCGGCGCAAAAGGCACGTTTGTTCGCAAGATCTCGCTGTCCTCGACGATGGGCGCGGGCATCATGATCGATACAGCCGAAACCAAATAGGCTCGCTGCGGCGGCTAATTTGTTCGAAAATCAGAAAAGCCCGGTGCCAAAAGGCGCCGGGCTTTTTCCTGTCATCGCACTTTTTCTGGATTCAGGGGGTTGCGGGCCTTTGGATAAAGCGTTAACAGACCTCTCTTGACGGGAGATCACCGATGTGCATCGGCGGCCTCCCGTTTTCCTGTCCTAGACCATAGGTCACGTTTTCGGACGCGGTAAAGGCTTTTCAGCCACCTATGCAGACGGGGTGAGGCGTTGAAACGGTTCGGAAAAACAGGATTTCCTGTTTTGCTTTACCGGGCAGGCCAATCCCTGGGCAGGCGCTGGAAGGCCCTCGGGCCGGAAGGCGATTACCAGGGCGGCCGGATGGTCCGGGCGCCTCTACTGGAGACCCGCTATGGATAAAGCTGGAAAAACAGTGGCTCTCGACACGCTGAAAGGCGTGTTCGCCGAGTCCGGTGCTGTCATCGTGACGCACTATTCCGGAATGACCGTTGCGGAAATGTCAAAGCTGCGCGCCCTTCTTCGTAAGGATGGCGGTCAGCTTAAGGTGGTCAAGAACCGTCTGGCGAAAATTGCGCTCGACGGTCAAGGTGGCGACGATGCCCAAGCCCTGTTTCAGGGTCCTGTGGCAATTGCTTATGCTGCTGATCCGGTGTCGGCTGCGAAAGCAGCAGATGAATTTGCGAAAGACAATTCCAAGTTCATCATCATCGGCGGCGTCATGGGTGACGTGGTTCTGGATGCTTCCGGCGTTCAGGCTCTTGCGAAGCTTCCGTCTCTCGACCAGCTCCGTGGCAAAATTGTTGGCCTTCTGCAGGCACCGGCAACGAAAGTTGCAGGCGTCATTCAGGCTCCGGCCAGCCAGCTTGCCCGTGTGGTGTCGGCTTACGCGTCGAAAGACGCCGCCTAAGGCACCCGTTTTCGCAACCAATTGAACTTAACAACCGAACCAAACAGGAAATCACACAATGGCAAATCTCGAAAAGATTGTCGAAGATCTCTCCGCCCTGACTGTTCTCGAGGCCGCTGAGCTCGCAAAAATGCTTGAAGAAAAGTGGGGCGTTTCCGCCGCTGCGCCAGTGGCTGTTGCTGCTGCCGGTGGTGCTGCTGCTCCTGCTGCCGCTGCTGAAGAGCAGACGGAATTCGACGTCGTCCTGACGTCGGCAGGCGACAAGAAAATCAACGTGATCAAGGTCGTCCGCGACGTTGTTCCCGCCCTCGGCCTGAAGGAAGCTAAGGACCTCGTCGAAGCTGCTCCTAAAGCCATCAAAGAAGGCGTCTCCAAAGCTGAAGCTGAAGAGATCAAGAAGAAGTTCGAAGACGTCGGCGCTACGATCGAAATCAAGTAGCGCTTGCTGCTTCAAAATCCGGACAGTGTTCGCGCGAGGCGCTGTTCTATCTAAAAGATGCGCGGCGGTCTCATTCAGAGGCCGCCGCGAACTCGCGTTCTGGTGATAAGGTCTGTGGCCATGTGGCCCGGACGGACAAAATTGGGATCCTGGGATGGCACTCTCCTTCACGGAAAAGAAACGTATCCGCAAGTCCTTCGGGCGCATTCCCGAAGCCATCGAAATGCCGAACCTGATCGAGGTTCAACGCGATTCTTACGAGAGCTTCCTTCAGATGCACACGCCGCGCGAGAAACGCACGGATGATGGCCTCGGAGGCGTTTTCAAGTCGGTATTCCCGATTACAGATTTTTCTGAGCGCGCGACGCTCGAATATGTGAACTACGAGTTCGAAACGCCGAAATTCGACGTTGAAGAGTGCATGCAGCGCGATCTGACCTATCAGGCGCCGCTCAAGGTACGTCTCCAGCTCGTCGTGTTCGACATTGACGAAGACACGGGCGCCCGCTCGGTCAAGGAAGTCAAAGAGCAGGAATGCTATCTCGGCGACATCCCGCTGATGACCGACAAGGGTACATTCGTCGTGAACGGCACCGAGCGCGTGATCGTCTCGCAGATGCACCGTTCGCCCGGCGTGTTCTTTGACCATGACAAGGGCAAGACCCATACGTCCGGCAAGCTGCTGTTCGCTGCCCGCATCATTCCTTACCGCGGTTCGTGGCTCGACTTCGAGTTCGACGCGAAGGACGTGCTCAACATCCGTATTGACCGTAAGCGCAAGCTTCCGGCGACAACGATGCTTTACGCGCTCGGCTATGACACCGAGCAGATCCTCGACCTTTTCTACACACACTCCATCTACCGGATGGACAAGCAGGGCTGGGTCACCGGCTTCCGCTCGGAAGCCTGGAAAGGCCTGAAGCCCGAGTTCGACCTCATCGACGCCAAGTCGAAAAAGGCCATTGCCGAAGCTGGCAAGAAAATCACCGCGCTGAAAGCCAAGCGTATCGCTGAAGCCGGTACGGACGAGATCCTGGTGCCTTCCGAAGCCCTCGTTGGCAAATTCCTGGCCCGCGATGTCGTGAACATGGAAACCGGCGAGATCTTCGGTGAAGCCGGCGACATGCTGGAAGAAGAAGTCATCGCCGAGATGCGCGAATACGGCATCAAGACGATCGAAGTCCTCGACATCGACGCGTCCGGCCGTGGCCCATGGCTGCGCAACACGCTGAAGGCTGACAAGAACGAAACCCGTTTCGAAGCGCTGTCGGACATCTATCGCGTCATGCGCCCAGGTGAGCCGCCAACGCAGGAAGCCGCTGACGCCCTTTTCGGCCAGCTCTTCTTCGATCCAGAGCGCTATGATCTCTCGGCTGTTGGCCGGGTGAAGATGAACATGCGCCTCTCCGTGGCCGTCAAAGGCTACGAGTCGGCTGCTGACGACATGCGCGTGCTGCGCAATGACGACATCATCGGCGTCATGAAGGTTATTCTCGACCTGAAGGACGGCAAGGGCGAAGTCGACGATATCGATAACCTCGGCAACCGCCGGGTCCGCTCGGTCGGCGAGCTGATGGAAAACAACTACCGTATCGGTCTCGTGCGCATGGAGCGCGCGATCAAGGAACGTATGGGATCGGTCGATATCGACACGGTCATGCCGCACGACCTGATCAACGCGAAGCCGGTTGTGGCGTCTGTGCGTGAATTCTTCGGCTCCTCGCAGCTGTCGCAGTTCATGGATCAGACCAACCCACTGTCGGAAATTACCCACAAGCGCCGTCTTTCAGCGCTTGGCCCAGGTGGTCTGACACGCGAACGTGCAGGCTTTGAAGTTCGCGACGTGCACCCGACCCACTATGGCCGGATTTGCCCGATCGAGACGCCGGAAGGCCCGAACATCGGTCTGATCAACTCGCTCGCCACGCATGCGCGCATCAACAAGTACGGCTTCATCGAAAGCCCGTACCGCAAGGTTGTGAACGGCAAGCAGACCGACGAGGTCGTCTATCTGTCGGCTATGGAAGAGTCGATCTACTCGATCGCCCAGGCCAACGCCTCGGTAAACGCCAAGGGTGAGTTGCAGAACGAATTCGTCAACGCCCGTGTGGCTGGCGAAGCGACCATGGTTTCCAAGGACGACATCCAGTTCATGGACGTCTCGCCGAAACAGGTTGTCTCGGTTGCTGCGTCGCTCATCCCGTTCCTTGAAAATGATGACGCCAACCGCGCCCTCATGGGATCGAACATGCAACGCCAGGCGGTTCCGCTGGTCCAGTCCGAAGCGCCGTTCGTCGGCACGGGTATGGAATCCATCGTGGCCCGTGACAGCCGCGCCGCTATCATCGCCCGTCGGGCTGGTGTGGTCGAGCAGGTTGACGCGCTGCGTATCGTGGTTCGTGCTACCGAAGATCTCGAAGGCTCCAAGTCGGGCGTCGACATCTATCGTCTGGCCAAGTTCCGCCGTTCGAACCAAAACAGCTGCATCAACCAGCGTCCGATCGTCAAAGTGGGCGACACGGTTTCGAAGAACGACATCATCGCGGACGGTCCTTCGACCGATCTCGGTGAGCTGGCCCTCGGCCGCAACGTGCTCGTCGCGTTCATGCCGTGGAACGGCTACAACTTCGAGGACTCGATCCTGATCTCCGAGCGTATCGTGAAGGATGACGTGTTCACGTCGATCCATATCGAGGAATTCGAGATCGCGGCACGCGACACCAAGCTTGGCCCTGAAGAGATCACACGCGACATTCCGAACGTCGGCGAGGAAGCCCTGCGCAACCTCGACGAAGCCGGTATCGTTGCTGTGGGCGCTGAAGTGAAAGCTGGCGACATTCTCGTCGGCAAGGTCACGCCGAAGGGCGAAAGCCCGATGACGCCGGAAGAGAAACTCCTCCGCGCCATCTTCGGTGAAAAAGCGTCCGATGTACGTGATACGTCGCTGCGTGTGCCTCCGGGCGACGCCGGTACGGTTGTGGATGTCCGCATCTTCAACCGCCACGGCATCGACAAGGACCAGCGCGCGCTTCAGATTGAACGCGAGCAGATTGAACAGCTGCAGGAAGACAAGGAAGACGAACAGTCGATCCTCGAGCGCAACACGTATGCGCGTCTTGCGGACCTGCTGACCGGCAAGGAAGCCGTTGCGGGGCCGAAAGGCTTCAAGGCTGGCAAGATTGCGGCCGACGCGCTTGAAGAACTGAGCGAGAGCCAGTGGTGGGATATCGCCCTGAAGTCTGAAAAGGCCCAGTCCGATCTCGATGCCCTGCGCGCCCAGTTCGATGCGTCGATCCACGAGCTTGATGCCCGTTTCAACGACAAGGTCGACAAGGTCCAGCGCGGCGACGACCTGCCTCCGGGCGTGATGAAAGTCGTCAAAGTGTTCCTGGCCGTGAAGCGTAAGCTTCAGCCGGGTGACAAGATGGCTGGCCGTCACGGCAACAAGGGTGTGATCTCCAAGATCAACCCGAGCGAAGACATGCCGTTCCTCGAAGACGGTACGCCTGTCGACATCGTTCTGAACCCGCTCGGCGTGCCTTCGCGCATGAACGTCGGTCAGATCCTTGAAACCCACACAGGCTGGGCCTGCCGCGGTCTGGGCCGGATCATCGACCAGGCTCTGGAGGAATTCCACCAGAAGCACGACATGGACGCCCTTCGTAAAGCGGTTGCCTACGCCTATGGCGAAGAGCAGGAGCTTCCGGAAACCGACGGCGAGATCGTCGAGCTGGCCGGCAACCTGCGTAACGGCGTTCCGATTGCCACGCCAGTGTTTGATGGTGCCCGCGAAAGCGACATCAATGACCTGCTGACACGTGCCGGTCTCGACACGTCGGGCCAGGTGAAAATGTTCGACGGTCGTACCGGCGTTCAGTTCTCGCGTCCTGTCACGGTCGGGTACAAGTACCTGCTCAAGCTTCACCACCTCGTGGACGAGAAAATCCACGCGCGTTCGACCGGTCCTTACTCGCTCGTTACCCAGCAGCCGCTGGGCGGCAAGGCACAGTTCGGCGGCCAGCGCTTCGGGGAGATGGAAGTCTGGGCGCTCGAAGCCTATGGCGCAGCCTACACGCTGCAGGAAATGCTGACTGTGAAGTCGGATGATACTGCAGGCCGTGCGAAGATCTACGAATCGATCGTCCGTGGCGACGATTCCTTCGAGGCTGGCATCCCGGAAAGCTTCAACGTGCTGATCAAGGAAATGCGCTCGCTCGGCCTCAACGTGGAGCTGATCGAAGAAGACAACGGCGAAATCGAGGACGAAGAGTCCACGGTTGCTGCCGAGTAGACAGTAAACGAAATATCGGGATGCCCCTGGAAACGAGAAACGTTTCACGGGGCATCCCATTCGATACGAAATTTCATGAGGGCAGGGGCCCTTTCGCCCCGACAACATCGCCCACCCAAGGAGCAGACACCCATGCGCCAGGACGTCGCCAGCATTTTCAACCCGAATACGCCCGCCCCGACTTTCGAGGCGATCCGCATTTCGATCGCAAGCCCGGAGAAGATCCGCTCGTGGTCGTCAGGCGAGATCAAGAAGCCTGAAACCATCAACTACCGGACGTTCAAGCCCGAGCGCGACGGCCTTTTCTGCGCCCGCATCTTCGGCCCGGTGAAAGACTATGAGTGCCTTTGCGGTAAGTACAAGCGCATCAAGTATCGCGGCATCGTCTGCGAGAAATGCGGCGTTGAAGTCACCCTCGCACGCGTCCGCCGCGAGCGCATGGGCCACATCGACCTGGCCGCTCCTGTCGCGCACATCTGGTTCCTGAAGTCGCTTCCGTCCCGGATTTCGACGCTCGTCGACATGGCGCTGAAAGACGTGGAGCGTGTGCTCTACTTCGAAAGCTATGTCGTCATTGAGCCGGGCCTCACGGAACTGGAGCCCAAGCAGCTCCTGACCGAAGAAGAATACATGGATGCACAGGACCGTCTGGGTGAAGACGCGTTCACAGCCATGATCGGGGCCGAAGCCATCCGCGAGATCCTCCGCAACCTCGACCTGCCAACGCTGGCCGAGACGCTGCGCGATGACCTGCGCGATTCCACGTCGGAACTGAAAACCAAGAAGGCTTCCAAGCGCCTCAAGGTGGTTGAGTCCTTCCTCCAGTCGCGCGCCAAGCCCGAGTGGATGATCCTGACGGTCGTTCCTGTGATCCCGCCGGACCTGCGCCCGCTGGTTCCGCTGGACGGCGGCCGCTTTGCGACGTCCGACCTCAACGACCTCTATCGCCGCGTGATCAACCGGAACAACCGACTGAAGCGCCTTATGGAGCTTCGCGCACCGGACATCATCATCCGCAACGAGAAGCGTATGCTTCAGGAGTCGGTTGACGCCCTGTTCGACAACGGCCGTCGCGGCCGCACGATCACGGGCACCAACAAGCGTCCGCTGAAGTCGATCTCCGACATGCTCAAGGGCAAGCAGGGGCGCTTCCGTCAGAACCTTCTTGGCAAACGCGTCGACTATTCCGGCCGTTCAGTCATCGTGGTGGGCCCGAACCTGAAGCTGCACGAGTGCGGCCTTCCGAAGAAGATGGCGCTCGAGCTGTTCAAGCCGTTCATCTATGCGCGTCTCGACGCCAAGGGCCTGGCCGGTACGGTCAAGGCTGCCAAGAAACTGGTCGAGAAAGAGAAGCCGGAAGTTTGGGATATCCTCGACGAGGTTATCCGCGAGCACCCGATCCTGCTCAACCGCGCTCCGACGCTTCACCGCCTCGGCATCCAGGCGTTCGAACCGAAACTGATCGAAGGCAAGGCGATCCAGCTTCACCCGCTGGTCTGCGCCGCGTTCAACGCTGACTTCGACGGCGACCAGATGGCCGTTCACGTGCCGCTGAGCCTAGAGGCCCAGCTGGAATGCCGCGTGCTCATGATGTCGACCAACAACATCCTGTCGCCTGCCAACGGCAAGCCAATCATCGTGCCGTCGCAGGATATCATCCTCGGCCTCTACTACCTCTCGCTCGATCGCGATGAGGAAGTGGGCAATGGCATGATGTTCACGGACCTCGCCGAAATCGAGCAGGCGCTGGACAACGGCTTCATCTCGCTGCACTCGAAAATCAAGGCGATGTACGAAGGCGTCGACGATGAAGGCAAACCATGGCGCCGTGTGATCGACACGACACCGGGCCGCTTCATGGTTGCCAACATCCTGCCGCGCTTCAAGGGCATCCAGCCTGACATGGTCAACCTGACGCTGACCAAGAAGGCCATCGGCCGGATCATCGACGATGTCTATCGTCTGTGCGGTCAGAAGGCGACGGTGATCTTCTGCGATCAGATGATGGGTCTCGGCTTCAAGGAAGCTGCGAAAGCGGGCATCTCGTTCGGCAAGGATGACATGGTCATTCCGGAAGCGAAGAAGAAGCTCGTCGAAGCGACCAAGGAACAGGTGTCCGAATACGAACGCCAGTATGCCGACGGTCTCATCACGCGTGGCGAGAAGTACAACAAGGTTGTCGACGCCTGGTCCACATGTACGGACAAGGTTGCTGACGCCATGATGGAATCCGCTTCCAAGGCCCAGGTGGCCAAGGGCGACCGTAAGGCTCAGGTCAACTCGATCTACATGATGGCCGACTCCGGTGCACGTGGTTCAAAGAACCAGATGAAGCAGCTCGCCGGTATGCGGGGTCTTATGGCCAAGCCGTCGGGTGAAATCATCGAGACGCCGATCATCTCGAACTTCAAGGAAGGTCTGACCGTTCTTGAATACTTCAACTCGACCCACGGTGCCCGTAAGGGTCTTGCCGATACGGCTCTGAAAACGGCGAACTCGGGCTACCTGACCCGCCGCCTTGTTGACGTCGCCCAGGACTGCATCATCAACGAAGATGATTGTGGCACTGAAAAAGGCATCGACATCTCGGCCGTCATGGAAGGTGCTGATGTCACCGTTTCGCTGGGCGAGCGCCTGCTCGGCCGTGTTACGGCTGAGGATGTCAAAGGTGCGGACGGCACGCTGGTCGCGCCTGCGAATACCTATATCGACGAAGACCTGGCCGAGATCATCGAGAATGCTGGTGTTGACGTGGTCAAGGCCCGTTCGGCCCTGACATGTGAAGCCCGCAACGGTATCTGCGTCCAGTGCTACGGACGTGACCTTGCCCGCGGCACGGTCGTGAACCGCGGTGAAGCGGTCGGCGTTATCGCGGCCCAGTCGATCGGTGAACCGGGTACTCAGCTGACGATGCGTACGTTCCACATCGGTGGCGCAGCGCAGGTGGCCGACCAGTCGTCCATCGAAGCGAGTTTCGAAGGTACCGTCCGGTTCACGGATGGCGAGTATGTGACCCGCAAGGACAAGAACATCATTGTTGTTGGCCGCCGCATGCAGGTCGAGATCGTCGATGCCGACGGTCGTACACGCCAGTCGTTCCGTCCGGCCTACGGCACGCGCCTCATGGTCAAGGACAAGGCGAAGGTTTCGCCCGGCATGCCGCTGGCAGACTGGGATCCGTTTGCCCAGCCGATCGTGTCGGAAGTGGCCGGCGAAGCCAAACTGATCGACGTGATCGACGGCGTCTCCGTCCGTGAAGAAACCGATGAAGCGACGGGCATCTCGTCACGCGTTGTGATCGACTGGCGTTCGGCCTCGAAAGCGGCCGACATCAAGCCGTCGATCCAGGTCATCGACAAGAACGGCAAGCCCGTCAAACTGCCTAACGGCTCTGATGCTGTCTATCTCCTCTCGGTAGGCGCTATCCTGTCCGTCGCCGATGGTGACAAGATCGAAGCTGGTGACACGCTCGCACGTGTTGCAACAGGTGGTGCGAAGACACGGGACATCACGGGTGGTCTGCCACGCGTGGCCGAACTGTTCGAAGCGCGCCGTCCTAAGGACCACGCCATTATCGCGGAAGTCGATGGCAAGGTCCTTTACGGCCGTGACTACAAGAACAAGCGCCGCGTCTCGATCGTGCCGATCGAGGAAGGTCGCGACCAGATCGATTACCTCGTTCCGAAGGGCAAGCACCTTGCCGTTCAGGATGGTGACTTCATCAAGCGTGGTGAATACCTGATGGACGGTAACCCGGCGCCGCAGGACATCCTGTCGACGCTTGGTGTCGAGGCCCTTGCCAATTACCTCATCGACGAAGTGCAGAAGGTCTATCGCCTGCAGGGCGTGCCGATCAACGACAAGCACATCGAAGTGATCGTTCGCCAGATGCTGCAGAAGGTCGAAATCGTGGACGGTGGCGATACGCCATTCATCGTCGGCGAGCATATCGACCTGATCGACTTCGAGGACGCCAATGAAGTGGTCCGCAAGTCCCGTAAAAAGGACCAGCGCGAGGCAACTGCCAACCCGCTTCTGCTCGGTATCACCAAGGCCTCGCTCCAGACCCGCAGCTTCATCTCTGCTGCGTCGTTCCAGGAGACGACCCGGGTGCTCACCGAAGCGGCTATCCAGGGCAAGATCGATACGCTGGACGGCCTCAAGGAGAACGTCATCGTTGGCCGTCTCATCCCGGCCGGTACGGGCGGTGGTATCCGTCAGTTCCGCCGTGTTGCGGCCGAGCGCGACCTGAAGCTGAAGGCCAAGCGCGCTGCTGCGATGGCCAAGGCCCAGGAGGAAGCGGCAAATCTCGCGATGGCGGCCCTTCCGGCACCTGCTGCCGAGCCTGCGGACGAATAGTCCGGTCGATACGGCTCTTGATACAAATGAGAAAGCCTGCCAGCTTTGGCAGGCTTTCTTGCTTTCAGGGACAGGCGTTAGATGGAACGAAACGATATAATCGGCGCGGCATGTGCCGTGGTTGCGATTGGAATCATTGCGTTTCTATCGCTGGACAGCTGGAGCATTGCCGATTGCCGGACCGTTCTGAGAGAAGCGGAATTTCAGCGGGCAGGGGTGCTGGAACCGGATGCTGCGGCTGATCTGGCGGCATTCCGCGCCCAGCTTGAAGGCGGCACAGCGGGCCCTGAGGCGGCTGCCTGCGTCGACAGGATTGGCCTGCCGTTCTAGAGGGCCGCATTCAGGCCTAATATTGCTGCGGTCTGGCGGCATGCGACCCTTGACGCCAGCGCCTGAGAGGCTTAAACGCCACCCATTGTCAGAGAGGCAGCTGGGCTTTTGCCCTTTCGCCGTACCGGTTCAGGAATGATCCGGCCAATCTGACCCCCAAGTTTTCAGCCGTCCCGGAAGCTGCAATGGCATTCGGGGCATCATTTCGTTACCGGCCCATCGGGCCATGAGTTCAGAAGAGACAGAAGGCCCGAATGCCCACAATTCAACAGCTTATTCGTAATCCGCGTTCGCCAAAGCCGACGCGCACCAAGACGCCGGCTCTCAAAGCCTGCCCACAACGCCGCGGTGTTTGCACGCGCGTCTATACAACGACCCCGAAGAAGCCGAACTCGGCGCTTCGTAAAGTGGCAAAAGTGCGTCTCACCTCCGGGTTCGAATCGCTGTGCTACATCCCGGGTGAAGGCCACAACCTGCAGGAGCACTCGGTTGTGCTTATCCGCGGCGGCCGCGTGAAAGACCTTCCGGGCGTCCGTTACCACATCATCCGCGGCGCGCTGGACACCCAGCCCGTCAAGAACCGTAAACAACGCCGTTCGCATTACGGCGCGAAGAAACCGAAATAAGAGGGCCGCTCAATGTCTCGTCGTCACAGTGCAGAGAAGCGTCAGGTCCTCGCGGATCCGAAATTCAAAGACATCGTCGTCACCAAGTTCATGAACCAAATCATGCGCGATGGTAAGAAGTCGGTTGCCGAGCGTATCGTCTATGGTGCCTTCGACCTCGTCGAAACGCGCGCCAAGAAAAACCCAGTCGAGGTTTTCCACGCTGCGCTTGAGGCCGTTGCGCCTTCCGTCGAAGTGCGTTCGCGCCGCGTCGGTGGTGCCACGTACCAGGTGCCGGTTGAAGTTCGTACGGAGCGCCGTCAGGCTCTCGCCATCCGCTGGCTGTCGGCTGCTGCCGCAGGCCGCAACGAAAATACTATGCGTGAGCGTCTTGCAGGCGAACTGATGGACGCCAGCCAGGGCCGCGGCAACGCAGTCAAGAAACGCGAAGACACGCACCGCATGGCGGACGCCAACAAGGCCTTCGCACACTACCGCTGGTAATCAGCACTGGAATTTCATGGCAACTGAGGGTAACGCGCCCGTCAGTTGCCACAATTTCCTCCCGGAAAGCAGACACGAAGGTTTACCCACATGGCCCGCGAATACACGCTGGATCGCTATCGTAACTTTGGCATCATGGCACACATTGATGCCGGCAAAACTACGACCACTGAGCGCATCCTTTACTACACCGGCAAGTCGCACAAGATCGGCGAAGTGCATGATGGCGCCGCGACCATGGACTGGATGGAGCAGGAGCAGGAGCGTGGCATCACGATCACGTCCGCTGCGACCACCACTTTCTGGGAACGCACAGAAGACGGCTCCACGCCGCTCTCTGACAAATACCGTTTCAACATCATCGACACCCCTGGGCACGTCGACTTCACGATCGAAGTCGAGCGCTCGCTGGCCGTTCTCGACGGCGCTGTTTGCGTTCTCGACGCGAACGCCGGTGTTGAGCCGCAGACAGAAACCGTGTGGCGTCAGGCTGACCGCTACAAGGTTCCGCGCATCGTGTTCGTCAACAAGATGGACAAGATCGGCGCTGACTTCTTCAACTGCGTCCACATGATCAAGGATCGTACGGGCGCCACGCCTGCGCCGATCCAGCTGCCAATTGGTTCCGAAACCGAACTGGCGGGTCACGTTGACCTCGTCACGATGCAGGAATGGGTCTGGGAAGGCGACGATCTGGGCGCTTCGTGGATCCTCAAACCGATCCGTGACAGCCTCAAGGCCAAGGCCGAAGAGATGCGCGCCACGCTGGTCGAGCTTGCTGTCGAGCAGGACGATGACGCAATGGAAGCCTTCCTCGAAGGCAACGAGCCAGACGTGCCAACCCTGCGCAAGCTGATCCGCAAGGGTACGCTGTCCATGGCGTTCGTGCCGGTTCTTTGCGGCTCGGCCTTCAAGAACAAGGGCGTGCAGCCGATGCTGAACGCTGTGATCGACTATCTTCCGGGCCCGCTCGACGTGCCGCCTTACTTCGGCTTCCTGCCGGGTGATGAGGAAGAAGTTCGTAACATCGAACGCCGCGCTGATGACAGCCAGCCGTTCTCGGGCCTTGCCTTCAAGATCATGAACGATCCCTACATGGGCACGCTGACCTTCACACGTATCTATTCCGGTACGCTGTCGAAAGGCGATGCGTTCATGAACTCGACCAAGGGCAAGAAAGAGCGCGTCGGCCGCATGGTCATGATGCACTCCAACAAGCAGGACGAGATCACGGAAGCCTTCGCGGGCGACATCGTGGCCCTCGCTGGCCTCAAGGAAACGACAACGGGTGACACGGTCTGTGATCCGAACAAGCCCGTCGTTCTCGAAACAATGACGTTCCCCGATCCGGTTATCGAGATCGCCGTCGAGCCGAAGTCGAAAGCTGACCAGGAAAAAATGTCGGTTGGCCTCCAGCGCCTCGCGGCAGAGGATCCATCCTTCCGCGTCGAAACCGATTTCGAATCCGGTCAGACGATCATGAAGGGTATGGGCGAACTTCACCTCGACATCCTGATCGACCGCCTGAAGCGCGAGTTCAAGGTTGAAGCGAACATCGGCCAGCCGATGGTTGCCTATCGTGAAAAGCTCGGCCGTGCGGCCGAGATTGATTTCACGCACAAGAAACAGTCCGGTGGTACCGGCCAGTTCGCGCGCATCAAGCTGCAGTTCGAGCCTCTCGAAGCTGGTTCGGGCTTCGTGTTCGAAAGCTCGATCGTCGGTGGCGCCGTTCCGAAGGAATACGTTCCCGGTGTGGAAAAAGGCCTCAACATGGCCAAGGAAAACGGTCTTCTGGCCGGTTACCCGGTCACCGACTTCAAGGCCGTGCTGGTTGACGGCGCATTCCACGACGTTGACTCCTCTGTCCTCGCTTTCGAAATCGCCGCCCGCGGCGCATTCCGCGAGCTGAAAGGCAAAGGCGATCCGCGCCTGATGGAGCCGATCATGAAAGTGGAAGTTGTCACGCCGGAAGACTATATGGGCGACGTGATCGGCGACCTGAACTCCCGTCGTGGCCAGATCCAGGGCTCGGAACCACGTGGTAACGCCGTGGCGATCAACGCTCTGGTCCCGCTGGTGAACATGTTCGGATACGTTTCGAACCTGCGCGGCATGTCGCAAGGGCGAGCGCAGTTCACGATGATCTTCGCTCACTATGACGAAGTTCCGCGTGCCGAAGCACAGAAAATCATTCAGGAAGTCGCAGGTTCCTGATCCATCCCCGACCGGTGAGCCGGTCTTTTGAATTTAGAATGAAGGAGAGGCCCGATGGGCAAGGCAAAGTTTGAACGCAACAAGCCGCACGTGAACATCGGCACGATTGGACACGTTGACCACGGCAAGACGACGCTGACGGCGGCCATTTCGATGGTGCTTGC
>Ga0181375_1000031_pt1 | contig 107693 bp, 104 predicted proteins | sample LowvirmetaG_FD_130090 | JGI IMG/M metagenome (GOLD analysis project Ga0181375, IMG submission 130090) | Marine viral communities from the Subarctic Pacific Ocean - Lowphox_11 viral metaG | ecosystem: Environmental > Aquatic > Marine > Oceanic | place: Subarctic Pacific Ocean | collected... | reverse complement strand
TCATGACCGCCCGTGCCCAACCGAACGAGCTGGAAGAACTGCGCGGCATCGGCGCGACAGAGGTGATCAGCAAACCCTTTGATCCCATGTCGCTCGCCGACCAGATCAAGGCAGCCATCGCCTAAAACGCATTTAACTTTATGATACCTTAACCGCAGTGGCACCATTGCGGTTCTATTGGTGTGTCTCAGTCGTCAAGCTGTAGCCGTCATTCTAGTACAAGCCGTTGATCTCAAGCGGTAGGCGTTTGACCTTACGCTCTTTCAACAGGCTGCGCGGTGGTTCTGCGGCGTCTGCCTTGCGAACGCGTTGGTACTGGCGGTTGGCCACGGCCTGCGCTTTGTGCTGGCTGTCGATCACAGTGGGGCGCAGGAAGACGAACAGGGTTCGGCGTGTCGAGTCCTCTGATCTTGAACGGAATAGCCCGCCGATCAAGGGCGCGTCACCAAGACCGGGGACCTTGCCTTTGGCATTGCGCGAGTCATCGGTGATCAGCCCGCCGAGCACGATTGTACCACCGTCTTGCGCCTGAACGGTGGTTTCAATCAGGCGACGGTTGGTGACCAGATCCACGGCCCCTTCGACATTGGCGTTCACGAGGCTGGACACCTCTTGCGAGATATCAAGCCGCACGATGCCATTCGACGTTACACGGGGCAGAACCTGCATTGTGATCCCAACATCACGCCGTTCGATTGTCGTGAAAGGCGTCGCGGTATTGCCGTCGGTGGCGAAAGACCCTGTGCGGAACGGTACGTTCTGTCCCACGACAATTGTCGCGGCCTTGTTGTCGGTTGTGGTGATCGATGGGGTGGAAAGGAGGTTCGCCTGTGTGGATTGCGACAGGGCCTGAACCAAAATGCCAAAGTTGTCTGAACCCGCGCCCAATGTCAGACCGCTGGCCAGACCAGAGGCCTGAGACACACCCAACGCCCCCAGAACATTGCCCAAGGAGCTGCCGCCGGTGCCAAAGGATGTCGCTGCGAAGCCGCCGTTGGGAATATTCGACCCTAGCCCCAGCTGCGTTCCCAACCGTTCTGCAACCTCGCCGGAAACTTCGACGATTGCGGCTTCGATCATGACTTGGCGTGGCCGTTTGTCGAGCGCACCAATCAGGCTCGTGGCCTCTTGGATCTGGCTTTCGGTGCCGCGGATCACGATGGAATTGGTTTCGGTGGAAGCTTGCACCGATACCTCGGACGCAGGACCAGTGGGCGCGACGGGCGTTTCGCCATCCACAGCTTCAGCGACGGGATTCACAATGTCTGTGCCCCCTTGCAGCGTGTTCGATACGATCTCTGCCACGACCTCGGCATCGCCGTATTTCAGCGCATAAAGGTGGGTGCGTTTGCGCGCTTGGGGGTTTCTGCGCGGCGCGACATCAAGATCGCGGGCGAGTTGACGGATTTGGCTAATGTCACGTTCGTCACCTCGTACCAGCAGCACGTTAGAGGCTGCATCAACAGAAATACGCGCCCCTGTCCCAGAGGTGCCCAACACCTCGTCCATCGCCTGAGCAACGGTTGTGGCTTCGGCGTAGGTGAAACGAATAACCTCTGTGCGCTGGTCCTGAGGGGTGTCAAAGGTGCGGGCGATATTGACGATACGGTCCACGTTGGCCTGAGTATCGGTAATGATGACGGCATTCGGATCGGTCAGCGCCTCGATATATCCGTTTGCAGCCACCAAGGGGCGCAGCACGCGCACCGCTTCGGCGGAGGGAAGGCGTTCAAGGGGGACAAGTTTGGTAACAACGTCCTGATCCCCCGCGCGCCCGCCCGGTGGAATGGTTCCCCCTTTAGAGACGGATTGCGTTTCAGGGACGATCTCCCAGACGACGCCGCTTTCAACCGCAACAAACCCGCGCACGCGCAGCATTGACTGGAACAGCGACCAAACGCCTGCTTGGGTCAGTTGTTTTGATGAAATGACCGTCACGCTGCCGGTTAGGTTCGGGTCGATGATCAAGGTCCGTTGGGTAATCTCGGATACCTGTTCAGCCAGCACCGAGATTTCGGCATTGCGCAGGTTCACGATGAATTCGGCTTTGCTGTCATCCAGCGCGATGGTCTGCGCCGACATAGGGGCCGCCAACAGGCTGACAATCAGCGCGAGAACCGTCGCCAGCTTATACATGAAGGATGTCCATACTCATTACCTCAGCGGAAACGTCAGCAAGATTGCTTTGCCGTTCCTAAAAACCTCAAGTCGCGCAATACCTGATGCGGCGACTTCATCGTAAAGCTCTTTGTCACGCGCCAGATCTCCGACGGTCTGGCCATTAAGGCTTGTTATCACATCACCGGGTTTCAACCCAGCTAAAGTAACGCCGATATTTGGATCCTCTTTCACCCTGTAACCATTTTCCACCACTTCGACGCCAACCGTATCCATGGCCGCCTGCGGGTTGTTGCTGATCCGGTCCCGCCATAGGTCGATGTATTCCTGTGTCGTTTCAGCGGGAGGAGCCTCGCGTAGGTCGATGGACCCGTTGCCGGGCACAATGGCTGCGGCAAGGCGCGCAAGGGGGTCGGCGGATTCCTTCGGTTCAGGCGAAGGGTCGGATGCCGTCGCTGTGCCAGTCCCTGCCTGATCGTCGATCAAGCCGTCGAAGCCGATAACGTGCAGGCCCGTCTCTGTGCGCAGGGTGATTGTATCGGCATTGATTGCCACCAGTTCAGCAGATTGAACGGTTTCGCCAAGCCGGTATGTGGAAGTGGTGCCTGACACCAGAACAAAGGCGCGGGATTGGGTGGGGTCGCCATCCAGCAGGACACCGCGCAGGGCCACATCCAACCTGACCGTCGATGCCGCGGGTTGCGCCTTTGGCAGCGCGGCAGCTTGGCCGAAGGGAGCGAGCGTCGTGATCGCCTCGGTATCGCGTTGGTTCATCTGCGCGGTTTGTGGGGCGCTTGCCGCGACCTGCTGGGGCATGACGGCGGTATGCCCTTGCAGGTGCCAGCCTGTTCGAATGCCAGCCAAGGCCAGTGATACCAGCAAGACAACTCCAATTGCGACGGTCAGCGCCCAAAGACGCGCGGCGGTCATGGGCGTGCATCCGTGCGGGCGATGTAGCCGGTCAATGAGACAAGTGTGGCGTCTGGCCCTGCGGCCGTGTCGGCAACGGACGCGGTCACGGATTGCAGACCCGACCCGGTTAGGGCGCGTGCACGCAGGGTAACCGACCAGTTGATATCAAGGGCGCGGGTCCATTGGTCTTGCGTCGGCACGCCCAAGGTCGTCGCAGCCAACGCGTTTTCAGCAACCCAGCGGGCCACCAGACGGTCTGACAATCCGTGCACCCGTGCGGCATGTCGTTCAACCCCGACCAGCAAGGTGACCGACCCCACAGCAAGCACTGCGAGCGCGACCAGCGTTTCGATGAGGGTAAACCCCGCTTGAGAAACGCGCGTGTCGGTCATTGGGTTTGCTGCCCTACCTGTGCGGTTGCGCCATCGAAAATGATGGTGCGACCTTGGGCGCCCGACGCCAGCCTAAGGGACACGATACCCGTGGGGGGTGGCAGAAGCGCGGGCGTAATTGCAAAAGTACCCCTTTGCGCGCCTGTGGTATCGGACAGTGTTGCCCCTCGGTCGAGCGTATGTGACACGGACAGCGACGCGTCGGTTGCGGTGTGCCACGCATCGTCTTTCCACGTTTCGAAGCGGTATGCCTCCGATTGCCAGATCACCCTATAGGTTTCACCGGCGACAAGGCTCCGGTCGGCGACGTTGGTCAACCGCGCCGCCAATAGGGTGGCTTCTTGTTCCAAAGTGCGTGTGTTTGCCCCAGAGGGCAGCGCATAGCTGACGATCCCTGCACCGATACCGATCAGCGCCAGCACCACCAGTATTTCGATCAGGGTCACGCCACTGTCGTCTGCGCGCTTTCGGGGCGTGAAGGCAGGCATAGGCGTTGTGCGTGCAGGCCTAACCATTTGTCGCGGTCGCAAGTGCGATATCGGCGTTTACACCTTCACCACCGGGCTGGCCGTCGGCCCCCAGACTGATGAGGTCGAAATTGCCATTCTGCCCCGGTGAGCGATAGACGTAATCTCCGCCCCAAGGGTCCTGGGGCATGATGCCCAGATATCCGCCCGAAGCCCAGCTTACGGGCTCCGGCGGCACAGTGGGGCGGGTGACCAGCGCCTGAAGCCCCTGTGCCGATGTCGGATAAACGCGATTGTCCAGCCGGTACAGTTCAAGCGCGCCGGCAATTGACCGCATATCTGTCTGTGCGACGGTAACCCGCGCTTCGTCTGGGCGGCCGATAACATTGGGCACAATCATGGCCGCGACCACAGCGATGATAACCAGAACGACCATCATCTCAATCAGGGTCACGCCGGCATCAGGCGCCCGTTGCCGTTTGGCTTTACTGCCTACATACTGTCGCAGACTACGTAAGTAGAACATGGTGAAACTATCCCTCTGGTTACACGTGTGTTGTATATCACCACAAACATCGCGCAAGGCTGCTCAGAGCATCTAGTCACGGTGAACCATAACATAGAATGACTTTGTGAAAAGGTTAAAAGACAAAATATTTCAGAATGTTAGCGCTTCTTTCGCAATGGGAGATGCGTCCAGTTCGGCTGTCGAAACACCCGTTGTAGAGGGTGAGAACGCAGAGCGTCGTGTAGTTTTTGACCACTTGATCGCGAAAGACAGCGCCGCCGGTGTCGCTGTCATTCCTGCAGAGCTGGTTCATCTGCATCATGTGCAACTGCCCATACGCGGTGCGCGGCAACGCCTGGCGGCGCTTCCGTTTGCGTTGGAAGACTTTGTAGCGCAAGGCCTGGCCAGTACGCATTTCGCGATCTGCGGCACCGACGCGGAGGGATCGGTTCTGGCTGCGGTTCTGAAGACGGACACTCTTGAACGGTACCTGGCTGACGCTGCGGATCGCGCTTTAGTGCCCGAGCAGGTCTTGCTGCCGCCCCCTGCGCCGGGCCCGGACGGGGCGATGACATGGCGCACCTATCGTTCAGATGATCGCGTTCTGGTGCGGCTTTCAGATGGGACGGGGTTCGCGGTGACCAGTGATATGTTGCTGGCGGTGTGGCAATTGGCAGGTGAACCCGCGATCGAAAACCTGGCATCGGCCTTGCCGACAGCTATTGCCTATAAGGACCAAGGCGGCACAGGTGTGACCCCCGCCCCGATCCTGTGGGGGGCAGACCTGCGCCAAGGGGTGTATCGTCCGACACGCGGGTTTGCCCGACCCTTGAAGTGGCTTGCCGCCTGTCTGGTCTTGGCCGGGATCGGCCACCTTACGCTCGCCGCGCTTGATGCGACTGCGCAGCGCCGGATTGCAGATGACTTGCGCGCGAAGGCCGCGGTGGCGTTGACCGCCAAGCTGCCCGGTGCATCCCCCGATGATCCGCCAGCCCTTGTGATGCGCCGGTTGTCAGATGCGAACAGGCCGCAGGGGGGATCGGGTTTCCTGCCTGTGATGGATCGCGTGGCAAGCGCATTACAGGCACAAGGCGACGCGGTGCAATTCCAAGAGCTGACTTGGTCTAACGGTGCGCTGCGCCTGACTGTAGAGGCCGCGAACCTTGATACAATACAGCAAGCGCAATCCCGTCTGGATGAGGCGGGGCTCCAAGTTTCTGCGGGGTCGGCGACAGCCAGCGACGGTGCAGCCCGCTCTGAGTTGACGGTGCGCCCATGAAGCTGTTGTCCCGCCTGAACCCGCGCGAACGGATGCTGGTGCTGACTGGCGGTGCGGTCTTGTTGTTTTATGGCCTATGGACGTTCGTCTGGCTACCGACCGTGTCCGAGCGCGCTTTGCAGACGGATCGGATTGCGCGCTATCTGGCTGTAACACAGATTGCGTTGACGGCGGATGATGCCGTGCCTGTCGCCGTGCGATCGCCGAACGCCGCGATCCCTTTGGCACCTCGCATCACCCAAAGCGCCGAGGGCGCTGGCATCCCCTTGGCGCGCCTCGACCCCGAAGGCACAAGATTGCGGATCACGGTTGCAAAGGCGGGGTACAACGATTTGATCGAATGGATTGCCGCCTTAGAAGCGACGCAGAATGTGCGCGTTGTATCGGTGGAAATGTCGCGCGCGACCGAGCCCGGTCAAGTATCATTGCGGCTGCTGCTGGAGGATGCGGGATGACGGGACCGGTGCTTAGTTACAGTTTCGCCAAGACACACGGTGTTTTGTTGGACCCGTTGCAAGTTGATACTGCGCCGGTGTGCATGCATCTGCCCGATGCGCCCCTGCCTGCGTTGATCGAGGCGCAGCGTATCGCCGGTGCGCTGATCCGGTTTGAAGCCGTGGATGCGGCGACCTTCGATAAAGCGTTGTCAGCGTCCTATCGCGACAGCGCTGCCGAAGCGGCGCAAATGGCCGATGATGACAGCGATGACCTAAGCGCGCTTGCCGAAACAGCGGCATCTGTTGATGATCTACTTGACCAAAAAGACGACGCGCCGGTGGTTCGGCTGATCAATGCGTTGCTGTTGGAAGCGGTGAAAGACGGCGCATCCGACATCCACATCGAAGTTGAGGAAAAACGGCTTGTCGTACGGTTTCGTGTCGACGGGGTGTTGAGGGATGTGCTTGAACCACGCCGCGCGCTCGCGTCCCAACTGTCCAGCCGGCTTAAGGTGATGGGCAAGCTGGATATCGCGGAAAAGCGTCTGCCCCAAGACGGGCGTGTCAGTTTGCGCGTGGGCAGCTACGATCTAGATGTGCGGATTTCTACCTTGCCGTCGCAGTTTGGCGAACGTGTCGTTCTGCGCCTGCTGGATCGCGGCCAAACCCAGCTGGGCATTGCGCATCTTGGCATGTCAGAGCGGGACACGAACGCCTTTAACGAAATCGTCACGGCACCCGAAGGGTTGGTTCTGGTCACAGGCCCGACGGGATCGGGGAAAACCACATCGCTCTATGCCGCATTGGGTGCATTGAACGACCGTCAACGCAATATTTTGACGGTGGAGGACCCGATCGAATACTCGATGGCTGGGGTGGGCCAGATTCAGGTTAATTCAAAAACCGACATGACATTTGCCCGGGGGTTGCGGGCCATTTTGCGACAAGACCCCGATGTCATCATGGTCGGCGAAATCCGCGATGGCGAAACGGCCAAGATCGCAGTGGAAAGTGCGATGACCGGACACCTTGTTTTATCTACGCTGCACACGAACACGGCGATTGGCGCGGTGTCGCGCTTGATTGATATGGGGGTAGAGCGATTCTTGCTGGCCCCAATGATACGGGGATTGGTGGCGCAGCGTCTGGTGCGCAAGTTGTGCGCCGATTGCCGAGCACCCCATTCCGTGACCGAGACAGACGTGAGCCTGCTGGCAGGATCTTTGGCCGTGGGTGATCGCGTGTACGAGGCGAATGGGTGCGAGGCATGTGGCGGTACCGGCTATCGCGGCAGGCTGCCGCTTTATGAAATTGTTGTCGCGACCCAACGGCTTGAAGCGATGATCCACGAGGGGGCCTCTGAGGCGGCGTTGACGGCTGAAGCCCGCAGGACAGGGCCCGGTATTATGCAGGACGGCGCCCAGAAGATCGGCGCCGGACTTACCACGGTGCAAGAAGTCGCCAGAGCCGTACGAGACGATATTTTAGCAGGGGAGCGCTGATCATGCCTGCGTTTTCCTATCGCGCTGTCAATCCGGCAGGAAAGCAGACGAAAGGGCTGATCGAAGCCGCAAGCCTTGCAGCGGCCCGTGCAGACTTGCGCAAACGCAATCTTTTGCCGTTATCGGTCGATGCTACAACACGCGGCGCTGCGGGGACGGGCCGCGGGCGGGCACACCGGCTTGGACTGAAGAAACAGGTGTTGGTGACGCGGCAACTGGCCACACTGATCGGGGCGCAGGTACGGATCGAAGACGCGCTGAAGATCGTGGCAGACCAGATCAAAGGAGCGAAAGATGCATCACTTTTGTTGAACTTGCGTGCCGCGATTACCGACGGGCGCAGCTTTGCCGACAGCCTTGAAGACGTGCCGGGCAGCTTTGATGAATATTACCGCTCGTCGGTGCGGGCAGGCGAGAGTGCGGGCAAATTACCCCAAGTGATGGAGCATCTGGCCGCCCACATCGAGGATCGCAGCCGCAACCGTCAAAGCCTACAGTTGGCGTTGATCTACCCGGCTCTGTTGGCGTTGGTATCGCTTGGCGTGATTATGGCGCTGCTGGTTTTTGTCGTGCCGGACATCGTCCGCGTCTTCACGGCACGGGGGGCCGAATTACCCGCATTGACCCGTGGTCTGATCGCGGTTTCCGATTGGATGCAGCGTTGGGGGGCTGCGTCGGCAGGGGGGATTGCTGCGCTTATAATCGGCGGGCTTGCGCTGTTGCGCCAACCTGCGGCGCGGCTTGGCTGGGACCGATGGATTTTGCGCGCGCCGATTATCAGCCCGCTGGTGCTGCGTCTGAATTCGGCGCAGTTTTCCGGCACATTGGCGACCCTGGTGCAATCGGGTGTACCACTGTCGGAGGCGTTGTCCGCAGCGGCGGGCACGGTGCCGAACCGGTTCATTCGCGCACGCGTCGCGCAGATCACCCAAGAGGTGAATGATGGTGCCGTGTTGTCCAAGTCGGTACTGGCGGCAGGTGTCTTCCCCCCGATGTTGGTCGCGATGATAGCAAGCGGGGAGGCAAGCGGTCGCTTGGGCGACAGTCTAGACCGCGCTGCAAACGATCAGGCTGCGTCTCTTAAGGCTTCGGTGACCGCGATCGTCGCACTGGTGGAGCCCGCGGTCTTGTTGGTGATGGGGGGCATTGTGATGCTGCTTGTCATGTCGATCCTGATGCCGATTGTGGGGCTGAATGCGTTGGCAGGGTGATCAGAAGGGCAGTTGCAACGCAATCGGGCCGCTGCTTGGTAGCTGGGGGAACACCTTTGATGCGGAGGGTTGGATCAAGATATCAAACACCCGTTTCCGGCGGATTTTGACGGTTGCCATCGGCGGCGCGTCTTTTGCAGACAGGGCGATTACCGCATCGTTCCCTTCGCTGCCCAACGTCATCACAAGCGGCGGCACATCAACCGTTTGGCCCGACTTTGAACAGCTGCCCTCTGGGGTGGACAAGCCACCCGAGGCAGCCGCACTGCGCCACCCCCAGCTAAAGGATACATCCGTGACGCGTGCGGTCATATCGCACTCCCACGCGCCTTCAATAAGCCCCGCCAAACCCGGCCCTGCGCGGCCTTGTGTATCGTGCAGGGCGATCCCGCGCGGACCGGTGGTTAGCGCGCCGGTGATGCGGGTATCGTTCCCTTCAAGTACATATCGGGTATCCAGATGAGGCACCCAAAGCACCGAAGCCGCGGTTTGCCAGCTCAGAACATACCCGCCCTCCAGCGTGGCGCGACCGCGACGAAGCGAGCCGTGAATATCAATAATCGTTGGTGCGAGATTGGTGTTTCGTGTAACAATACTGATCGGTGCTACGACGAAAATCATCCCTATCATTAGGAAAAGTATACAGCATGTCACAGCCGCCAAAACCAACCCGTACCGCAGACCATGCAAGCGTCCCGTCGCGCCGCCGCGTATTGTCAGGTCTTTCTGCGGCATCTGTTGTCTCCTTGGTTGGGGGATGCGGTGACGTGTCGTTTGGCAACGGTGGTGGTGGTCTGCGCGGCAATGACGGGCCGCAAAAATCCGTAATCATGCTACCGCTTTCCGGCACCTCAGCAGAGTTAGGGCAGACATTGCGCACCTCTGCAACCCTTGGCGGGGGGCCGGGTGTCGGGATCGAAATCGTCGATAGCGGATCGACACCTGAAACAGCGGTGGCCGCCGCCACGCGGGCGGTCGAGGCCGGGGCCAAGATGATCGTTGGGCCCGTGTTCAGCGCACAAGCCGAAGCGGTGGGAAAAGCAGTGCGCGTTCCCGTCGTGACCCTATCCAACAACGAAGCCTTGGCGGGCGGCGGCACGTTTGTGTTTGGTGTGACACCGGCGCAGTCCGCACAAGCGATCTTGTCAATTGCGGCGCAACGCAACCTCAGCGATGTCGCCGTCGTCGTGCCCTCGACCGCATTTGGTGCACAATCGGCAGAGGCCGCGCGGAGGGTGGGCCGCGCCCTGGGGCTGAATATACGTCCCGAAACGGTTCAGGCCGGCAGCGCAGGTCTATTGGCCGCCCTCAGTCAGGGGGGGAAACTGCCCGACGCGGTCTATCTGCCCGTTGCAGACGCGACGTTGGCCCCTTCTGCCGAAGCATTGCGCGGTCGGGGGATACAGCTGTTGGGGTCGACCCAATGGTCCACGCTGGACCTATCGGACCGTCCGGCATTTCGCGAGGCTTGGTTTGCGGCCCCTGATCCACTGCGCTTTGCAGCGTTTAACGATGCGTTTACCGAGGCGGGCGGCACCAGTGGTGGGATCATCAGCGGACTGGCATTTGATGCCGTCGAATTGCTGCGGGTGCTTGGCCAGCAAAGGCAGCTCTCTGCCAAGGGGTTGACCCGCACGGAAGGGTTCACCGGCGTCGTCGGGCCATATCGGTTCGAACGTTCTGGCCTGTGCGAACGCGGGCTTGGCGTTCTTAAGGTGGGTTCCGGTGATTTCAGCCTGATCGGCAGCACCTCTGTATGAACGCCAAACGCGCCGGCGATGCAGGGCTGAGCCTGATCGAAGTGCTGGTGTCGCTGGCGATATTCGCTGTGATCGGGGTTGCAGGGCTGACTGTTTTGGACACGGTGGCCCGAACGGGTGAAAATACCGAAGGACGACTTGAACGATTGGCCGACATTGATAGGGCCTTCTTGGTGATCCGCCGCGATCTGGCGCAGATTGCGCCTATTGGCGTGACCCTGACGGACGGCAGATTGTCTTTTGCGCGCGCATATGGCGAGAGAACCCGAAGCATCGCCTATTTCCTCGAGGACGAAACATTGGTCCGGCAGGTCAAAACGGGCACAGGAACAGGCCCTGTCGATCAGCGGCTGTTGGTTGGGGTGTCTGCGTTGGGATGGCGGCTCATGGGACGGGGGCAACGGTGGCATGACGTATGGCCGCCGAACGCGAGCGCCACGGTTGGCGCGCCGGTGGCCGCTGAATTGGCGATAGATGTCTGGCAACGGCAAGGCGTACGCCCCGCAACGGTAACGCGCTTGATGGTTTTGCCAGCAGGGCAAAGCCAGTGACACGCCGCAAGTCAGACGAAGGCGTGGTCTTGATCAACGTCCTTGTGGTGCTTGCCATCGCAGGGGGTCTGATGATGCTGTTGATCACCAGCCAAGAAGCTGCGCTGGATCGCGTGTCCCGCGCATCGGACGCAGCCACCGCCGAGCAGATTGCGATGGGTGCCGAGGCGTCTGTCGTGGATGCGCTGCGCCGCGATCTAGATACAGGGCCAGACACAGACCATTTCAGCGAACCTTGGGCGCGGTCCGTGATCCAGGAAGAAGTGGCTTTGGCCACAGGACGGTTTTCGGTTGGCGTCACCGATCTGCAGGCGAAATTCGATATCAATCAACTGGCGCAGGTGACCCTAGGCACGCAGGAGTTCGCAAAACGGTTGATGGTGGCCCTAAACCAACCGCCAGAGACAGTTACCCAGATCGTGCGTATTCTAAGCGTGTTAGAGCGCGTGAATGCACTGGATGACCTTGCGAGTTTTGGCGTATCTCCTGTAACACTGGATGCCTTGGCACCCTATGTGACTGCATTGCCGGTCGCCGGTGCGATCAACCTGAATGCGGTGGACCCGTTTTTGTTGACCGTCATGTTGCAGAATAGAAGTCAGGCTTTGCAACTGGTGCGCTTGCGCGAGGCACAGGGTTTTCTGACGCTGGATGATCTTGCCACAGTCGGCGCGCTGCGTCCCCAAAACAGCGGCTTTACCTCGAACGCCTATCTAGTGGATGTGACGGCGCAGGCCGGACGCGCAGAGATTGCAATGCAAAGCCTGATACTGCGTCGGAACAAGTTAGGGGTCAAAGCGGTCGAGATTGTGCAGCGCAGGTTTATCTATTTAGAGCCGGACTCGTCAGAAGACGCAAGATAGGTCGAACGCAAAACGGCCCTCCGAGAAACGGAGGGCCGTCGGTGGTTTATTCAGATCACCCCTTAAGGGTTAAAGGGATCCGTGGTGAAGCTGACCGCGGCAAGATCGACGTCTTGTGCGTCGACGGGTTCGCCTGTCGCACCGTCCGCGTTGAACGCCGCAAGGAAGCTGGCACCCAATTGCTGGATACCGGTCAGCCCAATGCCCGAACTGCCACAAGCCGCAAGAAAGACAGCTGTGCCAAGAAACGCTGATTTAGATCTTAGTTTCATGTGTTGTCCTCCTTATTCGTTGGTTGCGCCGGGCAGTGGGGTGTTCAGGTAAGGGAACACGGCCTGCATCTCAGCAGAACTGATAGGTGCGCCGTCGATGAACGGTTGATCGCCAACCGGTGCATCGGATTCTTCGCACAGACCCAGATTGATAAAGTCGCTTTCAGTATCTTCCTCAGCGCCATCAACACCCAGTTCTGCCCCTAGTGGTACGGGGTGGCACAGGGCACCCATGACGACGCGCAGGGCGATGTCTACGGTATCGTCACCGGGGCGACGGCCGTTCGGAAAGCCTGCAAGGTCTTCACCGACAACGCCAAACGGGCTTTGCTCTGCTTGAGCTGTGGGGGCAATCGCAGTGTTAAGGCGCATCATTTCAGACGCCGTTACAGTTGCCTGCTGGTTCAGACCGGGAAAGCCGGTCAGGAACGCGGTGACAAGGTCGTTGCGCGGGAAATTTGAAGGCGCAATATTGTCGTCGGCCCCCAAAGCTTCACGGAACAGGATGTCGATCAGTGCAGGCAGTGTCGGGTTGGTCACGTAAGTCGCCAGAGCACTGTCTTGTGTCGGCTGCGCGGCATTGAACAGGTCTTTGTCAGGTAGACCGATCACCAGTTCGTTCACCAAAGGCGCGGACAGACGCGATTGTTGCACGAAAGCACCGCCATACTTGGAGGTCTCTGCGTAGGTCGGCGATGGGTCTTCGACTTCGGCTTGGGGCAGGCTGGCTGTTGTCCATGCGCCGATGACACCGTTACCGTCCCCGGTGAGGCAGGTAATTGGCACTTCGACGGCCAGTGAGGTGACGTTGAACCGGTCCACCAGATCGTCGTTAGAGCGGTCATTCGGGATCGACCCTTCAAGGGGGACAAGGTTCACAAGGTCGAAAACTTCGCCCAGGTTCACAGCAAAGGCTTCTTCGCGCTGACCAACGAACACTTTGCCCGGCATGTCGCAGCCCGGAATAGTCATCGTATGAATAAAGCTGTTTGCGTATGTTTCGTAGTCCGGCAACGTCTTCTCGCCGATATAGTCCAGCGGTTTGGCAAATGTCTCGCCGTTCGAACCGGTTACCGCCGCACGCTTACCGGACCTGCGGTCGCCTGTGATGTGGGTCAGCGTGTAGCTTTCGATCTCGTTCAAAGGATCGGCAGCGGCACCAGTGATCTGACCGGCTGTCCGCAGCGGAATAGCAACCGTCGCATCGCCAATTTCGAGGGCAATGCCCGCCCCGTCATTAGCCAGTTCGTTGTCAAAGTTGAACTGGAAGGTAATGTCTTCAACGGCGTCACCGTCGTTGTCGATGTGGATTTCATAGATCGCGTCGGGATCCATGGTGAAATAGTTCGGTCCGCCATACGGAGCCTGCAATGGCTGGTAGTTGGCGATGAAGGTCACATAGTCCGGGCGCCCTGTTTCGTAGCTGCGGAACATGTAGAAATCTGACGCATCAACCTTTGGCTGTTCGGTGATGCCAGGCGCTTCCCGGTGGGATGACGCTGTTGCAGATGACGCGACCAGCGCAGCGGCGCTGACTGTCATTGCAAGCTTTGTGGCACTTTTGTAAAAAGTCATTCGTTACTCCCTAATTTTATTGTCCACCGCACATACGGCGATCGCTTATTGACGGTACTTTGAATAATACCTTTCTTAGGCACGTGGCGGTTCCCCGCTTAGTTTCGAGAAAAAGCAAGATTTCGCCGCATCTTTTATAAGGACATGGGATTGCTGATTATTATTATTGCGACATCTGCCCTTGCCGCAGTTCTTGCGAGGCTCGCATGGGTTGATCTCAGGACTTTCCGTTTGCCAAATATCTACACGGTTCCTCTGATCGGGGCGGGTCTCGTCTTGGCGCTGGTGACCGATCGGATCTCGATTGGGGCGTCGGTGGCTGGTGCCTTGACCGGCTTCGGACTGTTCTGGGCGATCGGTCAGTTCTATTTCTTTCGCCATGGCCAGGAGGGGTTGGGCTTGGGCGATGCAAAGCTTTTCGCGGCTACCGGTAGTTGGCTTGGTGTTGGGTTGCTGCCATATGTGTTGCTCGTCGCCAGCCTTGGCGGCTTGGTCTATGCGCTGATTACCCGTCGTAACCCGGATCGCAGAGTCGCCTTTGGCCCATGGCTCGCTTGCGCATTTATGGTTGTGTGGATTGTGTCCGCGGGCGGGGTCTTGTTGCCAGAATAACGCGGTTCCATCGCTGGCGGGCAGGGGGTTCACTCCGCCGCGTCTTGCGTAGGTGCTGGCGTTTGCGGCTTGTGTGCTCAGGATTTCCGGCTCCGACGAGAGAACGGGTGCAAACAGGCCCGTTAGGCGGGTTGGATCGTTGGCAGTAAAAAATGGCTGGACGCGTAATCGCGCAAGATGGTGTAGTTGCCGGTCCAATTACCCTAATTAATAGCAATCAGAACATCACGGATCAACGCCACTGCGAAACTGCGTTCCACCTCTACGTACCGCTGTGCAAACACGGGCGTACCAAGCGTTATGCCCGCAACAAGCACCGCGCAGAAAATGCGCGGTGTGAGCGATAGCTGAACCGCGACTCCTATAGCCTTTGAGGGTAGGGATGTTGGCCCATCTCCTCCATCATTTTTTCATGGAAGCCCTCCGCAGGTGTTTTCCATCCTAAGCATTTGCGGGGCGTGTTGTTGAGTTGGTCACAGATCTGCTTAATATCATGGTCTGTCATTCCCCTGATGTCACGCTTGCGAGGCAGCCATCTTCGGGCGCGGCGGTTGGTGTTCTCGACGGTGCCTTTTTGCCATGGCGAGGAGGGATCGCAGAACCAGGTTTGCGTCCCGATCTCGGCTTGTAAATGGGGCCAACTGACGAACTCTGAACCACGGTCAAAAGTGATCGATCGGCGGGCGATCATGGGCAGATCTTTGATGGCCTTCATGATCTTTCCCCTCTCGGCAGATTGCTGCGCAATCGCCTGCCGGGCAGAGCATAACCGGTTTGGTACGCTTATTCGGGTTCTTGAGAATGACAGTGAACCGACTAACGCGCTCCACTAGCGAAGTTACATTTGTTTGGCCTCCTTTCTGTTCAAACAGCATCAAATCAGCCTCCCAATGGCCAAACTGACGACGGTGAGCGACGTCGTCCGGACGAAACAAGATACTGACATCACGGTCAAACTTGGGCTTCTGACGTTTGCGTGCACGGCGGGGAGTGCGGTTCTTCCGGTGTAAAGGCAGGTACCACCAAAGCTCCTGATCCATGCCTTCCTTGGAGTAGATGTAGCGATAAATCGTCTCTTGGCAGACCCGCAATTTATCAACCTCATAGATCATCCGATTGCCGATCTGTTCAGGCGTCCAACCTTGTTTGATGCGCTCGATCACACGCTTGCACAGATTAGGATGTCGGATCAGTTTGCGTTGCGTAGAACGGCGTTTCTGCGCCTGCTGGTGCGCGGCCATGCCAAAATATCCCGCATACTTTTTGGGAAAGGCATCATCTGCCCAAAAGTTGCATTTAATCTCGCGAATGATCGTCGACTTGTGCCGTTTCAGAACGCGAGCCATTTCAGCGACAGGGACCTTTACAAGCCACCAGTCTTCAATCCTGCGGCGCTCCTGATATGAAAGTTGTGTGTAATCCGTTCCCAAGCGATATTCCTCCTGTTAGATAACTCATTGTTTTCTAATAGGAGTCGCACTTCAAAATAGCGCGCGCCGACTACAAATGTGTGATCGTATAATTAGGGTTATGTAATTATAGACCCACATACACCCGTATCTAGCCCAGCTGAATACCATCTTGCGGCTATTGGTATGCCTCGAATATGCCCCCTTGATTCACACGAAAAAGCCATGGGCATTGTTACAAGATCAAAGCTTTCCGCTGCGCTGGCGTAAAACGGGCGGTGGCTGGATCGACAGTGTAGTCTTTGGTGAAAGCATCGAGATCGCGCGCGATACGGGCGATGAAAACCTCTAACTCAGTGCCGTGTCGAATCTGGCATGCTGGCGGATGTGCCTCGCATGGTGTGGACCTATGGGCGTATTAGCAGAACGCCCAATCCGTTACCTACGGGGCTACCTGCCTTAGCTCGCAAATCTCGAAACACATTAGTCTAAACCGACAGATATTGATCCCGAATTTCCGGCTGCGATTGCAGCGCGGCGAGCGTGCCGACGAATTTCTGTGTGCCGTGTTCGATGATCACCACGCCATCGGCGACCGCTTGCGCGAAATGCAGGTTCTGTTCGGACAGTAGCACCGTCAGCCCCTCTGCCTTGAGTTGCAGGATCACGCGGGCCATCTGTTCGACGATCACCGGCGCGATGCCTTCGGAGGGTTCGTCCAGCAGGATGAACGCGGGGTTGCCCATTAGGGTGCGGGCGATGGTCAGCATCTGCTGCTCGCCCCCCGACAGCGCCTTGCCGCGGTTGTGACGGCGTTCGGCGAGGTTGGGGAAGAGGTCGAAAACCATGTCCTCGGTCCAGGTGGTGCAGCCGTCGCGGGGGGGCTGGCGGCCGACCTCCAGGTTTTCCAGCACGGTAAGCTGGGTGAAAATCCGGCGTTCCTCGGGGACATAGCCCAGACCGTTGCGCGCGACCTTGTGGCTGGGCCAGCCGGTGATGTCCTGGCCCTGATAGATGATCTTGCCCTGCCGTGGCCGCACCAGCTGCATGATGGATTTCATCGTCGTGGTCTTGCCTGCACCATTGCGCCCCAGCAGGGCGACGACAGTGCCGCGATCCACGGTAAAGTTCAGGTCATTCAGCACCTGCGCCTTGCCGTAGAATGAATTGACGCCGTTCACCTCAAGCATGGGCATCCTCCTGCGCTTTGAACAGGGTGCCGCCGCCCAGATAGACCTCTTGCACCTGCGGGTTGTTGCGGATCTCGTCAACGGTGCCGTCGGCGATCAGCTGGCCACGGTTCAGCACCATGATGCGGTGCGAATGGGCAAAGACCACGTCCATGTCATGTTCGGTAAACAACACGCTGATGCCCCGTTGCTCCAAAATATCGGCGGTCAGCTGCATCAGCGCGATCCGTTCACGCGGGGCCATGCCAGCGGTGGGTTCATCCATCAGCAGCAGGATCGGGTCATTGGCCAGCGCCACGGCGAGCTCCAGCCGTTTGAGGTCACCATACGCAAGCACCGCGCAGTGGCGTTCGGACTGGTCAGCCATGCCCACGGTATCAAGCAGCGCCAGCGCCTCGTCGCGGTAGAGTTTATGGGCGAAAGTGGTCAGGGAATAGAGCCGCTTGTGATGCGACATCAGCGCCATCTGCACGTTCTCGACCACGGTCATCGAGGCATAGGTCGCGGTGATCTGGAACGTCCGCCCCACCCCCATGCGCCAGATCTTGCGCGGTTGCATGCCCGCGATGTTCTTGCCCATCAGCTGCACGGTGCCCGACGACGGCTTGAGCTGTCCCATCAGCATATTGAAACAGGTGCTTTTGCCCGCGCCATTGGGGCCGATCAGCGCCAGCAGCTCTCCCTTGGCAAGGTCAAAGCTCACGTCATCCACCGCCTTGATGGCACCGAAATTGCGGGACAGGTTGCGCACAGACAGGATCGGGCTCATTTCGCGTCCTCCGGTGTTTTCAGCAGGCCAATGCGTTCGCCCGCCTTGCGCAGCGATCCGACGATACCTTCGGGGCCAAGGATCACGACAAAGATGATCAGCAGGCCCAAGGCGAGGCGCCAATATTCAAAGCGGGTCAGATAGTCTTTGACGCCCTCAAAGAAGGCCCCGCCGACCCAGCCGCCCGACAGGGTCTTCACCCCGCCCAGAAACACCACGATCAGCGCGTCGAAACTGCGGGCGGTTTCAAGCTCGTTCGGGAAGATGCTGCCCTTGGAGAAGACGAACAAGCCGCCCGCGAGCCCCGCCATGATGCCCGCAAAGGTAAAGGCGACCCACTGGATGCGTTTGGTGTTGATCCCCATCGCCTCGGCTTGTCGCGCACTGTCGCGGGCCGCGCGCATGGCATAGCCAAAGGGCGCATGCGCAGCTTGGCGCAGCAGCAGGATGCCCCCGATGCAGAAGACAAAAGCGAGGTAGTAATAGACATCATTGTCCGACGCCCAATCGGACGGCCAGATGTTGACCAGCCCGTCGTCGCCCCCCGTCACATCACCCCACTGGAACGCGAGGCTCCAGAGCAGTTGCCCGAAGGCGAGCGTAAGCATGGCGAAGTAGACACCGGTGGACCGCAGGCAGACCCAGCCGATCACCACGGCGGCCAGCCCCGCGCAGATCGGTGCCAGCACCAGCGCCAGCTCCATCGGGGTGTCGGCATAGGTCACAAACAGCGCCGCGGCATAGGCCCCCCCGCCAAAGAAGGCCGCATGGCCAAAGCTGACCAGCCCGCCCTGCCCCAGCATGAAATGCAGCGAGGCGGCAAAAAGACAGAAGATCATGATGTCGGTCACCAGCACCACGGCGAAATTCCCGCCGTATAACGGCAGCAGCGCAAGGATGAACAGCCCCGCCATCACCAGCAAGCGCATCCGATTGCCCGCGGGCTTGATCGGGCGCTCCGGCTCTCCGGTCTGGCCGTGCTCGCCCGCGATCTCCTCTTTCCCGAGCAAGCCGAAGGGGCGGAACATCAGGACGATCACCATGACGACAAACATCAGAACAAGCGTCGACTGCGGCGCATAGGTCACGCCAAACACATTCAGGACCGAGATGATCACCGCCGCCAGATAGGCCCCCGGCAGCGACCCCATGCCCCCGATGACCACGACCACAAAGACCGCACCAATGATGCTGAAATCCATCAGCAGATCGGCACCACCCTTGGGCAGTTGCAACGCGCCGCCAAGCCCTGCAAGCGCACAGCCCAGAAAGAAGACGCCCGTGAACAGCCACGCCTGATTGACCCCAAGGGCACCGACCATCTCGCGGTCTTGCGTCGCGGCGCGTACCAAGGTGCCGACACGGGTTTTCGTGATCAGATACCACAGGGCGATGGCGACGAAGGGCGTGATGATGATCAGCGCGATGTCATATTGCGGCACGGGTTCCCCCATGATGCGGATCACCCCTTTCAGCCCCGGCGCGCGCGGGCCCAGCAGATCTTGCGGGCCCCAGATCATCAGCGCCAGATCCTGAATGACAAGGATCACGCCAAAGGTCGCGACCAGTTGGAACAGTTCAGGCGCGCTATAGACAGGGCGCAGCACGCAGATCTCGACGATCACCCCGATCAGCCCGACAATCAGCCCCGCCAGCAGGATCGCACCCCAGAAGCCGACCATGCCCGGCAGCACCTGCATCAGCGAATAGCCGACATAAGCCCCCAGCATATAGAACGACCCATGGGCAAAATTCACCACCCGCGTGACGCCAAAGATCAGCGACAGCCCAGAGGCAACCATGAAGAGCGCACCCGCATTGGCAAGCCCAGTCAGAATCTGTGCGATGAAAAGGCCCATGGGCACCTCTTGATGTTGGGGATGGGGTCAGATGCAGCCAAGGGGGCCTCCCCCCTTGGCTGCGGGTCCGGATTATTCTGCCGGACGCAGTTTCGACACATCTTCGTCAGACGGCAGGTAGTCGGCACCGTCCAGATAGGTCCAGTCGGTCATGACGCCCGCACCGTCCTTGAGCATGGTCTTCCCGACAAAGGCACCCATGGTGGCCTGATTGTCGATCTCGCGGAAAGTGATGTCGCCCACGGGCGTCGCCACATCCAGCCCTTCGAAGGCCATACGGATCGCGTCGCCTTCGGTCGATCCCGCCTTGCTGATCGCGGCCGCGATGCTTTGCGCGGTCATATACCCGACGAGAGACCCGAGCTTTGGCGTTTCGTCGAATTTCGCCTGATAGGCATCAACGAAAGGCTTGTTCGCGCCGTCTTCATCCGAGAAGTCATACCAGGGATACCCGGTCACCACCCAGCCTTCGGGGGCTTCGTCGGCCAGTGGTTCAAGGTATTCCGGCTCGCCCGAAAGCAGTCCATAGACCGTGCGCCCGTCGAACAGGCCACGGGTGGTGCCTTCGCGGACGAACTTGGCAAGGTCGGGGCCGAAGGTCACGTTATAGATCGCGTCCGGCTTGGACCGCTCCAGCGCCTGAACCTCGGCACCGGCGTCGATCTTGAACAGGGCGGGCCATTGCTCTCCGACGAATTCGACCTCGGGCTTCAGTTCGGTCAGCACTTCCTTAAAGGCGGCCACCGCGTCTTTGCCGTAGGCGTAGTTCGGCGCGATGGTCGCGTATTTCACGGCATCGGTCTTGGCAGCCTGTTCGGCCAGCATCGCGGCCTGCATATAGGTCGAGGTCCGCAGGCGGAAGGTCCAGGGGTTGCCTTGGCTCCAGGTCAGGGCATCGGCCAGCGGTTCGGCGGCGAGGTACACCCAGCCCTTTTCCGCCGCGACCGAGGAGATCGCCAGACCGACGTTCGACAAGATCGAACCGGTGATCATCACGGTGCCTTCGCTGGTCATCAGCTCTTCGGCGATTTTGATCGCTTCACCGGGGTCGCCCTGATCGTCGCGGAAGATAAATTCGAGCGGGCGGTCCAGCACACCGCCAGCGGCGTTGATTTCCTCGAGCGCCAGTTCGATGCCCTGTTTATACGGCTCGGCAAAGGCGGCGAGACGTTTGTAGTGGTTGATCTCTCCGATTTTGATCGGGTCGCCCGACTGCGCCGCTGCGGCAAAGCCGGTGACGCCAAGGGCAAAGGCGCCTATGACGCTGTTCAGGAATGTCTTTCTGTTCATGTGATGGTCCTCTCGTGTTGGGGTGTGCCGTCTGCTGCGGCTTTGCTTTTTATGGATCAATCATGCTGGACAAAGACCGGTGCGACGGGGTCGCCCAGATCGTCCGTCGCCTCTGCCTCGATCCGGTCGCGGATGCGTTTGCGGTAGACGTTGGGCGCTTTGTCGATAGCGATGCGGATGGGTCTGCGTTTTTGGGGGCGCTGTTCTTCTTGGTGGACGGCTTCCAAAATCGCCTTGTCCTCGGCAAATGCTACGCGGAACATCGCGTCCATTTGGTCCGACGCGGCGTCATCGCCAAGGGCGGTGTTGCGCAGGTGCATCCAGTGGTCGATCGTATAGTCCTCTGTCACGGGTGTGACGAAATGGAGCGCAAAGATACGCACGCCTTTGTTGCGCTGATCTTCGGGAAGTTCAAGCTTTGCATCAGACGACCCAAAGTCAATCACGGCGGTCGAGGGCATGTGCAGATAGTAATAATGCCAGCGGTCCACATTGCCGCTAAAGCCGCCGAATGCCTTGAAAAAGCCGATGGGTTCCGCGTCTCTCATCCAGCGCCATGCCACGATCACCTCGTCTGCGGTTTTGACATGCACGGGTACGTTTTCGGAGGCCGCATTGCCCAATGTCGTCGGATGGACAAAGCTGACATGCGCCGGATCCACAAGGTTTTCGGCAACGTTGAGGTAATTTGCGCGGATATGCAGCTTGTCCCCGTGGTGGACGTGCCACCCCTCCTGACCCAGCTCGGGCAAGTCAAAGGCCAGCGCGGGGTCGGCCTTGTCGGCGTCGCCCATCCAGATGAACACAATGCCGTGGCGTTCCAGCACCGGATAGCTGTCAACATAGGCGGATTTGGGCAGGTTCGATTGCCCCGGCACCCGCACGCAGGCCCCGTCCGCGCCAAAGGTCATACCGTGATAGCCGCATTGAATGGTGTCGCCGATGCGCTTGCCCTTGGACAGCGGCAGCAGCCGGTGCGGGCAGCGATCTTCGAGCACGGCGATCTGGCCATCGCTGGTGCGGTAGGCTACTAGGTTCTGCGCAAGCAATGTCAGCGGCACCAGCTCATCGCCAAAGTCGGTAGACCAACCCGCAACGTACCAAGCGTTTCTGACAAAGGACATCGGTTCACTCCTTGCTCTGCACAGCTTCATGAAGGACCAAAAAATTGTTAGCTGTCAAACAATTTCTTGCGCCCCATCTGATATAGACCCCAGATGGAAACCGTGGGATGATAGTGCCTAATCTATACGCATTGACCCAAGAGCACTGGATAAGAACCTTGGTTGAAACCACACAAGACCTGACCCTGACCGCAGACTATGCGTTGGAACAACAGATCGGGTTCAAGCTGCGCCTCGCGAACCAGCGCCACCTTGAGATCTTTAACCGGAGGATGCCGGATATCACGCCGACACAATTCGCCGTGCTGGCCAAGCTGCGCGACGAGGCGCGGATCAGCCAGAACCATCTGGGGCGTCTGGTCGGGATGGACGCGGCGACCACCAAAGGCGTGATCGACCGGTTGCGCAAAAAGGGGCTGGTCCATTCGACCCCGTCAAAGACCGACATGCGGCGGCTGGAGATTTCGCTGACCGACGAAGGCATCGCGGTGACCGCCAAGGCGATTGCCACTGCGCAGGAAATCTCGGCCGAGACGGTCGGCAACCTCACCCCGCGCGAAGTGGACCGGCTACTGGCCCTGCTCGAGAAACTATAGGCTCTAACGCAGGCCGTCCTTGCCTTCGGCCTCGGCATGGGTCAGCCCGCCGACACGGGGCAAGGGGCGCCCGGAATCTGTGACAGCCACGGCCACCAGTATCTCGCCCGCACGCGGCGCGTCGTTCAACCGCACCTCGATCCCGTCGAAATGGCTGCGCACATAGGCGGCGTCCTTGTGCCCCAAAGGCACGTCAAGCACCTGCCCCGGCCCGCCCATCTTTTTCGAAGACGGTACCAGTGCGGCCCCCTTTTCAACCGCGACCCGCAGCGGTGCGCCCAGTTTCGGGTGCAGGATGGCGGCGGCGTGTTCCAGCTCTCCCCCCTCGCCCACCATCGCGGCCTTGCCATAGCTTTCGGCCTGCGCAGGGGTGATCCCAAGGGCCGCAACACATTTATCGCCCAGCAATCCCCCCAGCTCTGCGCCGATGTCCATCAGCGGGGTCAGGTCCTGGGCATAAGAGCCTACAAAGGGGTTTTTGATCACGGCCACAGCAACGGCCTTGCGCGTGGGGGGCGATATCTGCTGCCCGACCTCGCGGTGAGTCTCTTCGACCCAAGTGGCGATTTTACGAATGTCGGCGCTCATCTCAGACCATCCTTTCCTTCGATATCCTTTGCATCCAACCCGCCCGCGCGGTTGTGGATACGGGCCCCTGTGGTCATCACAAGGATCACCGCCATTTCATCGGCGCGGGGGCTGTCGTTCAGGCCGACCTCGATTGAATCGAAATGGCTGCGGACATAAGAGGCATCGACATGGGTCACAGGCACATCCAGCCGCACCCCCGCCGCGCCAACCTTTTTCGTCGATGGCACAATCGCCTTCGATCCGCCCAATACATCGCGCATGGCATAGCCGCCGGGGGCGTGCCAGAGCGCACCGTGCTCCAACTCTCCGCCCGTGCCGACGATGCTGCCTTTGCCGTAGCCTTCGATCTGTGCCGCCTCGACCCCGAGCGCCGCCAGCAGCTTTTGCGCCATCGCGACCCCCAGCGGTTTGAGGTCTTCCATAAAGGGCTGGATGTCCTCGATATAAGAGCCTGCATAGGGGTTTTGGATCACAGCCATGACCGACCCGCGTTTCAGCGGCGTATTGGCGCGGGGGCCGCCTTCGTGGAAAATCTCTTCGACGCTGGTGACAATTTTGCGGGTCATAACCTCAGGCATATTCGGGGGCTTTCACTAGGGATTTCAGGGTTTCGGGCAAGCCGATAACAGTATGTTGGTCGCGCAGAAAAAGCGCCGCGCCAGAGATGAGGCCACGGTCGCGCAAACCCTGCGCCGCTGTCGCGCCTGCATTGAGCGCTTGGTTAACATCGGCGGTGGAGAGCGGCCCGACATGGGTCACCACCGGTGCCGCACCAAGGTCACTGTCGTCGTGCAACCGGTTCGCGGGGCTACGCCGGATCGCGGGATGTGCGGGCAGATCAACGGCATTTCCCAACCTCGTCGCCGCCGCGTCGGCCATCGCGGCGGATCGGGCCAGCACGGTGACACTGTCGGCAATGCCCAAGGACTGGCTGCGCCCGCCCTGCCCGCTGGTGGCGATGCCGCGGATGGGGTCATTGCTGCGGATCGTGACGGTGCCAAGCGACCGCCCGTCCAGCCCCGCGATGCCCACGTCAAAACGCGCGCCTTCGGTCAGATGCAGCGCGATATCGCCACCGTTGTTCACATAGGCGCGGGTCAGATCGGCGGCATCCACCATGGCCGACAATACCTCTGCCGCGACGGCACCGGCCACGCAGATCATCGGCGTGGTCAGCCCGTCGGCATGGGGCAAGGCGGCGCGGTACATGGCGCGGGCGATCTTGCCTTTCGGTTTGGCGCCCACAGGGCGGCGCAGCAGGGGTAGCTCTGCCGTCAGTTCGGACAGGATCGTGCCAAAGCGATCGAAACCCGCCTGATACGCCAGATCACGTGCGCCATCCGCCCCGATGACCAGATCAATCGGACCGTGGGACAGGTGCAGCCTGCCACCGGGGAGAAGAGCCGCCTGTGCCGTCATGTCTCGTCCTTCGACCAGCCGTAGTTTTCCCGCGCGTTCGGGTCTGGTTGCAGCAGTTGCTGCGCCACCCGTCGCACATCATCGGTGACCACATCGCGCACGGGCTGGATATGCTCCATATGCCCGCCAAGCGTGCCGTAATCCTCGCGCCGCAGGGTGAATTCGATCGGTGCCACCAGCGCGGGCGTGGGTACATAACCGAAAGAGTTCGTGGGCATATCCATGACATCCACCATGACGGTAATCCCGCCTCCCGGCCAGACATAGGCCTCGGCCCCGCCGCAGGACACATGCGTCAGCGATTCCTTGACCGACCGCGTCAGCCGCACGGGGTTCTCTGTCACGCCGGCGCGCAGACTGCCGCCCGCCCCCCCCATGAACAGCACTGAACAAAGCGAGGGTTCGCAATTCTCGGCGATGCGGTCCGCGACGACCAGCAGCTCGGGCGTGATCTTGGCCGGTTGCGGGATCAGATCGTCATCCAGCGTGAAATAGGCCCATTGCTCTCCGGTGGTAGAGATCATCAGCAGCCGCAGCCCCGGCCAGGCACGCTTCGGGTCGGCGTCACGCAGGATGGTCAGCGGGTCTTCGACATCGGTGCCGCCCCATCCGGTGCCGGGGTCCGCCACCTGAAAATACCGCCCCGGCGTCGACCGCCGCCCGTTCACGCGGATGCCAGAGGGGGTCATATCCAGCCCTTTGCCCGCCTCGTGTTCTGTCAGCACGCCGGTGATGTGATCATCGACAACGACGACCTCGTCCACATGCCCGTGCCATTGTTTGGCGAACATCCCGATGGTCGCTGACCCACAGCCCACGCGCATCAGCTTTTCCGGGACGCCGTTGATGATCGGCGCTTTGCCCGCCTCGACCACCATGGTGACGCCGCCGTCGATGGTGACCTCGACCGGTTCACGGTTACATAGGCGCAGCAGCGCGTCACAGGTCACGCGGCCTTCTTTCTTGGAGCCGCCGGTCAGATGCTCGACCCCGCCCAAAGACAGCATCTTGGACCCGTATTCAGAGGTCATCACATGCCCGATCGCCTCTCCGTCAACGCGCACCACGGCGCGCTCGTCGCCGATGTGGCGGTCGGTGTCGATCTTCACCTTGACCCCGCAATACGAAAAAATGCCCTCGGTCACGACGGTGATCATATCCACGCCCTCGACCTCTTGGCTGACGATGAAGGGCGCGGGTTTGTAGTCGGGATAGGTGGTCCCCGCCCCCACGGCGGTGACGAAATCGCGCCCGCCCTGAATGACGTCGCCGTCCCAATCTTGCGCGTTGTCGCCCTGATCCAGAAAAGCGACGGCCTTGGCCCCCGACTGGATCACGGTCAGCGGGTCCAGCCGTACCAATTCGCCCGCGTGGTTGGCATAGCGGTCGCAGGCTCCGGATTTGCCGTCGGCGATGAAACACATCACCGGGCAGGCATCGCAGCGGATTTTCACAGGCTTGGGGTCGCGCAGGTCGTCAGGCATGTCCGGCCTCCTTCAGGGCGGCGCGCAGGCGCGTCGGCGTGGCCGGTGTCTGCGTCACGCGCGCACCGGTGGCATGGTAGATAGCGTTGAGGATCGCGGGGGCGGTGGGGATCAGCACATGTTCGCCCAGACCTTTCGCGCCGTAGGGCCCATGGGCATCGGCGACCTCCAGGATCAGCGTCTCGATCGGGGGAACGTCGCCGATGGTCGGCACCAGATAGTCATGCAGGTTCTCGGTGCGCCCGGGGATATATTCCTCCATCAGCGCCATACCCAGCCCTTGGGCAATGCCACCCTGTACCTGCCCCTCGACCAGCAACGGGTTGATCGCGCGGCCCACGTCATGGGCGGCGACAAAGCGCAGGGGATGGCACAGGCCAAGGGCGATATCCACCTCGACCACCACCAGATGCGCGGCATAGCCGAACTGCGCATAGGGCACGCCCTGCCCGTTTTCATCCAGCGGTTTGACTGGCGGATCATAGCTTTCTTGCGCCTGCAGCACATAGCCCTGCGCATCGACCGGCAGCCGCGTCAGATCAAGGCGCTGCGTGCGCCCGCCGTCGGTCACCGTGAGCTGCCCGTCTTGGCAGCCGATCTGTGCGGCGGGGCCGGCATTGACCTGACGCAGGATCTGCGCTCGCAGCGCCTCTCCGGTCCTCACCGCGGCATTGCCCGACACAAAGGTCTGCCGCGAGGCAGAGGTTTTGCCCGCGTCCGGCGTGATATCGGTGTCACCCCCGAGGATCTTGATCCCCTCGACCGACAGCCCAAGCGCTTGGGCAAAGATCTGCGGGATCACCGTATTGGCCCCCTGCCCGATGTCCATCGCGCCTTGGTGCAGCACCACCGTGCCATCCGCCCGCACGCCCGCCAGAATGGTCGAAGGGTTCGGCAGCGAGGTATTGCCGCAGCCGTACCACGCCCCCGCGATCCCGACACCGCGTTTCACCGTGTCATTCTTTGCATTGAACCGGGCGCATTCGGCTTTCGCCTCCTCCCACGCGGGGCGCAGCGCCTCTAGGCAGGGGGCGATGCCGACGCCCTGATCGAACACCTGCCCGCAGACCGTGGGCACCCCATCCGCCAGCGCGTTCTTCAAACGGAACTCGAGCGGATCAAGCCTCAGCTTTTCGGCCAGCAGGTCAAAGGCGGTTTCCTGAGCGATGGCCGATTGCGGCACGCCGAAGCCGCGGAAAGCTCCGGCGGGGGGGCAATGGGTATGCACGGCACGGCTACGTGCGCGATAATCAGGGATGTGGTAGGGGCCAGAGGCATGCACCGGCACGCGATTGGCGACCGTCGGGCCCCAGCTTGCATAAGCACCGGTGTTGAAATCCCCGTCGAACCGCAGCCCCGACAGCGTCCCATCCGCCTTGGCCCCGACCTTGATCGTGATCTGCGCGGGGTGGCGTTTGGTGGTCGATTGCATCGTCTCGGCGCGCGCATAGGTCATGCGCACGGGCCGAGCGGTCTTGAGCGCGGCAAGCGCGATGAAGGGCTGCAACGACAGGTCGATCTTTGACCCGAAGCCGCCCCCGACCGCCGTCGGCACAATGCGGATGTCGGCCATGGGACGGTCAAGGATCGCGGCCAGTGCTTCGCGGTCCATACCCGGTGCCTGGGTGCAAGCGTGCACATGGATGCGTCCGTCGATCACTTGGGCAAAGCCTGCCTCTGGCTCGATATAGCCATGTTCGACAAAACTGGTGGTATATTGCGCCTCGACCGTGACATCGGCGGCGTCCAGTGCGGCCTCCACATCGCCGCATTGCACGAAGCCGCCGCACATGATGTTCCCTTTGCGGTCCTCGAACAGCTGTGGCGCGTCGGGGGCGGTCGCGGCATCGGTATCGGCAAGCGCAGTTTGTGGCGACCAACGGACAGGGAAACTTTCCAGATCAAGGGCGATCATCGCCTCCGCCTCGCCTACAACGCAAGCCACCGCCTCCCCCCGGAACCGGATGTGGTTCACGGCGAAAACCGGCTGATCGATGAAGCCGGGGATCACGCCAAAGGCGTTGAGGCCGGGCACGTCATCTGCGGTCAGGATGCAATGGATACCGGGCTGCGCGCTGCGCCATGCCTCAAGATCGCCGAAGGTAAATCCGGCCGAGGCATGGGGCGCGCGGATGACCCGCGCGACCAAAGCACCGGCCGGGGCAACGTCATCGCCAAACGCCTCTGACCCGTCGACCTTGGCGTGCCCGTCCAGCCGCCGCCCAGGTTGACCAAGCGCGGTAGAGGCGACAGGCAGCCCGTCGGCAGCATGGGCCCCGACCACCGCGTCGATGATCTTGCGATAGCCGGTACAGCGACACAGCACGCCGCCAAGGGCATCCTGCACCTGCGCCGCGCTCGGCTGCGGCACCTCGCGCAACAGCGCCACGGCAGAGACCATCATCCCCGGTGTGCAAATCCCGCATTGCGCGGCCTGATGGTGCTGAAAGCTTTGCATCAACGCCTGCGCGTCGCGGTCGGTTTTCACCAGCCCCGCCAGCGTCTCCACCTGCCGCCCCACCGCCTGCTGCACGGGCATCAGGCAGGCGCAGACGGGCGCGCCATCGACCAGCACAGTGCAGGCCCCGCAATCGCCCGCGTTGCAGCCGATCTTTACATCCTTGCGGTCCAGCCGCTCGCGCAGCGCGTAAGACAAGCGTTCACCGGGCAGCGGTTCAACCTGCGCAATACTGCCGTTCAGGGTGAAAGAGGTCACTTCTGTCGTGGTCGGTTTATCCATCACAGGGCCCCTTTTAAGGCGCGCATCACAGCGCGGCGGACCAAAGTGACGCTGGCGGCAAGGCGGTAGTCGGCGCTCGCGCGCGCATCCGTAATGGGGCTTAGCGATTGCATCAGATCAGCAGTCACGCGGCTTTCTACATCGCCAAGGGCGTTACCGCGAAGCTGATCCTCAAGCGCGGTCAGCCGCTGCGCGACGGGGGATGCGGCCCCGATGGCGATGCGGATATCGGTGAGCCTGCCGCTCTCGATCTTTGCCAGCACCGCGACCATGCAGATCGAGATCACCAGATACTTCCGCGCACCGAGTTTGACAAAGCTGCTGTGACTATCAGCCGGGGGCGCGGGGATGTGGATAGCGGTGACAAGCTCGTTCTGGGCGCGGTCGGTCTGGCGCACGCCTTGCAGGAACTGCGACAAGGGCAGCACCCGCGACCCGTTTGCGCTGCAAAGCTCTACCTCGGCATTCAGGGTCAGCAGCGGCGGCACCCCGTCGGCGGCGGGAGAGGCGTTGCACAGATTCCCCGCGATGGTGCCTGCGTTCTGGATCTGGATCGACCCGACCTCGCGCGCCGCCAGCTTGAGCCCGTCGAAAGCGGCGGGCAAATCAGCGCGGATGATGTCTGTCCATGTGGTGGCCGCCCCGATACGCCAGCCTTGGTCTGTTTGGCTGATGCCGCGCAGCTCCGGCAAGCGGGTGATATCCAGCAGGTCGCCCGTCACCGGACGGTCGCCGCGTGCGGGGAACCAATCGGTCCCCCCCGCGATGATCGACACCGGCCCCGCGGCCAATGTGGTTAGCGCTTGATCCAATGTCGTCGCGGTCAGGTAGCTCATCCGGTCACCTTTTGCTGCGGGCGTAAAACTTGTTGGTATACGAATAGAAGTGCGTCGGGTGCCTTCGTGTCAAATCAATTCGCATGTCGTCAGCCGACAAAGGCTTTTTCGACCACAAAACTGGCAGGGCGGTTATTTGCCCCCTCCACCAGCCCAAAGGATTCAAGCGCGGCCTTGGTGTCGTTCAACATGGCCATCGACCCGCAGATCATCGCACGGTCGCGATCAGGAGAGATCGGCGGCACGTCCAAGTCGAGGAACATCTTGCCCGACGCCATCAGGTCGGTTTGCCGCCCTTCGCGTGGCCACGGCGCGCGGGTCAGCGTGTCGTATAGGGTCAGCCTTTGCGCCAATTCCCCCACCAGCGGATCGGCCTTGAGGCTGGCGACCAGATCACGGCCATAGGTCAGCTCTTTGGCGGTGCGACAGGTGTGGCATAGGATCAGATCAACAAACTTCTCATACGTCTCGGGGTCACGGATGACCGACGCGAAAGGCGCGATACCGGTCCCCGTGGCGAACATCCACAGCCGTTTTCCGGGTAGCAAGGCGTCATTCACCAACGTCCCCGTCGGCTTGCGGCGCATCAGCACGGTATCACCGACCTTAAGCTTTTGCAGGTGCTGCGTCAGCGGCCCGTCCGGCACCTTGATAGAATAGAACTCGACCCCCTCGTCCCACGAGGGCGACGCGATGGAATAGGCGCGGAACACCGGCTTTTCGGCATTGGGCAGCCCGATCATCACGAACTCCCCCGACCGGAAGCGGAAGGACGGGTCGCGGGTGATGCGGAAGCGGAACAGACTGTCGGTATAATGCTGCACCTCCGTCACCGTTTCGGCAAAGACACCTGCGGGGATCGGGAAGCTGGAGCGAGAGAGAGAAGCGGCGTCCATGGAAAATCCTTATCGGCTGCGGATGTATTATTGTTTGTATACGAATGATTATTTGTCAAGTGTTTCATCTTGATCGGTCGTATTTTTCTGTTAGCGTTCAAATGAAACTGATGCTGCTTGAAAGGCGTGCCCCATGTCAGACACCTCTGCAAAACTCGTGATCCGGAACATCGGGATGATCCTGACCGGCAAGATGGAAGACCCCATTGCCGACGGGGATTGCCTGATCGCGATGGACGGAAAGATAACGGAATGGGGCTATGCCAAGGATATGGATTGCGACGGGGCCACGACAGAAGTCGACGCCCATGGCGCGACGCTGGCACCGGGGTTGATCGACAGCCATGTGCACCCGGTGGTGGGCGACTATACCCCGCGTCAGCAACAGTTGGGGTGGATCGATTCAACGCTGCACGGCGGGGTGACCACACTGATCTCTGCCGGGGAAGTGCATATGCCGGGCCGCCCGAAGGATATCGTCGGTCTCAAGGCGATGGCGATCGCGTCGCAGCGTTGGTACGAAAACTTCCGCCCCTCGGGCGTCAAGGTTCACGCGGGCGCGCCGGTGATCGAACAGGGCATGGTCGAGGAAGACTTTGCCGAGATGGCCCAGGCTGGCGTGACCCTGCTGGGCGAGGTCGGATTGGGCACGGTCAAGGACGGCAAGACCGCCGCGCAGATGGTCAGATGGGCACGCAAACACGGCATGCAAAGCACGATCCACACCGGCGGCCCGTCGATCCCCGGATCAGGGTTGATCGATGCGGATATGGTGCTTGAAACCGGAACGGATGTGGTCGGGCATATCAACGGCGGGCACTCTGCCTTGCCCGACGATCAGATCATCTGCCTGTGCGAGGGCTGCAAGGCTGCGCTTGAGATCGTGCACAACGGGAACGAACGCGCCGCCTTGCTGACGCTGAACACAGCGCGCGAGTTGGGCAAGCTTGATCAGTTGATCCTGGGCACCGACGGTCCGGCTGGGTCCGGCGTGCAGCCTTTAGGGATCATGCGCATGGTTGCGATGCTGTCGTCGCTTGGCGATGTACCTGCCGAGATCGCCTTTTGCTTTGCCAACGGCAACACCGCACGGCAACGCAAGCTGGACACCGGATTGATCGAGGTCGGCAAATGCGCGGATTTCGTCCTGATGGATCAGGCACAGCATGCGCCCGGCAAAAATATGCTTGAATCTGTGCAACTGGGTAATCTGCCCGGTGTTGGCATGACGGTGATTGATGGCGTTGTACGCAGCCTGCGCAGCCGGAATACGCCCCCTGCCACGCGGCTCCCCGAGCTGATTTGCGGCACCGTCGGCGCCTGAACGCCGGCACAAGCGGCTGCGGCGGGGGATCTGCCGCGCCTCAAGTGACGCGATGTTTCAATGACATCGCAGGTGCCATTGGCCGCTTTCCCCGGTTTCGGGGAAAGTAGGGCTTTCCTTACCTTTATATTCATGGTCAATTTTCGCCGAGATATGGGGCCGCACGTGCGGAGGGCCTTGGTGCGCGTAAAATCCTGTCAAACGTCAGCTTGCGGAACTTCGTTCCATCATGCGGTATTGGCAGTTTGAATTTTAGCGCTTAGGCTGCAGAAATCAGAGTCGCGGACAATCGTGGAGGAGTGTCCGGCAACAGGCTCGATAAGGGAGGACGAAATGGCCACACTATCTGTATCTATGCTGTCTGCGGGCGGGTGCATATGACCGCAATGACCCCCGAAGAAGCCATTCGCCACGTGGTTTCAACGAACCCGACGTTCGAAGTAACCGAAAGTAATATCCGTGGCGTCACCTATAAAACATTCAAGAATATCCCGAAAACCCTGGGCGGTCTGATCCAGGCGAGCCGCGAAATCCAGGGCAATGGCGCGGCGGAGTTTCTGGTCTATCAGGATGAACGCTGGACCTATGATGCGTTCACCGCCGATGTGAACCGCATCGCCAACGGGCTGCGCGACACGCTGGGGATCAAGACCGGCGATCGTGTCGGCATCGCGATGCGCAACTATCCCGAACTGCTGATGCTCACGCTGGCGGTCGCGTCGGCGGGTGCTGTGGTGGTGTTCGTCAATGCGTGGTGGACTACCGAAGAGCTTGACTATGCGTTGCAAGACAGCGGGGCCAAGACGGTCTTTGCCGATGGTCCCCGTTTTGAACGGATGAAACCCTTGGTGGATGATCTGGGCCTGCGTCTCATCGGCGTGCGCGATGCAGAGGAAATGGGCCCGCACAAGCTGTCGGTGCTGATGCAGGGCATGGCCGAAACGCCGCCCGAAGGGGTCGATCTGGACACGGACGATGACTTTGCGGTGATGTATTCCTCTGGCACGACGGGCAAGCCGAAAGGGGTGGTGCAGACCCACCGTGGTGCGCTTAGCGCGGTGTTCAGCTGGCTGTTACAGGCCGTCGCCGCGCCGCTGGTCGCCCCCCCTGAACCCGGCGCACCGCCCGCGCCGCGCCCGTCGGGGTTGATCGTCACACCGCTGTTCCACGTCACCGCGACGCATCCGCTGTTTCTGCTTAGCCTGCCCGCCGGTGCCAAGATTTCCTTGCTACACAAGTGGGACGCCGAAGAAGCGGTGCGTGTGATCAACCGCGAGGGCGTGACCCGTTTTCTCGGCGTGCCGACGCAATCTGCCGACCTGCTGGAAGCCGCAAAGCGTATGGGGGAAACCCTGCCGACGCTCACCTGGCTTGGCGCAGGCGGGGCGAAACGCCCTGCGGCGCAGGTGGCGCAGTTGAAAAACCAGTTCCCCGCCGCCGATATCGCGACGGGTTGGGGCATGACCGAGACGAACGCGCTTGGCATCGGCATGGTGGGCGAGGAATACAACCAACGCCCCGACGCCGCAGGCAAGCTGCATCCGCCGCTGCAAGACATCCGCTTTCTGGACGACAAGGGCAACGATGTCCCGCAGGGCGAATTGGGCGAGATTGCCGTCAAAAGCCCCGCCAATATGCGCTGCTACCTCAACAAGCCGGAAGCCACCGCAGAGACGATGCAAGACGGCTGGCTGCGCACCGGTGATCTGGGTGTGATCGACGCCGAAGGCTATATCACCATCCTTGATCGCAAGAAGAACATCATCATCCGGGGCGGCGAAAACATCGCTTGTCTGGATGTCGAGGGCGCGCTGCACACGCATCCCGATGTGATCGAGGCCTGCGCGTTTTCCGTGCCGGATCCGCGTTTGGGCGAAGTTGTCGGGGCCTCTGTGCAGACCCGCGATGGCAAGCCTTTGACGCAAGCCGATATGGCGGCGCACCTCGACGGGCGGCTGGCCAAATTCAAGATACCCGAAAAACTGTGGTGCCAGGACGGTCCTTTGACCCGTGGTGCCACTGACAAGATTGACCGCCGTGCGATCCGCGCGGCCTGTCTGGACACATAAGGCCCACCAACCGGGCCGGAAGGAAGGAAGACTATGAACACCCCAACCGACGCAGAAATTGGTGCCTATATCGGTGCTGCCGGCAAAGCCGCATGGGAGGTCCCGGACCTGCCCGCCAACACCAAACAGCGCGAGATCAAATCCGTAGGCATCATCGGCGCGGGTACGATGGGCGGCGGCATCGCGATGAACTTTGCCACCGCGGGCATCCCCGTCACCATCGTAGAGACCACGCAAGAAGCGCTGGACCGCGGGTTGAAGGTCGTGCGCGGCAACTACCAGCGTAGCGCAGATAAGGGCCGTTTCCCGCAAGAAGAAGTCGAAGCGCGGATGGATCGCTTTGACGGCAAGCTGGAACTGGCGGCCTTGGCCGAGTGTGATCTGGTGATCGAAGCCGTGTTCGAAGATATGGAGCTGAAGCGCAAGATTTTCACCGAGCTGGACCGCGTGATGAAACCGGGCGCGATCCTTGCGACGAACACCTCGGCGTTGAACATCGACGAAATCGCGGCGATGACCAAGCGCCCCGAAGACGTGATCGGGCTGCACTTTTTCTCGCCTGCCAACGTGATGAAACTGCTCGAAATCGTGCGCGCGAAACATACTGCCGATGATGTGGTCGCGACCTCGATGGATCTGGCGGCCAAGATCAACAAAATCGCTGTGCTCGTCGGCGTTTGCCCCGGTTTTGTCGGCAACCGTATTTTGTTCGCACGCCAGAAACAGGCCAACAAGCTGCTGCAACAGGGCTTGATGCCCTGGGACGTGGACGCCGCGCTGAACGCCTTTGGCTTCAAGATGGGGCCGTTCCAGATGTCCGATCTGGCCGGTCTGGATATCGGCTGGTCCAAAGGGGCCAAGACCGAAAACCCGATCCGCGATGCGCTGTGTGAAATGGACCGTCGCGGCCAGAAAACCCAAGCGGGTTTCTACGACTATGATGAATCCCGCCGCCCGATCCCGTCGGATGTGGTTGCCGGTGTGATCAAGGACATCACCGGTGCCGAGGCCAACCAGATGTCGCAGGAACAGATCATCGAGATCTGCATCTACCCGATGATCAACGAAGCGGTCAAAATCCTAGAGGAAAACAAGGCGCAGCGCCCCTCTGACATCGATGTGGTCTGGCTGAACGGCTATGGCTGGCCCGCCGATAAGGGCGGCCCGATGTTCTATGGCGATATGGTCGGTGCGCAGGCCGTGCTGGACGTGATGGAAAAGCTCGGCGCCGAAGACCCCGAATTCGCGCCCGCCGAGCTGCTGCGCGATCTGGCCAAGAATGGCGGGAAATTCACTGAAATCGACACCGGAGGGCTGAAGGTATGAGCTATCAATATATCACCACCGAAAAGAAGGGTCACATCCTTGTTGTGACCATGAACCGCCCCGAGGTGTACAATGCCGTGCACGTCGACATGCATAATGAAATGGCCGATTGCTGGGACGCTTTTGCAGCGGATCAGGATCTTTGGGTCGCGGTTCTGACCGGCGCGGGGGACAAGGCGTTCTCCGCGGGGAACGACCTGAAAGCCACCGCTGCCGGCGGGTCAAAGGCGACAATGCCCGCCAGCGGCTTCGCCGGTCTGTCCTCGCGTTTTGATCTGGAAAAGCCCATCGTCGCAGCCGTCAACGGTTTCGCCATGGGCGGCGGATTTGAAACCGCGCTGTCGTGCGACATTATCCTCGCCTCCGATCAGGCAAAATTCGCCCTGCCCGAGGTCAAGGTCGGTTTCTTCGCCGCGGCTTCCGGCGTGCAGCGCCTGTCGCGCTATATCGGGCGGCTTGCCGCGCAAGAAATGATGTTCACCGGCCGCACCATCATGGCCGATGAGGCGCTGACGATGGGCTGCGTCAACGCGGTCTATCCTGCCGACCAGCTGATGGCGAAAGCGATGGAAAAGGCCGAGGAGCTGTGCGCCGTGTCGCCCTCGGCGGTCAAGGCCACGAAACGCGTCCTGAACGACATGTACAAGCGCGACGGGATGCAAGACAGCATCGCCTATTCACGCGAGGTGATCGCGGATCTCAGCAAAACCGAAGATTTCAAGGAAGGCGTGAACGCCTTTGTCGAAAAACGCAAACCCAACTGGGTCAATAAATAATCGAACCAACTGCCAGGAGGCACTCTATGTCACATAACGAAGCTATGGCCGGAATGAATAATCTCGAGATGTCCGAGAAGGCCAAGCCGCTGTTGGCCGCCGTCATCAAACACATCCGCGAAAATGTCGATCCGATCACCGACGAATATTTCCGCCTTGGCGAAGGTCGTGCCGACCGCTGGTCACACGCGCCCGGCCAGTTGGAGCTGCTGGAAACCGCCAAGAAAAAGGCTCGTGAAAATGGGCTGTGGAATTTCTTTTTGCCCAATGCCGAAACCGGTGAAGGTCTGTCGAACCTCGATTACGCCTATATCGCGGCCGAGCTTGGCAAAAGCCCGCTGGCCTCTGAATCGCTGAACTGTTCCGCGCCTGACACCGGCAACATGGAAGTGCTGGAACGGATCGGGACGCCAGAGCAGAAAGAAAAGTGGCTCAAGCCGTTGTTGGCCGGTGAAATCCGGTCGGCCTTCGCGATGACCGAACCCGATATGGCGTCTTCGGATGCCAAGAATATCTCTACCTCTGCCGTGCTGGAAAACGGTGAATGGGTCATCAACGGCGAGAAATACTATATCTCCGGTGCCGGTGATCCGCGCTGCAAGATCATGATTACCATGGTCAAGACGTCGCCCGACGCCGAACCTTTCCGTCAGCAGTCCCAGATCCTCGTGCCGATCGACACCCCCGGTGTTGAAATTGTCGGCCCGATGCATGTCTTTGGTCACGACGACGCGCCGCACGGTCACATGCACATCAAGTTCACCAATGTGCGCGTGCCCGAGGAAAACATCCTCTGGGGCGAAGGCAAGGGCTTTGAAATCTCCCAAGTGCGTCTTGGGCCAGGCCGTATCCACCACTGCATGCGCTCTATCGGAGCGGCGGAAAAGGCGCTGGACCTGATGATCGAACGCGGGCTGAGCCGTGAAGCCTTTGGCAAGAAGATCATCGATCTGGGCAAGAACATGGAAACGATCTCTCGCGCCAAGATCGAGATTGAAGCCATGCGCCTGATGGTTCTGAAAGCCGCCAAGGCGATGGACGTTCTGGGCAACAAAGAGGCTCGCATCTGGGTCAGCATGATCAAAGCGATGGTGCCGGAAAAAGTCTGCAACATCATCGATCAGGCGATGCAGGTGCATGGTGCGACAGGTATTTCGCAGTGGTCGCCGCTGTCGGGCATGTACACGTCGCAGCGCACGCTGCGTTATGCGGATGGCCCTGATGAGGTCCATCACCACGTGATCGCCCGCGCCGAGGTCAAGGATTATCAGGAATCCAACCTGCGGACATCGCGCGCCCGTGAAGAGATCGCCACAGGCCGTACGCGAGGTGGCGTATGACCCTATTCGATCTGACCGGAAAGGTGGCGCTGTTGACCGGCGCCTCCAAGGGCATGGGGTTGGCGATGGCCAAGGGTCTGGCCGAGCATGGCGCGACCGTCGTCATCTCGGCCCGCAAGCAAGACCAGCTGGACGCCGCCGCCGCCGAGATCAACGCGCTTGGCAAGGGCAAGGCGTTCGGCGTCGCCTGCAATGTTGGTTATAAAGAGCAGTTGCAAGCGCTGGTGGACGAGACCCACAAGCTGGCAGGCAAGATCGACATCGTGATCGGCAACGCGGGCGTGAACCCCTACTATGGGCCAACGTCCGAGATCCCCGATGATGCCTATGAAAAGACGATGAACGCCAATGTGCTGTCCAATCTTTGGCTGGCACAGATGGTGGCCCCCGACATGATCGAGAAAGGCGCCGGGTCGATGGCGTTCACCTCGTCCATCGGGGCGTTCAAACCGTCGGTCATGCTGGGCACCTATGGCATGTCCAAGCTGGCGCTGATCGGCCTTGTGCGCAACCTTGCGGCTGAATTCGGGCCCAAAGGTCTGCGGTTCAACGCGATCTGTCCGGGTCTGGTGAAAACCGAATTCGCGCGCGAGCTGTGGGACAATCCCGATGTCGAGAAACGCATCAAGAACGAGATCCCGCTGCGCCGTCTTGGCGAGGCAGAGGATTTCGCGGGGCTCGCCGTGTTCCTCGCCTCTGATGCAAGCCGCTACATGACCGGTCAGGCGCTGACCGTTTGTGGCGGGTCGAACATGTGGACGTAAGGGGCTGCTATGGAACTGAAGGATAAAATCATCGTCATCACCGGTGCCGCAAGCGGCATCGGCAAGGCGATGGCCATCCGCTTTGCCGCGGAAGGGGCCAAGAAAGTCGTCTGTGTCGACCTCAACAAAGAGGGCGCGCAGGCGGTTGCCGATGAAATCGACGGCGTGGCTTTCGGTGTGAATGTCGGTGTCGAGCAAGAGATCGCGGATATGATCGATGCCGTGGAAAACGACATCGGCCCGATTGATCTGTTCTGCTCTAACGCGGGCATATTGATCGCGGGCGGCATGGAAGTGCCGAACGAAGACTGGCAGCGCATCTGGGACATCAATGTGATGGCCCACATCTGGGCCGCCCGTCATCTGGTGCCGCGCATGACCGAACGCGGGGGCGGCTATCTGCTGAACACCGCGTCGGCGGCAGGTCTGCTGAACCAGGTCGGCTGCGCGCCTTACGGCGTGACCAAACACGCGGCTGTTGCTGTGGCCGAATGGCTGGCGATGTCCCATGGTGATGACGGGATCAAGGTCTCGGTGCTCTGCCCTCAGGCTGTCCGCAGCGAGATGACCCGCGGTCACGAAGATTCTGTCGCCGCGCTCGACGGTCTGCTTGAAGCGGAACCCGTGGCCGAAGCCTGTCTGGAAACCATCCGCAACGAGACGTTCCTTGTGCTGCCCCACCCGCAAGTGCTGGAGTATATGCGCAAGAAAACCGAGAACTACGATCGCTGGATCGGGGGTATGCGCAAGCTGCACCGGATGTATGGCGACCGCAGAAACCCGCAGGGGAATGTATCATGATCGGCTATACCACCGTGGGCACCAGCGACATGGCGCGCGCCAAGCAGTTCTATTGCGACCTGTTCGAAAGCAAGGGTGCCAAGGTGCTGATTGACAGCGGCCGGATCGCCATGATCGGCACCGGCGGCGGCACGCCCATGATCTCTGTCTGCGAACCCTACAACAAAGAGGCCCCCACCCCCGGCAACGGGGTGATGGTCGCGTTTACCGCCGACAGCAAAGAGGAAGTGGACGAGATCTACGCCAAGGCGATCTCGCTTGGTGCGACAGACGAGGGCGCGCCGGGGCAAAGGGTGCCGGACCGGTTCTACGGGGCCTATGTCCGCGACCTTGATGGGAACAAACTGTGCTTTTTCAAATTCGCCTAAAGTAAAAATCTGCCGTCCGCGTCACGCGGGCGGCAGCCCATAGACGCGCCGCGCCGTGCCAGAAAAAAGCGCCGCCTGCGCCCCGTCATCCAGATGCGCTGACATCTTCTTGAACGCGTTCCAGATCACCACATAGCTGACCGCCGTGCGATCCACGGGAAAGTTGCTTTCGAACATGCAGCGTTCGGGGCCGAAGACATCCAGCATATGCGCGTACCATTTGCCCTGCGTCTCGACGATCTCGTCCGAAGGCGGTGGCAGGTCGCGATGCATGTAGCCATACCCATTGTCGGGCATGCAAAGCCCGCCCAGCTTGGCCATCACATTGGGGCATTCCGCCAGCTCTGACATATGGTCTTTCCACGCGGCAAAGATATCGTCGCGTTTGCCTTCGAACCGTCCAACGCCCAAGGGTGTGCCGAAGTGGTCAAGGATCAGCGTGGTCTGTGGCACCGCGCGGGCAAGGTCCAGGAACTCTTGGTGTTGATGGTGGTAATGCCAGCTGTCCAGCGTCAGCCCACGCTCGCCCAGGATCGCAGCACCGCGGATGAAGTTAGGATCGCCGTATTGGTTTTCGACCCCGCGTCCGGGGATCGCCAGATGCTGCGGTTCCGCATCGCGCGCGCCGGAGTTGCGGATACCTTTGAACAGCCCGTTCCCTGCGGCCTCATGCGCGTCAAGCGCGGCATGCAGCTGGTCGGGGGGCAGCACCAGTTCGGTCTGCGCGATGATGCCCGCGATCTGCGCCTGACCGCGCGGCACCTGCGCCGCCATCTGCGCCACGGTGCGGGTCTCTCCCACCGATTGCAGATGCGCGGGCGCGTCGCGATCCCAATAGGACCGACATTCGATATAGACCGTCTGCACCACGTTATGCCCGGCCCCAGTGTCGCGCCAAAGCGCGTCCATCTCGTAGACGGCGGGGGCGTCGGGCGTGCCGTGACGCCAGAGGTGGTGGTGGGGGTCCACAATCTCGCGGTGCGGGTCGATTGCGGTCTCGGGGACCAGTCCCAGCCAGTCGTCGCGCAGTTCGATCCCCGGTCGCCAACCCGGATAGCGGCCCCCCGTCTGTGTCATGAAGCAGCTTCTTTCTTTTTATAGGGGCGCATCAGCCCTTCTTGCGCCGTTGTCGCGGCAAGTTGGCCGTTCTGGTTGTAGATCAGCCCGCGATTGAACCCGCGCGCGCCACCGGTGAAGGGGGCGTCAAGTTCGTACAGATGCCAGTCAGAGAAATCGATCGGCGCGTGAAACCACATGGCGTGGTCAAGGCTGGCAGTCATGACCTGCCCCTGGAACCACGTCAGCCCGTGGGGCCGCAGCGACGAGCCGAGCAGGTTCATATCGGACGCATAGGCGAGCAGGCAGTGCTGCATGATCGGGGACTGCCCCTTTGCCGCCTCCATCCGGAACCAAAGATAGTTCTTGTCCGAGGTCTTCTCCGGTTCGAACAGATCGCGCGGGTCAACCTCGCGGATTTCGATAGGGCGTTCGCGCAGGAAATCGTCGCGGTGTTTGGGCGAGATTTTTTCGATATAGGGTTCGCGCAGGTCGGGGCGGTCAAGCCAGTGTTCCGGCCCTTTCACGTCAGGCATCTTGTGCTGGTAGTCCCAGCCCTCTTCCTGCACGTGGAACGACGCCGAGAGGTTGAAGATCTGCTTGCCATGCTGGATCGCGACGACCCGCCGCGTGGTAAAGCTGCCCCCGTCGCGGGCGCGGTCCACCTGATAGATCACCGGGATCGACGGGTCACCGGGACGGATGAAATAGGCATGCAGCGAATGGCACATCCGGTCCGGCACCGTGCGATAGGCGGCCATCAAAGCCTGCGCGATAACATGGCCGCCAAAGATGCGCGTGGTGGTTTCCCCGCCCGACCCGATGCCGCGGAACAGGTCGATCTCAAGCTGTTCGATATCCAGCAATTCAAGGAGTTGGCGGGCCACATCGGTCATCTGGGTTCAGTCCTTCTGGGTCGCACGCGCATTGGCGTAGGCGACATAAAAATCAAAGCTGTCCGGATTGGCCATTGAATCCCTGTTCACCACCTTTTCCGGATCCTGCCCAAGCAATAGCTTTTTCACAGGAACCTCAAGCTTTTTGCCAGATAGGGTGCGGGGGATCTCGGCGACCTCGATGATCTCGTTCGGGATGAACCGGGCCGAGACGTTCTTTCGGATTGCCGCGTTGATCTTGTCCTTGAAGGCGTCATCAAAGGCGACGCCTTGGGCCGGCACCACAAAGAGCGGCATAAAGCTTTCGCGCCCCAGAAATTCGAGGTCGATAACAAGGCTGTCCATCACCTCGTCCAGCCCTTCGACGGCCTGATAGATTTCCGCACTGCCAAGGCGCAGACCCTTGCGGTTGATCGTCGCGTCAGAACGGCCATAGATGACCGATCCGCCGTTTTTGTTGATCTCGATCCAGTCGCCGTGGCGCCAGATGCCGGGATAGGTGTCGAAATAGCTGTCGTGCAGGCGGCTGCCATCATCGTCGCCCCAGAAGAACAGCGGCATCGACGGCAGCGGCTCGGTACAGACCAATTCGCCCACAACGCCGGTCAGGTCATTGCCATCCTCGTCGAAGGCACGCACCGCGTTGCCAAGCGCGCGGCACTGCATTTCACCTGCGCGCACAGGCATGCCGGGATGGCCCAGCACAAAAGCCCCCGCCAGATCGGTCCCGCCCGAGATAGGCGCCAGCCAGACGTCCTCTTTCACCTGTGCGTATATCCAGTCATAGGCATCAGAGCTCAGCGGTGATCCGGTCGAGCCGAGCGAGCGCAGCGCGGAAAGGTCAACCTCGTCCCGTGGGGTCAGCCCTGCCTTCATGCAACCGCTAAAGAAGGCCGCGCCTGCCCCAAAGAAATCAAGCTTTTCATCCGCGACAAAGCGCCAGATCACGCCCATGTCAGGATAATTCGGCGCGCCGTCGAACATCGCGACCGTGGTGCCCTGCCCCAGTGCGGTGAATTGCGAGTTCCACATGATCCAGCCCGAGGATGTCAGCCAGCAATAGCGTCCGCCGCGCCGAAGATCATGGTGTAGAGATTGTTTTGCGGATTCCAGAATGATCCCGCCATGCCCGTGCACGATCGGCTTGGGGTTGCCGGTGGTGCCGGAGGAATAGACGATCCACAGCGGATGATCGAAGGGGACTTGCGTGCTTTCATAGGGTGCGTCGCGGTCCAGCAGACTGTCCCACGCCATATGCCCCTTGGGCAAATCCCCGACAAAAGGCACCGTGACGCATTGCACCAGACTGGGCAGCGCCGCCTCTAGCCCTGCGAGGATCTCGCGACGGTCCACGGTTTTGCCCGCGTGGACATAGCCGTCTTGCGCGATCAGCACCTTGGGTTCAATCTGCTTGAACCGGTCCAGAATGGCGACATGCCCCATATCGGGGGCGCAAAGCGACCAGATCGCGCCGATGCTCGCGGTGGCCAGAAAGGCGATCATCGCGGTTTCGGTATTGGGCAGCACGGCAACAACGCGGTCGCCTTTGGTCACGCCCATATCCCGCAGATGCGCGGCGACGCTTGCCACCTGGGCGCGCAGCTCGGACCACGACAGACGTTTGCGACCAAAGATTTCGGACTGCACGATCAGCGCATCGCCGTCAGGCTGGCTGTCCACATGCTTCATGATCTGGTCGGTGTAGTTCAGCATCGCGCCGGGGCACCATTCGGCACCGGGCATCTGACGCTTTGCCATCACGGTCGTGTAGGGCGCGCTGGCCTGTACGTCGAAATAGTCCCAGATCGCGGACCAGAACCCGTCAAGGTCGGTCACGCTCCACTCCCACATGGCGTTGTAGTCGTCGAACGTCAGCCCGCGGTGGTCTTTCAGGAACCGATCAAATTCCGCCATGGTCGAGGCATCGGCGCGCTCTTTTGTCGGGGTCCAAAGGATATCGTTCATGTCATCGCTCCGTGGATGAGGGCCTTGAGTTGGGGGCGCGCGGGGTACGAGCTGGACGGCGCAAGCTGCGTGAAGAACACGACAGACAGATCCAGCACCGGATCAACCCAGAAGAAGGTAGAGGCCATGCCGCCCCAGCTGAAATCACCTAGGCTGCTGGGAACGCGGACACGACCGGGGTTCAGCACCACGGCACCGCCAAGGCCAAAGCCCATCCCTTCCATCGGTTGTTCGGCAAAGCTGGCAGGCCCCATCGACGCGATGTCGCCGGGCAGATGGTTGCGCATCATAAAGTCGAGCGTCTTGGGCGAAATCAGCCCCGCCCCACCGGTGCGCAGCATCTCGGTGAACTTGAGGTAGTCATCAATGGTGCCCACCAGTCCGCCGCCGCCGGAATGCATCTCGGCGTTCAGGAAGGGGGAGGTGTCGGGCTTGTCCACGCAGCGCAGCACGGGCGTCTCTGGTTTGGCCGCGTTCATGCCATAAGCGCTGCCTGCCAGCGGGGTATAGAGCGAGGCAAAGCGGTCAATGCCACCTGCGGGCACGGAAAACCGCGTCTCGTCCATGCCAAGGGGGCCAAGGATTTCATCAACCAGAAACGTCTCTAGCGACTTGCCCGAAACGACCTCTATCACGCGGCCAAGCACGTCGATGCCCACGGAATATTCCCAACGGGTGCCGGGGTGAAACGCCAGCGGCAATGCGGCGACGCGGTCGGTCATCTCTGCCAGCGATCCCTGATCGGCGCGGAACAGGATGTCGGCCTCGTCCATCGCCTTCGCCGTGATGCCGGGGTTGAATGGATAGCTCAGCCCCGAGGTATGGGTCAGCAGCTGGTGCAGTGTCGGCGTCTGGCAGGGTTCGGTCTGATCCGCCGCTGTCGCGCCGTCAATCAGGCAGCGCATATCCGCGAAAGCAGGGATGAAATCGGACACCGGCGCATCAAGGTGGAACAGCCCGCGTTCCGCCAACATCATGATGCCGACCGAGGTGACGGGCTTGGTCATCGAATAGATGCGGGCGATCGTGTCGCGGGTGAACGGCTGGCCGGTATCCGTGTCGCGCTGGCCCTTGGCATCAAAGTAGACCTCTTGCCCGCCCTGCGCCACCAGCACCGAACATCCGGCAAACCGTTTGCGGTCCACATAGGTCTGCATCCAGTCCCCGATGCGGCCCAGCTTATTTGTGTCGAACGCCAAAAAACTTTCCTCCCGAGCCGCGACCGCGCCTCAGGAGGATGAGGCCGCGGAACGCGACGATTTCAATAGATGATTTACTGGTAATGGTCTGGGTTAGGTCATCAGACCTCAAGCCATTCCTTGCGCACGTCATCTCGCTGGCGCAATTCAGCCGGCGTGCCCTCATAGACCACCTGACCATGCCCCATGACATAGACCCGATCCGCGATGTCCATCGCGATCGACAGTTTCTGTTCCACCAGCAGGGTAGAGATCCCGCGGTTGGCGATCTCTTTGAGCACCTCGGCGACCTTCTGCACCATCTGCGGGGACAGACCTTCGGTGGGTTCGTCGATCATGACCAGATCGGGGTCGCCCATCAGCGTGCGACACATGGTCAACATCTGCTGTTCCCCCCCCGACAGTACCGAGGCTTCGACGTCGGCGCGGCGGTCGAGGTTTTCGAACATGTCGAACATCGACTGCATCGACCAACGGCCCGCGCCATCCTTCTGTCCCGGCTTCAGACCCAGCGTCAGGTTCTGCCGCGTGGTGAGACCGGGAAAGATATCGCGGTTCTCTGGCACATATCCGATCCCCATATTGGCGATCTGGAAGGCTTTCTTGCCGCTGATCTCCTGCCCCTGAAACTTGACCGATCCTTTCGGTTCGACCTCGCCCATGATGGCCTTGCAGGTGGTAGACCGTCCCACCCCGTTGCGCCCCAGAAGCGCGACGATCTCGCCTTCTTTGACGTTCAGGTTCACCCCCTGAAGGATGTGGGACTTGCCGTAGAAGGCGTGCATATCCGTGACTTCGAGCATCATTAGTGTTCTGCCTCCAATGCGGCGCCCAGATAGGCTTCTTGTACGCGGGCGTCTGCACGCACCTCTTCGGGTTTTCCGGTGGCGATGATTTCGCCATAGACCAGCACCGAAATCCGGTCGGCGAGACCGAAGACGACGCTCATGTCATGTTCCACCATGATCAGTGTCTTGCCCGCGGTCACCTTGAGGATCAGGTCGGTGATATAGTCGGTTTCCGTGTTGCTCATCCCCGCCGTCGGTTCGTCCAGCATGATGACATCGGCACCGCCCGCGATGGTGATCCCGATTTCAAGCGCGCGCTGTTCGGCGTAAGACAGGGTGCCCGCGGGCAGGTTGCGCCGTTCCAGCAGGTTGATCTGGTCAAGGATGCGGTCCGCGCCCTCGGTCAGTTCACGGGACCGGTTCACCAGATTCCAGAAGCTGTATTTATAGCCCTGCGACCACAAGAGCGCACAGCGCACGTTTTCAAACACGCTCATCGCCGGAAAGATGTTGGTGATCTGGAACGAGCGGCTAAGCCCCTTGCGGTTGATCTGGAAGGGTTCGAGCCCCGCCAGATCCTCTCCGTGCAGCTTTACCGTTCCAGCCGAAGGCGCAAACCGTGCGGTGATCAGGTTGAACAGCGTCGATTTCCCCGCGCCGTTCGGCCCGATCACGGCGTGGCGTTCCGCCTTGCCGATGCTCAGGTCGATGCCGCGGATGATCTCGGCCTTGCCAAAGCTTTTCTTGAGGCCAGTCAGTTCAAGTGCGGGTGTGCTCATGACGCGCCTCCTGCTGTGTTTGCTTCGTTCCAGGCGTCTTTCAACGCGGGTGCTGTGGCCTTGGCAATGCCCAAACCGATCAGCGCGACCGCGCCCGCCACCAGCCACGGCATCAGCGTGTGGCTGTCAAATGTGGTCCAGAAGACGGTCATTTCATTGTCACCCGTGGCCCCATGACGATAGTGGAACGTCATCTCGACCAGCGCGGCCAGCCCCATCAGACCGATTGCCGCCGGCAGCAACGTCTTGAGATAGGGCATGATCAACGTCGATGCCTTGCCCAGCTTGAACACAGGCACATGCATCATCAGCAGACCCGCCAGACCACCGGGGAAGAACATCACCGTGGATAGGAACAGGACGCCCGCATAAAAGGCCCAAAGCTCTGTCGACAGGCTCAGAACGGTTTGCAGCAGGGTAAAGGCGATGGCCCCGATGATCGGCCCAAAGAAGAACCCGACGCCGCCAAGGAAGGTCACCAGCAGGATGATCCCTGACGAGGCGGTGTTCAGGTTTTCCTCGGTCAGGATTTCGTAGTTGATCGCGAAAAGCCCACCGGACACGCCTGCAAAGAAGCCAGAGGCGACAAAGCTGTAGAAGCGGACCCACCGCGAGGAATAGCCCAGAAACTCTGCCCGTTCGGGATTGTCGCGCACGGCGTTTGCCATGCGACCCACGGGGGTGCGGCTCCAGAGGTACATCAGCGCGGCAGAGATCACGACCCAGCCAGCGGTCAGGTAATAGACCTCGATCTGTTGCAGGAATTCGACGCCAAAGAAGGGCTGCGCGTAGGTCCGGTCGCCGCTGATGCCTTCTTCGCCACCAAAGAACGCGACGATGATGACGGAACAGGCCGCGATCAATTCGCCCACACCCAGCGAGATCATGGCGAATACCGTGCCCGCGTTACGGGTCGAAAACGCGCCGACGATCATGGCCAGCCCCATGCCGAAAAGACCACCAAACACCGGCAGGATCACCAGTGGAATGGTCGAGAAGAAATCGGACATGTTCATGATGTGCATACAGGCAAAGCCCCCCACACCGGCATAGACCGCGTGGCCAAAGGACAGCATACCCCCCTGCCCGAGCAGCATGTTATAGGCCAGCGCGAAAACGATCGTGATCGACATCTGGTTCATGATCGTCAGTGCCGAGTTATTGGTAAACACCATCGGCAGGATGGCCAGTACGACAGAGGCAATGACCCAGGGGGCCAATGTCAGCACCAGCGACCCTGACCGCATACGCTGCGCGGGTTTGGAAGGGTCCGTGGTGATCTGCTCTTTCGGGCGGGCGCCTTTGGGAATGTCGGTTCTTGGATCTGAAACTGTCATGAGCTGCGCTTTCCGAAAAGACCTGCCGGGCGGAAGATGAGGATCAGCACCATCAGGATATAGGGCAAGATGTCGGCGATTTGTGGGCTGGTGAGGCTCCAGAAGTCGCGGAATATGCTGTCATCCAGGCTCTCGGGTTTAGAGATGCCAAGGCCGGTCAGGATATTCTCCATCTCGATGTTGTAGGATTTGGCGAAGGTGGTGATCCAGCCGATCAAAAGCGACGCGATCAGCGCCCCCCACAGCGACCCGAGGCCACCGATCACGATGGTCACGAACACGATCGACCCCAGCACAAAGGCCATACCGGGGAAGGTGCCAAGCACCGGTCCCGCAATCACACCGGCCACACCGGCCAGCGCCGTGCCAACCCCGAAGACCCCCATAAAGATCAGCGGCACATTGTGGCCCAAGGCTTCGACCGTGCGCGGATAGCTGAGCGCGGCCTGAATGATCATGCCGACGCGGGTCTTGGTCAGCACGTAAAGCAGCCCGATAAAGATGCTGATCGAGATGAAGATCATGAATATCTTATAAGCGGGGATCGAATTCCCCGAGATCGCAAACGCGGTAAAGTTCAACGCGTCAGGAATGGCGTAGGGCAGTTGGTTCTTGCCCCAAATGAATTGCACCAGTTCTTCGATCAACAGCGCCAGACCAAAGGTAAAGATCAGTTCGGGCACGTGTCCGTATTGGTGAACCCTGCGCAGGCCGTAGCGTTCAACCCCTGCCCCCATCACACCCACGACGAGCGGCGCGATCAGCAGCCCCATCCAGAAGCCGAGCGCAAGACTGATCTGGTAGGCGAAATAGGCACCAAGCATGTAAAAGCTGGCGTGAGCGAAGTTCAAAACACCCATCATCGAGAAAATTAGGGTCAGACCGGCGGAGAGCATGAACAACAGCAATCCAGTAACCAGCCCGTCGATGAGGTTGACGAGAATGAGGTCCATGAGGCCCCTCCAGTAGTGTGGTGGCAAGGTGCAAGAGGGGCCCGCCCGCCAGCGCAGGCGGACCCGAGAGAAATCGCCTTATTCGGGGCGCTTCATCTCGCAGGTTGTCGGGCTGTCCATCGACGCCATTTCGACGGTCGATTCAGTCACGACACCATACCCGGATTGGTCATAGTCAAAGTCCAGGTTGTCGTTTGTGTGTACGCCGACATGCATGTCCTGAATGATCTGGTGATCTTGCGGACGCATGAACAGTTTACCACCCCACATGCTATCGTATTCCATGCCTTCCAGCTTGCTGGCCACCGCGACCACATCCGTGGCGGAGCCCGCTTCGGTGATGGCCTGGGCCAGCATACCGATGGTGTTGAAGATACGGCTTTGGTCGATGTTGCCGTCTGGATACTTCTCAAGGAAGGCGTTGTAGGTGTCGCGCGCTTCTTCGGTAGCAATCGGGTTGATGCTGCCTTGCGCGATCAGGCGGATCTTGTCTTTACCGCTTTCACCAAAGGCGGCCGTGATGCCGGAACCCGCAGCGTAATAGGTATAGATCGGCCCTTCGAACCCGTTGTCGATGATCGCCTTACCGATGCCCAGCATGTCAGCGCCCCAGTTCCCCGTGATCACGGCATCCGCACCAGAGGATACAACCTTGCGCGCGTAGGGGGTAAAGTCTTTCACCTTGCCGATGGGGTGCAGTTCGTCACCGACGACCTCGATGCCGTCACCTTTCGCGCCCAGCATTTCGTTGGCGGCGGCAGACACAGCCTTACCAAAGGAATAGTCCTGCCCGATGATGTAGACTTTCTTGATGTCCTTGTCCTGAACGATCACATCGGTCAGCGCGTCCATCTTGATGTCAGAGTTGGCGTCGAAACGGAAATGCCAGAAGTTGCATTTGTCGTTGGTCAGCGCAGGGTCCACAGCGGCATAGTTCAGGAACAGAACACGGCTGTCGGGGTTGCGGCGGTTGTGCTTGTCGATGGCTTCGGTCAATGCGTTCGCAACGCCAGAGGAGTTCCCCTGAACGACGTAGCGCGCGCCTTGGTCAATCGCGACCTGAAGCTGAATAAGGGATTCTTTGGGGCTGACCTTGTTATCAAAAGGCAGCACTTCCATTTTTTGGCCGTCCAGCAGACCGCCTTTGTCGTTTACCATGTAATCAGCCGCGAATTCGAACTGATGCAGGCCGTTGGTGCCAGTGCTTGCGAATGGACCGGACAGCGGGTCAATGAACGCGATCTTGATGTTTTCGGCAAAGGCTGCGCTCGCGCCAATGACCAAAGAAAGCGCGGAAACCGCGCCGTACTTAGCGATATTTTTCATTTTAATCCTCCCAAGGACGGCCCGGCGCTTTTAATGCGTTTTTTGGATTGCCAGACCTTGGGATGAGCCTTGCATAATGCGATTTATTGTCAAGCGCCTCTATTCATAAGTTGCGAGCCTGCACCGTTGGTTATGCCATATATTGCGTGATGGTACGGGCAAAAACACCTGCGTGAAATTTTGCCCGCTGCCGTTTTTTGACGCAGGGTCAGAAATAAGCTTTTGAAAATAAATATATTAATGAATTGCACAAGATTGTGACGGCTGATCAGTTTTTACGCGGTGCCTGACAGATGTCCGCTGGACACTATTCAAAAAAAATTTGCGGCGGCGGGTGCGATCCTGACAATTGTCATGGCACCGCAGATTTGCCAATTCCAGCCACTGGAACGAAGCTGCTGGCCGCGGTGGTTGAAATCTATACGACCGGCCAAGTTGATTCTCCCGCCCCGCGGGTCCACACCCTAAAACCGGATGCTGATGGCTTGCGCCGCTGCCGACAAAAGCTGTGCATAGGTCGTTTCAAGCTGTCGCTTCTTCACGTGGAAAGCGGGGCCGCCCACATTCAGCCCGTAAACCTGCGACCCGTTGGGCGAAAACACGGGCACCGCGATGCCGTTCACATCGGGACGCCAATCGCCATAGCTTGAACAAAATCCCTTGTCTGCAAACTCGGTCATCGCGGCGGCATAGCTGTCGCGCGCGCGGGCTTCGAATTCGGGCCCTTCGGCTGCAGCATAGCGGAACGCGCGGTCGCGGCTTTCGTCGGACATGCCGGTCAGGATGGCGCGACCAATGGCGGAATCAAATAGCGGCAGCCGTGACCCGACGCGAATTTGCAACGCGACATCTTCGCGCGAGCGTTTGGTCGCGATATAGACAACGTCCAGGCGGTGGACCTCTCCGATCGCGATGGTGACGTAGGAATTGGGCCCGTCACGCAGCTTGCGCATCTCTTCCTGCGCGCGGTCGCCGATCTCCATACTCGACAGCACGCCAAAGCCAAGCTGCAGCACCCCTGCGCCCAGCCGATAGGTGCCGGTGCGGGCATCGGCGACAAGATAGTCCAGTTCCACCAGCGTATGGGTCAAGCGCGACACCGTCGCCTTGGGCAGCCCTGTCCGTTCGGAGAAATCCGTGTTGGTCAGGGCTGTTTCGTTTTCCCGAAAGCAGCGCAACACATCCAGCCCGCGGGCAAGCGCCGTGACAAAGTTTCTGTCCTTCGTCTCTGCCGGATCTGTCGCGAACTCGTTGGAGGCCATCTTACTTGCCTTCCAGCGCTTTAAGCCCGTTTTCCGCAAACACAGGGACATAGGCACCGACCTTCATCGCCCGCTCGGGGTTGGAGGCATTGCCGTCCAGCGCGCGTTTCAATACGCCTTGAATGATCCCCGCCATGCGGAAGAAGCAAAAGGCGAGGTAGAAGCCAAAGTTGTCGATCCCGTCCAGCCCGCGGCGTTCGCAGTATTTGGCGATGAACTCGGCATCACTCGGCACGCCAAGCGCTGCGCGGTCCACACCGCCAAAGCCGCGCCCTTCGGTGCCCGCGGGCATCTGCCACTGCATGATAACGGCCGCAAGGTCAGCGTATGGGTGCCCGATGGTCGACAGTTCCCAGTCCAGAATGGCCAGACATTTGGTGCCGTCTTTCTCGAACATCATATTGTCGATGCGGTAGTCCCCATGCACCAACGTGCGCTGCCCGTCATCCGCGGGGATGCTGGCGGTCAGCTTTTCGATCAGCTGGTTCATCGCGGGCAGGTCTTCGGTTTCGGACGCGCGGTATTGCTTGGTCCAGCGGGCGACCTGACGTTCATAATAGTTACCGGGAGGGCCGTAATCCGACAGACCCACCGCGTCGATGTCCACCTCGTGCAGGGCGGCAAGCACGCGGTTCATCTCGTCAATCACGCCAGCGCGGCCTGCCTTGTCCATGTCGGGCATGCGCGGGTCCATGAAGTTGCGCCCGTCGATATGATCCATGATGTAGAACGCCGACCCGATCACGTCGTCGTCTTCGCACAGCAGGTGCATTTTCGACACCGGCACATCGGTATCCTGCAACGCCTTTTGCACGCGGAACTCACGATCAACCGCGTGTGCGGATTTCAACAAAACCCCCGGCGGTTTGCGACGCAGCACATAGTTACGCGACGGGGTTTTCAGCAGGAACGTCGGGTTGGACTGACCGGCCTGGAACTTGGAGACCTCAAGCGGGCCTTCAAAGCCCTCAAGATGTTTTTCCAGATAGGCGCTGACCTTCGGAATATCGAGTGTCTGGGTGTCTGTGCTCATGGCTACCGTTCCTTAACTATAGGTCAGCATGTCAGCGGTCTCGGCTGACATCAGATGCGGGGTCGCGTTGAATTCATGCAGGAAAAACGCGGATTTGGTGAAGACGAATTTGGTGATGGATGTGTTCTTGATCTGCAGGTTCAAGGTCATCATCATTTTATGCGGTGCGCCAAGAGACGCGGCCGTCAGCTGCCCGATCACCCCACCGGAGCTTACGGCAAGCACGCGCTCCGCCCCTTCGGCACAGGCGATCAGACGGGCGGCTTCCACGCGGTCGGTGAAATTGGCCCATGTCTCGGCGGGGCCTTCGATCTCGTCTGCCTGCCACTGAAAGACGGTTTCGCGCAGGGTACGGAAATGCACCTTGCGGTCGCCCTTGACCAGTTCCGGAACCGCCCCTTTATAGCGCGCGTCCAGCAGGTTCTGAAAATCATATTCATTCAGGCCCGGGTGGGTGTCGCCTGCCTCGAATCCCATCGAGGCAAGCGTTTCTTTCTGACGGGTCAGGGTGCCGGTGATTGTCCGGTCCGGCACCCAGCCGGTATCGCGGAGCAACTGGCCGACGGCCTCGGATTGCCGGTGCCCGAGGTCCGACAACTTGTCATAGTTGTCAGTCCCAAAAGACGCCTGACCGTGGCGGATGACCAGTAGCTCTCCCATGATGGTTTACAGAACCTCAAAGAGGCCAGCAGCACCCATGCCGCCGCCAACACACATGGTGCAGACAACGTATTTGGCACCGCGACGCTTGCCCTCGATCAGCGCGTGGCCAACCATGCGCGCGCCGGACATGCCGTAGGGGTGACCGATAGAGATCGCGCCGCCGTCCACGTTCAACAGCTCGTCCGGGATGCCCAGTTTGTCGCGCGATGCGATCACCTGGCAGGCAAAGGCTTCGTTCAGTTCCCACAGGCCGATGTCTTCGATCTTGAGCCCATGCGCTTCCAGCAGCTTTGGCACGGCATAGATCGGGCCGATACCCATCTCATCGGGCTCGCAGCCTGCGGCCATCACGCCAACATAGCGACCCAGTGGCTGAAGACCGCGACGTTCGGCTTCTTTCGCTTCCATGACCACGGCGGCAGAGGCACCATCGGACAGTTGCGAGGCGTTGCCTGCGGTGATGAACTTGCCTTCGGGCAGGTGGATGCCGTCTTTGAACACGGGCTTCAGACCGGCAAGGCTTTCCGCCGTGGTGCCGGGGCGGTTGCCCTCGTCTTTTTCCAAGGTGACTTCGTGCTTGGAAATCTCTTTGGTCTCTTTGTCCTGAACCATCATCGTGGTGGTCATCGCGACGATCTCGTCGTCAAAGCGGCCGGCCTGTTGCGCTTGGTGCGTCAGCTCTTGGCTGCGCGCCGCGTATTCATCCTGCGCTTCGCGGCTCACGTTATAGCGCTCTGCCACGTTTTCGGCTGTTTCCAGCATGGTCATGTAGATTTCGGGCTTGTTCTGCTTGAGCCATGGGTCGGCGCTGACGCGCATCTCTGGCGTTTGCACGAGGGAGATGCTGTCGACACCGCCGCCGATAACAATGTCCATCCCGTCGGTGATCACCTGCTTGGCCGCGGTGGCGATTGCCATCATGCCGGATGCACACTGACGGTCCAGCGACATGCCTGCAACGGTCACGGGCAGACCTGCGCGGATGGCGGCCTGACGCGCGATGTTGCCCGCCTGATGCCCCTGCTGCAGGGCGGAGCCGATGACACAGTCAGAGATTTCCGACCCGTCAAGACCCGCGCGCTTTACGGCGTTCTCGATGGCGTGGGCGGCAAGCGCCTGTGGTGTGGTGGCGTTGAACGCACCGCGATAGGCTTTGCCGATCGGGGTACGGGCGGTGGATACGATTACTGCGTCACGCATGGTGATCTCCCTTTGAAAGTTCGTCTGTTAGCCCCAATCCAGATCAAGACCCTGGGCCTTGGCTGCATTGAGCGCGTATTTCTTCGTTTGACTAAAGGCATCGGTCAGCTCTTGCTGGCCGCCTGCGTCGGTGATTTTGTCGAAAGCGGATGCGACACCTTCAGGGGTATTCTCGTCGCCGGTCAAGGTCACGCCTTCCGTTTCGTAAATACGGGTCTGGGCAAAGCCACCCGCCCCTGCCCCAAGGATCACACGGCTGGGGCCGTCCTCGCTGACGAGGTACAGCAGGCCGGGGGTGATCGTTTCGGGGGCCAGCAGGGCCTGCGCCTGTTCGGGCAGCAGATCGGCAGTCATCCGCGTGGCCGCTGTGGGGGCCAGCGTGTTGACGCGGATATTGTCACGCGCGCCTTCCAGATGCAGCACGTTCATCAGCCCCATCATCGCCGCTTTGGCCGCACCGTAGTTGGATTGACCAAAGTTGCCATACAGCCCCGAAGCCGAGGAGGTCAGCACAATGCGCCCGTATTTCTGTTCGCGCATGATCGGCCAGCAAGCATGGGTCACATTCGCAGACCCGATCAGATGCACGTCGACGACCTTGCGGAAATCCGACATCTCCATCTTGGAAAACGTCTTGTCCCGCAGGATGCCTGCGTTGTTCACCAGAATGTCGATGCGACCCCAGGCGTCCATGACCTGCGCGACCATATCCTTGACACCGGCCTCGTCCGAGACATCACAGCCATGCGCCATCGCCTCGCCACCTGCGTCGCGGATTTCCTGCGCGACGGCTTCGGCAGCTGCCGACGAAGACCCTTGCCCGTCGGTTGTCACGCCCAGATCATTGACCATAACCTTTGCGCCGCGTGCCGCGAGGCCAAGCGCATGGCTGCGCCCTAGGCCCGTGCCCGCGCCGGTGACAATAGCGACGCGGTTGTCAAAACGAATATCCATCATCGCCCCTTAGTGCAGTGCTTGTTCAAAGATGTTCGGCCCGCTCATCACATTGATGCCGCCGCTGACGGGGACAATCGCGCCGGTGATATAGGCACCGCCCTTGCCACAAAGGAACAACATGCAGCCCGCGATATCCGTATCGGTTCCGACGCGGCGCAGGGGGACGTCTTCGCCCACCTTGTTGCGCATATCCTCGTCGTGGGTCGCAAAGGCGGTCATCCGCGACACGAAGGGTCCGGGGGCCAAGGCGTTCACAGTGATCGCGTCACCTGCCAGTTCCTTGGCGAGGATCTTGCTCAGGTGGATCACCGCGGCCTTCGAGGCAGAGTAGCTGTAGGCGCCATCACCCATCTCGCGTTCGCCCATCACCGAACCGACGTTCACCACCCGCGCCGGATCATCGATCGTCGCGTTCGCCTTGAGCAGCGGCAGCAGTTTTTGCGTCAGATCGAACAGACCCGCGACGTTCACGTCCATGACCTTGCCCCAGGCCTTGAACGGGAAATCACCCAAAGGTGCGCCCCAGGTGATGCCCGCGTTGTTCATCAGGATATCAAGGCTCTCGGTGCGGTCCTTCACGGCTGCGACCATTGCATCGACACCTTCCTCGGTGCCGACATCGCCTGCGAACCCCTCGGCAGAGCCAGAGGCCCCGAGCGCATTCAGTTCTTTCGCCACGGCCTCGCAGGCCTCGCCCTTACGGCTGGCGATCAACACGCGGGCACCGGCATGCACCAGCGCCTCGGCGGCCATGCGGCCAATCCCGGTCGCCCCGCCTGTGACCAGCGCGGTTTTACCCTCTAGGCCGAAAAGTGTTTGAATATCCATGCCTTAGAATCCTCTGTGCTTGGCGACCTGGGCAGCGTGATAGCCGTAGTCCCCGAGCCATTCTGCCCCCACACGGGCGCGCTTCATGTAAAAACCGATGTCGAACGCGTCCGTCATGCCGATCCCGCCATGCATTTGCACCCCTTCGATCACCGCCAGCTTGGCGGTCGATGTCGCACGGGCCTTGGCGAGCGACACGGCCATCGTCGCATTGTCGGGGTCTTCGTCCAGCTTGCGCCCTGCGTGCAACACTGCAGAGGCGGTGACTTCCGTCTCGCACCACAGATGGGCGGCGCGGTGTTGCAAGGCCTGGAAGGTGCCGATCAACGTGCCGAACTGCTTGCGTTCTTTCAGGTAGCCCACGGTCATGCCAAAGGCGCCCGCAGCAACGCCTGCCATCTCGGCGGCGAGGGCGGCCTGCCCTGCCTCGATCGCGGGTTTCAGCACGGTCATGGCGTCATCGACCTGACCCAACACATCATCGCCCGTCGCTTCGACGTTATCAAAATCAATCCGCGCGGAATCGCGCGCGTCGATCATGTTCTGCGCGTTGCGTGTGATGCCTGCGCGGTCCGCGGGAATGTCGAACAGGGTCAGCCCGTTGTCTGTCTTGGCCAGCACCAGCAAACGGTCCGCCAAAGCACCATCGACGACAAAGGTCTTCTTGCCCGTCAGGCGAAAACCATTGCCTTCCGCCGTGGCGGTCATTGCCGTGGCATCGGGGTTGAACTTCGATGTCTCATCCACCGCCAACGCATAGGTCGCGTCGCCGCTGGCAATCTTGGCCAGCGCGGCCTCGGCGCGCGCATCGCTGACGTGGCGCAGGGCTGTCGCCGCGATTACTGCCGTCGACAGAAAGGGACTGACAGCCAGCGTCTTGCCCATTTCCTGCGCCAGAATACCCGCAGCAGCATGGCCCATATCAACGCCACCCGCACTTTCAGGGACCAGCACACCGGCCCATCCCATCGCGGCCATCTCTTTCCACATTTTCGCGTCATGGGTCTGCCCGGCATCGCGCAAGTCGCGGAACGCTTTAACGGGGGCGGATTTATCAAGAAAACCGCGCGCCGAGTCGGCCAGCATGGTTTCGTCTTCTGTTAATACTAGTTTTACCATGATCTTACCCCGGAAGCCCAAGCACGCGGCGGGAGATAATGCTCAGCATCACCTCGCTCGTGCCGCCTTCGATTGAATTGGCCTTTGTACGCAGCCAGTCCGCGGGACGGTTGCCCAAAGGCCCGTCCCATTCCAGCGCGTCGCTACCACCAGCGGCCATCAGCAACTCGTGGCGCTGCATGTTCAGCTCTGTGCCCATGTATTTCAGCATCGCCGAGGCATCCCCCGCGCCAGTGCCGGCCTCGGCCTGATCCTTGTAGCGTTCCAGCGTGAGGCCAATGGCAAGCGCGTCCACCTCGCATCGCATCGCATCGGCACGCAGCACGGTGTCCATCTCTTGCCCCTCGGCCAGAGATTCATTCAGCACCGCCCCAAGCGCACGACCGCCCGACAGGCCCTGCCCCCCGCCCGAGATCATCTCGCGCTCGTGGGTCAGCAGGTATTTCGCCACGTCCCAACCGCGGTTCTCTTCGCCGACGATCCGGTCCTTGGGCACCTTCACATTGGTAAAGAACGTCTCGCAGAAGACCGACGCGCCGGAGATCAGCTTGATCGGTCGGGTCTCGACGCCTGCGTCTTCCATATCGATCAGCAGAAAGGAGATACCCTTGTGCTTGGGCGCGTCACGATCCGTACGGATCAGCGCGAAAATCCAGTCGGCTTTGTCGGCGTAAGAGGTCCAGATCTTCTGACCGTTTACCAGCCAATGATCGCCCTTGTCCTCGCCTTTGGTCTGGACACTGGCCAGATCCGACCCGGCCCCCGGCTCGGAATAGCCCTGACACCAGCGGATTTCACCGCGGGCGATCGGGGGCAAATAATGCAGTTTCTGTTCATGCGTGCCAAAGTGCAGCAAGGCGGGCCCAAGCATCCAGATGCCAAAGCTTTGCAACGGGTTGCGCGCCTCGATCCGGTCCATCTCTTCTTTAAAGATCTTTTCCTGCGCGCGGTTCATCCCCGCCCCGCCGTATTCGACGGGCCATGTGGGCACGGTATAGCCCTTGGACGCGGCGCGCTCCATCCAGACGCGTTGCGCGTCGGATTCGAACTCAAAATTCTTGCCACCCCAGCATATCGATGCTTCACTCGGCTCACCGCCGCGCATTTCGGCCGGGCAGTTTGCCTCCAGCCAATCGCGCAGCTCCGCGCGGAAACCCTCCAGTTCCTGTTCGGACTGCATCTTTTCTCCCCCCTCGTTTTGCGAACTCCAATTCCGCACTGCAAAATTGCATTTCGAAATTCGATTGACAAGACAGTTTCTGAACGCGCCTATTGCTTTGCAAATCTAGAGGAGGAATGACCCGATGAAAGCCATGCTTAGCACCGCCCCCGGCGGCCCCGAAACGCTGGAACTGACAGAGATGCCACAGCCTGAACCGAAGAAAGGTCAGGTGCGTATTCGCATCCGCGCAGCGGGGCTGAACTTCCCTGACACCTTGATTATCAAGGATCTTTACCAGATGAAGCCGCCCCGCCCCTTCGCGCCGGGTGGCGAGGTTTCAGGCGATGTGGACGCCGTGGGAGAGGGCGTTTCCAACGTTGCTGTGGGCGACCGGGTGCTGGCGATGACCGGCTTTGGCGGCTTTGCGACAGACATCATTGTGGACGCGGAACGGGTGCAGAAGATCCCCGATGCGATGCCATATGACGAAGCGTCATGTCTGGTGCTGACCTATGGCACCTCCCATCACGCGCTGAAAAACCGCGCCGAAATCCAGCCCGGCGAATCCTTGCTGATCATGGGCGCTGCGGGCGGCGTTGGCGTGGCCGCGATCGAACTGGCGAAAGCCGCCGGTGCCCGTGTGATCGCTGCCGTATCGTCGGAAGACAAGGCGCAGTTCTGCCGTGATCTGGGCGCGGACGAGACGATCATCTACAGCCGCGACATGGACGACCGTGCGACGCAGAAAGCCTTCTCGGACGAGATCAAGAAGCTGTCGGGCGGTGAGGGTGTCGATGTGGTATATGACGCCGTGGGCGGTGCCTATGCCGAACCCGCCGTACGCGCGCTGGCGTGGAAAGGCCGCTATCTGGTCGTGGGCTTCCCTGCCGGTATCCCCAAGATCCCGTTGAACCTGACACTGCTTAAGGGCTCGCAGATCATGGGTGTTTTCTGGGGCGCGCATACGGCCCGTGAACCCAAGGTACATGCCGAAAACATGGCCGATCTGTTCCGTATGTATGCGGGTGGCCAGATTAAGCCGCGCATCTCTGCCCGCTATCCGCTGGAAAAAGCCGCCGACGCTCTCAACCTGATGCAGGACCGTAAGGTGCAGGGCAAAGTGGTGTTGGATGTTCAATAAGCAGATAGGACGTTCAAAATGACCAACACACAGATTGTCATCGCAGAGCTGCCCAGCGATTCGCTGACGCCTGCGCATTTCAAACAGACCACCGCGGATATGCCCGTGGCAGGCGACGGTCAGGTGCTGCTCAAGGTGATCCTGATGTCCATCGACGCGGCCAACCGGTCATGGATGAAAGGCGCGACCTATCGCGCAGCGGTCAACGCCGGGGATGCCATGCCGACCTATGCCATCTGCGAGGTCGTCGAGAGCAAGAGCGACCGTCTGGCCGTGGGCGATATCGTCGCGTCAGAGGCAACGTGGTCGAACTTTGTCGTCGCCGATGCGCGCAAGTGCGAGAAGCTGCCAAAGGTGCCGCAGCTGTCGAACCTGATGTCCGTCTACGGCATCGCGGGCAAAACCGCCTATCACGGGCTGATCTCTGTCGGGCAACCGGTTGCGGGTGAAACCGTGCTGGTGTCGGCAGCCGCAGGATCGGTTGGCGGCTATGTCGGCCAGATCGCCAAGGCGCTTGGCTGTCGGGTCGTGGGCATCGCGGGCGGGGCGGAGAAATGCAAATGGGTGACGGAGGAATTGGGCTTTGACGCCTGCATCGACTACCGCGCCCCCGGCATGTCCAAAGCCCTGCGTGCTGCCTGCCCCGACGGGGTGGATGTCTATTTCGACAACGTCGGCGGCACCGTGCTTGAGGCCGCGTTGTTCGCGATGAACGAAAAGGGTCGCATCGTCTGCTGCGGTGCTGTCAGCCAATATGACACTGAAACCCCCACCGGGCCGCGCAACCTGCCCGGTCTGGTCGTGGTCAAACGTCTGCGGATGGAAGGCTTTATCGTGATGGACTGGACCCAGAACGACGCCAAGGCGCTGCGCGCGTTGCAGACTTGGGTCGACGCGGGACAGATCAAGGTGACCGAGGACATCGTCGACGGATTGGAAAACGCGCCACAGGCGTTGATCGGCCTGCTGGCCGGTGAGAACAAGGGCAAGCGCATGGTGCGTGTTGCCGCGGACCCATCCTGAAGGAGTATCCCATGTCTGCATTGAAAGAGGCACTTGCCCATAGTGAAACGCTGATCGGGACCGAGGTCGGGGTCTCTGACTGGATCACGGTGGATCAAGAGATGATCGACCAATTTGCCAAAACCACCCACGACATGCAGTGGATTCACATCGACCCCGAACGCGCCGCTGCGGAAACGCCCTTTGGCGGGACGATTGCGCATGGGTTCCTCACCTTGTCGTTAGCGAGCCGCTTTGCCTATGATTGCTTTAACATGATGCCCGGACAGGTGATGGGCATCAACTATGGCATGAACAAGCTGCGGTTCCTGACTCCGGTCAAGGCGGGATCGCGGCTGCGCGGGCGGTTCACGCTGCAAAAGGTCACGGCGCGCAACGCCACCGATATGCTGCGCGAGAACCTGCTAACGATCGAGATCGAGGGCGTCGAGACACCCGCGATGGTCGCCGAATGGTTGGGGCTGGCGGTGTTCAAAGACTAAGCCCCCACACCAGCGCAAAGACAAAGGGCCGCGCATCCCTGCGCGGCCCTTTGCTATTTCGTCACCTCGGTTACCCCGCGGGACAGGCGGCACCCGTCTCGATCCAGGCCTTGGTCAGCTCGCCAAAGATCTCCTGACTGCCGGGTGCGGGCTCGCGCCCCTCGCCCGGATGCCACCCCCAGCCGACCAGACCGTCTTCGGCGTTGTGCTCGTGCAGCTCTTCCAGCGTCTTACCGCCATTGCGTTCCTCGTCCTTGATCTGGGCACAGATTTCGGCAGCCGATTTACCGATCCAGCCCATTTCAATCGGGGCCAGTTGCCAAGGGGTATGCCCCGGGATCGACCCGCCCCCCGCGGCAAAGGTAAAGTTCTGTTCGCCATGACAGGTGTTGCAGCGCATGCCGGGCGCGCCAAAGTCCGCCTCTCCGCGTACCACGGGGGGTTCGTGCATCTGCATGTCCATCCCTTGGCGTGGGGAGTTATCGACGGGGTGGCAATTCAAGCAGCGTGGATGCCCGATCACCACCATCATCTCCTCGAAAAGCGCGGTGGAGCGTTCTGCCTCCCCCTCGATCGCGTCAAATTCGTCAACCGTGCGCAGACCGTTGACGGTCTCTGCCATGACAGGGCCCGCCATCAGCGCAGTGATGGCCATGATATTCAGCGTATTTTTCATGACTTACACTCCTACAGATTTGGTAAAGGGCAGTTTGGTAACAGCTTGCCCCGTCAGGGCACGCCACGCGTTTGCAACGGCCGGACCGACGGGCGGCAAGCCCGGTTCGCCGATACCGGTGGGGTCGTTATCGCTTTGCACGATAGCGACCTCTACCTGGGGCATCTCGTTGATGCGCAGCATGCGGTAGGTGTCAAAGTTGCGTTCCATGATGGTGCCGCCTTCGCCAAGGGTGACTTCGTCGAACAGCACCGATCCCAGACCATAGCCCGCCCCGCCTTCGATCTGGGCGCGGATGACATTGGGGTTCACAGCGACGCCACAGTCAACGGCGCACCAGATTTTATGCACCTTGGGGAAGCCGCCCTGATCCGAAACTTCGACGATCTGGGCCACATAGGTGTTAAAGCTTTCGTGCACAGCAACGCCGTAGGCACGATCCCCCTTCACCTTGGTGCCGTCCCAACCCGCCAGCGCGGCCACTTTCTCCAACACGCCACGGTCGCGACCGGCGTCGCCTTTCATCAGGTCCAGACGCCCCTGAACGGGGTCTTTGCCCCCTGCTTCAAGCAGTTGATCCAGAAACACCTCGGTCGCGTAACCCGTATGCGAATGGCCGACCGACCGCCACCAGAGCACGGAAACGGGGCTATCCTGCCGGACCCAGTCCACCTTCAGCGCGGGCAGGTCGTAGGGCATCTTGGTGGCCCCCTCGTAGGACGTGGGGTCCATGCCGTCTTTCATCATGCCTTCCATCGGACCACCGGCCATGATGGACTGGTTCACCACCACGTCATGCCACCCGACGATATTGCCGTCCGCGTCCAGACCGCCCTTCATCTTATGCACGGTCAGCGGGCGATAATAGCCGCCGATCATGTCGTCTTCGCGCGTCCAAAGCAGTTTCCAGGACCCGTTCCCGCCAGCGGCTTTCGCGATCTCGGCGACTTCGGCGGCAACATGGGCCGTGGGCTGCGCGCGGCGGCCAAAGCTGCCGCCCGCGAACATCACGTTGATCTGCACCTCCGATGGATCGATCCCCAAGGTGGCGGCCAGCGTTGGCTTGTCGAGCGACGGGAATTGCGACCCCATCCAAAGCTCCGCCTTGCCATCCGTGACCTCGAGCACGGCATCAAGCGGTTCAAGCGCGGCATGGGCAAGATAGGGAAAGTGGAACTCCGCCTCGATCACTTGCGCGGCCCCGTCGATCCCCGCCATGGCATCGCCAACCTCTTCCGCAGCGCGACCGCCTTCGGCAGCGACACGCGAGAAATCCGCATAGATCTGCGCGCTCGACCGGGTTTCGGCTTTGCTGTCGTCCCATTTCACCTGCAATGCCTCGCGCCCCTTGAGCGCGGCACCGGTGGTCTTGGCATAGACCGCGACCCCTTGCGGGATTTCACGTACCGCGATGACACCCGGCACCTTCAGCGCGTCGGTATCGTCAAAGCTGGCGACAACGGCACCCATCTTATCGGGGTGCGCCACGACGACCGTTTCCATCCCCTCGCGGTAGACATCCATCGTGTATTCGGCCTGACCGGTGGTCTTGGCATGGGTGTCCAGCTTGGGCACATCGGTGCCGATCAGGGTAAAATCCTTGGCCTCTTTCAGCTTGGGTTCGGCGGGGGCGGTCATGGTTGCGGCTTTTTCAGCGAAGGCGCCAAAGCCTGCCTCGGTCCCGTTGGGGTGGGATATCCGCCCTTTCGAGATCGTGATCTCGGACGCGGGCACGCCCCATTCGGCGGCGGCGGCATCAACCAGCATCGCGCGGGCGGCGGCACCGGCCTTGCGCATCTGCATATAGCTGTTCGCCATCGCGGTGGACCCGCCTGTGCCCTGCAACCCGAACAGCGTATTGGCGTAAAGTTCGTCATTGGCAGGCGCACTTTCGGCACGCATCTGCGACCAGTCGGCATCCAGTTCCTCGGCTACGAGGGTCGCAAGGCCGGTGTTCGGCCCTTGCCCGAATTCGATATGTTTGATCAGCACCGTCACCGTGTCATCAGGGGCGACACGCACAAAGGCGTTCGGCGCGAATGTGGCCGGATCGGCCGCCGGGTCAAAGACGGTCGCGGCACCGGACTGGGCGCGCGATTTTTCGGGTAGCACAACGCCGATCACCAGTCCGGCAGAAGCGGTAGACAGAAAACCGCGGCGAGAAAGATTAAGATTGGTCATGGCTTACCCCTCCAGCTCTTTGGCGGCGTTCTTGATCGCCTCGCGGATACGGACATAGGTGGCGCAGCGGCAGATGTTGCCGGCCATTGCATTGTCGATATCCTCGTCCGTGGGGTTCGGGATCTCGCGCAGCAGGGCCGTGGCGCTCATCACCTGACCGGATTGGCACCAGCCGCATTGGGGCACGTCGATCGCCTCCCATGCCGCTTGAACCGCTTTGGCCTCTGGCCCGTCGACACCCTCGATTGTGGTCACATAGGAGCCTTCAACCATAGAAAGCGGGGTGACGCAGCTGCGGCGGGTCATGCCGTTCAACTCGACCGTGCAGGCACCGCATTGCGCGATACCGCAGCCGAATTTCGTGCCGGTCAACCGCAGGTCGTCGCGCAGCACCCACAAGAGGGGCGTGTCATCGGGCGCGTCGACGCTCACCTCTTTGCCGTTCAGGGTAAAGTTTATCATGCTGGCTCCTCCTATTGGATGTTGGCTGCTGGCGTGGAATGTTGGGACTTCCCTCGCAGAGGGACCTAGCCCGCAACAGCAGCGCGTCAATGTGCCACAATACAAAAGACGGAGGCAACGCGCGGTTGCCTCCGTCCTGACTTCATCAAAGCAAGGTGGTGCCTAGCCGGTGGTGTCCTTGACCGGATCCTTGCCGGTAAAACGCGCCACCATCGCAAAGAAATACGGCACGAAAAGAACCCCCAGAACGGTTGCGGCAATCGTACCGGCCAGCACACCGGCCCCAATCGCTGTACGTCCACCGGAGCCCGCACCGGTGCTGAGCACCAGCGGCAATACCCCCAGCGAGAACGCCATAGAGGTCATAATGATGGGGCGGAACCGTTGCCGCGCGGCATCGACAGCGGCGTCAAAGATGCTTTCGCCCTCTTGCCGTCTGTCGCGGGCAAACTCGACAATCAGGATCGCGTTTTTCCCCGTCAGACCCACCACGGTCAGCAGCCCGACCTGAAAGAAAACCCCGTTTTCGAACCCGCCCAGATAGGCACCGGTCAAGGTTCCCAGAATGCCGATTGGCATGGCGAGCATCACGGCAAAGGGGATCGACCAGCTTTCATAAAGCGCCGCCAGCGCCAAGAAGATCGCCGCCAGGGACAGACCGTACAGCAAGGGGGCCTGGTTGCCGGATTCCTGTTCCTCCAAGGACAACCCGGTCCAGGCGATCTGGAAGCCGGGGGGCAACTGGGTGACCAGACGTTCAAGCTCTGCAATCGCCTCGCCTGTGCTGACCCCTTCGGCGGGGGAACCCTGGATCTGCATCGCGGGGATACCGTTATAGCGGTTCACCCCCTGCGGCCCGTACGCCCAGCTTCCTTCGGCAAAGTTAGAGAAGGGCACCAGCCCCCCGCTATCATTACGCACGCGCCATTTCTCAAGATCCGACGGGGTCGCACGGGCAGCGGCCTCGCCCTGCACATAGACCCGTTTGATCCGCCCCTCATCGACAAAGTCGTTCACATAGCGACCCGCCCACGCGACGGTCAGCAGGTTGCCCACATCCGTGGCACTGACCCCCATCGCACCGGCGCGGCGCCAGTCGATATCCAGATTGAACTGCGCCGCATCTTCCAACCCGCTGGGGCGGGCAGAGGCGATCAGCGGGCTTTGCGCCGCCATCCCCAAAAGCTGATTGCGCGCCTCTAGGAGCTGTTCGTGGCTTTGACCGCCGCGGCCTTGCAGGTAGAAATCAAAGCCCGACACGTTGCCAAGCTGGCTGACCGAGGGCGGCACGATGGGGAAGACCATCGCGTCCTGTATCTGGCTGAAGGCACCAAAGGCCCGCCCCGCCACCGCCTGCACGCTTTGCGCCACCTCTGTGCGTTGCTCCCAGTCTTTCAGTCGTACGAAGACCAGACCAAGGTTCTGCCCTTGGCCCGCAAAGCTGAAGCCCACCACGCCGAAGACGGATTCAACGACGTCGCCCTCGTTTTCCAGATAGTAGTTCTCGACCTGTTTGATGACCTCAAGCGTGCGTTCCGCCGTCGCGCCCGTGGGGGCCTGCACCAGCGTGAACAGCGTGCCCTGATCCTCGGCCGGCAGGAAGCCTGCAGGCGTGCGCATGAACAAGAACACCATCGCCGCGATAATCGCCAGATAGACCAGCCCGACCCGCAGCGGACGCCGGACCAGCCAGCCCACCGTGCCAGTGTACCCACCAAGTGTCTTGTCAAAACCGCGGTTGAACAGGCCAAAGAACCCGCGCCGCTTCTCATGGCTGCCTTGCTTGAGCAGGGACGCACAAAGCGCGGGCGTCAGGGTCAAGGCGACCACCACCGACAGCGTCATCGCCGAGATGATGGTGATCGAAAACTGCTTATAGATCACCCCCGTCGAGCCGGGGAAAAACGCCATCGGCACAAAGACCGCCGACAGAACCACCGCGATCCCGATCAGGGCGCCGGTGATCTGGTCCATCGACTTGCGCGTCGCCTCAAGCGGGCCAATGTGTTCCTGCTCCATGATCCGTTCGACGTTCTCGACGACCACAATCGCGTCATCGACGAGTAGACCAATCGCGAGCACCATGCCCAGCATCGTCAGTGTATTGATCGAAAAGCCAAAGGCCGCGAGCACGCCAAAGGTGCCCAGCAAGACGACCGGCACCGCCAGCGTCGGGATCAAGGTGGCGCGGATGTTCTGCAAGAACAGATACATTACGACGAAGACCAGCACGATCGCCTCGATCAGGGTCTTGATCACCTCTTCGATAGAGATTTTCACGAAAGGCGTCGTATCGAAGGGCACCACATAGCTCACGCCTTCGGGAAAGAACGCCGACAGTTCCTCGATCCGCTGTTCGACGGCGGCGGCTGTATCCAGCGCGTTGGCGCCGGGGGCAAGGCTGACCGCCATGCCGGTCGCCGCATTACGGTTGTAGCGCGAGATCGTGGCATAGCTTTCCGACCCGATCTCGACCCGCGCGACATCATTCAGCAGCACCAGCCCGCCATCGGTTTCCGCGCGCAGCACGATCTGGCGGAAATCCTCGGGGCTTGTCAGCAGAGATTGCGCGGTGATCGTGGCGTTCAGCGCCTGCCCTTCGACGGCAGGACGGCTGCCAAAGGATCCCGCTGAAATCTGGGCGTTTTCGGCTGAAACCGCTGCCACGATGTCGGACGGGGTCAATTCAAACGCGGCGAGCTTCACCGGATCAAGCCAGATGCGCATCGCGTATTGCGCCCCGAACACTTGTACGCTGCCCACGCCTTCGACGCGGCTGATCTCGTTCACCAGATTGGATTGCATGTAATCGCCAAGGTCGGTGGCGTCATACTTCCCGTTCTCGCCAATCAGCCCGATCACCATCAAGAAGCCGGCAGAGGATTTCTGCACCGTGATCCCCTGCCGCTGCACCGGTTCCGGCAACAAGGCAGAGGCTTGTGACAGTTTGTTCTGCACCTGCACCTGCGCGATATCGACATCTGTGCCGGTCTCGAACGTCAGCGTAATGCTCGCCCCGCCTTCGCTGGTGGACGAGGACGAGATATAGCGCAGCCCGTCCAGACCGGTCATCTGCTGTTCGATCACCTGCGTCACCGTATTGGCCACCGTCTGCGCCGAGGCACCGGGATAAGACGCGCGCACAGCCACAGAGGGCGGCGCGATCTGCGGGTATTGCGCCACGGGTAGGTTGAGGATCGACAAGACGCCGATACCCATGATGAAAATCGAAATCACCCATGCGAAGATGGGGCGGTCAATAAAGAAACGGGCCATGCAAAACGCTCCGGCTTTTGGTTATTCGGCGGGTGCCGGTGCGGCGTCCTCGGGCTTGGCGTCTGGGGCGGCTTGCTCTTGTGGGGTAACGGTTGCACCGGGTGCGGCCTTTTGCAGCCCCATCACGATCACACGGTCGCCCGCCGATAGCCCCTCGCTCACGATCCAGTCCGATCCGCGGTCCTGCAGCACGGTCAGCTGGCGCTGTTCGACGACGTTGTCGCCGTTCACCACCATCGCCAGCGGCTGCCCGCGACGGTCGCGGCTGACAGCTTCTTGCGGGACAAGGAAGGCACCTTTCGCGATCCCCGTAGGCATTTCAACGCGCACATACATGCCCGGCAGCAGCAGACGGTCGGGGTTGTCAAAAGCCATCCGCAGCACGACGACACCGGTTTGCTGGTCCACATCGGGTTCGGCGGCGGTCAGCGTACCGGTCTGGTCATAGATACTGCCATCGGCCAGCGTCAGCTTGACCTCGCGCGGGGTATCGCCAAGGCGCTTTTCCGCGTTGCCGCGCCGCCAATCCAGCAGTTCGGCCGCTGATTGCGTCACATCGACATATACCGGATCAATGTTGCGGATCACGGCCAGCGGGCTGGCCTGACTGTTTGTCACCAAGGCACCGGGGCTGGTCAGGGACCGCCCGATCTCGCCGGACAGGCGGGCGCGGACCTGCGTGTGATCCAGCTCGATCTGGGCAGAGCGCAGCCCCGCCTGCGCCGCCTGAAGCGAAGCCGCCGCGCTGTCGCGTGCCGCTACCGCCGCGTCCAGCGCCTGATCGCTGGCAACATTGCGCGAGGATAGTTCCTCGAGCCGCTTGGCCTCCCGTTCGGCAGAGCTGGCTTGCGCCTGCGCCTGCGCAACCGATGCCTGCGCCTGCGCGACAGCGGCCTCGTAAACGATGGGGTCAATTTTAAACAGCACATCGCCTTCCGCCACGGGCTCACCCTCGGCAAACAGACGCTCTGTGATGATGCCGGCCACCTGCGGGCGTACCTCTGCCTCGGCAGAAGCGACAACGCGTCCGGGCAAGGTTGTGGCAAGCTGCACATCCTGCGGCTGCATCGTCATCACGGTGACGGCAGCGGGCGGGCGTTCGCCCTGCTGCGCCGTTGCGGGGACAGACACCACACAAATAGCCGTTGCAAGGGCGGCGCAGCGCAGCCCGGAGATCAAGGAGTACATTCTGACGATCCTGTCTTTTAGTTCAAATCGAAAGCACCACCGCGGGGTGCTGTGGATGGGGCGGACAAATTGCCCTATTTTTCCGGTGCTGACACGGGCGACGGCGCCGTCACCTTGGGCCCGCAGGTGGCACGGGTTTCTGCCGGTGCAGCGGCTGCGGGCCGAGGCTGAATTTTGCGATAAACCAAAAACGACACGCAAGCTACCGCGCCCATCATCGGGATTAGGGTTGCCATAGCCAAAAGCGCATTGCCCAGCAAGGCACCAAGCGACCCGACCAACAAACCGGACCCCATCTGGATAAAGCCCAGCATCGACGCCGCCGCCCCCGCAGCCCGCCCGAAGGGGGCAAGTGCCGCGGTGGACATGGCAGGCATCACAAAGGCAATCCCGAAAGAATAGGTCGCGACCGGCACCATCACATGCAGAAAGCTCGGCGGCCAAAGCAGCAGGGTTAACGTCCCCAGACTGCCCAAGGCCACAAACACCAGCCCCGGCCCGACCAGCCGGTCTGCCGAAAACCGGCCCATCAGCTGGCGCACCAACAAGGACGCGGTAAAGAAGCTGCCCGATTGCGCCAACATCGACGCCCCGAATTGCGCAGGCGTCAGCCCGACCTCGTCCATCAGGATAAACGGCAGGAATGTCGCCTGCGCATAGAGCGCGCCAAGGGCACCGCCCATCACCAAAGCGGCGGATAGGAACTGCGGATTGCTGAGCAAAGCCTTGTAGGTCCGGCCAAGGGCCTTGAAATTCAGGCGCGAGGGGTCTGCGGTCACGGTTTCTTTCATGGAAAAAAGCGCGACCCAGATCACGAGAAAACCGATCACGGTCATCAGCAAGAAAATCGACTGCCAACCAAACACCGGCAGCATCAGCCCCCCGATGGTCGGGGCCAGCGCCGGACCAAGGGCTAGAATAATCCCGATCAGGTTCATGATCCGCGACGACCGGTCATCGGTGAACAGATCCCGCACCAATGCCCGCGAAATCGCGATCCCCGCGGAGGCACCGATGCCTTGCAGGAAACGCGCGCCCATCAGAACCTCTACCGTGGGCGACAGGGTCGCAGCGACACTGGCCACACAATAAAGCGCCATGAAGGCAATCGTGATCGGCCGCCGTCCAAGCGCATCCGACAACGGCCCTGCGATCAGCTGCGCACAGGCGAAGCCCCCGAAATAAAGCGTCAGCGTCAGCTTGATCGCGGATTCCGTGGTGTCAAAGACGCGCACCAGCTCTGTCATCGCGGGCGTATACAAAGCCATCGAAACAGGTCCGATGGCCACCAGAAGCGCGCCGATCAGACTGACCCGCCGTTCTGACATAATGGGCGTTGTCATTCGGCAGCCTCGGATTTGCACGTCGCCCCGCGAGAGGCCGACAGGTTCTGTCGCAGGGTCAGGGCCGTGGCGCGAAAGGTCTGCCACTGCTCTGGCGTCAATCCTTCCGAAATGATCGTCTCTACCCGTGCACCGGCCTGTGCGATCTGCGACAGGATGTCATTGGCTCGCGGGGTCAGGGACGCGATCTTGGCGCGGCGGTCATTCGGGTCGGCGGTACGGGCAATCAGCTCTGCCGCTTCCAGACGGTCCAGAAACCCCGTGAGGCTCATCGGCGTCATGCCAAGACTTTCAGCCAGCATATGCTGCCGCGTCGCCCCGCAGCGCGCCATATGCGCCAGCACCCGTGCCTCTGCCGCCGTCACAGGAAGCTCGGCGGCTTCGATCTCGCGCTCGAACACGCCACGGCTGAGCCTGCCGATGTCGCTGATAAGGAAACCAAAGCTGTCGGGGTTGATCTTGGTACGCATGTCTTGTCCGCTTTTAATATGTTTACCTTATTATATAGCGCACTGATACATCTTGGACCAAGTGTCAATTCGACCCTGCCCCAAAAAAACGTGAGGTGACCACGGTAAAGCTGTCAAATGCGGCGCAGCTCGAACCGGGATCGGTAGCGCACGGGCTTTTCCGGCAGCAGCAAACAATCGGGATACTCGGGGTGGTGCGGGGTATCGGGCCAGAACTGCGGCTCGATCGCGAGCCCTGCCTGTGGCCCATAGCTGCCCCCGTCCACGCCCAGATCCGCACCTGTATCAATATGCGCGCCGTTATAGAGCTGCACCCCAGGTTGATCTGTCAACACATCCAACTGTAGCCGTTCAGTGCTTAACCGGCAGGCAAGCACCATCTGGTCCCCGCCTTGGGAAAGGCAAAAGTTGTGATCCAGCACCGGCCCGATGGCGCGCGCATGGCGATAGTCGAATTCGCTGCCCGCTACCGAGACGGGCGCGCCTAACGGGAGTTGAGCGTCATCCACAGCAAGGTAACTGGTCGCGGGCACCATCAGGCGGTGATCCGACAGATCCGCCGATCCCGACAGGTTCCAATAGCCATGAAAGGCGGGATTGAAATAGGTCGGCTGATCCGCCGCGCCCGTCATCTTGATCTCTAGATGTCCCGCATTATCAATCGTGTATGTGACAGAGGCGTTAATATTCCCGGGAATCCCGCCCAACCCGTCGGGGTGGTGCAGCTCAAGCCGGCAGCGCGTGGGGGTGACATTGGTAAAGCGCCAGTTCCGGCCGGAATACCCCGCGACGCCGCTGTGCAGCGTGGTCCGCCCTGCTTCGTTTTGATCAAGCTGATGCCGGATACCCCCAATTTCCATCTCTGCGCGCGCAATGCGATTGGCGACCGGACCGACCACCGCGCCAAAGTACTGCATGCTGCCAAGGTAGGCACCCACGTCGCGCCCGCCCAGTAGCAGCGAATGCGATTCCCCCATGACGCGAAGCTCTTGAATCGTTGCCCCCCACGACAAAACGGAAATCGACGTACCGCCATTGCTGATCTGATGCCGGACGATCTTTTCACCCTCTGGCGTTGTGCCGAAAATCGTTGAATCGGCTTTATTTTTCTTGCTCTGCGCCGGCGTCATCGAATGGTCCCTTTCGTCTATTCAACTGCTCAAACGAACATCTAATTAGCCTAAATGCCTAAGTATTTAACCGAGATCGCCCCAATTATGACAAGTTTCGCCATCAGATAGAAAACAACAGAAACAGCCATACCGAGCTGTTACGGACAAGTAGTAAGGCAAACAAATGAAAATTCTTGCGGTAGATGACGACCCAATCATCCTAGAGCTTTTGTCGCATTTCATTGAAGGCATGACAGACCATACACTGGTCACTGCCGAATGCGCTGCCGATGCACTTGAGGCGATCAAGGACAACGCCCGCGCCCCGTTCGACAGCTTCCTTCTGGATATCCAGATGCCGGTCACCGACGGTATCCAGCTGGCCAGCCAGATCCGTGCGATGAAGCAATATATGGATGCGCCGATACTGATGCTGACCGCGATGTCCGAAAAATCCTATATCGACGCCGCCTTCTCTGCCGGTGCGACCGACTATGTGACCAAGCCGTTCGAAATGACCGAGCTTAAGGCGCGGCTGTCGCTGGTTGAACGCGCGGTTGACGGGTTGGCAACCCGCACGAGCAAAGTGTTCGCGGCCAAGGCGGTTACCCATCACGACGGTCGGCCCGAACGCGCCGTGCAATTGCACGAGCCGATGGCGATCCATGATGTGAACAACCTGATCGAGTTCATGGCGCTTGAGAACTATGTGCAGCAATTGTCGCGCAGCGACCTGTTCGGGTCGATCTGTTTTGCCTTCAACATCCGCGATGTCGAAATCTTCCACGAAAACATGTCGAACTTTGAATTCTGCAGCATGCTCAGCGATGTCGGAGAGATCATTTCGGATACGCTGGAAGGGTGCCAGTTCCTCATGTCTTACGCAGGCGGCGGCACGTTTGTATGCATCACAGAAAGCGGCTGGCGCCCTGATCCCAAGCTTTTGGCGAATAATATCAACATTTCGCTGGCAAAAACCGAATTGTTCGATAACCGTGGTCAACACATCAACCCACGTATTTGCGCCGGCAAGGCGGTGCGGTTGATGTGGAAGACAAATTCCTCGGTCATGGATGCGCTGTCAGAGGCGCATGCCTCTGCCGAAGAAGCGACAGCCAACTACCAGAAGGTCCAGAACGACTTCTGGAATGTGGGGAGAACAGCGTGATGCACAAGAAGCTGGAGTTACCGGGGATCGAGCGTATTCGCGCGCGGTTCCTCGATATGCTAGAGCAGCGCCAGCGTGCGCTGGCCGAGCACGCACTGGCCGCCTGGGAAGGCAGCACGCTGCAAGAGATCAACGATAACCTCGCCGAAGCCCGTACCATTCTGCACCAGATCGCGGGCACGGCCGGTTCTTTGGGGTTCGACGATCTGGGCACCGTGGCGCGCGATAACGAGCTTGCGATTGACGCGCATCTGGATGGCCCCAAGGGCAAGATCGCCAATTGCCCGACCGAGATTATCTTTGGTCTGGATGACTTCCTGAAATCCTCCGAAGCCTTGATTGCCGAACAATCCGCGTTGGAATCCGCCTAAACGGTCCTTTGCGCTTCCGGCCCCCACGGGCCATTTGCCGTTCCAGCGCCTCGCGCTCCGGCGATGCGGGGTGTGCCCCGCTTTCCCAGACATCCCATTGATTTCCGCACCATGATGTAGGACGTTCGTCGCGCAACGAAATGCCCCTAGACGAAAGCGGAACTGCACCATGACCCAACCCCATATCCTGATCGCAGGCGGCGGTATCGGCGGCCTAGCACTGGCGCTTTCGCTGCACCAGCTTGGCCTGCGCTGCACCGTTTATGAACAGGTGCGCAGCTTGAAACCGCTGGGTGTGGGGATCAACATCCAGCCCAATGCCGTGCGCGAGCTCTTTGATCTGGGGTTGACCCAAGCGCAGCTTGACGAAATCGGCGTGCCCGCAAAGGAATGGGCGCTGGTCGGGCAGAAGGGGCAAGAGATTTACGCAGAGCCGCGCGGCACCGACGCAGGCTATCGCTGGCCGCAATATGCCGCGCATCGGGGCCAGCTGCATATGCTATTGTATCAAACGCTGGTGGATCGCGCTGGTGCCGAGGCCGTGCAGCTTGGTGCCAAGATCACCGGATACACCCACGGGCCAGCGGGTGGCGTGACCGCGCATATCGCCCATGCCGACGGGTCACAGACACGTGCCGAGGGCACCCTGCTGATCGGTGCCGACGGGATACATTCCGCCGTGCGTGCGCAGATGCATCCCGATCAGCCGCCGATCCACTGGGGTGGTGCTTTGATGTGGCGCGGCACCTCGCGGGCAAAACCGGTGCGCACGGGGTCTTCGTTTGTCGGGCTTGGCGACCACCGCCAGCGCATGGTGATCTATCCGATTTCAGCCCCCGATGCCGAGGGCTATGCCACCATCAACTGGATCGCCGAAGTCACGCTGGACGAGACCGAGGATCGCAAAAGCGGTTGGTACCGTCCGGCGGAGCTGTCAGACTTTGCGCATCACTTTGACGGCTGGACTTACGATTGGCTGGATGTCCCCGCCCTGCTGCGCGGCGCGACAGAGATTTACGAGAACCCGATGATCGACCGTGACCCGATCCCCACATGGGTCGACGGCCCTGTTGCCCTGATCGGCGACGCGGCCCATGCCATGTATCCCACGGGTTCGAACGGCGCGAGCCAGGCGATCATGGACGCCCGCCATCTGTGCGCGCGCTTCCTGCAAGACGGGGTAACCCCCGCGGCGCTGCGCAGTTTTGACGACACCTATTGCGGACCGATATCAGAGCTGATCCTGCGCAATCGCGGGTCCGGTCCTTTCGGGTTGCTGAACATGGTTAACGACCGCTGTGGCGGTGCCTTCGACCAGATCGACGACGTGATCCCTCCACAGGAACGAGCCGAGTATATGGCGCAGTACAAGACCGCAGCAGGATTTGCCGTTGATCGGTTGAATGCCTCTGACCCCACTTTGCCCCAAGGCGCACGCCTTACATAGTAAGCCCCTAGGATCACCGCGTATTTTTTGGGCGATGCCAAAAACGTGAGCGGCAAAAAAGTTATCTTACTAAAATTGTCGGGTTGACCTTCCCAACGATACTGTTCAGGTATTGCGCATGATTTCCATGCCTCCGGCCCGGCCCGTCGATCCGCAATTGTCGACAGCATCCGCAGGCGCGATCCGTCAAAAGGAACTGAACGTATGACCCGCAGCTTGATGACCTCTGTGCTTGCATTGACCTTGGCCTCCCCCGCTTTGGCGGTAGAGAAGTCCGAGGTGATCGACACATACGCCGACATCGCCGAAGCCGCCTATGGCGACAGCCTGATCACAGCCCAAGCGCTGGTCGACGCTGTGGATGCCCTGATCGCAGAGCCCTCCGCCGACACGATGCAAGCCGCCCGCACCGCGTGGCTGGCAGCGCGCGTCCCCTACCAGCAGACCGAAGCCTACCGTTTCGGCAACCCCATCGTTGACGACTGGGAAGGCAAGCTGAACGCATGGCCGCTGGACGAAGGTCTGATCGACTATGTTGACGCCTCCTATGGCGGGGCTACCGATGAAAACGCCGCCGCCGCGTTGAACGTTATCGCGAACCCGACCTTCACACTGTCGGGCACCGAAGTTGACGCCAGCACAATCACCCCCGACTTCCTTGCCGAAACCTTGCACGAAGCCGACGGGAATGAAGCCAATGTGGCGTCGGGCTACCACGCGGTTGAATTCCTGCTCTGGGGGCAGGATCTGAACGGCACGGAACACGGGGCCGGTGGGCGCGACTGGACAGACTACGCCACAGGCGAAGACTGCACCAATGACAATTGTGACCGCCGCGGTCAGTACCTCAAGGCTGCTGCCGATCTGATCGTGACCGATCTGGAGTATATGGTTGCACAATGGGCCGAAGGCGGTGCCGCGCGCACCAACCTGACCGACAACGAAGACGGCGCCATTTCTGCGATGCTGACCGGCATGGGGTCGCTGTCTTACGGTGAGCTCGCGGGCGAACGCATGCGCCTTGGTCTGATGCTGAACGACCCCGAAGAAGAGCATGACTGCTTCTCGGACAACACACACAACAGCCACTATTACGACGGTCTGGGCATCCAGAACGTGTACCTCGGCGCCTATGCGCGTACCGACGGCACGCTGGTCACCGGCCCGTCCCTGTCCGATCTAGTCGCTGCTGAAAACGCTGATCTGGATGCGGAAATGCAGCTGAACCTGTCGACCACCATGCGCAAGCTTGGCCAGATCAAGACCGCTGCCGAAGCGGGCATGTCCTATGATCAGATGATGGCGCGCGGCAACAAGGGCGGCGAAGCCTTGGTCATGGGGGGGGTGAATGCCCTGATCGCACAGACCAAGACCATCGAACGCGTCGTCGCCACACTCGGCGTGGATGACGTGGCGATTGAAGGCTCCGACAGCCTCGATAGCCCCGGCGCCGTGTTCGAGTAATACCCCGTTTTCATGAGTTCCTCCTCCCACTGAAAGTAAACAAGAATGAAGAAACTAGCTCTCGCCGGTTGCGCTTTGGCGCTGACCGGTGCCACTCCCCTTTTGGCTCAAGAACAGGCATTTGTCTGGGGCGGTGAGTTTGAGATCGGCGTCGACAGCACCGTCGAGTCTGATGATCCTGCAGGCGAGTTGACCGATAACTACGCCAGCCTTTCGCTCGCCTTCGAAGCCGGTGTCGCGACCAGCATCACGCTGTTTGTTGAAGTGACCCTGGAAAGCGTCACCGATCCGGCCGAAACCCGTCAGTTCGACGATCTGGGTCTTTATGTGAACGAACTTGGCCTGCGCTTTGATCTGGCAGCAGGCGAGCTGAGCGTCGGTAAAGTCAGCCCGACCTTCGCTGTTGCATGGGACGCAGCCCCCGGTTTCTACGGCACGTCGCTGGCCGAAGATTATGAGTTGTCCGAAGTGATCGGTGCGACATTCGACATGCCTGTCGCCGCCTCCGGCGGGGTTCTGTCCTTTGCGCTGTTCTATGCGGATGACACGGCGTTCAGCGACTCGCTGGGGACAAAACGCGGCCGCAACACCACCGCGGACGGCGGCGCGGGTAACACCGGCAAGCTGAACAACGTGGCGCTACAGTACACGCAAGAAGTTGGCGACACGACCTATTGGGTTGGCGGGCGTTTCCTGACCGCGGGTGACAGCGATGTATCCGACGAAAAAGGGGCCGTCATCGGGATGGCGCATGACTTTGGCAACGGTTTCGACCTGATCGCCGAAGTGGCCTATTTCGACGGGTTCGCGGGCACGGGCGAGGATTCCACCTATGCGACATTGGGCGGTTCTTACGTTCAGGGGCCGTGGGCCTACTCTGCCAGCTACACCGGCATCGACAACACCGCGAATGGTTACGACGATTTGATCACCGTGGGTGTAGACTACACGTTCGAGAATGATATGTCGCTGGGTGGTGGCGTCGGCTTCTACGATGTAGACGGCAACGACTTTACCGCTGTCGGGGCATCGCTGGTGATCCCCTTCTAATATCGAAATAGGGCAGAATATGCATTTCCTCCGGTCTTTTATCCCTCAGGCCCTGGTGATGTCCCTGCCCCTATTGAGCGGTCCGGTCTACGCCGGGCCGCTTGATGAACCCCATCTGGATATCATCCCGCGTACCGCCGATGAAACGGCCCGTATCGCCGATGTGACCGCCCTACCCGACAGTTTTGACGCCCCCAGCCCGTTCGAGGTGAACAGCGGCGGCGCGGCCACCGTACGCCCGCGCATGAACGCCGATGCGTTCTCGCAGGCCTCGGGTAATATGTCGTTCGAGGACGAGCTGACCTTCAAGCTGGGCAATGGGTTGTTTCGCAAGCTGTGGGTGTCGTCGCCTTCCTCGACGCTGGCCTCTGACGGGTTGGGGCCCTTGTTCAACGCGCGGTCGTGCCAAAGCTGCCACATCAAGGACGGGCGCGGCCACCCGCCCGAGGGCCCCGACGACAGCGCGATTTCCATGTTCCTGCGCGTGTCTATTCCGGGCAACGAAGACGCCGGCAACATAAAAGAGATCGAAGGGTATCTGGCCACGCTCGCCGAACCCACCTACGGCACGCAGATGCAGGATTTCGCCGTCTCGGGGCATCGTGCCGAGTACCGCTTGCAGGTCGATTATACCGAAGTCCCCGTGACCCTGTCGGGCGGGCAGGTCGTGTCCTTGCGGCAACCGACATACACCGCGGCTGATCTTGGCTATGGTCCGCTGCACCCCGACGCGATGCTGTCGCCCCGTGTGACGCCGCAGATGATCGGGCTTGGGCTTCTCGAAGCGATCCCTGCCGCGGATATTCTGGCGCTGGCAGACCCTAATGACGCGGATAGTGACGGTATTTCGGGCCGCGCCAACATCGTCTGGTCGCAGGAATACAATACGCCGATGCTGGGCCGTTTCGGGCTCAAGGCCGGGATGCCCACGATCCGCGAACAATCAGCTGGGGCCTTTGCGGGCGATATCGGCATCTCTAACCCGATCTTCGGCGATCCGTTTGGCGATTGTTCGACCATTCAGGATGCCTGCGTAAACGCGCCTCATGGGGCCGGTGACGTGCGCGGGTTCGAGATTGACGCTGAAGGGCTGGATCTGGTCACCTTCTACAGCCGCAACCTAGCCGTGCCCGCCCGTCGTGACGCGGACACACCCGAGGTGCTGCGCGGCAAACAGGTGTTCCATGAAACGGGCTGCGCCGACTGCCACCAGCCCAGCTTTGTTACCCATCGTCTGAAGGACCAGCCAGAGCAAAGCTTTCAGCTGATCTGGCCCTATACCGATATGCTGCTGCACGACATGGGCGAAGGCTTGGCCGATCACCGCCCCGAGGCCCGCGCCACCGGCACCGAATGGCGCACCGCGCCGCTGTGGGGGATTGGCATGACCGAAACCGTATCGGGACATACGCAATTCCTGCACGACGGGCGCGCGCGGTCACTGCTGGAAGCCGTGCTTTGGCATGGCGGAGAGGCCGAGCCCGCCAAGAACCGCGTCATTGACATGCCACCCGCAGACCGTGATGCTTTGATCCACTATCTGGAAAGTTTGTAACATGAAAAAACTGGTCCTCGCCCTTGGTCTTTTCTGCGCACCATTGGGTGCTGCGGCCGAGGTAGGCTCCGCCGTTTTGCGCGATGTGGTCGATCATCATATCCTGCCCCGCTATACCACACTGGCAGAGCGTACGGATGCACTGGCCAACGTTGCCCAACAGAATTGCGCTGCCGATGACGCCGCGTTGCGCGATGCCTACCACGAAGCCTTTGACGCGTGGATCGCGGTGAGCCATCTGCGTTTTGGCCCGTCCGAGACCGACAACCGCGCCTTTGCGCTGGCCTTCTGGCCCGACAGCCGTGGGGCCACACCCAAAACGCTCGCGGGGCTCATCACGGATGCCGATCCCGTGGGCCGTGACCCGCAGGCCTATGCCGATGTTTCCATCGCGGGGCGCGGTTTCTATGCGCTCGAATTCCTGCTGTATGACGACCAGATCAGCACGATGGGCGATGCTGGCTATCGCTGCGCCTTGGTGCAGACGGTAACTGCCGATATTGCCACGCAGTCCCAAGCCATTCTGGATGGCTGGACCTCTGGCTATGCCGAGGCCGTTGCCACCCCCGCCGAAGGAGGCCCCTACCGCAGCACCGAGGAAGCGGCGCAAGAGCTTTTCAAGGCGCTGAACCTCGGGCTGGAGTTTACCGCCGACACCCGCATCGGACGCCCCATGGGCAGCTTTGACCGCCCGCGCCCCAATCGGGCAGAGACGCGGCGATCGGGGCGGTCTTTGCGCAATGTCGTGGTCGCGCTCACCTCTCTGCAGGATCTGGCGGAGCGGTTGGCGGCGGATGACGTAGCCGTGGTGGCCGCCTTTGACGACCGGTTTGACGAGGCGCTGGCAATCGCTGCCGACCTGGACGACCCTGTGTTCGCTGGAACGGCCAAGCCGCAATCCCGTCTGCGTGTAGAGGTGTTGCAGCAGTCTGTTGCCGCGATCCGCGATGTGGCCCGCCAAGATCTGGGACCGCATTTGGGCGTCGCTTCGGGCTTTAACGCATTGGACGGAGATTGATCCCGTGACCAACCGCCGCCATTTCATTGCAGGGATGCTGGCATCAGGATTGGTGCCCGCCCCTACTTGGGCCGATGCGGGCGGGCCGGCCTATCTTGCCGCTGCCGGTCTGCGCGATGGCAGCTTTGTGCTCTGCGGCATCGACGCGGCGCTTGAGGTGGTGTTCGAAATCCCCCTGCCCGGTCGCGGCCACGCGGCGGCGGCGCATCCGTCCAAGCCACAAGCTGTCGCCTTTGCGCGGCGCCCCGGCAATTTCGCACTGGTGATCGACTGCATGTCGGGGCGGGTCAAAGCCACGCTGCACGCGCCCGAGGGGCGGCACTTCTACGGGCACGGGGCTTTTTCCGCCGACGGGAGCCTGCTTTACACGACCGAAAATGACTATGCCAACGGCATCGGGCGTATTGGTGTCTGGGACGTGGCGCTTGGCTATATACGCGTCGATGAATTTGCCAGCGGCGGTGTCGGCCCTCATGATATCAAACGTCTGCCCGGTGGCGACACGCTGGTCGTGGCGAACGGCGGGATTGATACGCATCCCGATTCAGGGCGCGCCAAGTTGAATATCCCCACCATGCGGCCCAACCTCACCTACATCAACGACCGCCGTATTCTAGAGCAGATAGAATTGCCCTATGACATGCACCGCAACTCGATCCGGCATCTGGCCGTAGGGTCCGACGGGCGTGTCGCTTTCGGAATGCAATGGCAAGGCGACGGCGATGCCCCCGCGCTTGTCGGGCTGCATCAGCAAGGAGAGACACCGCTCTTGCTGGACGGTGCCGAAGATATGCACGGGTACATCGGCAGTATTGCCCTGTCGGACGACGGGTCCGAGATTGCTGTAACCTCGCCCCGTGCCGGTTTGGTGCAGGTCTTTGACGCAGCAACCGCGTCATACACCCGTAGTATCGCGCTTACCGATGTCTGCGGTGTTGCCGCGGCGCCGGAAGATTTTGTTGTGACCAGCGGTACCGGTATCGTTCAGCGTCTCTCTGGCAGGTTGAACCCGGAAAAACCGCTGATGTGGGACAATCACCTCGTCCGGCTTTAAGCCCTGGCGGGTTGGCTTGATGTCACCGGCTTACATCTTCGAAAACGCAAAAAGCCCCCGTGGCCAGCACCTTGGCCGGCCCACAGGGCAAAGTAGTAAGGGCCGGAGCAGGCCCGAAAATCGATTAAGCTGATGAACTCTGCCCCGCGAAAATTCGCGCGTTGAGGGTCCACGAAAAAGGGAAAGCGCCGCATTCGATGCCCGTCTGCTGTTAAATCCTTTCAAATCATATCGGGTCGAACACGGTGCTTTCTCGGGCCCTGGCTGCGGCGAGGCATGCCGCTTTGACAGGGCAAACCAGTTAACTTTGACGCATACCTCCTTTCGTTGCCGGGCTTTTGCCCCACAAAAGGGCATCTATTGTTGTGGCTCCCATGTGGTCCGCCATCGCGCCGACCACCGTCTCGTTCACGCCGCTCAGGAAGTTCACAAGTTCCGTCAGCGTCAGCTCTTCGAGCAGCAGCTTGAGCGTGCCGGCACCGACATTGTGCAACAGCTCGTCCAGTTCTTCTGCCTCGAGCACATTCAACAGACGCGTCGCGGCAGGGGTGTCGAGGTTTGCAAGCAATACCGCAGCGCTGCCGACACCAAAGGCGCGGTCGAATTCATCGGTGCCGAGGGCGGTCACAAAGGCGTCGATCTCGGCCGAGGTCGCGTTGTTCAGCGCGTCGGCCAGTTTAAAGGCTGTCTGCCCTTCGGCAGAAAAATCAAACACAGCGTCGATCAGATCTTCGGCCTGGGCAGCGGCACCAACAAAGACCGCGCGGGCCCCGTTTTCCATCGTGATGATGACGTCACCGTCGCGCACATCGCGGGACGCGGTCAGGCACATGGCAGCGCGCAGATCGGCGCGGGAAGAAAACTGACCCAGGAAGGTGATCGCATCGCCGCGGGCGACGTCAAAATTATTGACGACGATATGCGTGTCGGAGGGTACCACGATAAAGTCAGGCGTGGCGATGGTCATTGTCTCCTGGGTCAGGTCGGGACGTGCAGCCTGGGGCGTGGCCCAGACGTCCTGCACATGAGAGAAGCCAGCGTTGATCTGGATGGCCTGCGTCGGGTCCGCATCTGTCGGCATGACATAGCGGGCGCAGCGCATCCGGTCCGCCGCGAGTTTAAGCGCGGTGCTGTCGGCCGTGATGTCCAAGACGGTGTCGGAAGTGTTTCCCGAAACATGGATGCCAAGTACTGCACCCAAAACAGCCTCGCGCAGGGAGGAGTTGTTGGCGATCTGGGCCAGTTCTAGGAATGTTGCGTTTGCCATCGTCTTCACCTTGGATTTGTTTCAGCCTGTGTTTGGTGGCTGTTAAGATGAAATTAACGCTAAATCCCAAGGGCGTCGCGGGCCTAGGCGGGTAGTCCAAAGCAGCTTGTGGCTATGGCGATATCCCAAAGGATAGGTACCTGCTGCTGCACTGGCACTATTCGCCCTGCCCTGCAGGCAGAAACGGAGTTTACCATTGCCAAAAAAGCCCGCCCCGCCTAGCCTTTTCGCAACTGCAAAAAGCGCCCGATCAACGAGGCGCAGCAAAAAACGCAGTTCGAGCAGTAGTGAAAGGACAGCACCAGACGACATCCAAGTTGCCATGCTCCGCAGCATATGTGGCGGGGGCGCAATGGAATCGATCGCTTTGGAGCTTTTACAAGTGGTTTGACGTTGTGATGTTTGATAGCAGGAGGCGGGCTTTGACTATGCTTTCCGGTGTCCGCAAAGCGACGAGATGAACCAGAAAGAGAATATGGCGGGCGCTAAAATCGTGAAACAGGGATGGGGCAAGCTGCGTCGAACGCTTTTGGGTGCCGCTATCGCCCTGATCGGTGCACTGCAACCGGCGGCTGGTCAGCAGGCCGACACGATGGATGCGCCCCGTGACATCACCATCGGTATTCTCGCCTCCGAAGGGATCACCCGCGCGCTGGACAGCTGGTTGCCAATGGCCGCCGCGCTGAACACCGCCGCACAGGGCGCAGAACTGAACTACCGTTTCAAGATCGCGCCTTACACCGACGCCACAATGATCAATAAAATCTCGCAAGGCGCGCTGGATTTCTTCCTTGTCGATCCCGCGGCCTTTGTCGTGGCTGAGGTCGAAAGCAACGCCCGCCCGCTGCTCTCTGTCGCCCAGATGTGGGAGGGGCAGGTCTATGATAAAACCAGCGTCGTCGTCTTTACCACCGCTGACAGCGATATTCGCGCCATCCCGGATATCGCGGGTCGCAGCATCATGGGGGTGTCGGCCGACGAAATGACCGGCTGGAAGCTCGCGCTGCAAGAGTTTCGCAAGTACCGGCTGGATATCAACGATATCGCGTCCCGCGCGCTGTTTTCGGGCGGGAACCAACGCGAGGTCGTCTATGCCGTGCAAGCCGGTCTGGTGGATGTGGGCGTCGTGCGCGCCGGTGTGCTCGAAGCGCTGGCCCGCGACGGCGTGATCAATATGAACGATTTCCGCCCCGTGTCCCCTGTCGATCATCCAGGCTATCCGTTCTGGGCCAGTACCATGTTGTATCCCGATTGGGTGCTGGGGACGATCCCCGGCGTGCCGCAGGCGGCGTTAACCATTCTTGTCGACACCCTGTTGGGCCAGGATACCGGCAGCCCCGAGGCGATTGCCGCCGGTGGCACCGTCTGGCTGCCCCCGCAAAATTATCAATCGGTGCACGAGCTGCTGATCTCTTTGCGCGCGCGCCCCTACGAGAATTACCTGCAGCGCTCCGCCTTGCGCATTGCGTCAACCTACAAGTGGCTGGTGTTGGGCACGCTGCTGCTGATCGTGTTTTCGCTGTTGTTCCTGATTTTCCAGCTGCGCGAAAACGCGCGACAGGCCCACGCCCGCAAGGATGTGCTGAAGTCGGAAGTTCGGTCCAAGCAATTTTATCGCAACGCGGTAGAGGCCCATACCGTGTTCTGCATGCTGAACCAGAACGGCGCGATCACCCATGTGAACGACCAGTTTGTCCAAGCCAGCGGCCGGTCCCGCGAGGCGCTGATCAGCACGCCGTTGGTTGATGTCATGGATGCCGGCAATCGCGGTGTGCTGACGGGCGATGTCTTGCCCGCCATGATGTCGGGCACCCCGTGGAAAGGCACCATCGTTCTGCATAAAACCGACGGCAAAGCGGTCTGGCTGCAATGTAGCTTTATTCCGATCACCGACGGCGAAAAACAGCTGCGCGAGATCGCGATTGTCGCCTCGGATATGACCAAGACCCGCGAAGGCGTGTCAGAGGCGCGGTTCAACAACACGTTGGAACTGTTGCAGGACCATGTTGTTGTCTTCCAGCCGCAAACCTATGCGGTGATGTATGCCAATGCATCGGTCGCACGACACCTGATGCGACACGATGAAAGCGACGACTGGCGCGGCAAGAGCCTGTCCGACCTGATTGGCAAACGGGATTATGACAGTCTGCGCGAACGCTGCGCCGGCCTTATCAAAGGGCCAGAGCGGCGCGTCACCTGGGAAGTCGAGGCGAAATCAGGCATCACCTACGACATCAGCCTTGAATATGTCTGCCCCGCCCAGGACGAACCGCGCTTCATCGCGATTTACCGCGATGTGTCGCAGCGCAAGGTGGCCGAAAAAGCAAAGACCGAATTCCTGTCCACCGTCAGCCACGAATTGCGCACGCCGCTAACCTCTATCAAAGGGGCCTTGGGGCTGGTGCTGTCAGGTGCCACGGGGCAGTTGCCCGACAAGATGAAGGGGCTCATCACCATCGCCGCCTCAAGCTGTGACCGGCTGATCCTGCTGATCAACAGTATTCTGGATATGGAGAAAATCGAAACCGGCACGCTTGATTTCCGGATGAAGACGCTGAACCTGTCCGAGACGCTGAATACGGCGCTGGTGCCGAACCAGCTTTATGCCGAACGCGCAGGCGCATCACTGCGCCGTGTCGATACCCCCGATGACGATGTAATGCTGACCTATGGCGACTCTAAACGGTTGGTGCAGGTGCTGGATAACCTCTTGTCCAACGCGGTGAAGTTTTCGGAACACGGCGGGGAGATCCTGATCGCCCTGCACGCGGTCGGGGATCAGCTGCGCATTTCGATCCGCGACTTCGGCACCGGCATTCAGGCTGCAGCGCAGGCGTCGGTGTTTGAAAAATTCACCCAAGGCGACAGTTCTGACAGCCGGTCCAAGGGGGGCACGGGGCTGGGGCTGACCATCGCCAAAGTTATCATCGATCACCATCAGGGACAGATCACGTTCTTCAGCCGCGAAGACGTGGGGACAGAAATTATCATCTCCCTCCCCCGTCTCGCGCAAGAGGACGCGCCGGCACCCGACACGCCCGTGCAAGTCGCCCCGCCAACGGCCTTTTCTGCCGCATTGGAACAGCAGGCCCGCAAGACGCCGTCGGTCATCAAAAAGACCGCCGCGGAACATCTGGTGCAACAGATCACACGCGCGGGATACGGACCGGAGTTCGAGCTTGGCAAAGCCGACGTCGGGCGTCTGGCCGCAGGTGTCGAAATCGTCGGCGCGCCGTTGCTGAATAAATGGATCACCCAGAACGAACGCGACACGCTATCGCAGTTGATCGGCGCGGGCGCGATTGCGGATGCGGCGGTCTGTGTGATCGAAGCCGCCTCGGACACGGATCACAGCGCGGCGGGCAGCGCATCCACCGCCGTGGCTCAGCTGCGGGCATGGTTCGCCACCTGTGCCGAACCCATCGGCAATCCCGCGCAACCGCTGACCATCGCGGCGGTCGATCACCCGGATGTTGCCAGCTGGCTTGAAACCGAAAGCATCGTGACCTTTGACGATACCGTAGATCTCGCAAAATCAGTCGCGACGTCGCAGGCGGATGTCGTGCTGACCTTTGCCATCAACGACGGGTCGGCCAGCGTCATGGCGGTGCCAACCTCGCAAGGTTTGATGCCCTCGGGCTGGCCGGTCTGCGTGCTTGTCATCCGGAATGTAGAGAACAAGAATTCGCTGGGTGTGGTATCAAAATTCAGCAGTGGGCGCTAAGGCAAAAAGCGTTACCGGCGCTGCAATGCAAACAGCGCGCGCGACGCGTCGTCTAGTGCGGCCTGTTCTGCCCTGTCGGCATCGGCTTTCGCCTCGGTTTGCGCTTTTGACAGCACCGTTTGCGTGGTCTTAAGCGCACGGAACTGCGCAAAAAGCGCATCCTCTAGCGTGTCGATCTGCCCTGACAGCGCATCCCCCTCCGCCGCCAAGCCACGTTGTTGCCGGTCAACCGAGGATAGGTAGGCGGGCAAATAGGCCTGTGTTTCCAAGGTGCTGCCCGTCTGTTCAGCAATCGCCCGCTGGGTCAGCGCCGCACTTTGTTCCGTCAGCGATGTCTGCTGTGCCCGCAGACCCGAAAGCTGTGCCCCGATGGCATCCAGCTCGTGTTGCCGGATAGTATTGATCAGCTTAAGCGCAGCAATCTGGCGGCGTCCGACCATGGGTTATGCGGCCTCTGGCATCTGTTTGCGGGCCTCTTCCATCTCGTAAAAGCTGGGCTGCAGGCTGGTGGGAATGTTGCCGCGCCCGATCTCGGTGCAGATCGCAGGCGAATGGCCATGCAGGATGGCGATAAAGATGTCGCGGATCACGGCATAATAAATGCCGTCCTGCTCTTCGATGGCTTGCAGACGGTTGGCGACCGGAGAGACGAAAAGATAGGCAAGGAAAACCCCAAGGAATGTCCCCACCAACGCCCCGCCGATCATCGCCCCCAGAACCGCAGGCGGCTTGTCGATCGACGACATCGTCTTGATCACGCCTAAAACCGCCGCAACAATCCCGATGGCGGGTAGCGCGTCGGAGACGGTGGTCAGCCCGTGGGGGGCTACCAAAGCTTCATGGTGGTGCTTCTTGAGCTTGCGGTTAATGACATCTTCCGCCTGATACGGATCATCGAACTGCATCGCCAGCATACGGAAACTATCGGTGATCAGATCAATGGCAAAGTGGTCTTTCTGCAACTTGGGATACTGCGAAAAGATCGAACTTTCTTGCGGGTTTTCAATATGTTCATCTAGTGCCAGCATGCCATTTTGCTGGTACTTGCGGGCCAGCGTATACATGAGGTTCAGCAGGTCCACATAGTCGCCCGAATTCCACTTGGGGCCCTTGAATGCCTTGACCAGCGCGCGCCCTGCCCCCGCGATATTGGCAAAGGAATTCGCCGCAATAAACGAGCCAAGCGCGGCACCGCCGATCATCATACCTTCGAACGGTAGCGCATGGGTGATGATGCCCATGTCGCCGCCAGAGAGCATATACCCCCCAAAGACCATGCCCATCACGACCACGAAGCCCAGAATAATCGTCATTTGTTTTCCACTTGCAAGTTTCCAAGCACTTTAGGCATTTTCATTGAAATCTCAAGAACAGTTCATGTTCTTCCAAGTTTAAAAATTTGTCGCTCAAGACCAATTGCTATCTTTTCATGGTGTGACTAAGGTAAACCTCAGAATAAGCTGGAGAGTGCCGTGATCTCGGATGTTGAAACCACAATGATTGTCCTGATTGATGCGGACGATGTGAAATTCGCATTCTCGGGCTGGCCGGATCACATTTGCCTCGCGGCGTGCCTGTCCAGCTTTGGGACCTGCAGCATGATCGTGTTTCGCCGCGATGAACGCCACTTGATGCCGGATCGTTTGGTCAAGCTGCTGAAGCTGCGCCGCGAAAACACCTGCTTTGTCCCCGAGGTTGACGGCTTCAAGACCAAGCAATTCCTATATTCCGACGAACGCCGCTTGATGGCGTTGGTCGCATCGGACCCGGTGGTGCTGGAAGAAGCGGTCGATTACGCCGTGAACTACAACTACGCGCTGGAAGAAGGGCTGGACCCCGCCAAGATGCTCGGCCTCGATATTCCCACTGGCGACCCCGTGGTCGCTGCACCGCGCGGCACGATGGTAAATGAAGAAGCAAACCCCATGCTGCCAGAGTTTCTGCGCCGCTCGGTCGAACGATCCCGCCGGCCGATCTTTGCCAGCCGACGGGTCCCCACCTTGGGCGAGTTGATCAGAGCCTGATCACCGCAGCGCGTTGCGCAGGTTCAAGAATACATCATCCTTCAAAGGTGCCGCCACAGGCTCGACGTTCTGTGCGACCCGTTGCACCTCGCCACTGTTTTGTGGTGCTACGGGCGCAGGGATCGACGCCTTATATAGCTTCTCGCCGGTCTCGGCTGGCGGTGTCGCCGCATCAATCTGCGTCGGGGCTGCGTCATCGCCAGCATAGTCGTCGACCTTCTGATATTGAACCGACACCGTGATCCGTCGGTTAGACGCGTCGGTCGGGTTTTCGGGCACCAGCGGCGCGGTATCGGCAAGGCCCGACACCCGAATGATACGATCACGTGCGACGCCCGAGGCTTCGAAAACACGGCGCGTGGCGTTGGCACGGTCCGAGGACAGATCCCAGTTGTCGTATTTCTGGCTATTGGCAAAGCGGACAGCATCGGTGTGCCCTGACAGCGTGATTTTATTCGGCAGGCGTGCCAAAGACTTACCCAAATTCGCGAGCAGCTGATCTGTGGCACCCTGCATTTCGGCACGGCCACTATAGAACATCGGCTGTCCTTCCTGATCGATGATCTGGATCTGCAAGCCTTCGGGTGTTTGCTGGAAAATCAGGTTTTTCTTCAACGGATCAAGGTCGGGATTCTCCTGCATCGCCTGCAAGATATCCTGCTCTAGCTTTTTGAACTTTTCATTGTCCAGCGCGTGCACCTTATCAATGGTCGCATCGCCAGCCGATTTAGACCCGTCGGATGCGGCTTGCGACGCGCTGGCAACATTGGCCGCGGCGGGGTTTTCATGGGCACCGTCTTCGGAGCCGATTTGCGTCTCATCTGGCACCGACGTCGCGGTTTCGTCGCGGATTTCCCACTTGGCCGAGGCCGGATCGTCGATTTTCCCAAGCTCGCTGCCACGGGCCACAATTGCCCCATTCGAGGCGGTCAATGTACCGGGTGGCCCCAAGGTCGCGCCGTCCAACACACCACTGCCGCCGGGCAGGGTCGCATTGGTAAAGTATTCGGCAATCCCGCGTAGCTTTTGCTCGTCGGCGCTCGAGAGAATCCACATCAGCAGAAAGAACGCCATCATCGCGGTCATGAAATCAGCATAGGCGACCTTCCAGCCGCCACCGTGATGTCCACCGCCTTCGATAACTTCTACTTTTTTAAATACGCGCGGCTGTGTCGTCGCTGCCATATGTCCTGCCTCTATTCTCGCGACCACGGGGGTCGGTTCGGCAGAGGTGCTTCTGCACCGACTGCCTCAGAGACATGTATCGAGGGGGATTAGGTGCTCCGCAGGACAAAACGGTGGCAAAGGAAAGGCATTTGAACTTTACAGCTGCGACCCAAGATTTGCCTGCACCGCCTCGTCGCGGGCATAGCGGCCAAGGCCGGCTTTCTTTGCATAATCCGCTTTGCGCAAAGAATAGTTCGGGGCGACGAGGGGATGATCATCATCAAGATTGAACTTGATCCGGTATTCGCTCTCGCTCAACCCGTGCTCTGCGCGCAGGTGACGCTTGAGCATGGTAAAGGATCGGCCGCAGCACAGGCAGGTGACGGAATCATCGGTAAACGACTCGGCAACCGGCACCGCGGGAATGGCGGTTTCAGTCGTAAACTGCGCTGCTACCTTGCTGATTTCAGCGTTGGCGGCTGCGGGCTGGAGCCCGGCGAGTGCGGCGGGAAGCGCCTGCGACAACGCCAGAATGTCTTGCACGGTTGCGGATTCACGGCCAGCGAATGCGGTAATCACGCGAATTGCGGCCTCGGAAACGGGGGGATCTGTAAACTCTGTCACTTTCGTATGCGCCTTTACTACGTCGGTGCGGGATGAAGCCTCGTGAAAAAATCTTGGAAACTCTACTAGAATACCAGGATTGTCCGCCAACCTCACAAAAATTGTCAATGTCTCTTAAGTATAGGTTGGCCCGCCGCAAGGAATGGCGAAAGGACAACAATTTATGAACTCAAGATAAACTGCGGTGGATTAATTCAACCGGTGGCGGTCGGGATGCAAGCTCGGCAGGTCAGATGTGGCAAAACCTTGCCGTTTCTGACCACTCTCAGCGACTGCGGACAGAACACCCGACTTGGCCACAACTTCTGCCGCGTGAAGGATCACCGCGCGCATGTTTTCATCCTGCACCGCCTCGTCGCGCAAATGGACCAGCCGTTTGGCCGCCGCGAGCGCACGCCGCTTTGGCGCAACAATTTCAAGTATGTCTGCCATTTTCTAGCGCCTATTCTTGAGGTTCTCTCAGACGCGTTCTGCAGTCTGCAAGGATATACATAGCGTGGAAGGTTAAAGAATAGTGAACGTATGGCTTTTTCATGACAAGCAGGCCCAATTATTGCCGCATAACTCTGACTTTGATTTCGCCCACGGGTTCGTGCAACAAAGGGATAACCCAGTTCATCGCTCCCTTTCCTAGTATATGGCCGTTATCATCGTGTCCTTTCCGCGTCTCGCCGCAATGCTATCCGTTACCGAACATCCATCGGTCAACCCATTGGGGCAGCGCGATAAATGACCAAAATCCTACTCGTCTCGACGGCACCTTCGGTGCGCAACGCCCTGAACTATTTATTTACGGTTATCCTAAAGTTCGACTTTGAATGTATAGACTTTGACGCCTGCGAACATTGGCTACACAACAGCGAAAGCGTTAACGCGATTTTCGTCGATATGACCGAAGCGAACAGCAACCCGGCCCCGCTGATCAGCACGCTCACCACCCACGCGCAGCCCGGAGTCGTGCTCGCAATACAAGAGCTGAAGGGGGTATGGGGTGCCGATGCGTTTGAAGCGGGTGCGATCGATGTCCTCACATGGCCCTGCAATCTGCGCGAACTGTCTTTGCGACTGAACCGACGGCTACCAACCCCTACGCCGTCAGTTGAACAACCTCACGATGTGAGCTGGGATGTCGAAGCGTATATCGCTCTGCGCGCCGGATTAACGACGGCGGAAGCTCAGATCATGCGGGTATTATTCGCGCAGGACGGGCAAATCGTGACCCGCGATGCGCTTAGTCTCGCCGTGGAATCTCGGCCGTGGCGATATGGTGATCGGAAATTTGATGTCCACGTCGCGAAAATCCGTAAGAAATTTGCGGACACATTTGATGAACGTATTTCCGTCGAAACGGTACGCTCCAGTGGCTACATGCTGCGCACGGACGGGCTGAATGCATTCGATCCGACGTAAGGGGTGTCTGTGCTTGCACGGCGAGAGAATCGCACTTTTCCGCACTCACACTTACCGCACGTTCTCAACATATTTATTGTAAATTCGCATATGGGCGAACATGCAGCCATATTTTGCCCCGCCCACCAATACTTGTGCTGTGGATAACATTTTGCCCCATATTTGGTTCCCAAAAATATGGGTGATCGGGGGAATTTTGCCGAAATCGCCGCAAGTGTCAGCGCAAAACCGCTGCGCTGATCGTTGTTGGAATTCAAGAACAGCTTGCGAAGTTTAACAAATCCGGAATTCAAAAAACCGTGTCGGGAAGATACCTTGGGGTTGCACACGCGACACTTGGGGAAGTTTTAACTATGCGTTCTGATTTGATGGGGCACATCTGGGGCGGTCGGCTGGAATTTTGCGCCGATCCTTGCAACACGCCCTTGGGCCGCATCCTGTCGTCACTGCTGGCGTCGCCGATCACCCGTTTCACCGTCGCCGTAGAGGACGCTGATCTGACGCCCTTCGCGATCTACGCCGGAGAAGAGATCATTTCCGGTGCCTCTTTGGCCGATGTTCTAGATCAGGAGTTTGGCCTTGATCTGGAAGATGACGCCATCGTTTTGATCGAACCCTGCGCCCAACCAACCCTGACGCCTACGTGCCCCGTTCAACTTGGCCACCACATCGGCCATATCATCGTTTCCCTCGCCCAGTCCGAGCGTGACGGCACCGCCCCCGATGGCTTACTTTCCGCTGATAATATCGCCCACAGCTTTCACCGTGAAATGCTGCGCACGGTTACTCCGGGCCAGCACATTCATTAACACTGCGGCCCCCCCGAAAACCCCGCCACAGTGTGACATGCAAAGCATGATTTAAAAACAAGTGCTTAAAATTATCCTTGCTTTCAAGAAATTAAGGATTTTTTAATTCTCCCTTAACTCTGCCACCCTATAGTTGAACCGAGGCAGAATAAAAAGGCAGTGAAATGAGTGTAACCGCGTATAAGCGGACCATCTCGCACACCGAAGATCCGCGCCAGATTGAGCGTCGGATTTTGGCGAGCGTGACATCCAAACTTGAAAACAAATTCGAAGCATTTGACGGTGCTGCGGAAAAATCTCAAAAGCTTCAGATGCTTGCAGATGGCCTGCGAGACACCCTGTGGGAGAACCAGCGCGTTTGGCTCACGTTCAAGGCCGATTTGGCCGAGAAGGATAACGGGCTGACGGCCGATTTGCGCGCTGCGCTGATCTCGCTTGCTCTTTGGGTGGAAAACCACACCAAAGCGGTCCTGTCAGGGTCTAAAAATGTGAAGCCTTTGATTGATATTAACCGCAGTATTATCGACGGTCTGAGCGGACGGGCTGCAAAAGTTGCGGCGGAGTAAGCTTTATGGCGCTGCGATTAACCCTGAAACCGAACGAGCGAATCCTGATTAACGGCTGTGTCGTGCGCAACGCCGATCGCCGTCAGATGATTGTGATCGAGAATCAGGCTGACATTGTGCGTGAAGCCGATCTGCTAAAAGAGGATGAAGAGCGCACCCCTGTAAAAGAGGTCTATTTCTTCATCCAGACCGCCTTGCTTGAGCCATCGACCCGCAAAAAATTGGTGTCGATCATCCAAAGGAAACTAGGCGCGCTAGCGCCGGTTTTCCACGACGAGATGGCCGGCCACATTTTTGAAGCCGCGGCTCACGTGTCTTCTGCTGACTTCTACAAAGCGATGCGCACATTGCGTCCCCTGATCGAATATGAAGAAAAACTGTTCAAAATGATCCGGGAAAAGAACACAGCAACGGCAGCGGAATAGGGTAAACCTATGATCAGCATTTCAGGTTTAGGCAGCTCCACCGCGCTCAAGCTGATTGACGCAACGCGGGACAAACAGCTTGATCTGATGCGTGATTCTGCCGCCAACAAACGCGCGGAAGAAGCGTTTCGCGACAGAATCGGCGATATCTCCAGCCCGGAAGAGCTGATCGCGGATTTCGAAGTCTACAGTTTCGTGATGCGGGCCTTTGACTTGGAAGACCAGATTTTCGGCAAAGGGCTGATCCGCAAAATGCTGGAATCCGATCCGGTCGAACCTTCATCCCTGCTGAACCGACTGACCGATAGCCGCTTCCGCGAAATGCATCTGGCCCTTGGCTTCACGACTGAGGCAGGTCCGCAAACCCCTGATCTGACGGACCCTAATTTCCTGAATGATGTGACGACGCGCTTCTATAATCGGCAGTACATCAACGAAAATGACGCCCAGAACGAGACCGTGGGCACGGTATTAGAATTTCGTGACAAGTTTAGCGGTATTAATAACTGGTTCGAAGTACTGGCCAGCGAGAAGCTAACCAATTTCTTCCAGGTCGCCTTGTCGCTCCCCGAACAGATGTCTGCCCTTGATCTCGACAAACAAAAGGCCCTTCTCGCTGATAAATTCGACCTCGAAAAACTGGCGGATCCGGCGGAGCGTGAGAAGCTGATCGCGCGCTACGTTGCCATTTCAGATGCCGTTAACCCACAGGGATTTCAGGCAAATTCAATAGCGCTTGATCTGCTGCAGTCTTATAATCTGGGCGGCCAGTTCGTGCCGATCACAATCGATGTGACGGCTGTCACATTCTCTGCTTCGCGCCTGTATCGCTGATCAGCTCGGCATATCCGACATCATATCCTCGTCATTTTCGGGCAAGGATACCTCCCCTTCCGACATCAAACGCAATGCGGCTTCGACCAACTGAGCCTGCGCGCCTTTAACATCTTTGGACCGGACAGGGCCCATTGAAGACATTTCATCCTGCAGCATTCCGCGTGATCGCGAAGGCAGGGACGCCAGGAAATGTTCACGCACTTCCTTCTTGGCACCACGCAGCGCCATCGGCAGGGTATTCCCGCTCACTTCGCGCATGATTTTCCCCAACATCATTTCGTTGAACTTAACCAAATCATCGAAAACAAACATTTTTTGCTTGATGGACAAAAGCTTATCGGGCTGGCGTTCTTCCAGGTTGCGGGTGAGATTAACCAACATATCTTCATCGAGTTTGTTGAAAATCGACACCAACTGGCTCTCGATCCGGGCTTCAGCGCTGTTCCCGGCCTTGGCCAACACATCTTCACGCAGTGTGTTTTCGATATTCTGGATCGTATCGATTGGCAGCTTGTCCATGCCCATGATGCGCTCGATCAGATCGGCGGCGCGTTCGGCCCCCAAAAGCGGCAATACCTTCGCTGCGACGTCAGGCCGGATTCGTGTCAGGATGACCGCGATCGTCTGGTTGTGTTCCTTCTGAAGAAAGGCGACCAACTCCTTCTCGTCCAGATCCGATAGGTCTTTCCAAACGTTATCGATCTTTTTGCCGTCAATTTCCTGCAAAATTTCAGCAACACGATCTTCGGGGAGGAATTCTTTCAGCAATCCGCGCGCAGCATCAATCGAGCCGACCACACTGCCGCTATGATTCACTTTTTCATCAAATTCCGCGATGATTTCTTCGACAATACCAGCGTCGACTTCGCCCATCGTAGAAATAGCCGTTGTGATCTGGCGGATCTCATCAACATCAAGCTGCTGCATGATTGCGCCGCCCCTCTCCTCGCCCAGACACAGGAAAAGGATCGCCGATTTCTGCGCGCCGGACATGTGGCGATGTTTGCGAAGGGGTACAAACTGGTTCATGAGATCGTCGATTCCCGCAGGCTGGATATTATCGCACAAGGATAGCCGAAACTATTCTTGTTTGACATGGCTATTTATGACCGCGGCGGTTTATCCGGAAACGTAGGATTGAATCAGCGATCCAGCCAGCATGTACCACCCATCGATCAGTACGAAAAAGATGACCTTGAAGGGCAGCGAAACCAACACGGGCGGCAGCATCATCATGCCTGCGCTCATCAAAACCGATGCCACGATCAGGTCGATCGCGATGAATGGAAGGTAAATCAGGAAGCCGATGGTAAACGCGCGACGCAGCTCCGAAATCATGAAGGAGGGCACCAGCACCCGCCAGCTTGGCAGCGCAGCAGGCCCATCCGAGGGCGGCGAGGCTTCATCCGCAATATCGGTGAAAAGCTGAAGGTCCTTGTCGCGCGTATTCACCAACATGAAGTTGTAAAACGGCTCGGATATATTGCGCACGGCCTGCTCTTCGATGATGGCGTTTTCCATCAAGGGGACCAGCCCGTCCTCCCACGCATCCTCGAACACCGGCTGCATTACAAAGAAGGTCATGAACAGCGCCATAGCGTTCAACACGATGTTCGGTGGCGTTTGGTTCAGCCCAAGCGCAAGCCGTAACATCGAGAAAACAATGACAAATCTGGTGAAGCTCGTGACCATCACCAAAAGCCCCGGTGCCACGCTCAGGACCGTAATGATCGCGAACAGCTGGATCAGACGGCCCGACAGGCTGGCCCCCTCGTCCGTGCCCGGCGTTACGTCACCGAAAGCCGAAGAGAGGTCCCGCACCATGCTGCCAAGGTCTGCCTCTTGCGCCCATCCAGTCGATGCGGACGCGACGATACCGGCCAAAACCAAGGCCAGACCACACATCACGCGCGGTGCAAACAGGGGCAGCAAACGGGGGGACATCAGATCTCTGAGACGAAGTCTTTGAGGATCTCACGCAGCGCAACTCCAAGGGAATCCCCCTGCACGCGCACCAGATCACCGCGCGCGACCATGCGATCGTTAATCATGATGTCGACGGGTTCACCCACGCGGCGGTCAAGCTCGATCACCGACCCTTTGGTCAGGTTCAGCAGTTCCGAGATCGGCATACGGCTGCGCCCCAGAACGACACGGACGTCAAGTTTGACACCAAAGATCGCATCAAGGCTTTTGCCGTCCAGACCCGCCGGCGCTTTGGTTTCTGCATCCTGAGCGTTGCTATCGGTCAGGTCTGCTTGGGTTTTATCCTGGTCATTATGTAGCATTATTCAGCAATCCTTGTGGTTGCGGTCAGTTCAACGGCGGCGGTTTGCAAGGCGCTGCGCACGGCCGTGGTTGCCTCTTCAAGATCGTATTCCAGCTTCCCGCCCTGCCAGACGACCCGCGCCGCACCGCGGGGAAGATCGCTATCCGCGACAATCTTGATCGACGCGGCGTCTGTTGATGCAGGTAGCCAAACCGGCGGCTCGGCCTGCAGCCGTGCGGCGACTTCGGGGGAGGCGGTGATGGACAGAACCGGTGTACTGCGGCTTAGGGCGACGCTTTCACGGATGCGACCAATGGCCAGATCGACGCCGTAGTTTTGCAGCAATTCTGGTACAAGCCGGTCGCCGATGCCGAGGAAGAGTTCCACGATATCCGTCTCTGTTGCGCGGCATTGTCTCGTATCTTGCGCGATCAGCGCGTCAAGCTGCGCACGGATTTCAGCGCTCTCTGCCTCTAGTCGTGCATCCTCTTGCGCGTCAAACTCCGCCTTTGCATCTTGCTGCCCGACGGCGCGCCCGGCATCAAAGCCCTGCTTGCGCGCTTCGGCGAGACGCAGGTTCAGCTCTTCCTCGTCGATTGTAGTGACGGGTGCCGCGGGGGCATTGTCGCTGTCGAAATTCCGGGCGAAAAGATCGATCATGCGCCTGCCTCGGCAGGAAGCCACGACCGGATCACGCGCAGAACCTCTTGGGGTTTCTCATCTGCAAGCTGTTGGATCGTCTCGATCTTTTTCTTGTGCAGATTCCCACGGATACCTTCCTTGCGCACGTATTCAGCCACTTCCGCAGCTTCGATATCGTCATCCGTGACAGTCAGCGGGTCGTCATCCTCGGCAATATCCGCGACGGCTGGCGTGGTGCCGGGCAGCTTGGGGCGCTGGCCTTCCGCTGTCAGTGCGGCGGGTTCGGCGGCCTTTTCTGCGGTCAGGGCGGGATCTTCGTAACTGTTGAGCTGATCGCCTTCGCTGAACTTGCGCAGCATGGGCCGCACGCCAAAGACGAGGATCAGGCCGACAACCAGCAGGGCCAGAACACCGCGCACAATAGACACAACATTCTCGGTCAGCTCATCCCCGATAGATTTGTCGATCGGATCGCCAAGATCCATCGAATAATCCATGAACCGCATACTATCGACAGAGACACTATCCCCACGTGTAGTGTCGAATCCGACGGCAGTTTTGACCAGTTCGCCTAGCCGCGCGAGCTCTTCCGGCGTGCGTTCAGCGTAGATCACATCTGACCCGTCAACGTTGTAGATCCCATTCACCAGAACCGCGACCGACATGCGCCGCACGTCGCCGGCTTCGCGCACGATCTCGCGGCGGGTGTTGCCGATCTCATATTGCACGATCTCATCAGCCTCGGAGCGGCGGGTCGATGTCCCTGCCCCATTGCCATCGGCCAAAGCGGCAGGGATGTTGTTTTCCACACCAACGTTGCCTGCCTCTTTCGTGCCGGTCTGGTCTTCGGACTTCGTCTCGGTCGACCGCACGACCTGCTGGTCGGGGTCGTATGTCTGCTCGACAATGACTTCGCGCTGCGTGGTCAATTCGACGTTCACATGGACGCGCGCGTTCCCCGCGCCGACCCGCGCTGTCAGGATGTTCTGGATCTCTTGCGACAGGCGGTCTTCAATGCCTGCTTTGGCGGATTGGACACCGCCTTGGCTGCTACCGTCCGGCCCTTCCGCCAGGATCGTCTCGCCACTGGCCGACAGAACGGTGACGCGCGAAATATCCAGGTCTGCAACGGCAGAGGCGACCAGATTGCTGACCGCCACGGCCTGCTTACGGGTCACCGCACGGCCGGATTCGGGGCGCAGGATGATAGAGGCACGCGGCGCTGGCGCATCGCGGGAGAAAGGTTCGCGGTCGGGCAACACCAGATGAACCCGCGCAGACGAGATCCCGTCAAGCGTCTGGATGGAGCGGGCGAGCTCCCCCTCCATCGCGCGCATCTTATTGATCTTCTGCAGGAAGGAGTTCATCGCCAGCCCGCTGCTTTCGTCGAACAGCTCCCATCCCGGATCTCCATCGATGGGCATGCCGGTCTCTGCCAAAACCATACGCGCCCGCACCGCGTCCCCGCGGGGAACCGAGATGCTGGTGCCGTCTTCAGAGACCATCGCGTTGAAGCCGGCGTTTGCCAGCGTCGCCTCGATCGAATTTGCGGAGGTGATCGACAGATTCGAATAGAGCGGCGCGTAGTCCGGACGGGTCACAGCACCAATGCCGAGAATCATCAACATCACTACACCAATGCCCGCCCCGCCAAGCATCATGAGCTTGTTTTTACCGAGCGACTTGAGATTGTCGATTAATCCTTGCATGGGGTCCCTCAGCATCGATTTGTTGTGAATATATTGATCAATTCATGCCTCAAGGCAAGTATTAAACAATTTTTAACCTTGTGTTTTTGCCCTTAAAAGGGGAATGTGTCATTAACACCAAGTTAAGGTTTCCACATGGCCGACAAAGCGAAAAAAAAGCCAGCTGCGGCAAAGCAGGCCGCCTCTGCTGACGCAGCGGACCGGCCACGCGGATCGCGTAAAATGCTGATCGCGGCCGCGCTCATGTGCGTGGTATCCTTGGGTGGCGGATTTTTCCTTGCCCGTGCGGCCTACGTCAAAGACGCCGAAGCCTTCGAACCCGAGTATAAAAGCGAAGAAGCCGATCAGACGGACACCAAGGATGATCACGCCGACGCGGAAGATCATGGTAAAGACGACCACGCCAAGGACGAGGGTGATGCCGAAGACCACGCCGATGACACCAAGGCCGCAAGCACAGGGCTGATCGATCTGGGCGAGATGCTGACCAACATCCAAGGTTTCGATCAGAACGGCACGCCGACATCGGCGTTTCTTAAGGTGAACCTGATGGTCGCCTACCGGCCCGATGAGGGCGCGGACAAGCTGATGGTCGAACGCCAGCCCTTCATGCGCGATCTTTTCAACGGCTACCTGCGGGGGCTGACCGAAAACGACGTGCGCGGCATGGCGGGCATTCTTTATATCAAGGCCGAACTGCTGAAACGGGCGCGCGCCGCCGTGGGCAGCGATCTGCCACAGGAAATCCTGATCAAAGACCTGATCGTGCAGTAGGAGGCGGCGATGAGCGAGAGCGACACAACAGCACGGCGACCCGACGAAGCAGGCAGCACCCTGATCGACGAAATCATCCGCATGTCGGATTTCACCTTTGATCGCCTGCCCATGCTCGACATCATTGGCGATCGCATGGTCGAAAACCTGTCGGTTGCCCTGCCCGACCTGATGCGCGCCATGTGTGAAGCCTCACTCGCCTCGCTTGACTATATCCCCATGGGTAAAGTGATCGAAGGGCTGCCCAAGCCCACGTTTCTGGCCGTTGGCACAGGTCACCCTTTTGTCGGTGAAATCCTTGTGGTGATGGATCAAGCGGTGCTGATGACCGCGGTTGAACTGATGCTGGGCGGGAACGCCAGGAACGTCGATCTCGACAACACCGATCCCTTTACCGCGATCGAGCTTGGCTTTGGCGAACGGCTCGCCTCTGCCGTCTTTGCCGAGTTGGAGCGGTCGTTGTCGGTTGTGGGGGCTGCGAACCTCGAACTCGATCGCATCGAAACCGAGGCCGAAGGTGCCGCGATTGCCAAAAACACGAGCCTTTGCGCGCGGTTACGGCTGTCGTTGACCCTTGCAGGAAATACCGGAAACCTTGATCTTGTCATCCCCTATGACGCACTTGAACAGATCTTGCCCGACTTGGGCAAAGTCTATTTCGGCGACCGTATGGTGTCGCAAGACCAGTGGCGCGGGTTGATCGGGGCGCAGATCGAACGGGCGAACGTCGATCTGGATGTCGTCCTGTCCGAAAACGTCTTCCCGCTCCAAAAAATCATGTCATGGCGGCCCGGCGACACCATTGATTTCGGCATCGAGGAAGGCCGCGATGCCACCGTGACCTGTGCCGACACCCCGATGTTCAACGTGTCGTTGGGCAAACGCAACAACGGCTATGTGGCTGTGCAAATTACCGAAAAGCTGGAAATTCTGGAGGACCACGAAGATGATGGCAACGATAATTGACAGCCTGATCGTCGTATTGCTGATTGGCAGCATCGGCTATGGCTACGTGGTTTCGATGAAATTGCGCAAGTTGACGGCGACGTTGAAACAGCTTGAACCGCTGGTCGAAAAATTCTCCTCTGCGGTCGATAAATCCGAACAATCTGTGCACCACATGCGGGAAAGCATCGAAACCGCGCAACGTGCGCCGGCCCCCGTCGAAGCGCCCCCCCCGCCCGAAGAAACAGCCGCCTCTTTCGCCAGCCGCCGCGCGACCAAGCAAGCGTCGGCAGAACGCAACGGCGTGCGTGTGGTACGGGATAAAAAAGAGATGGTGCGCGCGTTTTTCGAAAATTCTTCTGCGGCAAAGGGCTGATAGATGTTTGGACCAGGTATGTTGAACGGGAAAATTATCCTTGGGGGGCTGGCCCTGACGCTCTGCGCCAAAGCCGCGCTATCCTTTCCTGAATTGCCCTTGTTCAAGGATAGCGCGCTGCCGCAGCAGCCGATGGTCGTTCTTGCCGCTGAAACGAAAGAGGAAACGGGCCTGCAACCGGTTCAGGATGCCCCGCCGCTTGTGGGCAACCTGCCCGAACTTTCAAACGGCTGCGAAGCGCCCGAAGACGTTTTGATCTCGCTCACGAAAGAGCGCGAATTGGTGCGGTTGCAGCAGGAAGAGCTGGAAAACCAACGTGCTGAATTTGCGCTGGCCCGCGAACGGCTTAACATCGAAAAAGCATCTCTGACCGAGCTCAAGACCTCTATCGAGGATCTGCTGGGTCGCGTTGATGCCGCGCAGACCGAAGACCTTGATCGTCTGATCCAGCTTTACACGAATATGAAGCCGACCGATGCGGCGCGTATCATGGATGATCTGGACATCGAGACGACGATTATGATCCTTGGCACCATGAAGCCAAGAACAGCCGCGCCTATCCTTGCAAAGATCCCGCCTGTACGGGCGCGCGCCGTCTCCAAAATCATTCTGGAACGTTCGCAGCTTCCGGCGGATCAAGATCTTACAGGTATCAAGCTTCGTTAATATGGATCGGTCCGCAGGGTAGACCCCTGCGGTGCCGCCCGCTTTTTATTGTTGCGCAGGTCAAAGACGAAGCTGATGATCTCGGCGACAATTTCCCAATGGGCGACGGGAATGACCTGATCGACGTCGATCTCGTCATATAGCATTCGCGTTAACGGTTTATTCTCGATCATCGGAATATCGTGCTCCGCAGCCACTTCGCGGATGCGCCGCGCCAGATGATCTGCGCCTTTGGCGATACAGACCGGGGCCATATCCTGCGCCGGGTCGTATTTCAGCGCGATCGAATAGTGGGTCGGGTTGGTCAGAATGACATCCGCCAAAGGCACAGCAGTGATTGTACGCTGTTGTGACAGCTCACGCCGGCGACGCGCCCGTTTCTGCCGGATTTCGGGGGAGCCTTCGGATTCCTTATGTTCGTCCTTGATGTCTTTCTGGCTCATCCTTTGCTTGCGCCGCCAATCAAAACGACGCCACAGGATGTCGGCAATCGCGATTGGCACAAGCAGAATTGCAGCCGCAATCAACAGCTTAACAGCAGCGGCGGTCAGATAGCCGGGCAGATGCTCGGGAATAAAGCCCGACGAGGTCCAGATGCGCCGCACCGCTTCATTCGTGAACCAAACGGCAAGCCCACCGATTGCCAAGACTTTGACGATACTTTTCGCGAATTCGACCAGCGCATTGGCCGAAAAAAGACGCTTTAACCCTTCCAGCGGTGACAATTTGGAAAGCTTTGGTTTGATACGCTCTGCCGCGACGACGGTTTCACCCTGAATCACAGCGCCGATCGCGCCGCCCAAGAACAAAACGCCAAAGATAGGAAGGACAGCCCACACGATCATATAGAAGAATTCGCTCATGATCTGCCCCAGCCGGATCACCCCCGGCTCCCCCGTGGCGACCATCAGATTTGGGGAATGGTCCAGCAGAACCGACAGCGCGACGACGATTTGCGGGGCCTGATAGGGCAAGACCAAGGCGGCGATCCCCAACATCGCCACGACAACGACCATGTTCCCCGTCTCCTTTGAAGACGGGACATCCCCTTTCTTGCGCGCGTCCTTAAGCTTCTTTTCGGTCGGCTCTAGGGTCTTTTCCGTGCTGTCGCTATTCTCGGCCATGATTAGATCCTAAAGCCCATGATCCACTCCTGGAATCGCACTAGAAAGTAATCAAGCATGGCCGGCAGGGCGATAGCAAGGATCAGCAGCCCTGCCCCGATCAACAGCGATGCCGCCACGAAAAACACGGGCAGTTGTGGCATCATCCGGTTTGCCAGCCCCATGCCAAGGTTCAAAATCACCCCCATCACAAAGAAGGGGGCCGCAATTGCCGTCCCGATGTAAAGGCTCGCACTCGCGACACGGAGTATTTGATCAGCAAGATCGGCGAGCACGAACTGTCCGGGCGGGAACACCTGATAGCTGGCAAGCAATGCGCGGATGATCAGATGATGGGTGTCTGTGACAAATATCATGGTCACCGCGCTCATCAGCAGCAAGGTCGCCACCATCGTCGCGCCTTCAAACGACCCGAACGACGGGCCAAAAGCGTTTGCCAAACCAGACACCTGCCCGACCTGAAACCCCGCAAACTGCAATGCTGACAACAGGATACGCGCACAAAGACCAATCCACAGCCCGATCAGCACCTCGGCGCCCAACAGGAACACCGCGGTCACCGCGCTATCAGGCAGCGCGCTTGCAATGGGTGTCAGCGGAAGCAGGGAAAGACTGATCAGCACCGCCAAGGACAGCCGCGGGCGCACCGGAATCTGCACCTCCCCAAACCCGGGCATAAACATCAGCGCCGTGCCAATGCGGGCAAACACCACGAAAAAAGAGAAAAATAGCGTCGAAATGAAGGGTTCGATTGCCACGATCGGTTAACCGACGGTGCCAACAGTACGTAGCGACGCTTTGCGGTGGACTTCGTTGTGCGAAATCACTTGGGTCATGGGGCTCACCCGTTCGAGGATCGACCGGACGTAGGGCCGCGCTTGAGGGCTGACCAAAATGGCCGGCCATTCATCTGCGCTCGAAAACTTCTGGATTTCCTTGCGTACTGCAAGAACAAATTCCTGCACCCGCGACGGCGACATCAGGAAGGTTTCTTCCCCGTTCGCTTTAGAGATCGAACTCGCAAGCTCGCGCTCCCAATCTCCACCCAGATTGATAACGGGTACATATCCTTGAGAATCCTTCAAGGATTGGCAAATTTGTTTAGCCAGTTTGCTACGGGCGTGCTCGATCACTGTGCGGATATTCTTGGACGTGGCGCTTGCCTCCGCGACCGCTTCGATGATCATCGATAGATTTCGGATCGACACCCGCTCTGCTAGCAGCGCCTGCAAGACGTGCTGCAACATAACAGCCGAGCTGCTGTCAGAGCCGCTTGAAAGCAGTTTCTGATATTCCTTGCCCTGCCCCTCGATCAATTCCTGCGTCGCGGCATATGTCAGGATCTCGGGCATATGCTCCTTGATCACCTCGGTCAGATGCGTGGTGATCACGCTTTCCGGATCAACGACAGTCATCCCCATGAGCTCTGCTTCGGATGCGCGCGTTTCGTCAACCCAGATCGCTTCCAACCCGAAGGTCGGTTCGCGCGTGCGTTTGCCGGGAAGGTTAATTTCTTGACCCGACGGGTTGATCACCATCATCATCATCGGGTCCACTTCCCCACGCGCGGCCTCCACCCCTTGCAGGGAAATGGCGTAGGTATAGGCGGGAAGCTCCGCATCATCCTTGATCCGAACCAACGGCAAGACAAACCCGAAGTCCTTTATAAACAACGACCTCAGGCTTTTTACCTTACCCGGCAGCGCCGCATTGACCGAGGTAATCATCGGCACGAGACCAGAGCCGAGATCCAGCCGGACGTCATCAACGCGCAGCATATCCGACAGCTTGTCTTCAGCACTCTCAACAGGTGCCGCGTCGCGCGCGGCGGCGAGCTTCTCGGCTTTGTCCCGCTCTACAAAGGACTTCTGCATGATATAGCCAAAGCCCGCCATCCCGGCAGAGAGCGCGAGAAAGATCATCAACGGAAAGCCGGGCAGCCAACCGATACAGAATGTCAGTCCCGCCGCGACATACAAAGCCTTGGGGAAATTGCTGAGCTGCCCCAAGACGGCTTCGTTCGCCGCACCCAGTGTTCCGCCCTTGGTCACCAGCAAACCAGCGGCAAGAGACACGACCAACGCCGGGATTTGCGTGACCAAACCGTCACCGATCGTTAGCACTGTATAGCGGCTCATCGCGTCGCCCACGCTCAGTCCGTGGCTGATCATACCGATCATAATGCCGCCAAAAACGTTGATCAGAGTGATGATCAACCCAGCAACAGCATCCCCGCGGACGAACTTGGACGCACCGTCCATCGCCCCGAAGAACGAGCTTTCTTCCTCGACCGTTTTACGCCGTAGTTTCGCCTCCTCCTCCGTAATGGCACCGGCACCGAGATCGGCATCGATCGCCATTTGTTTGCCCGGCATCGCATCCAGCGAGAATCGCGCCGCAACCTCCGCGATTCGAGTAGAGCCCTTAGTGATGACGATAAAGTTAATGATCACCAGAATTGTGAAAACAATAATGCCGATGATGAAGTCGCCGCCCAGAATAAACTGCGAAAATCCCTCGATGACATTCCCCGCAGCGCCCGGTCCGTTATGGCCTTCACTCAAAATTAATCTGGTGGAGGATACGTTGAGTGCCAGACGCAGCATCGTGACGACCAGCAAAAGCGTCGGAAAGGAATTAAATTCCAAGGGTGTACCGATCCACAGGGCCACCATGAGAATCAGAACGGACAACGCGAGGGAAATCGCCAAACCTAGATCCAGAAAGAAGGGAGGCAAAGGAATAAACAACATCGCCAGGATGAGAACCATCCCCACGGCGAACCCGATGTCGCGATTGGCACCGCTGAGCTTGGCAAAGCTGAAGGGCTGCGGATTTGTGTCTGGTGTCGCCACGCTCAGTTGACCTCTGCGTAATGGGGCAGGATGGGGGCCAACGCCTGCGTAGAATAGATAGACAGCGCGCCGCCCGCTTTGCCGGAGTTTGCACCGCTCAGATCGGCGCTCCAGTTGAAATCGGGCATCTCGCGGGTGACTGCAACCTGCTGCGGGGTGCTATTGACCGGGCTAACATCGCTTGCAAAGCGGGTCAGGAATGCCTGGGCGATGCGCTGGTTCTGCTGCAACTTCTGCAGATAAACAGCTTTGTAGCTGGGGTTAGACGAATGGTACCGGCCAGCGGCTTGCCACCAATCGCCTGTCTCGTGATACAGCGCGGTCAGAAAACGTGCGGCATAATCGACGTTATGCGCTGGCGTCGTCGCCTCTTCTAGCGAGGAGAATTGGTCGCCATGCCACCGTTGGTTAATCTGCATGCATCCCACATCCGTGGACCGGATGCCGCGGCCCTCTGTCTCGCGCACATGCGCTTCTAATGCGAGCTTGCTGCCAAAGAACGTGCCGGTACCGTTTGTGTTTGCGGTCCACGGCCATACCACCAGCTTGTTGTTCACCTGACGGCCAGCTTCCTGAATCCCGATCGCCAGCAACAGGTTACCGGGAATGTTATAGCGCTGTTCAGCCGAAAGGATCTCGTCCACGCAGACGCGCATCGGGTTTGACGTGGCGTTTTGCCTACCCAACTTCACGGCAGGAGCGGATGACGTGTAAAACCCCGTCCAACCGCCTTTGTCCGCCAAGGCAGAGACGGGCAGCAAGAGAACCATGAACAAGGCGGTGAGGCGCACCCTAGAGCCCCCCGTTAGAGACAAGATCGAACACCCGGTCCGAGAGCCCGACAAGTGTCGAAAAAATAAATGGAATGCTGATGGCGAGCGTCACAAAAATCGCCGCGATCTTGGGCACGAAAGTTAGTGTCATTTCCTGAATCTGTGTCAAAGCCTGGAAAAAAGCGATGGCAAGCCCGACCCCAAGCGCCACAACAAGCACAGGTGCCGACCCAATCAATGTCACGGTTAATGTCTGCCGGATGATTTCGTAGATAGTGACAGAATCCACAGCGGACCTCCGAAAAACATGGCGCGTGTTAACCTGACGTTAAACCGGCATACGCATAACTTCTTGGTACGCTTCCACCAGTTTGTCACGCAGCGCGACCGAAACCTGAACTGTCTGCTCCATCGCCATGGTGGCCTGAACAACCTCTTGCAGGCTGGCTTGCCCTGTCAGCCCCTTGATCGCCATCTGGTCGCCTTCGCGCACCGAAACCACCGCCTGCGACGCGGCATCGCCGACCATCTGGGCAAAATCTTTTGGGGCGGGACCAGCGGGTTTTGCACCCCGCGTTTCGCCCTGCACCGTCTTTGCATAGGCGGCTTCAACATAAGAAGAACGGATGGCGGAAAAATCTGTCATTCTGGCACCTTACTTCAACAGCTCGACCAACTGACGGCGCATGTCACGCGCCTTGTCCAGCATCGAAAGGTTTGCTTCATAGCTGCGCGCGGCTTCACGCATATTGCTCATTTCGATCAGCGGGTTCACGTTCGGCATCTTGATATAGCCGTTCTGATCCGCAGCGGGATGCGATGGTTCATACCGCAGTGTGAAATCGGCATCATCCCGCAGCACGCCTGCGGACTGTACAATCGCGGCCCCCGTTGACGGATCCGTAGCACTTTCAAAAGAAATCGTCTTGCGCTGGTACGGGTCGCCCCCCGCCGTTTGCGCGGTCGAACTGGCATTAGCAAGGTTTTCAGAGACGATGCGCAACCGGTCACCCTGCGCCCGCATCCCGCTGGCTGCTGTTGCCGAAATTCTGGAAAGGGAATCCATCGCGCGTCTCTCCGTTATTTCCGGCCAGCGACGGCGTAAACCATCTCGTGCGCTTTGCGGTACAGGCTCGCGGCCATTTGAAACTGACCCGAGGCGCTGTTCGCCTCGACCAACTGCTCTTCCAGGTTCACATTATTCCCGGTTGCCGTAGCGCCACCCAGAACCCGCGCCTCAACCACCTCGGCCTCCTGCAAACGTTGCGACCGACCTGCGTCTTCCAAATAGCTGGCAAAGCTTTGCACATCCTGCGCGCGGTATCCCGCAACGTCAGAATTCGCGATATTCTCTGACACGACATTTTGCCGCGTGGCAAGCCACTGCAAACGCTTGGGTGCAAGACTGAACAAGGATGTGGGATCTGTATTCATACTAGACTCATTATTTATCCTTGTTATATAGCAAGGATAGAATATTTTCGAAAGAGTATATTTTGACTTCTGCCTTCGCAAACCTGCAAAAGTCCATCTATTCATGCGCCAGCGCAAAGATCTCGGGCACCGTCAGGTCCATCACTGGCATGACCCTCACCGTCAGCGGGCTAGAGGCGATGGCAGCGATCGGCAGCCAATGCCGGGTGCACACCCCCGCAGGACACATCGATGGCGAAGTCGTCAGCGCGCAGGGCAGTGATCTTTGCGTTCTGCCGTTCGGCACATGGGAGGGCGTGTCCGTCGGAAATACCGTCGAATTGATCGAGCATGACGATATGGTGTCCCCCGACGACAGCTGGATCGGCACGGTGGTCGATGCGCTTGGCCGCCCCCTCACGCAATACACCCGCGCGCGCCGCCCGCGCCGCAAAACCCGCTTTCGCGCCAATCCCCCCGGTGCATTCGACCGCAAGAAGGTGGGCGAGAAGCTGGAAACACAGATCAAATGTATTGATATTTTCACCCCGATTTGTCGCGGCCAGAGGATGGGTGTTTTCGCGGGTTCCGGTGTCGGTAAATCGACCATGATGGCCATGCTGGCCCGCAATACGGATGCCGATGTAATTGTCATCGGGCTGATCGGCGAACGTGGCCGCGAGGTACAACAGTTCATCCAGGAGGATCTGGGCGAAGAAGGCATGGCGCGCGCCGTTGTCGTCGTCTCTACCGGGGACGAGGCACCGCTGCTGCGCAAACAGGCCGCATTAACCACAACCGCGATTGCCGAATACTTCAAATCGACGGGAAAGCAGGTGCTGCTGCTGCTGGATATCTCT